>OLQH01000344.1_pt1 | contig 53583 bp, 45 predicted proteins | sample 1672671 | NCBI WGS metagenome assembly OLQH01 (sample SAMEA3136712, study PRJEB25190) | human gut metagenome
CCCTGATGAAAAAATACGGCGACCCCCTGACCCTGTATATCGACGGCTATCTGCACGACGTTCACGAGGCGGAGGAGCTGATGCTGGATGTTTTCGCCTATCTGTTCACGAAAAAGCCAAAAGTACGGGACGGCGGCTTCAAGGCGTATCTCTATAAGGCGGCGCGGCACATGGCACTGCGCCACAAGAGCAAGCGAAAACCGCTATTCAGCCTCGATGCGCTGACCGGTGAGCCGGACGGACGGCTGCTGGCGGAGGAGGTCATACGGACGGAGGAGCGAAACCGCATCCTGCATTTCTGCATGGATGAGATGAACCCGGACTATCGGGAAGTCCTCTATCTCACCTATTTTGAGGATATGAGCTACGCGCAGGCGGCGGAGGTCACGGGAAAAACGGTGAAGCAGATCACCAACATGGTGTATCGCGGAAAAGAGAGCCTGCGAAGGCTGCTGGAACGGGAGGGGATCACAAATGCGGAGTCATGAGGAACGGGTCACGGAGACAAAGCGGCGCATCGCCAAAATTGAGCGTGAGAAGCGGCTGCGGCGCAATACGGTCACCATGGCTTCCGCCGTGGCGGCGTGTCTTGCACTGCTCATCGGCGCGTCCCTCGCCATGCCCGGCATTGCCGCAAGCATCCAGACCGGTGATTATTCCGGCTTTGAAACGGCGGCAAGTATGTACGGCGGCGGCGCGGCCTTGGGATACATCGTCATCGGGCTTTTGGCCTTTCTGCTCGGCGTGTGCGTGACCGTTTTGTGCTTCCGGCTGCGGCAGATGAACCGGGAGGACGGGCAGGACGAGGAAAGCGAGGGGATTCATGGAGCTGATTGAGAACCTGCTGCAATTACTGACTACGTTCATCGGCGCGCTGCTTTCGGGTATCGCCTACCGCAAAAGCCGCAGGCAGGCGTATTTTCTGCTGCTGTGCTTCTATGGCTGCTTTGCCCTCGGCGCGCTCTACTGGACGCTGTATCTGCTGCTGTTCGATACCACGCCCCGGGTCTTTTATGTGTCGGAATTCGGCTGGGTGGCGAGCGTAATTTTCCTGCGCATTTTGCAGGCGACGCTCTCCACACCGGAGGAACGCAGTTTCCGCTGCCGCAGGGCGTGGCTTGCGCCTGCGTTCGGCATACCGCTGCTGGCGTTCTACTGCATCTTCGGGGATATTCTCTCCAACCTGATCTGGTGCGGCATGATGATCGCGCTCTCTTACTGCGCCATTCGCGGGCTTGTCTATGCGAAAACGCAGACGGGCGCGGCGCGGAATATGCGGTATTTCCATAGCGGCGTGCTGTGCTTTGCGTTCGCGGAGTATCTGCTCTGGACGATGGGCTGCTTCTGGCCGGATACCTCTCCCGCAAGCCCCGCCTTCTGGTGTGATATGCTGCTGACGCTTGCCATATTGGGGCTGCTGCCCGCCATGAGAAAGGCGGTGGCTGCATGACCTACATCGAGAATATTTTTATCTGCATGGTGTCCCCGCTGCTGGTGGCCGCTTTGTGCATGGGCAGACGGCAACTCCGCTTCTTCCTGCTCTGCATCGCCGGGATGGGGGTGTGCCTGCTTTCGGCTTATATCAACACCTTCCTCGCGGCGGTGTGTCAGGCGGACGCCCTTGCCGCCACGGCGGAGATCGCGCCGGTGATGGAGGAGCTGATGAAGCTGCTGCCGCTGGTGTTCTATCTACTGGTGTTTGAGCCGGAGGGGGATAGAATCAAGGCTGCGGCCATCACGATTGCGCTCGCCTTTGCCACCTTTGAAAACGTCTGCTATCTCATCCAGAACGGCGCGGACCGCTTCTCCTTCATCTTCTTCCGTGGCTTCGGCACGGGAGCGATGCATGTGCTGTGCGGTTTAATCGTGGGCGGTGGACTTGCATACACATGGCAGCGGACGTGGCTGAAGATCGCCGGCACCTGCGGCCTCTTGGGCGCGGCCATCACCCTCCACGCTATCTATAATCTGCTCATCGCCTACGGCGGCGCGGCGCAGTACATCGCTTACGCCCTGCCGGTGCTGCTGGTGGCGGCGGGAAAGCTGTCCGCTTTCCGCTTATCGCAGAGGAAATAACCGAACATTCACCCCTTGAGAGCTGCTTTTTGGCGGCTCTCAAATTTTTTTGAAAAATTTTGCGTTTTGGGTGAGAGTTTTTTCGATTTTTTGTACCTATATAAGTGAAGGGGTTTTTAAGCCGCATTTCAAAAAATCCAGAGAGGAGGTTCAAACGAAATGTACGATACCGCAAGACGGATCACACTCGTCAAGCAGCGGGTGCGGGAAAACACCCGCCGGAGGCAGCGGCGCGGCATATATGGACTGAGCGCTATGTGTATGCTGCTGTTCGCGGTCTTGACGCAGGCGGTGGGCACGGTCGCCGGGCCGGGGCAACCGGAAGCATGGGGCGTGTTCGGCGCGATGCTGCTGCGGGAGGACGCGGGCGGCTATGTGCTGGTAGCCGTCGTCTCCTTTGCCGCGGCGGTGGCGATCACCGCGCTGTGTTTCCGGCTCAGAATCAGAGAAAACCGGAAAAAAGGCGGGGCGGACAAACCGAACCGACACGAACAGGAGGAGAAAAGCCAATGAAGAAACGAATACTTAGCATCCTGCTGCTGTGCTGCATGGTGCTGACGCTGCTGCCGACAACAGTATTGGCAGCGGACGGGCCGATGGATACCATACCAAAGTACGACGTGAGCATTGACGTGTACAACCGGACATCGGACATATCCATTAAGGACAGTAGGAGCTACTATATCTACTCGTCCGTTCCCGATAAGCTCAGGGACACATGGGCATGGGATAAGAAGATCTTCATCAAGGGAGACAAAGCCGCGCCGCACGTATTTATTGACGGCGTAAATATCGAGATGAGTCCCAGTTCCAAGGGGCCGGCTATTGAATTAAATAAGAAGGCTTCGGCATATATCTATTTCATCGGCAAGAACAGCTCCCTGCAAGGCGCCGACGGCCGCGCGGCAATACAGAAAAACCGCAGCGAGGGTCAGCTGTATGTGCTGGCGCGCACCGGCACCACGGTGACCTGCAAGGGCGGCCACAGAGCGGCGGGCATCGGAGGGAGCTGGGCGACCCGCGATATCGGGAACCCTTCGTTTAATACAGATATGTACGGCCACGGCGTCAATATGCACTTTGGCTCTCAGACAAATCCCGACTACTGGGGCGGCACCATCAATGCCAGCGGCGGCGAGTACGGTGCGGGCATAGGAGCCGGCAGCTGGGGAAGCACCGGCTATGGAAACGGCATCCATGGAGGCGCCGGAGAGCAGCTGTACTTCTACTCCGGCACGGTAAACGCCAGAGGCGGCAGGCTTGCGGCCGGAATCGGCGGAGGCTTTCAGGGGCGCGGCAGCCATATCTATATCTATGGCGGCAATATCGACGCGCAAGGCGGGGCAACCGGCCCGGGCATCGGCAGCGGCAGCTGGACGACGAAACAGGACATGGACGGAATCAACGCGGCGAGCGATATCGTCATCTCCGGCGGACGGGTAAGCGCCCGCGGTCAATACAACTGCGCGGGCATCGGTGGAGGTCAGTATGTTCCCGCTCATGACATCACCATCACCGGCGGCCATGTGTCGGCGACAGGACACTACGGTGCGGCGATCGGCGGCGGCCGCTGGTGCCACGGAAAGAACATCACCATCACCGACGCCACTCTGAATCTGTCGACCAATTACCGCAGCAACGGCTCGGACGCGGCGGCTGTCGGCTACGGCGACATTGTTTACAAACCGGAGCAGCTCGTGGCGGATCCGTCGATCGCGACGAACGATCAGATCCGGATCGGCTCATACAAGGGAAAGCTGGTGCAGCTGAAGCTGGAGGCGCGCGCCCTCAGCCGCGATGACGAATATTCTTACTTCTGGAACCTTTATGAAACCCTGATCCCTGATGAGAATGGGCTCATCGACATGCAGCTGCTGACACTTCCGTATGTACAGAACTACGGCTGGGCGATCAACGTGCTGGAAATGACAGTGATCGACGACCCCTGCAACGGAAATCACGACTTCGGCTGGGTAAACCGGCAGTCATGCCACGTCTGGGCGTGCAGGAATAAGGATTGTCAGGCGCGCGACCCGGCGGCGGAGATGTCCAAACAAAACGGAAAGCACATCCCCGGAGACTGGGGCATTCAGGAGAAGCACTGTGCCGTGTGCGATCATTTGCTGGAAAAGGACACGGCGGCGCCGGTGCTGGAGGTTTTGAATGACGGCGAGAGCTACACCGTCGAGGATGTCATCGTTGGAAGACCGGGCGCGTACTCCTTCACCGTGAGCGATCCGGCGAAGAGCGGCGAAGCGTCCTCCGGCGTCAAGTCCGTGACCATCAACGGTGTGGAGCAGAAGGCCGACTCCACCTATTATTCTCTTCCCGCACCCGACGGCGGCAACAATGACGCGGGAGCGGAATATACCGTCGTTGCGACGGACAATGCGGGCAACGCCTCCACGGCAACCGTGAAGATCTACCGGCGGCATCGAGTGAGAGTCGTAAGCCCGGATGAGCAGACGACATACGCCGAGGCAGAGCTGGCGCACAACGAGTATCTGGTGCTCACGATGAAGATGCCGGATGGTGCGGCGGTAAGAATGACCGACAAGGCAGATCATTCGGAAATTCCATATGACAAAGAAATGGGACGCTTCACGGTAGGTCTGATCGACAGAAGCCGGACGCTCGTGCTGGAGTATAACACGGAGTATCCGAAGGCCGAGCTTATTCTGGGGCGGAGTCAGTACTTCTTTGGATACAACGCGGATACAGCCGAACCGCACTATCTCAAGGATGTAAGCAGGAAAACGGATAAGAACGTCTATTCGGTGGCTGTGCAGATCAACGCGGATGTAATACCCAGCCACTACTTCAGCTCACCGGTATGCTACACGCAGGAGGAGCTGGCGGAGCTGGACAAGCAAGGAAAAATCGCATGGGAGAAATATCAGCATCCGGAGCCGGAACCGGGCGTCTGGATCGTCTATATTCCCACAGCCACCATAGACATCGCGGAGTATGACGCAAACGGCAGCTGGTATGTCTATGCAAAAGCCGAAAACCTCAAGGGAACGACCTATGTCTCCACGCCGAAGCTGATCGCCGACGTCGAAAAGCCGAAGGCCATCAATCTTTCTACCGGCAAGGAACTGGAGACGGATGGGGAATACTGGGGCGACCTGCGGTTCAGGGTAGAGGACGCGCTGCCCGTCAAGGTGTGGCACGAGAGATACCCGGGCGGGAATATTGAACTTATGACGCCGGATGAAGACGGCTGTTATACGATCCCGGCAGATTATGACGTGACCCTCCATCACGACATTTGCATCGAGGACGCCTGCGGGAACAAAACCTACTACAATGACATCGATATTTTGTGGAACTATCTGGAGGTTGTTCGGGAGAAGGACTATTGGGATGTGCAGCCTGCGCAGCCGATTCGTATTTCCAGGGAACAGGATCTGCAAGAGGAGCTCTCCAAGGTCAACATCGGGGTTTTTGCATCTGACGTCACCGGTTTTATCCCTGTCGATGTTTCGTGGGAGATCCCGGAGGACTATGATCCGCAGTCCCCGCGGGAGCAGACCTTTACCGTCCTCGGCACGGTGATTCTGGAAGGCACCGGAGCACGCTGCGTCTCGGGGCTTGATGTTATCACGCGTCCGGGAGAGGAATGGAAGAAGAATTTCGCAATCAGCGTGACAGTGGAGGGCGCACCGCGCTACAAGGTGACGACAGAGGATAGCGCAAACGGCAGCGTCACGGTGGTGAATGCCACAGAAACCACCGAGGACGGCACGCCGCTGTTCTATAAGGACGAGCTTGTCATGCTCTCCATCGCCCCCGACGAGGGCTATATGCTCAGCACGCTGTCCGTCAACGGCACCGCTGCCGCCGTTGCGGTTGGGGAGGATGCCTATACCTTCGCCCAGCCGGAGGAAAACGTCACCATAACCGCAACGTTTGAAAAGCGCAACGAGCATACCGTCACGTTTGACGCGAACGGCGGCTCCGAACCCAAGGATTTGCCAGAGGAGGTCACCACCGCAATGCCCGCCAAGAAGGTATTGCACGGCAGCGAATATTGTCTACCCGAGTGCGAGTTTATTGCGCCCGAAGGAAAGCAGTTCAAGGCGTGGCAAATCGGTGATTCGGAATATGCTGTGAACGATCCCGTGACCGTCACCGCGGACATCACAGTCAAGGCGCTGTGGGAGGACGCGCCTCCCGCCCCTGTCGAGTACACCGTCACCGTGAAAACGGACGGCAACGGCACGGCTTCTGCATCTCCCGCAAAGGCTGTTGCCGGTGAGGAAATCACCCTGACTGCCACGCCTGATGGAGGCTACCGCTTCAAGGAGTGGGAGGTCATCAGCGGCGGCGTGACCATCAAGGACGATAAGTTCACCATGCCGGACGGCAACGTGGAGATCAAGGCCATCTTCGAGGAGGACGCACCGCCTGTGCCCACCGAGTTCACCATCACCGTGACCAGCGGCGGCAACGGTACGGCTTCCGCTTCTCATGCAAAAGCCGTGGCCGGCACGGAGATTCGCCTGACCGCTACGCCCAAAACCGGCTATCACTTCAAGGAGTGGGAGGTCATCAGCGGCGGCGTGACCATCAAGGACGACAAGTTCCTCATGCCGAACGACAACGTGGAGGTCAAGGCTATCTTCGAGAAGGACGCACCTCCTGCGCCTACCGATCCCGCCAAGCCCAACATCAGCGTAACGGGAACATATACCTATAACGGCTCTGTGCATACCGCGACCGTGAACGGCTATGATCCCGCCACAATGGACATCTCCGGCAACACCGCCACGGACGCGGGCGATTACACCGTTAGCGTCACGTCCAAGACCAGCAAATGGGCGGACGGCAGCACCGACGCCGTGACCGCGGCGTGGAGCATCGGCAAAGCCACGCAGGAAGCGCCTAACGGCTTGATCGGTGTCGCGCCCACTACCGAGGGCGGCAGCGACGGCAAGATCACCGGCGTGGATGCAACGATGGAATACCGTGCGGAGAGCGAAACTATCTACACCGCCTGCACCGGTATCGAGATTGAAAACCTGTCCGCTGGTAATTACTTCGTTCGCTATGCGGAGGATCACAACCACTTTGCCAGCCCCGATGCGGAGGTCACGGTGGGTGAAGGAAAGCCGCTCGCAGACTTTACTATCACCTTCAACGGCAACGGCGGCAGCGGCAGCATGGAGCCTGTTACCGTCAAGGCAGGGACAAATTACATCCTGCCCGCCTGCGGCTTCACCGCTCCCGCCGATCAGGAGTTCAAGGCTTGGGAGATCGGCGGCGCGGAGTACAAGGTAGGCGATTCCTACACAGTGGACAGGGATACCGAAATCAAGGCGCTGTGGGAAAACAGCGTTATTACCCCCACCACCTACACCGTCACCGTCGGTAATGACGGAAACGGCACTGGCACCGCAACTCCTTCCACCGCTGCGGCTGGTACGACGATCACCCTGACCGCCACGCCCAACAAGGGCTACCACTTCAAGGAGTGGCAGGTCATCAGCGGCGGTGTGACCATCAAAGACGATAAGTTCCTCATGCCGGACAGCAATGTGGAGGTCAGCGCCATCTTTGAGAAGGACGCACCGCCTGTGCCCACCGAGTTCACCATCACCGTGAAAACGGACGGCAACGGCACGGCTTCCGCATCTCATGCAAAAGCTGTGGTCGGAACGGAGATTCGCCTGACCGCTACGCCCAATACCGGCTACCACTTCAAGGAGTGGCAAGTCATCAGCGGCGGCGTGACCATCAAGGACAATAAGTTCATCATGCCGAACGACAACGTGGAGGTCAAAGCCATCTTCGAGAAAGATGCACCTCCTGCACCCACCGAGTTTACCATCACCTTTGACGGCAACGGCGGCACGCCCTCTGTCGACAGCATGACCACCACCAATCAGAAGTTGACCTCTCTGCCCAGCGCCTCCCGAAGCGGCAGTTACAGCTTCGACGGCTGGTACACCGAAGAGAGCGGCGGCACAAAAATTACGACCGATACCGAGTTTCCCGCAGATACCACCGTGTATGCCCATTGGACTTACACGGGCGGCGGAGGCAGCAGCGGCTACAGCTACTACACCATCAAGGCAACTGCCGGGGCTGGCGGCTCCATTTCTCCCTCCGGCAATGTCAGTGTCCGCGAGGGCCGGGATCAGACCTTCACCATCACCCCGGATAAGGGCTATGCTGTCGCCAACGTCAAGATCGACGGAAAGAGCATCGGCGCGGTGAAGTCCTACACCTTTGAGAATGTCAGCAGAACCCATACCATCGAGGTCATCTTTATGAAAGCCAACGGCAACCCCCAGACCGGCGTGTTTGTGGATGTAGCCACCGGCAGCTATTATGAGGACGCTGTGGATTGGGCAGTGGAAAACGGCATTACGCAGGGAACCGATGATACCCACTTCTCCCCGGACGGCATCTGCACCCGTGCGCAGGCTGTGACCTTCCTGTGGCGTGCCGCTGGCAGTCCCAAACCCGAAACCCGCACCATGCCGTTTACCGACGTCCCCGTGGGCAGCTACTACTACGATGCTGTGCTGTGGGCGGTAGAAAACGGCATCACCAAGGGCACCAGCGACACCACGTTCAGCCCCAACATGATCTGCACCCGCGCCCAGATCGTCACTTTCCTGTGGCGCTCTGAGAAGTCCCCGGCAGCGGGTACAGCCAATCCCTTTGCCGATGTGAAGTCCACCGCCTACTATGCAGGCGCTGTACTGTGGGCGGTCAAGGAGAACATCACCAAGGGAACCACCAGCACGACATTCAGCCCCAATGCGGATTGCACCAGAGCGCAGATCGTGACCTTCCTCTGGCGCTGCAAGAAGTGACCGGCTGACATACGGCTAAACATCAAAGCCGCTGGCATGACCCCATAAGCGAACATCGGACAGCGCAGCGGACGGGCATCTCGCCCTGAAGCTGCGCTGTTCTCTTTTCGCTACAAGAAACAAATCAATGACATTTTGAGCTGCGCCGCTATCCCAGCGCGGCAAGGAGACAGCATTATGAAAAGAATCACAAGAATCATTCGTCCGATCATCTGCATGGCCGTCCTTCTCTTTGCCATGACCACGGCAGTCATGGGCTGCTATCAGAAAGGGACGGAGCCTATCGACATTCCCGACAGAACGCCTTCCGGCACATCTGCGTCTCAGCCATCAGCGACTCCCGCGGGCGAAGTTATCCCCTCGGTGGACAGGCAGGCAGAGTTGGCGGAAGCCAGAGCGAAGAATCCCGACACCGTGGCATGGCTGTATATTCCCGATGCGGAGGTAGACGATCCCGTGATGCAGGCGGAGGACAACGGCTATTACCTGAAGCTGGATGAAAACGGCGAGTATGCCATGTGGGGCTGCTATTATGCCCATTGTGAAAACGAAATTGGCGGCAGGGATAAGCTGGACAAAAACACCACCATTTTCGGCCACTCCGCCAGCAACTGCGACCCGGACGGTGTGCGGTTCACCAAGCTCTACCGTTATATGGACGCAGACTTTGTAAAGGAGCATCCGTATATCTATCTCTCTGTGGATGGCGAGGACATGATTTTCCAGATCACCGCGCTATTCGTCACGGATATTGGCTTTGACTATATTGCGCCTGATCCCACGGGAGATGATCTGACCAGCTTCTTTGAGACGATTGCGCGGAAAAACTGGCTTGACTTTGATGGCGTGACCTTCTCCGAGGAAGATACCGTTCTGACCCTCTCCACCTGCTGCCGGAAGTATGACAAGGCCAACAGTGGCAATCAGCGGCTGGTGGTCATGGCAAAGCTGCTGCCGGAGGGGGCAACCGCGCAGGAGTTCAGCGTATCCCTTGTGGATAGTCCTGAAATGCCCTAAAAGAAATCAGAATACGACGATAACAGGACACCCATCCTTGCGGTACTGAAAAGCAGCGTATGGTATAGGGAAAACGGCGGCTGCTCTGTACGGGGCGGCCGTTGTTTTTGCTGTCCCAACATTTTTCAGATGAAAGGGACCTATGCGTATGACAGGAGAGCACAGGAGGTGCCGCTAATGCTGCGGCAACAAGCCGCGCCGGGAGCATAGCCGGACGATACCCGGACACCGTAGGATACCTATGCCCTCCGACAGCCGCCGACAATTTCCATACTGAACCGCACCGAAGCGCCCATGCAGGCTTTTATGCCTGTGTGGGCGCTTTTTGTCGTTCCCGGCACTTTTTCGCCGTGGGCTGCCGCTCCCCGCCGCCCTTCGTTCAGACCTTTTTACCCACTCGGATCTGAACGGAGGAACAAAATGTTTAATAGAAAAAGCATCTATGCGCTGAATAAGAAAGACCCCGATGCCATCGTTTATATGGATGCCAATGAAGTCATCATCCGCCTGACTCGCGAGGACTTTGCCAGCGAGGAAGAATTTCTGAAATGGAAATCTTGGTCGGATGGAAACTACCACACTGAGGACAATCAGGATGTGGTAGAGGGGAAACACAATACGTCCATTGATGACCTGTCCGAAGCCGCACTTTCCATTCCTGCCATTGATGTGGTTATGGAGCGCCAGCACGAGAAATCCGAGCGACGCAGAGTGGCTTCCGCGATGGTTTCTCAGATCAGGGACAAGCTGACGGAAACACAGTTCCGCAGACTTTGGATGTACCACGTTGGCGGAATGACCGTTGATGAAATTGGGCGGATTGAGGGCATCAGACACCAGAACATTTCCAAAAGCATCGGCTCCGCAATGAAGAAAATCAAAAAATTTTTCCCGTAAGCTCAAAAACAGGGTGCAAAAATGCCCTAAAAAAGATGATAGGTGAAGGGACATTCTCCACGAAGCCTTTCGTTGAACGTTGAAAACTGAATAGACCATGATGCAGGCACAAAACCCGCGTGATAGCGGCATAAGGCGCGCCGCCAAAACGATGGCTTCAAGGAGGTGCTTCCGGAAAAGCCATCCGAGCGATCTACGCAGCCTTAGACCCGATTCGGCAAATCGGGCGCGATGACAGCGCGGCGGATAATGAAACTTGCTCACGCCCTCCCACAGACTTGAGGGGGAACCCTGCGGTATGCGCCAGCCCTTTGGGACAGCGGTATCGTGGAGTTATGACAGCCCTGCCAAGGGCGGCCTGCATCATGCCCTCTATCCGGGGTGCGTGGCAAATAGGATGGATCTTCTCAAATAGACAAGCAGAGCGGCTGCGCCGGTATTCACCATTATGTTATGTGGCTCCAATTCTGCCCGCGCAGCCGCCTCTCAATGTCAGATACCATGCGCTGACGGGCTTTCCCGTCAGCGCATTCATGTGACCTTGAGGAAAACCACCAAACCGAGAAAGGAGATCGCCATGATGCAGCCGACGCCGAATGAATCCCGAATCCACACGGATGAGCTGGTGGACATCCGGGAAGTCTCTGTTGACAAAAATCTTCCCAAGGAAGAACGCATTGCCGCCTTTATCCGCCAGATCAAAAATCCCTACCGCTTCCGCTGCGGCGATTTCGTGGTAAACGCCTGCTTTGCCGGGAACGGTGTTACGTTAGAGGAATGTCTGCAAGGCATTTTGCGCTGAGCGACATCCTCGCTTTTTTCCGCAGGGAGTGCTATGATCGGTGTGGAAAAGGATGAAAACCAAATAGCCAGATAACCACTCTTTTCATGCGGGAGCAGTCCGGGAGAAAGGAGTGCTTTTTCATGCCTAAATACAAAGCAACCGCTTATATCCGCCTGTCCTACACCGACGATCATTCCAGCGAAAGCGACAGCGTTTCCAATCAGCGCAAGCTCATTGAAAACTTTGTGGAGCGCAACCCGGATATTGAGGTCGTTTCTGAAAAGATCGACGATGGATACAGCGGCATCATCTTCGACCGTCCCGCATTCAAGAAAATGATGCAGGATGTCACCGATGGCAACATCAACTGCGTCATTGTAAAAGACCTCTCCCGCTTAGGGCGCGAGTACATTGAAACTGGCCGGTATCTGCGCCGGGTATTCCCGGCCTATGGGGTGCGCTTCATTGCCATCACCGACAGCATCGACACCGCCCACGACAGCGGCGATGATCTGACCGTATCGGTCAAGAACATTATGAACGAAGCCTATTGCCGGGACATTTCCATCAAGACCCGCACCTCACTGGACGTGAAGCGGCGCAACGGCGATTTCGTCGGCGCGTTCCCGGTGTATGGCTACATGAAAGCCGAGGATAATAAAAACCTACTCGTCCCTGACCCCTACGCCGCCCGCGTTGTCTGCGACATCTTCCGTATGCGGCTGGAGGGCGCAAGTGCCTCCAAGATCGCATCAGAGCTGAACCGGCTGGGTATCCTCTCCCCGCTGGCTTACAAGAAGAACAACGGCCTGCCCTACGCGAAAAAGGGCTATGCGGACAAGGCTGACTGCAAGTGGTCGGCCACCACCATCATCCGCATCTTGCAGGACGAAACCTACACCGGAACGCTGGTGCAGGGCAAACAGGGTACGCCGCATTACAAGATCAAGCAGATGGAGCAGCGCCCCGCCTCCGAGTGGGTGCGTGTCCCGGATGCCCACGAAGCGCTGATCGCCCGTCAGGATTTTGAGCTGGTGCAGCGCATCAAGGGGCTGGATACCCGCACTTCTCCCAACGAGGATACGGTGTACCTGTTCTCCGGTATTCTAATCTGCGGGTGCTGCGGAAGCCGCATGACCCGCAAGACCAACCGTGCGAACGGCAAGGAGTACCACTACTATTATTGTCCCACCGGCAAGAAAAAGGGCTGCACCCATCCGGTCATGCTGAAAGAAAGCAGCCTGATCGACTGTGTGCGGGACAGCCTGAAAGCCTATATCGGCAATATTGCTTCTCTGGAGGCGCTGCTGACCGGCATTGACCAGACCAGCATCAATCAGGCGCTTGCCAAGGAATACAGCGACCACATCACCGACAACGAGCGCCGGTTGGAGCAGGTGCTGGAGTTCAAGGCACGGCTCTATGAAAGCCTTGTGGGAGGTATGCTTACCAAGGAAGAATACGCCTCCTACAAAGCCAAGTACACCAAGCAGGCCGAGGACATCCGCGAGAGCGTCCGCGTTCTCAAGGAAAAGCTCACGGAGGTGCTGGAAAATCGAAGTGAGCGCAACCGCTGGATTTCACAGTTTACGCAGTTCTCCACGCTGGAAACCTTAGACCGCAGGGCGCTCATTCACATGGTACAGAGCATCCGCGTCCGTGGCAAAAAGGAGCTGGATATTACCTTTACCCATGAGGACGAATACAAAAAGGCGTTGCAGCTTTTGGCGCTGGCAGCGCAGCAGAAAGATTACGAACAGAGAAAGGTGGGCTGAGCATGGCGAGAAAAAGCAGGAAAGAAACGGCTGCGGTAGCCGTGCAAGAGGCCGACGCCGCTTGCCGCGCCGCGATCTACGTCCGCCTTTCGGTGGAGGATACCCACACGCACAGCGTATCCATTGAAACCCAGCAGATGATTATTGCCCGCTATCTGGAGCAGTACCCGGAGATCAGCGTATACGATACCTATATCGACAACGGCGCGACCGGGACAAACTTCCACCGTCCGGGCTTTCAGCAGATGCTCTTAGATATTGAGGCCGGTCACGTCAACTGCGTCATTGTGAAAGACCTCTCCCGTTTGGGCCGAAACACCATTGACACCGGCTATTACATCGAGCAGTATTTTCGCATCCGCAGTATCCGCTTCATTGCAGTCAATGAAAACTTCGATACCGCCGCCCCGGAGGACGCCCATTCCGGTATCATCATCCCGCTTCGGAACATGATAAACGAAGCCTACGCTTTAGACATTGGGCGCAAGATCAGGGCGCAGCAGCGGCAAGCCATGAAGGACGGCAAGTTCATCGGTGCGCGTACTCCCTACGGCTACCTGAAAGCGGAGGACGATTGCCACCAGCTTATCATCGACCCCGTTGCCGCCGTTGTGGTACAGCGGATGTTCCGGTGGGCTTCTGAGGGCGCTGGCCTCAATACCATCGCCGTGCGGCTGAACGAAGCGGGCGTCCTCACCCCCAGCCACTACAAGAAGATGCAGGGCAAGATCACCCATGAGAATTTGCTCGGCAGCGGCAAGTGGCAGACCCGAACGGTCGGCGTTATTCTCCGTTCCGAGGTCTACACCGGAGATCTCGTTCAAGGGCAGACCAAAACCGTGGATCACCGGCAGGTCAAGGCCGATGCCGAGGAATGGACGGTGGTGCGGGACACCCATGAGGCCATCATCAGCCGGGAACAGTTCGCGGCGGTGCAGGAAATCCTTAATCAGACCGCCAGCCGCGCCAAGGCGCGGGAGGTCAAAGCCTTCACGCCGAATCTTCTCAAAGGCAAGGTATTCTGCGCCCATTGTGGCGGTAGCCTGCACCGGCAGAGAAACATCCGCAAGAAGTCCGACGATGTGTACTTCTACCATTGTCTGAGCCAGAGCCGAATCAGCAAGGATGCCTGCCCCGGCGTGACCATCCGCGAGGATGCGCTGCTGGATATGCTGGCAGATATGCTTCAGGACGCGCTCGATACGGCGCTGGGGCAATACACCCTCTCCCTTGCGGAGCTGCCCCGGCAGGCCGCTGACCGCGCTGAGCTGCGGGAGAAGATCACCAGCCGCAAGCAGGAAATCCAGCGGCTTCGCGGTATCGTGCGGAGTTTATATGAAAACCTCGTCCAAGGCGTTCTCACCAAGGATGAATACTTTGACTACAAGGAGAAGTACGAAAGCCGCATTGCCGATCTCGCCGTGGAAATGGAGCAGTTGGAGGACGGCCTGCGGACGATGGATACGCAGATTGAGCAGCACCGGGCGCTGGAGCAGGATGCCGCGCAGATCAAGACCGACCGTGCGCTGACCGGCGCTCTTATCGAGCGGCTGATTGACCGCATTGAGGTATCCCACGATAAGCAGATCACGGTGCGCTATCGCTTCCAGAGCGAGTTTGAAACCTATGCGGAGGTGCTGGAACAATGCAGAAATATGTGATTGCCCTCTACATCCGCCTCTCCATTGAAGATTATAAGTACGACAGCCTGAGCATTGAAAATCAGAGCCTTGTCCTCCACGAATATGCGGCTTCCATGCCCGAAGCCCTGAACGCGGAGATTATGGAGTTCATCGACAATGGGTACAGCGGCACAAATTTTGAGCGTCCGCAGGTACAGAAGCTCATTGAGCTGGTGCGGGCCAATCAAATCGACTGCATCATCGTCAAGGATTTTTCCCGCTTCGGGCGAAACAGCATTGAAACCGGCTATTTCATCGAGCGCGTGTTCCCGCTGTTCCATACCCGCTTCATTTCAATCAGCGACGATTTTGACAGCAGCAAATTCAAGGGCGACACCGGCGGCATGGACGTGGCGTTCAAGTATCTCATCAGCGAGTATTACAGCCGCGATATGTCCATCAAAACCAAGAGCGCCAAGTACGCCAAGATGCAGCGCGGCGAGTATCAGAGCAAAATCTGTCCCTACGGCTACCGCAAAAGCGCCGATGGCAGAATGGAGCCTGACCCGGAGGCTGCTGCCGTTGTGCAGCTCATCTTCCAGCTTGCCGCCGAGGGCATCAACGCCACCGCCATCACACGGGAGCTGTTCCACAGAAGTATCCCTACCCCCGGCCAGTACAAAGCGGCGCACGGCAATTATTCCCACGATATTTCCCGCTGTCACGGGATTTGGAGTGCATCCACCATTCTCCGCATTTTGGAGGACGAACGCTACACCGGCGTGTATGTGATCGGAAAGCGGGCGGTTCTCGAAGTAGGCGGCACCAGAAGCCGCCTGAAGGATAGAGAATCGTGGTATATCATCCCCGACCATCACCCGGCCATCGTTGAGAAAGCCGTGTTTGATACCGTGCAGGCCAGCCAGCTCCGCTTTTCCCAGCCCAACAAAAAGAAGCGGGACTACCCGCTGAAGGGCAAAGCCTTCTGTGGCTGCTGCGGTCATGCGCTGTCCCGCACCATGCAGAAAACCTCGTATTATCACTGCCGCCATTCCGAGGCGGACGTAGAAAGCCGCTGCCACAAGATGCGTCTGAACGCCGCAGAGCTGGAGCAGGCGGTATTCCTGACGCTGAAAAAGCAGATGGAAGCCGCCGCACCGCTTGCCCCGGACGGTACGCTCCGGGTAGATGCTTCCGTACCGGAACGCACCGAATATGAGCAGCAGATCGAGGCGCTGCAAGACGGTAAGCGCGCCTTGTATGAACGCTATCTCATGGGCGAGATCGACCTGAACACCTACAAGGCGGAAAAGGCCGCGTGTGACGAGCTGCTTTTGAAAACGAAAAATGCCTATGCCGCAGTATTGGCACAGGCGAAGCAGAAGCAGGACGAACAGGCACGGCAGGACAGCCGAAAGGAAGCGTCCAAGGCGATTTTTGATGCGGACGCACTGACCACCGAGCTGGCCGAGCTGCTGATCGACCGGGTACTGGTGTACCCTGACAAGCGCATTGAGATCGCATACAAAATCCAAGACATTTTCGATTGAGGTAACAGACATGAAAGCTGCTTTCTATTGCAGAGTGGACGGACAGGGCTTTGGCTTTGTCCTACCCGAAGAAGCTGACAAGCTCCGCGAGTTTTTCGCCGAGCATCAGGATAAGCCTGCGCTTGAAAATCCATCAAGCGCAAGCTAAAAATTTTTGTCGTGTGCTTGACATACGGGTGCCTAAGCTCGTGAAAGCGGAAAACAGGGCATTACTCGTGGTAGCGGAAAGCAGAATATGCTATAATGCAGACAGGCTATGGTTTTGCCGTAGCCTGTTTTGCATTAGAAGGAGAGGACTGCGCATGGCACGAAAAAGCCGGAAGCGTCAGACTGTAACGCTGCCACATCTGCATTCAGAGACTGCCGGGTACATCCGTTTGTCTGTCACAGGAAAGGGCGGCGATGATTCCATAGAAAACCAAAAGAAAGTTATTGAGGCATGGGTGCGAGAAAACCAGCATCCCATATCGCGATGGTACATTGATGCAGGATGGAGCGGCAGAACATTCTATCGACCGATGTTTCGGGAGCTGATAGCAGACATTGAACGGGGCGAGGTTGACTGTGTTGTAGTCAAGGATCTCTCCCGCCTAGGCAGAGATCACATCGCAGTTGGATATTATCTGGAGGGCTTCTTCCCTATGAACTGTGTTCGTTTTGTTTCAATTAATGACGATTTCGACACAGTAAACGGCTTGACCAATCAATCCCACCCACATGGAGCTAGAATTTGCATTCCAATAAAGAACGCATTTAACGAACAGGTTGCAGTAGAAATCAAACAGAAAGTTGAGGCGACTTTGCAAATGAAAATAGACCGAGGAACATTTGTTGGGCCGAGAGCCCCCTTTGGATACCAAAAGTCCGAAGCAAACCACGATCAGTTAGTCCCTGACCCGATTGCGTCCATCACAGTGCGGAAGATTTTTGAGCTGGCGGCAAACGGAACTGGTGTAACAGGTATCATCCGCTATTTGAATGAAAAAGGATTACCCACTCCGATCCAATACGCCCGTTCCAATGGACTGACCGGGAGTTTTGCGGATGGAACGGGCGATTGGAACAGTCGATCTGTGAAATACATTTTGACTAACCGAACCTATACTGGGATGCTCATACAAGGCAAGGAAAAGCGAGTTGTAAAGGGCACCCATGAACCGCTGGTAGACGTTGAAACCTTTGACAGAATCCAAAGTGAATTCAAAGCCCGTTCATTTAATATCAGTCCCACACCGGAGGCGAGCGAGAATGTTTTCAAAGGCAAAGTTATTTGTGCCTGCTGCGGAGGAAAGATGCAGCGAAAGCGCGGAACGAACCATGCGGATTGGTATTTCTTCACCTGCATTTCAAAAAATCGGTTAGGTGCGGATAAATGTACAGGAATGTATGCCAGAGAGGAAGATGTACTCAGTGCTGTGTACTACCAGCTAAAACAGTACATCGATCATCACTTTATTACCAAAGATCAATATAAGCAGGAAATACAACGCATGGATTCCATCATTGAAGCAGCTTCTCTCAAATATGAGGAAGCTACTGATTTCAGCATGAAGCAATATGAAAAGTATGTCATGGGTGAAGGTTCTAAAGAAGCCATTGCGGCTGCACGGCCTGCAAAGGAGCAGGCCGAAGCGGAACTGAACAGGGCGATTGCAGACAAAGAAGCCTATGAAAAACAGTATCAGGTGTTTTGCAAACTGCTGAAAGCTAGCAGAAAGGAAGTCCCGTTGAGCGAGATTATTGATTGTATTGAACGGATCGTGGTTGATGTTGATCGAAAGATTATGGTAAAATGGACTGAGTAAAGAAGAAGGCGCGCGGTCAGATACTCAGAATTGATAAAGCAATTCCCGATACAAACAGCGTAATATGATGGAAAGAAAGAAACCCTTCGGCAGATGTTTGCCAATTCTCACGTCGATATGATTTATGGCTCTGCTGGTACCGGTAATTCTACACTGATTAATCACGACGCCAGATTATAAAGGTGAATGAAATGGGAGTAATCCAAGAATTCTTTAATAATCGAGAGATAGCTATCGGGATTTGGGTTATTATTGGTCTTGCTGTCATTCTCCCTACTAAACCTGCAAGACAATTTATAAAAACTGCTATTCCAATTTTGTTTTGCAAGAAATTTGTGATATTTTACATTGTATTTCTCAGCTTTTTGGGTTTGGTGTTGTTCGCATTAAATTGGGCAGGACTTTGGGATCTCAGTTTGTTAAAAGACACTGTCTTTTGGGTATTGTTTGTTGAACTTCCTCTTTTTGCCAAGGCGATTGAGAAAGCAGACGGTGGACGATTCTTTTCAAAGCTAATTCGGGAAAATGTTGCTATTGTAGTTGCAATTGAGTTTTTTGTAGGATTTTGGACTTTCAGTTTAATAACGGAAATTATCCTTATCCCTTTAACAGTTTTGATTTCAGTCCTACAAGTATTGGCTGGACAAGATAAAAAGCACCGATCTGCGAAACGCTTCTTTGATGGTTTGCTGGTGCTGTGGGGAATAATACTGTTGATTAATGCAATTTACAGCCTTATCCATGCTCCAAATCAATTTTTAAGTTTTGACACCTTAAAATCACTATTGCTCCCGCTGGTACTGTTAGTGTTCAATCTTCCGGTTGTATATGGATTGGCATTATACAATACTTACGAACAAATCTTCATCAGAATAAAAGGTTCCAAATCAGAACAAAAGAAAATGAAATGGCAAGTAATTCGCTTTTCTGGAATAAACCTTTCAAAAGTATCGGCTATCAGAAAGAGCCTACCAAATACAATTGTTTGTTGTCGAACTTCAAATGACCTACAGATAAATCTTAAAAAACTGGCAAGACGATTGGACTTACAGATAGGAGAAAACTACATGAAACGCTCGCGTTATTATGTATTAGCTTGTATAGCCGGATTGATTCTGAGTTTTATTGGACTCATAGGTGCTAATTCGGATGTGTCCTTAAAAGACCTTGTTACGTTGAATTTTGTATTTGATATACCAAGGATCAAGGAAATTTTGACAAATATTTTCTCTACAATGATTGTTTTCAGTGCAACATTGTTTTTCTTTGCAATTGGTTTTGCAAAAAAGCAGAGAGAAGATGTTTCCCAAATCAAGAAATATGCCTTATATGAGCTTTTGCTATCCGTTAAAATGCAGCATTCTCAACTGGTAGATTACCCTCCTATAGACGAACCCGCGGACTTGTTTTGTGCTTACGTACATAATGTATATGAAGTTCGGGCCGCTTGTGATAAAGTGTTGGCTGCATATGAGAATCTACTAACAACATGGGAGCAAGAAACGTTGAAGAACTTACAGCATTCTGCAATGGTCTTGTCAGAGGATTTTGGCATTTCTGCCGAAAATTTTAGAGAGTATTCTGCTACCCAATTTTGTAATTTTTATGATGAAAAAGTTCGAACTGCTCCGCAGAATGAAAAAATCAATGTATTTACTCACAAGATCAAAACGGATATAGAAAAATACTCAAAACATATTGAGCAGTTTTGCGAGGACTTTAAGCACTATTATTGATCCAATTCAACAGACGATGTCTGTTGCGTTGAATCAACTTGTGTCACTCTTTGCATCGCTCTTGTTGGCACTTACGAAAATATTCTTCAAAAAGTATTTGACCATCTTGCACAGTATCATTGTTCAATATGCAAGAGCAAAAAGGTCAGCATTGATGGTGATGACTCAGACGAGAATGGAATGGTTCAAAAATGCTACTTACGCTGCGAGAAATGTGGTTCCATAACAGAAGTCGATTTTGAAAAAAGTAGCGGCGATAGCCCATCGTATACTACTGGCAGGGGTGTTGAGTAATACTAGTTTTCAATAAAACGGGTAAGAACCGTTTTATTCGGCTGCTGTTTCAGCAGCCAGCGGCGTAGCCGCAAAAAACGTAAGTCCATACATTTCTCGCCGCCACCGGCGGCCTGCGAAGAATTCGCAGGATAAAATGGTGTTAACCATTTTATCGAGAAATAGTATAAGATAACTGCAGCATTTATACCCCGACTATTCAGATGGAGTTTGATGAATAATATGAAAATCAACAGGCTAAAAATTGTCAACTACAAGCTTTTTCAGAATGTTACCATTGAAATGAACGAGAATATAAATATCTTTGTTGGAGAGAATGATTCGGGAAAAAGCACCATCTTAGAGGCCCTATCAATGGTTCTGACCGGTAAAATTAACGGTAGCAGTATCGCAAATCGGCTTAATTTGGATTGGTTTAATGCTCAAGTCCGACAAAAATTCAAGGAATCTATTGAGGCTGGTAATACGTCTGACTTGCCCACCATTGAAATTGAGGTATACTTTGCTTCTCCCGATGAAGATGAAATTGCAATAAAAAAGTATAGAGGCACAAATAATTCACTTCATGAGGACGCTGAGGGTGTCAAACTGGAAATAATATTTGACACCCAGTATGCACCAGCATACAAGCAACTCCTGGTTGAAGGAAAAGTCAGAGACATCCCTGTTGAATACTACAGGGTCAATTTCAGATCTTTTGCAAATCCAGAATACTATGTCCAGACAACGGCAAGAAAAGTGGCATGTATTGATACTACAAAGAAAGACTATGGTCCGGTGCTGAGTCGCTTTGTTTCTACCAGCATAAACGAATATCTCTCGGAAGAAGATATGACCGAGTTGCGTCATGCTTATAGAGCAAATCGACATGAATTTACTGAAAATCAAGCAGTAATACGGCTTAATCAAAAACTACAAGAGGGTCACAGCTTTGATGGCAAAACGATAGGACTAAACTTAAGAGAAAGTGGAATTGATGAATGGAAGGGAGATATGTCTATTTCATTAGATGGCATTCCTCTTGAAAATTCGGGTTTCGGCACTCAAAATATGTTTAAGTCGGAAATTTTCCTGCTTCAAAATACGGATGTTGATATTTTAATAATTGAGGAACCCGAAAATAACCTTTCCTACTCAAACATGTCTATTCTCATCTCTAAACTGTCTGATAGCAACGGAAAGCAGTTGTTTATTTCAACCCATAGCAGCTTTGTCGCAAATAAACTGGGCCTGCAGTGCCTTCATCTTGTTGCAAATGCAAGGACAACACCATTCAAATCATTAAGCAGTGATACTTACAACTACTTTCTAAAATTACCGGGCTATAACACGCTACGAATTCTTTTGGCGAATAAGACAATATTGGTTGAAGGACCGGCTGACGAATTGATACTGCAAAGAGCATATATTGATAACTATGGAAAACAACCGATAGAAGACGGAATTGACGTAGTCGCTGTCGATAGCTTGGCGTTCCAACGATATTGTGAGCTTGCTTCTCTAATTAGTAAACCGCTGACTGTAGTTACAGATAATGACGGTAACGCTGAAGCTGTTCGTAAGCGCTACGAAAAATACACAGGCCTTGTTACTCTTTGTGTGGAATCTGATAATACCCTAAACACGCTTGAACCCTCTGTCCTTGCAGCAAATCTTGATACCTTTGAATCTTTCAAATCCATCATCTACTTAGGGAAGGACATAGAAAGCAGAGATCAAGACAGCATTAAGAGCTTTATGATAGGAAACAAAACTGACTGGAGTATGCGTGTCTTTACCAGTGAGAAGAAGATAAACTACCCATCATATATTTTAAAAGCCATCGGGATAGATAGTTAAAATGTGGGTGATAGAGATGAATAATCAAGTAGTATTTGCGGCAGCGGGGCATGGAAAAACATATTCACTGTGTTCACAAGCCAAAACCGCCATAGATAATACCAATAAATATGTGCTGCTTATTTCATATACAAACGAGGGAGTTCGTTCTTTAGAGAATGAGTACCGGAAGCAAAACGGCGGTGTATTGGATGACAGAGTCATATTCAAATCATGGTACAGTACTCTTCTCTCTGAATTTATAAAACCATACCAGTGCTCACTTAAACTAAAAGAAAAGCGCTATAAGCAAGAGTTTCCAGTTACATTTCCGGAAAATTTTGTAAATTCCATTGCATTTTATGATACAGAAGCACCGCCTAAATGGTATAACCAGACCCACGTACAATATTACGTGAATAAGCGTGGCGATGTTGTTCCTGACAGGACAAGCCATTTAGCTTGGCTATGCAATGAGCATTCTAGCGGAAAAGTGATTAGGCGAATCCAAGAAATATACTCCCACATATTTATTGATGAACTCCAAGACTATGCTGGTTGGGATTTGGAAGTCATAACTTTGCTATTCAAGTCCAAAATACCTATAACATGTGTAGGCGACTACAAGCAGGCAACATATAGGACAAATAATTCACTGAAGAATAAACAGTATAGAGACGAGAAAGTTCGAGCCTATTTTCTCATGCTTGAAGCACAGGGTTTATGCGTTACTTCATATGCGAATACCACAAGACGATTCAATCAGGAAATATGTGATTTTATCAATACGATCCACGGAGATGCGGATTCGATGGTTGAACCCGATCCAAATAATCAGCAAGAAATGCCAGTAGAAAATAGCGGAGTCTACATGATGAACGTGGATAGTCTGCGTGAATACTGCGAATACTACCATCCAATAATATTGCGATATGACAAAAAGGCGAAGGTTGGTTTTCAACATGACTGCGATGTCTTCAACTACGGTGGGTCCAAAGGCGCAACATATGAAAGAGTAGTAATCATACCTGTCAGTACAACGTTACCATTTATAGAAAGACAGGTGAAAATCACGTCCAATCAAACGCGAGCTAAATTTTATGTTGCATGTACGCGAGCGAAGCATAGTGTTGTTTTTGCTATGGAGAACCCCTGCGAAAACGGGGTATTCAAAGCAACCGATATTCATTTCTCTGATAAGTCTATTCCAGCATATAAGTTTAGTAAGCCTGACTCAGATATTTGATTAATCGAACCATAGTAAAAACAGAAATCCCAGATTACCACTTATTGGTGGTTTGGGATTTCTGCTTTTGCAGGAAATATTTTTTGTCGTGTGCTTGACATACGGGTGCCGCAGATCATGAAAACGAATTTTCTTAAATCCGTGCTGTTCGATAAAACTGCGAAACCGAGTTTTTTTCACACACTCATCAGATCGTTTCAGCAGCTTATCCAGCAAATCCGGATCACGTTCTTCCTGCTTGATCTGATTTTCAAACGGCACCAGAACCATACGGTTCCAGAAGGCATCGTCAGTCTCACGCAAACGGGGAAGATGATTCCCTGCGAACAGAAATTTAATGAAGCGCGATTCTGGCCGGCCGAGTGCTCCGAATTTCTTCTCTGCCGTTACTACATCGCTGCCGCCGCTCGTCAGCTGTTTGAAAAGTCCAATATCTTTGATTATGATGCCGTACATATATCCAGGCAATTCTTCCTCAGGGACGTTTCTCCACATCTTCTTGAAGCTATACTTATGAGATACATTTCGCTTATTCGACCTGGTCGAATGGATACTCGTAAGACAATACAGAAATCATCTGTCAGCTTCACTTACAGAGCAGCATAATTCTCTGCCTCAGAACAGTTTTTTGCAGATTTTTATCTGCTTTACTGGCATGCCCTCAGAACAGCGAAACAGCGCACAGCTTGCTTTCGCATCGCTGTGCGCTATCACTATGCTCTTTTGTTTTTAACTAAGTGACATTGCCTTTAGGCCGGGGGATATCAGACACTTTCCATTGCACCGAAATACCATGCAACATTGAAAAATCCCCCTGAAATGTGCTATAATATGGCGTGAAAAGCGGTGATTTCGTGGAGTATAGTTATAGATTTCGCGTCTATCCAACGGAAGAACAGAAGAAAAGGACGACCAAGCCCTTTGATTGCAGCCGCAAACAGACCGCTCTCCAAAAGCTGACCCGCAGTAAGGCAGGGCGGGACACGCCCGAACCGATACACTCGGGGACACCGTGTAAGACCTCGCCGGTGCAGGCGGTGGTGGTTGAACTGCCAGATACGTCCTGTGTCTTCTGCCTGTAAGCACAGGATACGGCAAGAACGAAAAAGTAGAGGAACAGAACCAAGATGAACTGTATAATCCCAACCGCACGATTCGTTGATTTTCATTTTGTGAACGAAAAATATCACAAACAGCATCCGCAATTGCTGCATCAGCATGATGATGTGCTGGAACTGCTTTATGTGATGAAGGGGGAGGGTCAATATATTGTTAATGGCAGAAAATATATCGTTCGCTCAGGAAATCTTATTATCTGCAATGAGAATGTGCTGCATGGAGAAACGCTGTTCAGCAAGCATACGATGGAAAGTTACTGCTGTGTGATAAACGATATTCAGTTGCCGGGATTGCCGAAAAATACGCTGAGCAAGCCGGAATGGAATCCGGTTTTATATTTTTCAGAGGATAGAAAAGAGCTTGAACACATTCTTCTGGCATTGCTCGAATTGCATACTCAGCCAGAAAATCAGGAAACCTGTTTCTATCTGGCAAATGCTCTGCTGACCTTGGTATACAAACGACTGTACCGGCGTCAGCATCAGAACGATTCATCCGGTAGAAGCACGGAGGAATTCATTCAAAGTATTATGCAATTTCTGGACGAGCATTATATGAACCCCATTCAGCTGCAGGATCTAAGCGAACAATTCCATATGAGTCAATTTTATTTATCTCATCTTTTTAAGACGGAGACCGGTTTGCCGCCCATGAAATATGTGATGTATCGCAAAATTGGAGAATCGCAGAATCTGCTGATGAATACGCAGTTGCCCATTGCTGTAATTGGGGAAAAGCTCGGATTTAACGATAACTGCCATTTCAGTACAACTTTCAAAAGATATGTCGGCCTTACACCGACACAATATCGACAGCATTTCCGGACTTCCGCACCGACGTGACGTGTCCCCTGCCGTTCGGTATGCTGAACAAAAAAGCGATCAACTGTAACAAGTTGATCGCTTTTTTGCTTGGTATGCAGGCAACACCGCACGCGATAGCCGATCAGAGGCTCACTGCTCTACCTCAGCAACTTTTACCCAGCGCCCTTCACGCGCTGAAGTTGCCATCGCTTCCAGGATGGTATCGACATAGTGACCATATGCAATGTCGATATCCACCTTGCGGTTCTCTGTGATTGCGGTCAGGATATCATGTGCCTGCACAGACATGATCTCGTTATATGCAATGCCCTGTTCATCCGTACCGCAGAAATTAGCATAATCACCATTGCGGGTATTCCCCTTGATGACCTTATACCCGCGCTCCTTCGGATCACAGTCATTGGAGTAATACAGCAGTTCGTTAATGCGGGTCATCTCGAACTTGACCGCCCCCTTGCTGCCCTGGATCTCATAAGCAAGGCTGACCGGGCGTGCAACCGAAACACGGCTGGAGGACATCGAACCAATTCGGCCGTCCTCATACTTGACGATTACATAGATCTGATCATCTGTGTCAATATCCAGCGTTTGGGACGGGTCACGCGCATCCGGGCGCTGTTTGTACGGGGTATCCCAGGAAGCAAATACTTCGACGATTTTCTTGCCGACAATCATATCCGACAGACTGACCACATGTGCAGTGAGGTCGCCCAGTGCGCCGGTACCGGCAGTTGCAGCAATCTGACGCCAGGTTGCCGGAGTATTGGGATCTGCACAGTAGGAGCAGTCAAATTCGCCGCGGAAAGTGATGAATTCACCCAATTTTCCGGAGTCCATCAGTTCTTTGGCCAGCACATTGGCCGGGCATTTGGTGTAAATGAAATCAACCAGGCTTTTAACGCCGGCTTTTTCGATGGCGTCTACCATTGCTCTTCCCTCGGCCAGCGTGTTGGCCATCGGCTTTTCGCACAGGATATGCTTGTTTGCCTCAGCGGCGGCAATCGCGATTTCTGCATGGGTGAAATTAGGCGTTGCAATGATAACCAGTTCTACTTCCGGATCATTGATTACGTCATGCCAGTCCGTGGAGACCTTTTTATAGCCGAAGCGCTCTGCCGCAAGCTTGGCTGCCGATGCATTGACATCTGCGACATGCTCAAAGATCGGTTCTACATCGTGATACGCCTGACGAACGTTGTTTAAGCCAATAGAGTGAAAGCTGCCCATCCAGTTTGCGCCGATCAAGCCGACTTTTACCTGTTTCATAATATCTGTTCCTTTCCTATCTGATATAAATGATTAAATCTTATATCCAATCCCCTTGAGAAAGTCCACACTCGCCTTGACGTTTGCAAGGCTGTTCTCCACGTTGCGCGGGTCACACTCTTGTTCAATCGTGATGTAACCGTTATAGTCGATTTCGTCCAGCACATCGGCAACTGCTTTGTAGTCGATCATACCCTGACCGATCGGACACATGGAGCCCTTGGCGCATCCTTCGAAAAATCGGATATGCTCGTGCATGACCTCATCATATACCTGGGGATCAATGTCCTTAAAATGCACATAGTCCAGACGATCCTTGTATTTGCGCAGCCACACAACTGGGTCCATTCCTGCGTACTGCAGATGACCGGTATCCAGCACAAAGCCTGCCAGCTCATTCGGAATCGCTTCCGCCAGACGGTCGATCTCATCGCCAAATTCGATATAGCCGCCGCAGTGTGGATGCAGAACCGGGCGCACACCGTAGCTGTTGGCACGCTCGCACAGGCCTTTGAAATGGCTGACCAGCTTATCCCACTCCTTTTTCTCTAAGCGGGGTGCACGGTCGGAATGACCTGCCGCATAGTCGCGCTCATCATGCCCCCAGTCCATCACCGTCATATACGGGGTCGGCCAACGCTGACCATCTTCCCGCGGCAGGGGCGGCAGCCTGGTAATCAACTGACAGATACCGTCAACCTGATGCAGCAGTTTTTCATAGTTGTCATCGCTCAGAACATCATCAAAGATGGTACCTGCGACGATTGACAGCTGATTCTTATTCAGTTCCTCGGTCACACTTTCGATGTCATCCGTCGGAATCCAGCCGTTCGGACCCAATTCAATCGCACTGTAACCTGCTTCATGCGCTTCGCGCAGCACGCGCTGCCATGTTGGAAGATGCGGATTGCTGATATCGTCAACACCCCAGCAGCAAGGGGCGCCGCAAATATGAATGCCCATATGTTTAACTCCTTTATACTCTCCTGTTACGAATTTTCATTCAGGCAGCACTGCATCATGGAACAGGGGCGATTTCTGAAAAGCATCGCAGCTTTTATTGTGCGGTGTTGCCTTAACCTTCGATCAAAGGGGTGGTTTTGGTTCAAATGACAGTTTGGAAAGGTCGTAATGTTTCGAAAATGTCAACCATCCACCTCAGAGATCTTGACCGGACGCCCTTCTTTCAGCGATTTATTAGCCGCTGCAGCCATAAGTACCGGATACAGACCATCCAGATCCGTGATCGGCGGCACCTTGTCATTCATCACTGCATCTGCAAAGGCTTTCATCTCATCGATAAAGGCCTGCGTATACCGGTCCCACATGACCTGATAGGCCGTACCGTAGGAAGTGCCATCCGCACGGGATACAATAACCGTATTCGGAATGTCATTCTCGTCCTGTACTGCGCCCTCAGAACCAAAGACCTCGAGGCGCTGATCATAGCCGTATACAGCCTGACGGCTGTTGTCGATCACACCGATCGCACCGTTCTCAAAGGTCAGCGTAACAATACTGGTATCTACATCGCCTTCCGCGCCGATGGCCGGATCCACCAGTACTGCACCCTTGGCATAGACCTCGGTCACCTCACAACCTGCGAGGAAGCGAATCATATCAAAATCATGGATCATCATATCGTAGTAGATGCCACCCGATCTGCGTACATACTCAATCGTGGGCGGCTGCGGATCACGGGAACTGATGCGCAGGATGTGCGGCGTGCCGATCTTGCCTGCACGAATCGCATCATAAACCGCGCGGTGATTGTGATCAAAGCGGCGAACAAAGCCGATCTGCATCTTAACGCCGGCCTTCCGGACTGCATCCAGTGCCATACGAACACGCGCAACATCATGGTCAACCGGCTTCTCACAGAAGATATGTTTACCGGCCGCAGCGGCCTTCATAATCAGGTCAGCATGGGTGTCGGTGGAGGAGCAGATGAGAACTGCTTCGATTTCCGGATCGACAAAAACGGAGTCCACGTCTTTGGTGATATTCGGAATGTCAAAGCGCTTGACAAATGCCTCGCTCTCTGCGTTGAAATACGGGTCTGCAACCGTCTTGATCTCCATCTCACGGACTGCCGTGCAGATATTTTCGATATGAACACGGCCGATACGGCCTGCACCAATAACTGCTACTTTCATGTTCTTGTTCTCCTTTTTTATAATAAGTATAGGGCAACACCGCACAATTAAAGCCGCGGTGCTTTGCGAAAATCACTCTTGTTCAATTATGCGGTATTGCCATAGTAGTTTGTTCAAGCCCTTTTTCAAGGACTGTGTTTGCCGGATGCGTAATGCAGGGGACAGACTGCTTTTTTATCGATCGGTCAGCCGATCGCTGTTTTCAAAATCTTGATATCTTCGCGCAGTAGATCATACGGATTTTCTGCCTGCGTGCGCAGCGGCATCTGGTCGTAATAATTTTCCAGCAGGATATAACCGGTGTAGCTATGCTGATCGAGCCATGTCATGGTTTCAAAAAACCTCGAGTCACCTGTGCCAAGCAGACTGCCGCTCAGTGCGCCGTCCGCTCCGTCCTTGACGTGCAGCTGATTGCACATCAACGGATACAGGCCCTCCAGAATATCCGTTTCGCGATAGCCGCGGTTCAGATAATAGTTTTGGCTGTCGAAGTATAGATAGAAATTTTTACGGTCTACCATATCGTACAGTGTGCGGAATTCCTTTACATTCATCACGTTTTCCCCTGCAACCGAAATGCCGTGTTCACCGGCTGCGTCACACAGGTACTGGAATGCACGCACAGAGTACTTCAGATCCTCTTCGTTCTTGATTTCGCTTGCAGCAAAACCGGGCACCTGAATCATCTGAACGCCGAGTGTCTTAGCGGTATGAACGGCACGCTTCAGCAGATCCCAAACGATATCATATGCTTTTGTCCCTTTGCGAGCATGCATGGGGATGTTGTCGAAATCATTCAGCGCGATTGCGCAATACTCAATGCCGTATTTCTGCTGCTCGTTCAGGTAGATCTTCTGCATTTCCGGCTGGGTCAGCGGATAATCAAATTCATGCAATCCGATCTTAAGGGACAGCGCATCCAGTCCTGCCGCTGCCGCAATCTGCGTGGCGTATAGACCATTTCCGGGCAGTCCCCAGTCACATGCGCCGATCTTGATATTTTTCATATAAGTCACTCCTTCTATCACCGTATGTTACGGTTCTCCTCTTGCTTCACGCTCTGCAAGATCAGCCATAACCTTGGAATAAATCTTATCGAGTTTGTAGAACAGCAGAACAACGATAGCTACACCCCAGATGATAACGGGTCCAAACTCATAGATCGCAATGATTATCGCACTGGTCAAACCGGTACCAATCTTAAAACCGAGCGAACCACCGCCGAATACCAGCGATTCCTGACGAATGTGGAACTTCCACTGGCCGTACTCGATTACATCGCCCATCATAGACCCATGCAGCCTGATTATTACCGAACAGGCGAACAACCGGCATGGTAAACGTGACCGAGATCAGGCGGCCGACCGGTGCCAACGCCATGCGCACGGTAGAAAGCAGATCGCGCTCGTGCGAGTCGCGGGTCATCATAGTGGACAGTAAACCGAGCGGCACGTTAATGGCGGTATAGCACACAGTAGTGCACAGATTATAGGTAACAAACATATACCAGAACTGTAAGGTATTCGAACTCTGCGGAACTGTGAACAGTGCAACCGAAGTGATGACATACGGAAGTGCTGTCCAAAGAAGCCAGGGACGAGAACGCCCCAACGCGATCGGGTTTTGTTTACAATAATGCCCATGATAACATCGGAGCTGCCGTCAAAAAACGGGACAGCAGCATGACAAGTCCTACCGTAGCAAACGAAATGCCAACATAGTCCGTATAAAACAGCGTTAACAGCGTGTTGCTCATATCATAAACAATATTGCAGGAACTGTCTGCCAGTCCATAACCTATACGAGATATCCATGGAATTTTACAAATCCGTTTCGTCCTGTAGAGACTGCATAATTGCCTTCAACTTTCCCTCTTTCATTTTTTTGCTCATTCATGAATGTTTACAAACACATTATAGAAGGACTTTTGTAAGTTGTGTTAGGGTATTCTTGCTTGATTTCACCCATATCACGGATCTATTTTCTTAGAACTTTTATATTCTTGCTTTGAGTAACAAAAAAGAATGGCTATACTTTGTTACAAACAAACAATACTGCGGATCGCGGTCGCTATCGGATACTTTCTGCGGCTGCCTATTCCGTAATCGCCAATATTATCCGGATCCGTTCACGACATCACAGAGGGAATACGCTTTTTATCGGGATGCAAATCCAGAACAGGATCTCAAATCAAGCGGCAGTATCCCCCATAGCCGACAGCAGGAATCCCGATGGAGTATTGGAGAAAATTGAAATTTCGCCCTCGCTGCTGTCTGCACCACGATATTATTTTTTATCTTGCTGTCGGCGGGTTTTCGGGATACAATGATAGTGAAAGCATGGAAGGGAGGGCTTCCTGTGGAAAAGACAAAGGGCAGTGACGATATCTGCTGTCTGACATTGCCGCTCAAGCTGGAAAAATGGCAGGAAGACCGCCTTGCCAGACGATTGGAGCTTGCACGGCAGATTTATAACACCCTGATGCATGCAGAACTGAAAAAGCTGCGGAACGTACAGCAATCGCCGGAATACCGCAGGATGCAAGCAGAAATGCGGGCATTGGATTGGAAAAAAGAAGCGGATAAGCCGCCGCTGAGAAAGCTGTATAAAGAGCGGGATAAACTGCTGAAGGAAGCGGGTTTCACGAAATACGGCTTCAAAAACGATATGAAATATTATTACAAGCATTTCAATCAAAATATCGGTTCCTCCGTTGCAGTGCATGGCATCGCATCGCAGGTCTGGACGGCTTTTGACAAAATGCTGTTCCAAAAAGACGGCAAAAAGGTTCATTTCAAAAAATACGGAGACTTGCATTCGGTTCAGGGATACTCTGCGGCGAAAAGCGGCGGCGTTGAGATCATGTTCCGCGGCACCTGTATCGAGTGGAAAGGGCTGGAGCTGCCCTTGAAGCGCAAGCCCGACAACGCATATGAAACCGAAATGCTGCAGAAACATATCAAGTTTGTCCGGATTCTCCGCAAACCCGGAAAAAACCGGGATCGCTGGTATGCGCAGCTTACGCTGGCGGGAAAACCGGCGGTGAAGCGTGATGCGGTCAGCGGCAGACAGGTACACCCTGTGGGACACGGCCCGGTCGGGCTGGATATTGGCCCGCAGACCTTGGCGTACGCTGCGGAAACCGAAGCCGATCTGGTAGAACTGGCCAATCTGGTGCAGGATATGGAACTGGAAAAGCGCCGTATCCAACGGAAAATGGATCGAAGCCGCAGGGCGGCCAATCCGGATAATTATGCGGAGGACGGTACGATCAAACGCGGTGTCAAATTGACGCACAACAAGTCCAGACGGTATCTGCGTTTGCAGAAAAAGCTGTCGTATCTGCAGCATCGTCAGGCGGAAACGCGCAAACGCCAGCATAATGAGCTTGCCAATCATCTGTTAACGCTCGGGGACTGCTTCTATATCGAGAAGATGAATTGGACTTCGCTCACCCATCGGGCGAAGAAAACGGAAATATCCGAAAAAACCGGAAAGATCAAGCGGAAGAAGCGGTTCGGCAAGTCGATCGCAAACAAAGCACCGGGTATGCTGATCGAGATTTTGAAACGGAAATGCCTATCCCGCGGTCTGCCGAAAGTCGCAGAACTTCCGACCACACTGAAAGCCAGTCAGTATAATCACCTGACGAAAGAATATACGAAAAAATCCCTGTCGCAGCGGTGGAATACCATGCCGGACGGCAAACGGATTCAACGCGATTTGTATTCCGCGTTTTTATTACAGCAGTATAATCCACAGCTGCAAAACTTTGATCAAGAGGCTTTGGAAAAAGAGTATCCGAAATTCGTGCTACTGCACGATCAGGCCATAGAACGATTGTCCGCGATACCGAAAATGCCCTCCAGCATGGGTATCCGGCGAAGTGTAAGCTAACAGAGTTTTCCGGTGCGGTTCGCACCAGAATAAACCGGTCGATTGTCCGTCCGAGGCGGTCGCTAATGGCAGCACAGGCTGCCTTGGCCGCAGAAGAGTATGGGAAAATAGTCAGCGCTGTCATTCCTTTGTGGGTGATGGAAAAGCTATGTACCAGCTCACAGCACATTTCATAAATCCATGCTATGTATCTTGTGCATCTTTGCCGATGCAACCCGCATGGGATGCGCTGAGGCAAAGCCGCGCGAACCGGAGCGCTGGCAATGAATGTGCGATGCAACCCGCATGGGATGCGCTGAGGCAAAGAGGTAAACACAGACGGTGTTCTTGTAAAGCTGAAGATGCAACCCGCATGGGATGCGCTGAGGCAAAGTCCTTGTTATGGTTCCGAGATTGATGCAAAAGCGATGCAACCCGCATGGGATGCGCTGAGGACTGGTCTGTTTCCAGGGCCTACCTCAGTCAGGAATCCATTGCGGCCACACTGACCACCGTAGCTTAGCTTCATTTTTCAGGAGCCTTTTTGCGAACTTTACTTGATGCGGTCCTATCAAACGATATGAGTTTATTCCTCAATCGCAGAGATTTTTGCAGTAATCTCATTTTTTATTTATAAAAAATAACGTTTTGTTGCAAATGACAGTGAAACTCAGTTTTATTCTCTCGCGCTTAAAATCCCCCGGCCTTAAAACCGTGCCGGTTCGATTCCGGCTGGCGGCACCAGAAAAACCCCGTATTTCTTACGAAATACGGGGTTTTTCCTGTCAGTTTGATTTAATTTTTGCTAAATACAGACTTATCCAGTGCGCCGTCCTGATGCGCCACGATCGTGGTGCAGACAGCGTCGCCGGTGATATTAACGGCAGTACGCGCCATATCGAGGATACGGTCGATACCCATGATCAGGCCGATGCCGGCGACCGGCAGACCGACCGAATCGAATACCATTGCCAGCGTAACCAGACCAACCGACGGCACGCCTGCGGTACCGATGGAGGCGAGCGTTGCGGTTGCAATAACGGTCAGATAATCCGCAGGGCTCAGCTGGATGCCGAACGCCTGTGCAACGAATACAACGGCAACACCCTGCATGATGGACGTACCATCCATATTGATGGTCGCGCCGAGCGGGATGGTGAAGGACGAAATACGGCGGTTAACGCCGATTTTTTCCTCCAGCGTGTCGATATTCATCGGGATAGTGGCGTTAGAGGTTGCGGTCGAGAACGCAAAGCCCATAACCGGAGCAAATTTCTTGAGGAAACGCAGCGGATTGAGTCTTGTAAGCAGCGCCAGCAGAATCTGGTATACGCCGCAGCACTGGATGAACAGCGCCAGCAGCACCGCGCCCATGTACTTGAACATTGGCACCATAGCGGAGAAGCCGAGGCCCGCAAAGGTTTTGGCGATGAGGCAGAACACGCCAATCGGCGCAAGACCCATGACCATCATGGTCATTTCCATCATAATATCGTTGCCCTGCTGGAAGAAGTTCGTTACCAGCTGGGTCTTATCCTGCAGCTTGGCGAGGATAACGCCGACGATCAGTGCAAACACGATAACCTGCAGCATTTCGCCGTTGGCGAGCGCACCGATCGGGTTTTTCGGGATGATGTTCAGCAGGGTTTCTGCAAAGCTGACCGAATCCGAAGAAGCGGCGACTTCGGCGGTCTGGATCTGCGACATATCCAGACCCATGCCCGGCTTGATCAGAAGACCGATACCGAGTGCAACGGCAACCGCCATCATCGTGGTGAAAATGTAAAAGCCGATGATCTTTACGCCGACCTTGCCGAGCGTTTTACTGTCGCCGATGGCGGTGGCGCCGCAGATCAGCGAGCAGAATACCAGCGGTACGACCAGCATCTGCATCAGGCGGATAAAGCCCTGACCGACAACATAAAAAATGCCGTTTACCAGCACGTTCTGCACAAAATCCACATCAGCTGCGAACATGTTGAGCGCAATGCCGACGATTGCACCGGCGATCAGCGCGATGAAGATCCTTGTAGTCAGACCGATTTTCTTTTTCTCTTTTACTTCATTCATTTATTTACTCCCGTCTGCCGGTGGGACATGTATTCGCTCAGTGCGTCATGCCAGTCCGGCATTTGATACAAACCAGTGATGCGCAGCATCATATTGTCCAGCAGCGTAAAGCGCGGGCGCAGCGCAGTGTTCTCGGAGGCCGAGGTGACCGGCACGTTTTCCTTGCCGGCGAGACGCAGAATTTCGCGGGCGTACTCTGCGCGGGAGCACGAGCCGTCGCACGATGCATGAAACAGGCCGTACTCGCGGCTGTGCATCAGGCAGTCGATAAAGCCGGCGAGCGCTTCCGCCGAGGTTGGGGAGGAAATCTCATCCTCCGGCAGATGGACCGCGCCTTCCTTTGCCGCCGTATCGAGCACGCGGTCAACAAAGTCGTACGAGCCGACGCCGTACAGCCACGACGAACGCACGATAACATGCTTGTCGGTCAGCTCACGCACGAGCTTTTCACCGGCGTACTTGCTCTTGCCGTACATCGTGGTCGGATGGGGATCGTCGAACTCACAGAAAGCCTTGTCCTCGTCGCCGCCGAATACGTCGTCGGTCGAGATCTGAATGAATTTTGCGTCGATGCGTCTTGCAGCGGTCGCCAGATTGCGGGCGCCGATGGCGTTGATCTTATACGCTTCTTCGGGGTTCTCCTCGCAGGCCTGCACGTCGGTTAGACCGGCACAGTTGATGATGACATCCGGATGGTTAATATCGGCAAAACGACCGACAACGGATACATCCTCGACCGCTACATCACGGTCACTGGTTACCAACTTATATGCTGTGTTGCCGCCGAAACGATGACTAAGTGCGGAACCCAGTCTGCCGCTTGCTCCCGCGATCCAAACGCGGGTCGTAATACTGTTCATAAAACACCTCTCCTGTCGGCTCGGTGCAGCGGAACTGCTCCGGCGCGCATTACCCATTTTATGGGCTGTATATTCAGTATAGCACAAAATCGTTAAAAAAACAACAAAATATGCGGTCTATTTGCATAAGTATGCTCGAATTCCTGCAAACTATCCGATTTGTGCAAAACTTCTTTGTATTTTTATACAAACTGACAAGACAACTCAGCCGAAGAAAAGAAACAGTCAAAAATGCGGAGAATTTTTTGGGAATATGGACGGTAAATATCCGTCAATGCCATGATATCCGTACACCGATCGACGGTATTCGCGGCATGGTCGAGATCAGCCACCATTATGCAGAAAATGCTGTAGATCACCTCTCTGCATACGAAGCAGGGAGGTGGTTTATTTTATATGAAAACGTCTGAATTTTATTGTGCAGAATGCTGCAAAAACATGCGTTGACCTATATGGTTTTTGGTGATATAATTAACCGATAACAGTGTGGATTGAATCACATAATTTGCCAAGCGTTATTCTGTCTCGAAGGAGGAGCAGGAAATGAAACCGGTTCTGGAGGTTTGCACCCACTCAGTCGAGTCTGCGGTAAGCGCGGAGCGCGGCGGTGCTATGCGGCTGGAGTTATGCGCCAATTTAATGATCGGCGGTACTTCACCGGATGAGGATCTGTTCCGCATGGTGCGGGAACGGGTTTCCGTACCGGTTCGTGTGCTGCTGCGTCCGCGCTGCGGCGATTTTTTGTATACGGAAAGCGAATTTGAGCTGCTCTGCCGTCAGGTGAAGCGCTTTGCCGCGCTCGGCGCGGACGGCATTGTCATCGGCGTGCTCACGCCTGAGGGCGATCTTGATGAGGAGCGTATGGCCAAACTGATTTCGCTTGCAGGCGGCTGCGGTGTGACGCTGCACCGTGCGTTCGATGTCTGCCGCGACCCGTTTGCGGCACTGGAAACCGCAAAGCGGCTGGGTGTGGATACCATTTTGACCTCAGGGCAGCAGGCGGACTGCACCGCAGGCGCGGATTTGCTGCGCACGCTGGTTGCAAAAGCAGGAGAGGACGTGCAGATTCTGGTCGGTGCAGGCGTAAACGCCGATGTTATCCGCGATTTGCAGCCGAAAACAGGCGCGAATGCCTTCCATCTTTCCGCAAAGCGGGTGGAAAACAGCAGAATGCAGTTCCGGCGCGAAAATGTGCCGATGGGGCTGCCCGGACTGAGCGAATTCAGTTTGTGGCAGTGCGACGAAAATGCAGTCCGTGCGGCGCGTAAAGCGTTTGATGCGTGCTGCGGTGCGGGTCAGGAGGCGTGGACGTGAAAATAGAAAAGGTACTCAACAACAATGTTGTGGTCGCGCTGGATGAAAACGGTGCGGAGACTGTGCTTATGGGGCGCGGTCTGGGCTTCGGCCGCCGCGCAGGTGACGAAGCACCGCCGGACAAGGTGGAAAAGCGGTTCACGCTGCACTCGGATCAGCTTTCCGACCGGTTCCAGCAGCTGATAACAAGCATTCCGCTGCCGCATTTCCTGATGAGCGAACGCATTATCAACCATGCGAAGATCGCGCTCGGCAAGGAGCTGTCGGACAGCATTTACGTTACGCTGCCCGATCATATCTCGGCGGCCGTCAACCGCTATAAGGAGGGCATTGTACTGCCTAATCCGCTGCTGTGGGACATTCGGCAGCTGTACAAGGACGAATTTCGCGTGGGTCTCAAGGCGAATGAGATCGTCAAGGAGGAGACCGGCGTGGAGTTCACCGAGGACGAGGCGGCATTTATCGCGCTGCACTTCGTCAATGCTCAGCTCGGTGGTGAAATCCGCGATATTTACGATATGACCTATCTGCTGCAGGCGGTTTTCCGCATCGTTTACGATGAATACGGTTTCCGTCCGGATGACGAATCGCTCAATTACTACCGGTTTGTCACGCACCTAAAGTTCTACGCACGGCGTATCGTCAGCGGAGAAGGCTACGGCGATGAGGACAGCGATCTGCTCGATGTGGTGCGGTTCAAGTACCCGAAGGCGTATGCCTGTGCGGACAAGATTCGCGTGTACGTCCAGAGGGAGAAAAATTTCCACTCCGGACAGAATGAGCTGCTGTATCTCACCATTCACATCGCCCGTGTGATGGAGCACCCGGATGAGAAATGATTCTCACAGGGCAGTGCCAAACCGGCGGCGCTGCCCTGTTTTTGTGCAAAGTGTAGAAAAACAGGGCGAAAATTTGGCGGTCGATTCGACAAAATCTGCTTGTAATCGTGAGAAAAGTTTGTTATACTGCAATTAACAAGTAAACAGTATCCGTTTGAAATGGATTGTTACCGCTTCGGCGGGCAAAACCAGATTTCTCGCAGGAATTGCCATCAAAGGGCAAGTTGTATCTGTGCAGAAGTTTGGTTCTTTTTATTTTCTGTATGTTTTCGGACAAAATAGGCATACTTAAGGCAACACCGCACAATTTACGCGCAAATCACTCTTGTTCAATCATGCGGTATTGCCTAATCAAAAAGGTTGTGAGCAAAATGTTTGGTAAACTGAAAAATCTGTTCGGCGGTGATACCGGCATCACCATCGCAGCGCCCACTGCGGGCACGGTCGTGGCGCTCGAAAGTGTACCCGACCCGACGTTCGCGCAGGGCATCCTCGGGCCCGGCATCGCCATCGAGCCGAGCGAAGGACGCATCGTTGCTCCGGCGGACGGCACGGTGGATGTGATGTTTGAGACCGGCCACGCCGTTTCCATGACGACGGCGGACGGCGCGGAGCTGCTCATCCATGTCGGCATCGACACGGTGCAGCTGGAGGGAAAGCACTACAAGGCGTGCTGCAAGGCAGGCCAGCAGGTCAAAAAAGGCGATGTCCTCATCGAGTTCGATCCGGCGGCCATCAAGGCTGAGGGCTATCAGATCGTAACGCCCATCCTCGTGTGCAACCCGGATGCGTTCACCGTGGAGCCCGCCGCGGGCGGCACGGTCGCCGCAGGCGATGCACTGCTGACACTGAAGAAAAAGTAACGGAAAGGAAGTATTCTCCATGAAAATCGTTGAATATACCATCAAGGATGCACTGGGTATCCACGCGCGGCCGGCGGGACTGCTGGTCAAGGAGGCAGGCAAGTTTGCCTCGAAAATCATGATCGCCAGCCCGAAAAAGGAAGTCGATGCCAAGCGCATCATGGGCGTGATGAGTCTGGGCGTCAAGTGCGGCGATACCGTAAAGATTACCATCGAGGGTGAGGACGAGGAGGCCGCTGCAGCTGCAATGCAGGCGTTCCTCGAGAGTAATTTGTAAGGATTTCATTTCGCTGGGTGTGAACGGCGATGAAATAGGGGGACGGAAACGGAGTTCGGCTCTCCCATCCGTCAACACAATCGGCCGCTTCGGCGGTCCACAAAATAAGGAGGGGAAACTCTTATGATGAAAAAACTGCAAAAGCTGGGCAAGGCTTTGATGCTGCCGGTAGCTGCGCTGCCGATCTGTGGTATCCTGATGGGTCTTGGCTACGCGATCGCTCCGGGCGTTATGGGCGTGCCGGGCGCGGCAACGAGCGGTGCACTGTATAACATTGGCTTCCTGTTGATAAAGGCAGGCGGCGCGCTGATTGACAATATGGCATGGCTGTTTGTCATCGGTGTTGCAGTCGGACTATCCGACGACCGCGAGGGTACCTCGGCACTGGCCGGTCTGGTATCCTGGCTGATGATGACCAACCTGCTGAGCACCGGCGTTGTTACCACGCTGATGCCCGCAATCGCGGATGATCCGGTAAAAACGCTGGCATTTGACAAGATCCAGAACGTATTTATCGCTATCATCGCCGGTATCATCGGCGCAAGCTGCTATAACCGCTTCAAAAACGCGAAGCTCCCGGACTGGCTGGCATTCTTCAGCGGCAAGCGCTGTGTTGCCATCGTAACCGGTCTGGTCTCCATCGCGGTATCCGTTGTCCTGCTGTTCGTATGGCCGATCATCTTCAGCGCTCTGGTAGCTGTTGGCGAAGGCATCATCGGCATGGACGGCATCGGCGCCGGCATCTATGCATTCCTCAACCGTCTGCTCATCCCGACCGGCCTGCACCACGCGCTGAACAACGTATTCTGGTTCGATACCATCGGCCTCGGCGACCTGTCCCACTACTGGGCCGGCGACACCTCCGCAAACGTAGGCTGGAGCCTCGGTATGTATATGTCCGGCTTCTTCCCCTGCATGATGTTCGGTATTGCCGGCGCGGCTCTCGCGATGATCAAGGCGGCCAAGAACAAAAAGGCTGCTATCGGTCTGGTCCTGTCCGCTGCCATCTGCGCATTCATCTGCGGCGTTACCGAGCCGTTTGAGTTCGGCTTCATGTTCCTGTGCTTCCCGCTGTATGTTGTTTATGCAGCTCTGTACGGCATTTTCACCATCATCACCTACTATGTCGGCTTCCGCGCAGGCTTCTGCTTCTCGGCAGGCGCGACCGACCTCGTATTCTCGTCCTTCCTGCCGGCAGCGAACAACACGCTGATGATCATCCCGCTGGGTATCGCAGCATTCGTTGTATTCTATCTGGTATTCTACTTTGCGATCACCAAGTTCAACCTCAAGACCCCGGGCCGTGAGGATGAAGAAGCCGACTTCGCAGAGGCTGACAAGAATGCCAAGCTGGCAAATAACGACTTCACCGCAATTGCAGCTGCAGTCCTCGAAGGTCTGGGCGGCAAGGAAAATGTAGAATCTCTGGATAACTGCATTACCCGTCTGCGTCTGGAAGTCAAGGACGGCACGCTCGTCGACGAGAAGAAGATCAAGGCTGCAGGCGTGGCTGGCGTAATGCGTCCGTCGCAGACCGCAGTTCAGGTTATCATTGGCACCAAGGTCCAGTTCGTAGCCGACGAAATGGCAAAGATGCTGAAGTAACACTGAAAGCAATTCAACGCAGCCTGAAGTGCTCGCACACGGTTTGGAAATACAGCCGCGTGGGAACACCGAATGGTTAAGAAATCGCAACCAATCTAACTAACCTATCTTGTTTGCATATCACGATTGCGCTCCGCGCAATGGAAAGGGCGGGCACATTGCCTGCCCTTTCTATTTCCGGAGACAGAAGAAAGAGGTATTCCATGAAAATCATTCGCGCTAAGGATTATAACGACATGAGCCGCAAGGCAGCCAACATCATTTCGGCACAGGTTATTCTCAAACCGGATTCCGTACTCGGTCTGGCAACCGGTTCGTCACCGATCGGCATTTACGAGCAGCTGATTAAATGGTATAACAAGGGCGATGTGGACTTCGGCGGCTGCACGACCTTCAATCTGGACGAATATCGCGGCCTGACACCTGATCACGACCAGAGCTATCACTATTTCATGCACAAGAACTTTTTTGATGCCGTGAACATCCCGGCGGAGCGCATCAACCTGCCGGACGGCGCGCAGCTTGACGCCGAGCGGGAGTGCAAGCGCTACGATGCAGCCATTAAGGCGGCGGGCGGTATTGACCTGCAGCTGCTCGGCATGGGCCTGAACGGACACATCGGCTTCAACGAGCCGGACGAGTATTTCTCCAAGGGTACGCACTGTGTAAATCTGACCGAGTCCACCATCGAGGCAAACAAACGCTTTTTCGCCTCGGCGGATGATGTGCCGCGGCAGGCGTACACCATGGGCGTGCAGACCATCATGCTGGCACGGCGCATCGTGCTGGTGGTTTCCGGTGAAAACAAGGCAGAGACCGTCCGCGAAGCGTTCTTCGGCCCGGTAACGCCTCAGGTTCCGGCATCCATCCTGCAGCTGCACACAGATGTTTCCATCGTAGCGGACGAGGCGGCACTGTCTAAGTGCGGCGATTTGCTCTAAAAAGGAAGAAAAGTTATGGAATTTAGCAATTTGAGGGTATATCAGCCGGACGGCACGTTCAAAACCGGCGGACTGTCCATCTCGGGCGACCGGATTGCATCCGCAGAGGTGAGCGCGGATGCGGTGGATATGGGCGGTCTGTACGCCGTGCCCGGACTGGTCGATCTGCATTTTCACGGCTGCATGGGCCGCGATTTCTGCGACGGCACGCATGAGGCTATCTCCACACTGGCAAAGTATCAGGCACAGATCGGCGTGGCCGCCATCTGTCCGGCGACTATGACCTATCCGGAGGACAAGCTAACGCAGATTGCCGAAGCCGCCGCAACCTATCAGGCGGAGAGTAATGACGCGGCGCTTGTGGGCATCAACATGGAAGGCCCGTTCATTTCCGAGGCGAAAAAGGGGGCGCAGAACGGCGCTTATCTGCATGCGCCGGATGCGGCCATGTTCCGCCGGGTGCAGGAAAAAGCCGGCGGTCTGTTCAAGCTGTGCGATCTGGCACCCGAGCTGCCCGGTTCGATGGAGACGATCGACGAGCTGGCAGGCGAGGTGCGTATCTCGATTGCGCACACGACAGCGGATTATGACACCGCTTGCGAAGCCTTCAAGCACGGAGCCCGGCAGGTGACCCATCTGTACAACGCCATGCCGCCGTTTTCTCATCGGGCACCGGGCGTCATCGGTGCGGCCTTTGACAACGATAACGTGGCGGTTGAACTCATCGCGGACGGCGTGCATGTGCATCCGTCGGTCGTTCGCGCGACCTTCCGGCTGTTTGAGAACCGTGTTATCCTGATCTCGGACAGCATGATGGCGACCGGACTGGATGACGGCGAGTATTCGCTCGGCGGACAGGCGGTTACCGTGCGCGGCAACCTTGCCACCCTGCACGACGGCACGATTGCGGGTTCCGCGACCAACCTGATGGACTGCGTGCGCTCGGCTGTTAAAATGGGTGTTCCGCTCGGTCAGGCGATTCGTTCCGCGTCCACCAATCCGGCGCGCGCTATCGGCGTTGAGCACGATTACGGCTCTCTTGAGCCGGGCAAGCTGGCGAATGTGCTCCTGCTGGATGAGGAGCTGAACATTCACACGATTCTGCTGCGCGGCAGAATGCTGGGCTGAACAGCGATTTGATAAAGAAATGAAATGAAAAGAAACCGGCATCGGAAGATGCCGGTTTTGCGTTGTTATGGGGTGCATGGTGCGGAAAACTGGAAGTTATCCATTATCTTTTTTATTGTAATTTTTTTGTATATACCAACCGATAAGGCTTCCTAATACCAAGCCGATAGGACTTCCTAAAGTATCACTTAACCAATTTCCAATAACCAATCCAACAACAGCCCATATATACCACTTACACATGACATCTAATAACTTCAAATCATTTTTATCTTTCATTAAACTTTCCCCCACAAATTCCGATTTGATATTTCAGCCAATAGTATGCAGTTGAAAACGCCTTACTTCTTCCTCTTTTTCTTCTTCTGCACGCTGTATCCGAACTTGCCGAGATACTTGCCGAGCGCAAAATACTCGCCGTGGGAGTACATAATCAGGTTCGCATCGTTGATATGAAACCGGTCGTTTTCGTCCAGATATTCGTCATCAACCGTCACGCCGACCACCTCGGCGATGAACATGGTATGGCTGCCGAGTGCGCGGCTCTCGGTGACGCGGCAGGCGATGTTGACCGGGCTTTCCGCGATAGCGGGTGCGTTGACATGCTCGACCGGCATGGGCGTCAGACCGGTTTTCGCAAATTTATCCACATCACGGCCGCTGACAACGCCGCAGTAGTCGCACGCACGCGCCAGCTTTTCGGTGGTGAGATTGATGACAAATTCACCGGTTTTCTCGATAATATCGTAAGAATACCGTGACGGACGGACCGAAATCGACACCATCGGCGGGTTGGTGCAGATCGTACCCGCCCACGCTACCGTGATGATGTTGGGACGGTGCGCTTCATCGGCAACGCTGACCATCACCGCCGGAACGGGATTGAGCATGTTGCCGGGCTTCCAGCTTTGTTTACCCATGTTTATCTCCTTTATTGTGCGTGGGATAGACGGCACGCAGTTGTTTTGAAAGTCTGATTATGCCAGCGGCTGCACCGTATAGCGGAGCCGTGCGGGCGAGTGCGGATACCGACGGTAAAACGCGCTTACCAGTCGGTCGGCAACCATGCGGCTGTTTTCGTAATTCGCCTGCGGCAGCAGGATGATATACTGCGAAATGCTGCATCGAGCGATCACATCGCCGCGACGCAGATTGTTCTGGACAAGCACTTGCAGATTGTTCATTGCGGGGTCCAGACTGCGGCGTGCAAGCATTTCGCCGTCCTTGCCGGAGACCGACAGCAGGCAGATATTCGCTGAATGGCCATTTCGCGCGATCGAACGGGCTTCGGCACGGTACAGAATCTTGAAAAAGTCGTATTCGCATACCATGGCGCCGCCGTGCGGCGCGGGCTCCTCAAGCTGAGAGCAAACCTCGTCCATGGTCAGTGTGCGGTCGTTTACGGTGCGTGTCGCCTGACGATACAGCGTGCGCAGCGTCTCGGACGGCATAACGCCGAAATGCGCAAGCAGCAGCTCGCTCATTTCCTCGTAGACCGACATAGCGCCCTTCATATCGCCGGTGCGGAGCAGACCGCGCATGAGGTGCTCATACAGATCCTCCTGATACGGCTCAATATGAATCGCCCGACGGCACAGCGCAACGGCTTCGGCAGTGCGCTCCTGCTTTTCGAGCAGCTCGATCGCACCGGCTGCCGCACGGGTGTACAGGCTGTGATAGTAGGCCACGATTGGAATAGTCCAGATTTCATCGGTCATGCGCGGCAGCGGATCGCCGGCATACAGTGCCAGTGCAGCCTGATATTCCGCCAGACGGACATCGTCATCTCCGGCGGCTTCGGCGGCATGAAAATGCGCCTCAAAATCCTCAATATCGAGGGAAAGCGGCATAGCATTGTTCCAGAAGTATCGTCCTGCTTTGCGGCGGATGAGCAGGCGGCCAAGTCCCGGCTGCAGTTTGTCCAGCGCGGTGCGAATGCGGTGAAAGATTGATTTGAGCGCATTTCCGGGATCCGCGCTTTTCTCGTTGTTGCTCCAGTATAGATGAATCAGCTCCTCCTGTGCGAACGAGCGGCCGTGGTTATACAGCATATAGGCCAACAGTGACCATACCCGGCGGGAGCGGTCGTCGCTGTCGGAAATGGTGCGGTCGCCGTATCGAAGGGTAAACTGCCCGAGCATCTGCACTTGTAATGTAGGTCCGTTCATCTTTGCTCCCCACCTTTGTATGATGTGTTCGCAGATTGACGCGTATAACCGCTTACAAAGTCATACGGTATATATTAGAAATATACCACGAAACCGGCAAAAATGCAAACCGGAGAACAGGGAACAGCGGAGCTCCTGCAGGTGCAGCCGCAGATTGGCGGGAGAACTGCCGTTGAGAAAGCATGTATAAATCAACACGATAGATGAATTGATTTTGCGAAAAATACGAAAATACAGTATGATTTACAGTAAAGAGAACACGCGTTCTTTATTGAATGCTTGATTTCTCTGTCCGGATAGGAGCAAGGACAGGGTATCTTCTGAATAGCATGGACAAATGCAGCTTCAGCGATTTGGAGAATCCTTGCAACCGATTGGCAGAAGTGCGGCTATACGGGCAGCTCAAAAGCGGAAAGGAGATTTTTGAGATTTATCCGCACTAAGAATAACCGTGCGCCGGCCGGAGAGGACCGGTACGCTGTCAGATCGACTTGCTTCTTAGCGGAAGACCGGAATACAATCGTACTGCAAGGAGATGGTTTTATTGCTGCCGGACGCATCTCTGCGCAGTGCGATATGGACGCTCAAGTAAAGGAGCTGCTTCAGAGTCGTGCCGCAAAGATATAAGATATTTTACGCCTCAGCAGCCGAGCGGGATATTACGGAAAAGCTGATGTATATTATGCAGCAGTATCGGGATACGGCTTTGGCAGAACGGTGGGACAACGCCTTTGCACTTTGCTACAGGAGAATTTGACTGCATCTCCGGCTAAGTATTCGTTATATGACGTAGAACCGTGGAGTAAAATGATAAGAGCAGCGATTGCTGCTCTTTTTTCTATCATAAACCCCTAATCAGTCGCCTGACAAGTTGCGACGACTTATACCATGCTGAAAAGTAAAGAAAAACCGCTCATTTCCAAGAAATAAGCGGTTTAACATGGTACGCCCGGTGCGATTCGAACGCATGGCCTTTGGAGTCGGAGTCCAACGCTCTATCCAGCTGAGCTACGGGCGCGAGTACATGATATAGTATACCAGTCTTTCGCGCGTTTGTAAAGCGGTTATTGCGGGGTATTTCGGTCGGATTGTGCCGAAACACCCCGATTTCCGTCTTACGCCTGCGCGTCGTCCGGCTTTTTCTTCTTTTTGCGCTTGCGATAGCGGTCCTCCTCGGAGAAAACACAGCCGCAGTAATTCTGCATGTACAGGCCAAGCTCACGCGCCTTATCCTGTCCCTCGCGGAAGCGCGGCGAAAAGTCGCGGTGCAGATACTCGACACCGTATTTTTCGGCCATTTGTTCGCAGATATGACGCATCAGCTCGTGATTCTGGTACGGGCTGACAAACAGGGTAGAGGTAAACCGGTCGTAGCCATGCTCGGCGGCGTAGCGCGCGGTTTCCTCAAAGCGGAGCGCATAGCAGGTCGCACAGCGGTTATCCCAGTTGGGATAAACAGCTTCGATGAACTTGCGCAGGCCGTACTCGTTTTCGATCTCCAGCTTGAGGTCGATGCTCTTGGCGTACTCAACGAGCGTATTCTTGCGCATTTTGTACTCTTTCATCGGGTGAATGTTGGGATTGTACCAAAAGCCTACCGGCTCGATGCCTTCCTGCCGCAGCGTGTCGATACACGCAATGGAGCAGGGCGCACAGCAGATATGAAGAAGTGTTCCGGACAAAAAATCAAACCTTTCTGAAAAGTATTCGTGTTATTTCACGCCTTTTTGATCGGGTGGCGAAGGACGGTTTTGCGTTTCTCCGGCGCGGTTTTGCGCGGGTCGGAGAGATAAATCTCGTGGTGCAGCCGTTCGGCGGTGAGATCGTTTGCATAGCCGTTCTGTGTGAGATACTCGTCCATCACCGCAACAGACGCAGGCTCGTCATCATAGGAGCCAACGTGCATGATCTGCACGCACAGACCTTCCTCAATCGTCAAAAACTCGGCTGAGGAGCAATCCAGCTGTTTCTTTTTTGCAGCCGTCTGTACCGCCCAGTCAAAATCCGTCTTGGTCACAAAATCCGGCAGACGAATGACGGAAATCCAGTGGAAACCGGATTTATCCGAATAATTTACACCGTCCACATTATCCTGCCGCCAGAAACCTTCCAGCGGCGGAACAACATATTCAAAGAAGCCTGCGATTTTATAATCGGTCTTATAGCTCATTTTCAGCGTGTAGGCCACGGCATACAGCACGCTGATGGCCTGCTGATATGCACCGCCGTCCTCGTTCGGGTCGCCAGTGCCGCGCACGGCAATGTAGTTCATTGGTGGCACTTCGACAAGCTGCGGCTTGCTTTTCGGCATGTAGAGTTCTCTATACTCTTTTTTGAAGTCAAACGGCATAGCGTTCTCCTTTATTTCTTCCAGTGCTTGAGGGTCGGCACAATGGCTTCCATATGGGCGCGAACCTGCTCTGCAGGCCAGCTTTCGGTTGCCATATGCGTTACGCAAAAGTCAATCAGCTGCTCTTTCGTGGTGTATTTGAAGGTTCCGTCGGCATAGCACCACATGCAGTAGTCCTCGTTAAAGGAGCCGTCCGGCTCTTTACTGGTGATGGAATCTTCAAGCGGCATGCCGCAGCATTGGCAGATCAGCTGCCGCGGAGAGCCAAGCAGCGTATTGATCGACACGTTAAAGAACGTGGAAAGCAGCTTGAGCGTTTCGACATTCGGCGTGGTTTCGCCGGTTTCCCAGCGGGATACCGCCTGTCGGGTGACAAAAATTTTTGCAGCCAGTTCGTCCTGTGAGAGATCTTTTTCGGTTCTGAGATGATATAAAATATCCTTTGTATTCATAATCGAACACCTCCGTGAGGTAAGTGTATCATAGGATCTTTTTACGGACAAGCAACATGCGGTTGCGGTATCGGATAACGCCTGTCAGCAACCTGCCGGCTTAATTATTATACCTCGTTTCCGGCCTACTTGCAAACCCTGTCGAAAACCGTTATACTGAGATTAGATTAACCCGGAATTCTGATCAAAGGAGGAATATTCTCATGAAGGATATTGCATACTATAACGGAAAAATCGGCCGCATTGATGAGGTGCAGGCGCCTATCACCGACCGCGGTTTTTACTTCGGCGACGGCGTTTACGATGCGGCGATGGTCAACAACAAGAAAATCTTCGAGCTTGAGGATCATCTGGACCGCTTTTACAACAGCCTGAAGCTGCTCCGCATTGAGCCGCCGATGCAGCGTGACGAACTGACAAAAACGCTGAACGAGCTGGTGTCTCAGCTGGATTCGGATGCGCCGCATATGCTGTACTGGCAGTCCACCCGTGCAGTGGCACATCGCATGCACGCGTTCCCCAAGGGCGGCAAGGCCAGCCTGATGGCATTTTCCGAGCCGTGTGGACTGGACCGCCAGGATCATCCGTACAAGCTGATTTCGGTCGAGGACACCCGTTTCCTGCACTGCAACATCAAAACGCTCAACCTTATCCCGAACTGCATGGCGATGCAGCAGGCTGTTGAGGCGGGCTGTGACGAGGTTGTGTTCCACCGTGGCGATCGCGTGACCGAAGGCGCACATTCTGGTCTGGCGATTCTCAAGGATGGCGTGTTCTGCACGCCTCCGGCGGATAATCTTATTCTACCGAGCATTACGCGCAAGCATTTCCTTACACTGTGCGACAAGCTCGGTGTGCCGACCCGCATTGCACCATTTACTGTGGATGAGCTGAAAAATGCAGATGAGGTGATGATCCTGTCCACCGGCACGCACTGCGTCGGCGCATGCGAGCTGGACGGCAAGCCGCTCGGCGGCAAGGATCCTGCGCTGCTCGATAAGCTGCAGAAGGCGTATCAGCAGTGGTTTAACGAGGAAACCGCAAAATAATGGGGAATTGAAAATGGATAATTGAGAATTAAGTTATCGCGCATTGCGTGTATCCGTCATTTTCCATTCTCCATTCTCAATTTGGAAAGGACAAAAGAATGCCCAACATGGTTATCATTGGTGGCGGACCGGCGGGACTGAGTGCTGCGATTTACGCGGTACGCGCCGGCATGCAGGCAACCGTTCTGTATAAGGACGGCGGTGCGCTGGCCAAAACGGACAAGATCGAGAATTATTTCGGCTTTATTGAGCCGGTTTCCGGGGCAGAGCTGCTCGAGCGCGGACAGAAGCAGGCCGAACGTCTGGGCGCAGTTTTGCGGCAGACCGAGGTAACCGGTATTGAGTATGCGGCGCAAGGCTTCACGGTTAAGACTGCGGACGGCGTGTTTGACGCGGATGCGGTCATTCTGGCAACCGGTTCGCCGCGTGCGGTGCCGAAAATCAAGGGCGTAGCCGCATTTGAGGGCCGCGGCGTCAGCTACTGCGCCATCTGTGACGCGTTTTTCTATCGCGGCAAGGACGTTGCCGTGCTCGGTCAGGGTGAGTATGCGCTCGAGGAAGCACGAGTGCTGCTGCCGGTGGCGCAGTCCGTTACGCTGCTGACCGATGGCAGCGAAGCTCCGGCGGATTTGCCGGACGGTCTGCGCGTGGAAACGCGCAAGGTAAGCGCGATCGAGGGCGATGAACTGGTGTCGCGCGTGGCGTTTGCCGAGGGAGAATCGCTGCGCGTTTCCGGCGTGTTTATCGCCTATGGTACGGCCGGCAGCGGCGATTTTGCCCGCAAGCTGGGCGCGCAGCTGGACGGCACGCGCATCAAGGCGAACGCCGACGGCTCGACGGCTGTGCCCGGCCTGTTTGCGGCCGGTGACTGCACCGGCGGTCTGCTGCAGGTGGCAAAGGCCGTAGCGGATGGCGCCGAGGCTGCAATGAGTGTGGTGAAGTTCGTGAGAAAGTGAAGAAAGCACCGCATACTTCGGTATGCGGTGCTTTTTTATGCGGTTTTGACCGGGGCATTAACCCTCGTAATCATCCTCATTCTCCCAGTTGTGCCAAACGGCCTGCACATCGTCGTTATCCTCGAGGTTGTCGAGCAGCTTACGCATCTGCGCCATATCCTCTTCCTTCTCAAGGGTGATGTAGTTCTGCGGAACCATCTGCAGCTCGGCCTGTGCGAAGGTGTAGCCTTCCTTCTCAAGTGCCTCACGAACGGTAGAAAAATCATCCGGAGCGGTGTAGATTTCGAAAACGCCTTCCTCAACGAGGAAATCCTCAGCGCCTGCGTCGAGCGCCTGCATCATAACAGCATCCTCGTCCAGACCTTCGCTCTCCATAATGATAACGCCTTTCTTATCGAACTGCCAGGATACGCAGCCGGAAGCGCCCAGACCTGCGCCGTACTTGTCGAACAGGTGACGAACGTCCGCAACGGTGCGGTTCTTGTTGTCCGTCAGGGTCTCAACAACGACTGCAACGCCGCCTACGCCGTAGCCTTCATAGTTGTTTGCCTCATAATCGACCTGACCGTTTGCGCCGGAGTACTTATCGAGCGTGCGCTTGATGTTGTCATTCGGCATGTTGTTGGCCTTTGCCTTTGCAATGCAGTCGCGCAGGCGAGCATTGAAATCCGGATTAGCGGAGCCGCCTTCCTTGATTGCGATTGCCATTTCACGGCCGATTTTGGTGAAAATCTTTGCTTTTTTTGCATCGTTTGCGCCCTTGCGCTTTGCGATGTTATTCCACTTGGAATGTCCCGACATGGTGAGTGTCCTTCTTTCTTTTATATCATCTAAAATATTAACTGTATAACACGCAGAACAATTTTAACAGGTTTTTCGCTATTCTGCAAGTCCTGCGAGTATATTTTTCGCGTTTGCGGTGCAGAATAGCATTGCAAACGAAACGAGGTGAGCCAAATGAGCAAGCAGAACAAGAACCGAAACCAGCAGGGTCAGCAGAATCAGCAGCAGAATCAGAGCCAGCAGAATCAGAAAAACGATCAGCAGAACGGCTGATATTTTTTCCTGAGCCGATGGGTGTGCCTGTCGGCTTTACTTATTTTTATCTATTCGCTGAAGATTTCGGAATGGGTGCAGTCCGGACGGCTGGGAGGTCCGCCGCACCTGCGGCGGCGGGCACAAGGGTGGAAACCTTGGTGTCCACCCTTGTGAATTCTGTTTCCTTTATTTCTTAGTCTGGCGCAGATCAGAGAGCGGCGACCGCTTTGAAATAGGGGAACGGCAGAGGATTTTTACTTCCGTATCTTTCTTAACCTGTTCGCAGTGTCAGATTCCTTACTGCTACACATACCGGCTGCTCTGCGCAACTCGTTCGTTTGGTGGCTGTGGACGGCACCTGCGGATTTAATCATTGATAACATTTAACGTGTATCATTCATTATTTGGTACTGATGATACCGTCGCGTAATTCTCCATTCTCCATTTCCAATTCTCAATTTGCTTTACTTCCCGAGGTTTTCATCCCGGTATTTCTGAATCGCTGCCAGAAACTCCTTGCCGTATCGTCTTGCCTTTGCGTCGCCTACGCCGCGGACGGACAGCAGATCGAACTCGCTTGACGGCTGTTTTGCAGCCATATCAGCGAGCGTTGCGTTGGAAAAGATAACGTACGGCGGCACGCCTGCGCGTGCTGCAAGGCGGGTTCGCACATCACGGAGCGCATCGAACAGCTTTTCGTCCACATCTTCCGCAAGAGCCGCGTACTGTTTGGCTGCTGCCGGCTTTTTCTCCTTGGGCAGCTGGACGCGGAATTCGCCGCGTCCGCGCATGAGTGCGTTGCCGGTGCGGGTGAGCACGAGCACGTTCATGCGATCCGGGTCGGCGATGAGGTATCCGCGCTCGAGCAGCATGTCGATCAGCCGACGGACATAGACGGCGGTGCTGTCCGGCATAATATTATAGGTGGAAAGTGTATCCAGATGGAACTGCGTGATTTTTTCGTTCTTGCTGCCGGTCAGAATGGCCGAAACGACGGTTTTGCCGAACGCACGGCCGCGTTCGTCCAGCCGGTATACGCACGAGAGGATTTTTCGTGCGTCCATGGTTGCATCCACTTCCTCGAAATTCGTGTCGCAGCTGCTGCAGTGTCCGCACGACAACGGCGAATTTTCACCGAAATAGCGCAGAATGTAATGCCGCAGGCATTCGGTCGTGGTGCAGTAGAACGTCATCTGCTTGAGGCGTTCGCGGTCGCGCGCGATGAGCTGCTGACGGGTTGCCTCGTCAATGGTTTCGTCCTCGGCTTCATGGCTGCGCTCAATCAGAAACTCGGCCATGCGCACATCCTGTCCGCTGTACAGCAGAATACAGTCGGCAGGTTGGCCATCTCGACCGGCACGGCCGGCTTCCTGATAGTAGCTCTCCATATTTTTCGGCATATTATAATGAATGACAAACGACACGTTGGACTTGTCAATACCCATGCCGAATGCGTTGGTTGCGACCATAATGGTCTTGCGGTCGTACAGAAAATCGTCCTGATTCTCGCGGCGCTCGTCAGGATCGAGGCCCGCGTGATAGCGGGTGGCGGGCAGACCGCGGCTGAGCAGCAGATCGCAGATCTCCTCCACGTTTTTGCGGGTGGAGCAGTAGACGATGCCGCTTTTATCCTTGCGCTCGTTCAGCAGCTGCAGTAGCTTCATGCCCTTGGAGGTCGGCTGTTCGACAGCAAAATACAGATTTGGACGGTCAAAACCGGTGGTCTTGATGAAGGGTTCGTGCAGACCGAGTGCCTGCACAATGTCGTCACGAACCTCAGCTGTTGCGGTTGCCGTAAACGCGGAAACGAGCGGCCGCTCAGGCAGTTCGGCGAGAAAGTCGAGGATTTTGAGGTAGCTTGGACGAAAATCCTGTCCCCATTGAGAGATACAGTGCGCTTCATCGACTGTGACCATCGAAATCGGTACGCGCTTGGCAAATTCGAGAAACGAGGGAGCGGTCAGGCGTTCCGGCGCAACATACAGCAGCTTGTATTGCTCTCGCCCGGCGAAGTACAGCGCGTCGCGGAATTCCTCCGCACTCATCGCACTGTTGATGCACGCGGCAGGAACGCCTGCTTCCACAAGCGCACCGACCTGATCCTTCATCAGCGAAATGAGCGGTGAAATGACCAGCGTCAGACCGGGGAACAGCATAGCAGGCACTTGGTAACAGATGGATTTTCCCGCACCGGTCGGCATAATGCCGAGCGTATCCCGGCCGGAAAGGATGGCGCGAACCAGCTCGTCCTGTCCGGGACGGAACGAATCGTAGCCAAAATATTGTTTGAGAATGTCCTGTGCGGTCATGTTCTGCTCCTTACATATAATAGTTATAACTGCCGGCGGCTTTCCGACATTTTGTGCAGCAGGTCGAAATACGACCAGCCCTGTGCGGTAGCGGAAATCATGGTCAGGCAGTTTTGATTCATGCGGTGCGGCCGTGCGGCACCGGTCAGATTGGGCTTGGGGTTAAAATCGAACATATAATAGGTGCCGTCAGCGTATTGCCATAAATTTCAGCACTGAGAAGCAAATCGCGGGTTTTGATAAAGTCGGCAGATGTATCACGGCGTACAACGCCCTGACTGCCGCGCCTGCTGCAAGCGTCGCGCGAATGCCCGGTACGGTATCTGAAATACCCGGTATAAATCCGTATACAGATCGGGATTGGAAACCGGTGTTGCAGCGTCCACGCCGTGCGTCCACAGGCAGTACGCAATATCTGCGCCGCTGGACTTCATTGGCTTGCGTAAACCGTCCACTGCAGGTGGTTTGTGATCCTGATAGAGAACCGCGATTTTTATGGAATCACTTCTTTATATAGTATCGTGCAATTATCTTATCACGTTTTTAGAAAAATCTCAATAGTTTGAAAAAAAGTGCTTGACATTTGATCTGGGATTTGGTATTCTATTAAAGCTGTCTCTGAGAGACAAGCGCAAAACCGAAAAGTTTGATTTAGAACGGCTTGATTCTTCAAAAA
>OLQH01000348.1_pt1 | contig 53444 bp, 48 predicted proteins | sample 1672671 | NCBI WGS metagenome assembly OLQH01 (sample SAMEA3136712, study PRJEB25190) | human gut metagenome
AGAAAGTAAAAAAGAGCGGAAATTCGGGCTTCAAAGAGTTTCCGAGACCGCTCCTTGCAGAAAAGGGAGGATATCATAAGTAACATAATATACCCTGCGGTTAAACTCACTCTCCCCCGGCTCAAACAGGTTTTCGGAAAGCGGCTTTCCATTGACGCCCGCCGTAAAAAGCCCCAGGCCGCTGATATATAGCCTCGCCCTTTTTACCCTGTCCCGGGCCTTTACCGTAAAACGGCCCACAATGGCCGGCGCCGCCGACTTATCTCCGGTAAAATCATCCCCCTGGCCGATCCAGGCCGCTTTCCAGTCCTTCTCCTCAAGCAGCCCCATTTCAAAAGAGGCGGGTCCGCTCCACGGCGAAACGTTCCCTTTTTCATCCCACACCCTTGCCTTCCAGAAAACCTCCTGCCTGGACGCAAGCGGCGCGCCTTCATAGGGAATGGCATAATTTCTTTCTTCCTGCATTTTTCCGCTGTCCCACAGATCGGCCCGTCCTTCCTCCAGAAGCTCCGGCGAGGATGCGGCAAGTATCTGACAGGCAGTCTGCCTGCTGCCCCTTTCCTCCGACTGCAGGGTATAGCAAAAGCAGGGTTTTGTACATCCCAGGCCAATGGGATTATCTAAATTCTGTGTTAAAAGTCTGGTAAGCTTCATTATAAAATCCTTCTCCCGGTATGTAATCTCATTTCAGCTGCCTTTGCGCCGTTTCCGTAACTGCTTCGTACCTCCACAGTTACCTTTTTCCTCCGTTCCCGGCACTTTCCCACGAAACAATGGCTGCGGGCGGCAGCACTCAGCCCTTCACGGATCCCACCGTCATGCCCTTTACAAAATACTTCTGGGCAAACGGATAAATCAGCATAATGGGAATCAGTGCAATAAAAATCTGCGCGCAGCGGATGGTCCTGTCATCCACCAGCGAAAGCTCCCTGATCTGTTCCATGCTCAAAAGGCTCATATCCCGCTGTACCACCACCGTATACAGGAAGGAAGCCAGCGGATAGCTTTCCGGGAAATTGGAAAAAATCAATCCGTCAAAGTAGCTGTTCCAATGGGTAATAAAACAGAACAGGGTCAGCGTCGCAATGGACGGCTTGGCACAGGGCACATAAATCCGGAAACAGGTCTGGAACTGGTTTGCACCGTCAATCAGGGCAGCCTCCTCCAGCTCATGGGGAATACCCCGGAAAAAATTCAGCATGAGCACGATGTTGTAAACCGGCACCGCCATAGGCAGGATCAGCGCCCAGATGGTATCCATCAGGTGCAGGTTCTGTATCAGCAGATACCCCGGGATCAGCCCGCCGGAAAACAGCATGGTGAAAAAGAAAATCCAGGAATAAAAGCTTCTCAGCCTCAGCTGCGTGCGTTCCTTGGACAGCGGATAGGCTACCAGAATGGTAATCAGCATGGAAAAAGGTACGCCGATACATACCCTTTCCACAGATTTCAGCAGAGAATTCCAGAAATCCCGCTTTCCGATAACATAGCTGTAGGCATAGGTATTAAACTCCACCGGCCAGAGGGAAACCCTTCCCGCAGATACCGCCGTTGCGCTGGAAAAGGACATGGCCAGTATATTCAGCAGCGGAAACAGGCACAGGACGGACAACAGAATCAGAACCGTATAATTGATAATTTGAAAGACAATACGTCCCTTTGTCATTTTTTTCACTGTGATTCCCTCCCCTAAAAAATCCGGTAATCCGCAAACCTGTAGGCAAGCCAGTAGGAAACCGAAATAAACATCGTGGAAATGATCGATTTAAACAGCCCCACGGCAGTCGCCGGCCCGTACTGCGCGTCTATCAGGCCCAGACGGTATACAAAGGTATCCAGGATATCTCCTGATTCATACACGGCCTTGCTGTACAGGTTAAAAATCTGGTCGAAGCCCGCATTCAGCACATTCCCCAGGCTGAGCACCATCATCAGCACAATGATCATGCGCATTCCCGGCAGCGTCACATGCCACACCTGCTTCCAGCGGTTGGCCCCGTCGATCTGCGCCGCCTCATACAGATCCGTATCGATTCCCAATATGGCTGCCAGATAAACAATTGCTCCATAGCCGAAATTTTTCCAGATATCCGTCACGATCAGCGTAGGCTTGAAATAACGGTTATCCCCCAGGAAGAAAATACTCTTTCCTCCCAGCGCCGTAATGATCTGATTGAAGATTCCGCTGCTGGGGGAAAGCATATCCAGGAAAATACCGCCCAGTACCACCCATGATAAAAAGTAGGGCAGATACACCACAGTCTGCACAGTTCTTTTGAAGCCATTTCTGTTAACTTCATTTAACATCAGGGCAAAAACAATCGGCACCGCCAGGCCCAGTATGATTTTCCAGAAGGCGATAACGATCGTATTTTTCAAAGCCTGGTTAAAACCGGGAAGGCTGAACACATAGCTGAAATTTCCCAGCCCCACCCACTGCTGATCCCCGAACATCCCCTTGCTGGGTATGAATTTCTGGAATGCAATGACTAGCCCCGCCATTGGCGTATAGCTGAGCCGCCGCTGCTGCGCTTCCCTCCGTCCCCTTTGTTTCGGCCGGCGCCGAAGCCGCGGTATCCGTACTTCCGCTTCCGCAGCCTGTCAATAATGACAATGATAATGCTGCCGCCAAAACTATTGCTGACAATTTTTTAGCCATTTCCATTCCCTCCTTGATAATTTTACAATACAATCCCCTTTTATTTGGATCCGTTTTGTATGTTTTGTGTGGTTTTATTATATATTTAGCATCTTACTTTATCACTCTACACAAAACTTGTTTTATATGACCTTTTTTGGCCATTCTCTTTCAGGCATCCTCTCTTAGCCAAGCCCCGTCAGTACAGAAAAAAGCCGGTACAATCCAATGATCGTACTGGCTCCTTTGTCTGAATTTATTACAGTTTATGATATTTTCCCAAGCGTTTATTTCAGCTCTCCTGTATAAGAACTGCTGTTATTACCGCCTGCTGATGTTTTCTCCTACCTGCCGTTTCTTTCTCCTGCCAGCCGTCTTTTCCCTCAAATCAAAATCTCTTCCCCGTTTTTCCTGAACTCCAGAGGCGTCTGCCCGAAATGCTCCTTAAAGCTGCGGTAAAAATTATTCATATTGCTGTACCCGGTTTCCTCCATAATTCTCTCCATACTCAGGTTGGTATTCCGCAGCAGCTCCACCGCCCTTCTCAGCCGCAGATCCCGCAGCAGATACCGGTAGGTATAGCCGCTTTCCCTGACGATATACCGTTTTAATTCACTCTCACTCATACCGAACTGCCTTGTCAGCTCCTCCAGCGTAATACTCTTCAGGTTCTGCCTGATCGCCTGGATGATGGCGGGAAGCACATAAACCTCGTCCGTCAGCTCTTCCTTCAGCTGCAGCTGCGGCAGATGCTCCCTCATAACGATACCCAGGAAAATCATGGCATAGCTTTTCATCAGAAGGTTGCTTGCCGCCTGCTGCCGCGCTGACTCATCAAACATCCTCTCCACCCACCGGTCCAGCTTCGGATCATTATTGCAGCCAAACATCAATACCCGGTTGCTGTGCTTCGTATAAAGGATTTTCCAGAAAAAATCAGCCAGGATATTCTGTTCCATCAAGATCCCCGAAAACGCATTGGCAAAGGAACTGATGCGCATGAGGATATTGATGATCACATCCTCATCGTGCCTGGAAAACACCGTATGCCGGATTCCCGGCGTAATTATGCAGAAATTCCCCGATAAAAGCTCATATTTCACATTATCCAGATACACGGTCACGCTTCCGCTCCACACATAAATAATCTTGATGAACTCCAGCTTATGAAGAAACGGCGGACAATACCTGAGGTTATTAAAGCAGACAACCTCCTTGAAATTCTCTGTGAAAAAATCATCCTCCGTCAATACGCTGCCCATCATGGAAGGCGCTTCATTCGGAATATCGTTTATTCCGGCCTTATGACACCGCCTCACCAGCCCGGCCCAGTCCTCCACCGGCTCCTCCCAGACCTCAGGGCACCTTGCATACAGGCTTTTATATAACTGCTCCTCTTCTCCCAGACCTTCACTCAGCCGCAAACCGTTCCCCCCTGTTTTATGTATACATGAATTCCGCCTGCCGTTTTTTCTTCCTGTAAACAAGAGGCGTCATCCCATAGGCTGCTTTAAAATTCCTGAAAAAAATACTCTGATCCGTATACCCGATCAGCGCAACAATCTTCTCTATATTGCATTCCGTCTTTATCAGCAGCTCCGCCGCCCTTTTCATCTTCATTTCCTGCAGGAGATGGCTGAAGGTAAATCCCGTTTCCCTGCGGAAATACCGGCTCAGATACCCCTCGCTCACATAAAAATTCCCCGCCAGGGAAGCAAGAGACACCTCGTCAATATGCTCCTTCATGTACAGCAGATACTGTGCCAGGGGATACTCCCTGTGCTTTTCCTTTTTTCTGAGCCATACCACGTCCTTTTCCTTCCATCTGAGAATATAGGCAAATATGGCCATCATCATACTCTTCATGACCAGGCCGCTTTTCACCGGCTGCAGCAGCGCTTCTTCATAGAGATCCATCACGCTCTCCTCCAGCAGCATATCCGGCCTGCTGTTAAAAAGCAGCACCTCCCCGCCCGGCTTATGATAAAGCATCTTCCAGAAAAAATCCGCAATCACGCCGCCGTCATTGGATTCCAGCAGCTCCCAGAAGGACTCCGCAAAGGTACTCCTGCGAATCAGCAGATTCAGCACAATATCCTCATCCGCACAGGAAAAAACGGTCTGCTCCACCCCCGGCGCCACAATACAGGCATTTCCCTCCGTCATGGATATCCACCTGCCGTCAATATAAAAAAAGCAGCTCCCGCGGAATACATAAATAATTTTGATAAACTCCAGCTCATGCAGAAAAGCCGGGCAGTAGCGGGCGTTTACAATCACGCTCACCTCTCCCCAGTCCTCCTGCGGAAAATACTCCTCCTCCGAAAAAACAGGCGCAATCGGCGTGGGCGGCACCGGAGGGAGCTTTGTCTTTCCCTCCCCCTCCAGCTCATTATAACGCCCGCAGAACTCTTCCCAGCTCCTGACCGGCACCGCAAAAGCCGCCGGATTCTGAAAGTACAGCTCCCGATATGTATCATGCACATCCAATGGCGTCAATATCTTTAAAAAGGCCTCTCTGTCCATCGTTTTTCCTTTATTGAAACACTGCGGCAAACATCCGCAGATAATCCTCTATTTCTTTCTTCAGAGCCTCTTTTTCCAAACCGCCCCTGCCGCTGAACTCCTCCGTCAGGCCGTTCAGCGTATATTCCACACATTTCATCACCATTTCCGGTTTTGCCTTCGGTACAAACCTGTCAAAATCGGCCTGTCCTATGTATTTATTCAGGCTTTCCTGATATTTTTCCCGGATTTCCCGTACGGCCTCCGCCGCCTCCGCACAGTCTTCCTTCTGCACCGTATCCAGGAAACGCCTCATGTAGGGATACATTTTCATCACCCGCATCCGCGCAGTCTCCATTTTCCCCACCAGCACAAAGAAATCCGTATCCACAGCCTTAATTTCCCTGGAAAACTCCAACAGCATAAATCTAGTGCTGTAATCATACAAAAACACATACAGCCCCAGTTTACTTCCAAAATAATGGAACAGCAGCCCTTTGCTGATAGCCGCCTCCCTCACCATATCATCCGTACTGGCATGCCTGTAGCCATTTAACGCAAACATCTTCAAGGAAGCATTAATTATCCTGTCCTGTTTCTCTTTTTTCACATCAAAGAACTTATCGTTCATCATCCTGCCTCCTCTTTGGTATACCCCTGCAATACTAATTGTTATCTCCCGCCAGGAACCGGCCCAATACTCTCCTGAAATAGTAAATACGACGCATTAGCAACCAACTATCCATAGAGCCCTCCGGCACCTTGCCTCCAACAGCTTCTATCGTCTCCATCAGCCAGTCCGCATCCGCCAAAACCATAAAAAAGTCCTTAAGCCTCTCTACTGTCTCATAGATCCGCAGTATATCTTTTCCCGTTCCATACGTTTCCCACTGCTTTAGATATGTATTCTTTATTTTTTCCTGCATTTCCTGCGGAAGCTGTCTGCGCGTCACATGCACATCTACCGCATTGGACTGTTCGTTCAAAAATGCAAAAATGCCGGATACCTCTGACGGGAAGTTATCAATTCTCTTCATAATCCCTTCAGCAGTGTAATTATGTAATAATGGTATTTTGGAGGAAAATGCATCCTGTTTCTCTGTCACCACAGCTTTCAGCAGGACTGTTAAGCTGTTCCCCACAATAAATTTATCTAAACTGCCGCTGTCCATCCAGATAAACTCTTTTCCCACATTACCTTCGCCATACAGCTCAAATACAGCGGCACAATAATCCATATAAAAGCAAATATAACGCCGGTATACAAGCAGACCGCAGTTTTCCCAAAACCACCTGTTTTCTTCCTGTGGTGAACCAAAGCCAAAGCCCTCATCAACCTCGGCCCCATTCGTCGGAACAGAATATCCCGATGGGTTCCTGCACAGCAGAATCTGCCCCTGCTTATCAAACAGCACAAGCAACATCTTCATATCACGATTCTCCAATCATATTTTTCTACCTGCAGATTTATGCCATCTATGATTCTGCCGCCAATCACATAACGCCATTATACCATATCATTCACCCTTTTACCCCGTTTTTTCCTTCGTTTGCCACCCATTTTTCAGCAAAGAATAACAGCAGGGCATAATCCATCCCGGCAGCCCCCTTATTGGCCGCGAAGTCACGACCTACCACCTCATTACATAACAGCGCCCGCTCCTCTTCCTTGTGCAGCGTAATAAATGCAGATACGATATCGACAGCCTTTTTTTCCGCTTCGCCCTCCTTTGTTTCCTCAAGTCCTGTCCCCAAAATGCCAATCCTGTGCAGCAGGGCGCAGACAGCCAGTGAATTACGCTTTGCTTCCAATGTGTCCTCATTATCATGCAGAAGAAGATAGGCCATGTCCTCCATGATTCCCAGAACATACAAGCTCTGCGCTGCCAGGCTTCCGCCCGCCGGAGAGCTTTGGCTGTCACAGTCCGGCTCATCATAATAGCCGTTTTCCGCCATCCATTCCAGAAGCTTTTCCATCCCCTCTCTTCCCAAAGACAACAGCAGCTTTTCCACACGTTTCCTGTATTCCATTTTATTTCCTCCAATCACAAAAAGGTCATTTAGTATACACGTCATCTTACATCAATACACCCTGAAAAAACATATTTTTTCTTTTTTGGGATATCTTAATAGGTTCTCCGTATCCACACCCCTGAAATCCCTGAAAAATAAACATTTTAAACCAGGAAATCCCTGTTCTTTCGGTTATCCTACCTATAATATTGCAGGCATTTATATATGACTCATACCTCATACACTTATATCCCACAGCATCCCGCAGTATACAGTAAATGAAGCATATAGGGAAGTACCGCCTTCTCGATAAATACGGTAAAGATATGGTGGATATGGTATTAGAAAAGGAATTAATTCGCTGTAAGGATACCGGCGGCAGCTAAGGTTTTTCAATGATTTTTAATATATTTACCCGGGCAGTCGACAGTGGCGGTTCATTACCCATTCTGAGTCTTGCAGAAAGGGGAAATGCTTATGAGTACATATGAGACACTAATGATTATTTTGACAACAGCCAGCTTAATCGTAGCAATTCTCAAATATACAAATAAGAAATAGCCGCCCTGGTCTCTGGTAAAAGATAGGCGGCTATTTCTTATAGCTGAATAATATTGCCGGAACGGGTAGTGTGCATCTACTCGTCGGCTGTCTTGCTAAGTATATTATAAATTAAACCGTCCGTTATGTCAAAAGGAAACATTCCTCCACGCATTTTAACAAATATACGGAAACCCTGTCATAAAAATATTGGGAAATTAATACAATTTTAATACATATTTTCTTTTCAATTCCGCAAAATAGTATTAAAATAACACTAAGCGGATTTCGCCGCGAAGGGATTTCAGGTCCGGTGCATCCGGTCCGTTTTATAGCAGTATAGCGCCCTGCCGTTCAGGGATTACTTTTCGTCTGAACCTGTCCGCAGGGTGCTGCTCAGCTTAATCACAGCCTTAAGAAAGGGGTATTTTACGATGGCCAGAAAGTCAAATGGATTTGGAAGATTACTCGCTGCAGCAGCTGTAGTCGGCGCAGCAGCGGCCGGCACCTATTACTACCTGAAAAACAGGGATTCCCGCGTCAATAATGACAGTGACGACAGCGGTGATGAATTTGATGACTTCGATGAGTTTGATGATGACGAACTCAACGATGACGATACGGACGTAGCCTCCTCCGCTGCCGGAGAGACACAGGAGAATGCGGATGCCGGCAAGGAACACCAGACACACTCCTCCGAGGCTCATACGGAAGGAAACCGTTCCTATGTTTCTCTTGATTTGAAGAAAGCGAAGGAAAAGGCGGACGCCCTCCTCAATAATGTTTCTGAAAAGGTGGAAGACACCGTTCAGAAAATCAAAGCCTCCGAAGAATATGAGACGGTGACAAGCAAAGTGGACGAAGCGGTTACCAAGCTGAAGAATTCCGAAGAGTTTGAATCGGTCACCCACAAAATAAATGACGCGGTAGAGCGAATTATTAACAGCAATGAATACGCCAATGTTGACGAACAGATGGAATCCGCCCTCAATAAGGTTAAGGAAGCCACGGAAAGGGCAGTCAGCAAGGTCGGCCAGAAAATAAATGCAACCATGGGCGCTGCGGAAGATATGGCCGGAAAGGCCGACAGCTCCACTTTCGAAGACGGCGAAAATACTACCGATGAATCAGCAGCTCCTTCCCAGGAACCGGCACAGGCGGATGACACTGTCAAAGAAGCGGCGGATGACATTACAGACAGCGTTAAGGATGCCGCACAGCAGTACCGCCCGTGAAGCAGCGGAAAATGATAACAATACTGAGGATGACACTGAAATTTAACACTGCGGATTAAATTTACATTAAAATAATCAATATTTACGGGAGCCGTTCCTTTGAGCAGCTCCCGTATTTTATCCGGCGATATAAATTATTATCCTACCACGCAATCTGCCTGAAAAAACGATCACGCATCACAAGCCTGTTTTCATCTGAATGAACAACAGGCTCTCCCGGGTTAAAGCAGAAATCCAGCCCGATATATTCTCCCGGGCCAATGCCCGCTCCATTTTCCCCGAAAGCATAGCACCGCATCGTAAAGCCCAGCGGCCGCAACCTGTTAAACAGAAGCTTTGCCTGCATATTAAGCCCGCCAAGGAGCATATGCGCGGCAAAATCCTGCCTGTCTACACACCAGTTGATGCTGGAACAGGTGTGGGTAAGAAAAGCAATACGTTTTTCTCCGCCTCTGTCCAGCGCCGGGATGCTCCGCTCCAAAACCTCATGGATTTCCGCCATTCTCCCGGCTGCAAATTCCGCTGTTTTCTCATAATCACGGCCGCTTCCAACCGCACCGTCACAAGCTCCATAATCCGTATCCGGGATCCAGAGTCCTTCTCTCCAGCTGCTGCAAAGCTTCCTCTGTCATTTCACCCGTCACTGCGCCGTCCACCTGATAACCGTTTTTTTGCAGCCAGTCCGCTGCCCGCCTGGCCCCGGGCATTTTCATATCAAACAGGAACGCTGTTTTCATCACTTTTCTCCTCTCCCGCCCATCAGAAGGGCCAAACCTCTCCATTCTATTAACTGTTCATCTTATTCCCTTATTGCAGAAAAAACTCACTTCACACCGCCCGCACACCAGAAAACCGCATTTCTGACAAGCTTCCGGTATTCTTCATTCTCCCACACAGAGAGTATATGACCTGGTGTCAGGACACAGAGACGCCCCTTGCCTATGCTTCTCACATACCCTCCCATCTGCTTCCCTCCGCTCTCCGATACCGTTGAAAGAAGAGGCAGGATATCCGCCGCCAGATGATCAAGCTCATAATGCTCATCCCTGATTTCAAAATCATGTACGCCCTCTGTTACAGGATGTGTTCTGTCAACCGTTACCCTGACCGTACATCTGGACGGGTGCTTAACAAAGCTGTTCCCCACAAAATCCGTGTAGGCTTTATTCTCTTCCGCCTTAAAACTGTTGCCCGCATGAAGGGAAAGGAATCCGCCGCCCGCTTCCACATACTCCCACAGCTCCTCCGGCCCGGCTTCCGTCACTCCCTCCTCAAACCAGGGCGCATCATTTGCCCCGGTAAGCGCATTCCCCTTGGCATTGATCACCACCGGGTACCGGCCCAGAAATACCGGTGTCAGAATATCCTTGGCATCCCGGACAAAATCAAGCGTATGCCCTTCCTCTGCCAGAAAAGCAAGCCCCCTTTCCACAACCTCCGCAGGATGCCATTTATCATCGCAAAGTATAAGTATTTTCATAGTCCCCTCCCTGAAGCCGTATTTTACGGCTTCCATCGTTTATTTTTATTACCTTTTCCGAAATGCATAACTGCCTACGCAGCTTATCCCTAAAGTTTCCCTCAAAACTTTTCCCTGAAACTTCCCCAGGGCCTCCCTGGCGCTTCTCTCTGAACCTTCCCTGGAACTGCCCTCTGGAACTTTTCCTGGCGCTCTCCTCTGAAACTTTCCCTGGAAATGTCCTCTGAAACTTTCCCTGGCGCTGTTCCCTGAAACTTTCCCTGGTGCTGTCCTCCGCCCCCTTCCTCCTGCGCTTTTATAATAACTGGCACCGGCTGGTTTTATCTTTAATCTATCACCTTCCTTCTCTCCTGTCCACCCGGTTCCTCCTGTTTTTCCCACCTTTACCATTCCCCTGTCATACTCCCACATCAGAAAGGTCACCGTTCCCGGAAGAACTTCCCATGCCCCCCATGAAAACCTCATGAAAACCACAAAAAAACAGCAGCGCCACAGCCCAAAATTTCCGGCTGCAGTCACCGCTGCTTCCTGTTTTATACACATTCAATATAAACAATTGTTGATAACAACCAGTCACTCCCGGCAAAAGCCTTATTTATCCAGGACCTGCCTCTCACCTCCGGGCTGAGTGGTGTATATCGTAAACTTCTTCTCCGCGAAGTCCGCCTCCAGCTCCGCCGTATAGCCGTTGCTTTCTCTCACAATGATAAGTTTTCCGTCCTCGCATTCCTTCATGGCAAAGCTTCCGTCAAACGCCGGGAAGGAATTCCTGAATTCCATCAGCCGGATCAGCTTCTCCACAACAGGACGCTTCACCTCTTCGGCAATTTCCTCTTCCGTGTAATAATGACGGTTAATATTTCTTCCCACCTTGGTTTCTTCCAGAAGCTGCAGATCGTTCTTTCCCGCCATCAGGCCCACATAATATACCTGCGGAATGCCGGGTGCAAAGAACTGGACCGCCCTTGCCAGGAGATATGCGTCATCATCATCGCCCAGCGCAGAATAATAGGTACAGTTTACCTGATAAATATCCAGATTATTGTAAGCGGCGGTATTGTAGATTTTCTTCACATTCGCGCCGTATTTGAAAATATCCTCCTTTGTCCGGTTGATTTCCTCATCCGGAAGCAGATCCTTCACATCCACAACGCCGATTCCGTCATGGGTATCCAGGGTGGTGAACTGCTTTCTGGGGCAGATTTCCAGCCAGTGCTTCAGATACCTTGTCTGTCCGTAGTACAGCGCATTGATAAGCAGCATGGGAAGCGCAAAATCATACACATAATAGCCCTTATCCTCTATTTTCTTCTGCATCGTGTAATGCTCATGGATCTCCGGAAGGATTTCCACCTGATAAGGCTTCAGGATTTCCGTGCACTCATCCAGCAGCTCCCAGATTTCAGGCTCAATGAAAAAGCAGCTGGTTCCCGCCTTCTTGGTTGCATAGGCAAAGGCATCCAGGCGGATCATGGCAGCGCCGTGCCTGCACATCCCCACAAGATTGTCCCTGATAAATTTCTTCGCGGTTTCCGACTTGCAGTTGATATCGATCTGCTCCTCATCAAAGGTACACCAAACCTTTTCCGTCGTCCCATCCGCAAAATGTGCGTCCACATAAGGCGCTCGCGGTTTTCTTTTATAAATCACATCCACCTGCTCCTGCGTGGGCTCGCCGCCTTCCCAGAAATCCTTATAGCGGATGAACAGATCCTTATATTCCGATTCCTCCTTTTTTGCAATAAAATCCTTATAATACTCACTCTGCGCTGAAATATGGTTAATCATATAGTCAAACATCAGATAATATTTGTCCGCCAGCCGTTCCACATCCTCCCAGCCGCCGAAGGCCGGATCCACTTTGGTATAATCCATGGGCGCAAAGCCCCTGTCCCCTGAAGAGGGAAAAAAGGGAAGAATATGGACGCCGCCCACTGCATCCCTGAAATATTCGGAAAGTATTTTCTCCAGATCCTTCAGATTATGCCCCATGGAATCGGAGTACGTTATCAACATGACTTTATTTTCTAATTTTTTCATTTTACTGCCGCCTTTCAAACTTTATCTTGTAGTTCCGCCCTCCACAAAAGTAACGGGCAGAATAATCCGCCTTTCCACAGGCTTTTTCTCAATCAGCTTGATGAGCGTGTCCACACAGATCACCGCCATTTCCTTTACCGGCTGCGCGATGCTGGACACCGGGTAATCCCCCACGTTCAGGATACGGAGCCCGTCATAGCCTATGATCTGTACGTCTTCCGGCACACGAATCCCCATCGCAGTCAGCTGCTTCTCTACCACAATGGCATGTACGTCAGAGCTGGTAAAAATACCGTCATACAGGAAGCTTCCGCCCTTTACGCACTGCTCCAGGAAGCTGTTAATTTTATTCATTTGCTGCTTGGACAGCGTGGTTTCCTCCCCGAAATCCATCCGGGTAGCCTCCACGCCTCCCTGCTCACAGGTATCCACAAACGCTTTCCCTCTCTTCAGGGTTTCCCCCTCCACATTGGAACCGTTTCTGATGTAAATTACATTTTTGCAGCCTGTATCTATAAACTTCTGAGCAGCCAGGCGGCCGCCCATTTCATTATCGCTGGACACACAGCATATCTGATGCTTGAAATGTCTGTCTATGGAAACCAGAGGCATATCCGCCTCCAGATATTCATCCGTATTGCTGTAGGTAACGGCAATCAGGCCGTCTACCTTGTTCTGTTTTGCCATATTGATATAGGCAAGCTCCCTGTCCTCATTACAATGGGAATTGCATACCAGCAGCTTATAGCCGACCGCCGCCAGCACCTGCTCCACATAGTTCACCAGCAGGGCAAAAAATGGGTTGATTAAATCCGGAACAATAATCGCCGCCGTAAATGTCTGCTGGGCCTTCAGGCCCCTGGCATAGGTATTTACCTGATAGCCCAGCCTGTGTATGGATTCCTCCACTCTCCGCCGGTTGTCAGCCTTGACATACATATTATTCAATACCTTTGATACTGTTCCCACCGATACGCCGGCATCCGCCGCTACATCCTTAATCGTTACCATTCTTACCTACCTCCCAGTGAATATCCGTCCGTTTTTTCAGGGACCGTTAATTCATTAACCTCCCTCCAAAATTCGACACTCTTCCTGTCATCATGATACCTTGTCCTCACTGTAATGGCAATCAGAAACTTTCTTAAATCAGTATCTTTTTCATCCAGCAGGCGCTGACGGCAGCCGCCTTCACTTTCCCGCTTTCCATTACCGGAAGCCCTCCGCAGGAATAAATAACCTCCCAGGAGCCCTCGCAGGGAACCTGGCATTTCTGCTCCTTTCCCGACGGATTAATGATAACAAGCACCTTTTCCTCTGCCGAGCTTCTTTCAAAAACAAGCGGATACGTATGATCTCCGGCATACAGAAATTCAATTTTTCCGTCCCCCTGCAGGGCGCTGTGGGCCTGTCGCACAGAAATCAGTTTTTTTACCGTATTGTACAAAGAACCCGTTTTCTCCATCTGGGAAGCCGCATCGGGCCTGTCATTTCCCGGATCCAGAGGGATATAAAGAGCCTCAGCAGGCGCGCTGGAAAATCCTGCGTTGGTGGATTTATCCCACTGCATCGGGCTTCTGCTCCCGGTTCTCTCATAGCCGCCCTCCACAGAAACCAGATCCTCCACATACTGGTCAGTATACTCGTTTTTTTCCGCCTTCATGGATTCCAGGAACCAGGGATGATCACTGCCGTATGCCCCGGCATAAAGGGCTTACCCACACCGCAGTCCTCCGGGACAGCGGGTGAAGAACCGGGAAAAAGCCCTTTCCGTAAAAAATCAGGATTTTACCGCACCGGCAACCACGCCTGCGATAATGTACTTCTGCAGGAACAGGTAAAGGATGATTACCGGAATGACAACCATAATCAGGGACGCCATAATCAGTCCCAAATCTGAAGAATAAGTGCCATAGAACATCTGTGTTGCGATGGGCAGTGTATACAGCTCCTTCTTCGTCAAAATCAGGGAAGGAAGAAGGAAGTCATTCCACAGGGCCATAGCATACAGGATAACCAGCGTCGCCGTGGTAGGCTTAAGCAGCGGCAGCACTACCCGGAAAAAGGTCTGATGCCTGGAGCAGCCGTCAAGCCGCGCCGCTTCCTCCAGCGACAAAGGGATACTGCTCTTGATGAAGCCGTGGTACATGAAAACGGACATGGCCGTGGAAAATCCCACATGCATCAGAATCAGCGTCAGTCTGTGGTTCAGCAGGTGCAGCTGTCCGCCGTAAATGGAAACCAGCGGAATCATGATTACCTGGAACGGAATTACCATGGAAGCAATCATCAGGGAAAAGAAAATTTTATTCAGCTTGTAATCAGTACGCACGAAAATGTATGCGCACATGGAAGAAACAATGATTATCAAAAGAACGCTGACACCTGTGATGCACAGGGAGTTCATGAACGTCCTGGGGAAATTCATTTTCGTAAAGGCCTGCAGATAGTTGGTAACGGAAGCGCCGTTGGTTCCAATCAGGGCAAGAGGTTCCTTGATAATATCTCTTTTTGTCTTAAAGGAGTTGATTACCACCATAACAAAGGGGAACATGTAGATGATAAAGCATGACAGCAGTACGATCATCTTTAATACCAAAGAGACTTTTTTCTTAATAAATCCTTTTGTATTCAGATCCATTATGCTTCTACCTCCTTACTCTTACCGATGAATGCCTGCGTAACTGCGATAATTGCAATTACAAGGAACAGGATTAGGGCTTCCGCCTGGCCAAGGCCGTATTTCTTGGATGAGAACGCCATATTGTAAACGTACATGGCCGCCAGGGTTGTGGAACCGTAAGGGCCGCCTTCCGTCAGGGATATGTTCACATCGTAGGTTACAAATGCCCTCGTGATTGCAAGGAAGAAACAGATGGTAAAGGTTCCTGCCATCATGGGGAGGGTGATATAACGCGTGGTTTTCTTTTCATCACAGCCGTCGATCTTGGCCGCTTCCTTCAGGTCATCGGATACGCCCATAAGGCCTGCGATATAAATCAGCATAAGATAACCGGACAGCTGCCACACTGTTACGATAATCAATGCCCAGAAGGCCTTGAACGGGTCGGACAGCCAGGAGGTAGAAAACAGGCTGAAGCCTGTGGCATCGCCGATTACAAGGATCGCCTGTTTGAATACGAACTGCCAGATATAACCAAGTACGATACCGCCAATCAGGTTAGGGGTAAAAAATGCCGCCCGGAAAAAATTACTTCCTTTTATTTTGCTGGTCACCAGATATGCCAGGCCAAAGGCCACCACATTGGCGAGGATTACGGCAATAAAGGCATACAGGATGGTCCTTCCCAGGGAAACCCAAAAGCTTCCATCCTGAAACAGCGCCACATAATTTTCCAGCCCTACGAAGGGAATGCCGCTGGAAATACCGTCCCATCCCGTGAAGGTCAGATAAAGACCAAACAGGAAGGGGACAATGACTACTGCTGAAAACAATATTACAGCAGGACCCGCAAAGCTGAGAAACATCATCGCTTTGTAATGGAACTTATTCTGATTCTGCATTGAATCGCTCCTCTCTTCTCTATGGGAGAACCCAGAGCGCGTCTGAAAACTACAGGAGCCGGTGTGACACGCTGCCACGTACGCCCTGCCCACAGTCCGCTGTTAATAATTTTCAGACACGTCCCGGAAAAAAGGGCCGGACCCTTTCAGATCCGGCCCTTCGTTTTCAGCCATATTTCAAAAAATATACCTGTTTACTGTGCCTTCCAGTATGCCGCAATGTTGTCTGCAAGCTGGTCCCTGCTTTCCTGGCCGCCCAGGTATTTCTGCATCTCGGCGCCCATTTCTTTCCAGTGGTCTCCAGGATATTCCGGATATCCGGGAATCAGGTTGCCTTCATTTGCATAGCTCTGTACGGAACGTCCCATGGGATTCGTTACTTCCATGGTGATATTAGAGAATGCGGGAACAAGGCTGCACTGGTTTACAAGGAAATCCTGTCCTTTTTCATCATATACAAGCCAGTTCAGGAAATCCTTTGCTGCCTGCTGCTGTGCTTCGCTGTTGTACTTGGTATCAATCATGCAGTACTTGCTTGCGCCGCCGGCCAGCTTGTCAACTGCACCGTTGGAGCTGTCAGGCTGTGCTACGGGCATAATTCCGTATTCGCTTCCTTCTACCGCAAAGTCTGACATTTCAGCCCATGCCCAGTTTCCGTTGAACCAGAATGCAATGTCGCCTTCTGCCAGGGAAACAGCGTTGTTGTTGTAATCAGCTGCCAGAGGATCCGCGCCGTTCATATTGTATTTCATTAAAACATCAAAGGTATCCATGAGGGAGTTCCATCTTGCATTGGTCTTCAAATCTTCAGTACCTGCCTTCAGGCCGTCAAGGAATGCTGTTGCGCCTTCCAGGGTGCCGTCCTGTTCCTCATATACCTGTGTCAGATAATGTCCGCCCAGTGACCAGTCTTCCATATTCAGGGCAACCGGTGTTTCCATGCCGCCGGCAACCAGCTTGTCAAGCAGTGCGGTAAAGTCATCCAGGGATTTCACAGCCGTAGGGTCAAAGGCCTCTCCCGTAGCCGCTTCAATTGCTGTCTTGTTATACATAAGGCCGCGGGCTTCAATACAGAAGGGGAAGCCAATCAGCCTGCCGTTGTAATTGCATCCGTAATCGGAGCCGCCGTCCTTGGCCCAGTCTTCGCCTGACAGGTCCAGCGCATATTCATCCAGCATAATGATATCCTGAATGTCTCCCATGAAGATGGTCGGTACTTCGCCGGAAGCATATCTCTTGGTAATATCCTGGGAAGGTGAATCGCCGACGGTTACGGAAACCTCTACATCCACGCCTGTCAGCTCTTTATATTCCTGTGCCAGCTCTTCCCACTGTGTCTGAATCTCGCTCTTGGTATTCAGAATGGTAATCTTCACACCGTCCGTGGATGTATTCGTGGAAGCTGCCGCGCTTCCTTCCTCCACAGCTGCTGCACTGTCTCCCGCTGTTGTGCTCTCACCTGTGGATGAGCTGCTCCCGCCGCATCCTGCAAGCACTGTTGCCACCATGGCAACTGAAAGAATTGCACTGAGTAATTTCTTCTTCATCTTCTTACTCCTCCTTGAAATTGGATAGCAGATATCTCTTCTGCTTACTGATTACAATTATGTCACATTTACTCTGTAATAATTGTCTGTATGAACTTGAATCGATTCATATCGTGCTTTAACAATACCACCCTGCAATATAATTGTCAATAACTTATTTTATTTTTTGTATATAAATGATATTTCTATAAATTCATCCTCATAAAGCACTTCTATAATTGTGCATATTGAAAATATAAAACGATTCATAAATTATTATTTTACATTTTTGCACCATTTTGTGAATCGATTCACTTATTGTTGATATTTTACGCGCCTGCAATGGAAGCATTAAGCCTGTAAAATCACCGTTTATTCCTTCCCCGGCAGTCGCATTCCCTCTTCGTTAGGCTCGTCATCTGCCAGATAAAATAAGTATCCGGCAGTAATTTTTTTACTTTTGAAATCAATTGTGGAAAAAAAGTGAACTTTACATACAAGTGAAACAGAGACAGATGTGACAGATTTTTACCCAATAAAAAATACGCCGGCTTATACTGCTTCCTGTAAAAACAGGCACGAAAGTATAACCGGCTATATCATATTATCATATAACAGTCCGCAACAGATTACATCATGAATTTTTGCCGTACATCAGTCCGGCAATGTATCAGGTGGTCTCCCTGCGTATCAGAGTAACCGGAAGGGTTGTACGGCTTGGCACCAGTTCATTGCGGTTTGCCCGGATAAGCATATCCACCGCAAGCTGTGCCATTTCGTCCACAGGCTGCCGGATCGTGGTAATGCTCGGTGTGGTCATGGAAGCGAGGCCGCAGTCATCAAAGCCCACCACCTTCACCTGCTCCGGAATTCGGATCCCCTTTTTGCCGCAGATCTGTATGACCTGCGCGGCAATAACGTCACTGCCTGCAAAAATACCGTCAATCTCCGGATGAGCCTCCAGTACCTTTTCTATATAGCTGTGATAATCCAGGGAAGCATATAACCCGGCATCCTTTTCCCGTCCCGGATCCAGAAACTCCAGGCCCTCGCGCAGACAAACCTCCATGAAGCCCAGCGCTCTGTCATCGGCGGGCATATTTTCCTCATTTTCACCGCCCAGATATACCACTTTCCTGCAGCCGCGCTCCAAAAGGTGTTTAGCCGCCAGACGGCCGCCCTGGCGGTTATCACATTCCACCGCAGCCGTCCCGCTCTCAAGAAACCGTTCCACCGTAACCAGCGGCACGCCCAGTCCTTCAAAACACTGCGTTTCCACCCTGCCGCTGCACAGAATAATTCCTGCCACACGGCTGCCCTTACACATTTCCAGGTATCTGTCCTCTTTTTCGTCCCTCTCTCCGGAATTAAAAAGAAGAAGCTTATAGCCGCTTTTGTAAGCCGCCGTTTCCAGACTGCTCAGAAGTCTGGCAAAATAAGGATGATCAATGTGAGGCACAATCACACCGATTGTATTTGTCGTCTGTTTGGAAAGGGATCTTGCAAGCTCATTGGGCTGATAATTCAGCCTCTTCATCGCTTCATAAACCCTTTCCCTCGCATCTGCGCTGATATAGCCGCGATTATTCAATACTCTGGAAACCGTGCTTACAGTCAGCCCGGTTTCCTTCGCCACATCCTTCAGTGTTGCCATACTCTCCTCCGGTCAGCCGCTTTCAAATGCCGCTTTTTCAATCCTTTACCTGAATTTTTATTTATTATACGTAATTGTTCAGTATCCCTCACAGTTACTGCTAAAATCCATTCTAAATCGCCTTTGGCGATGGATTTCAGCGCTCCTGAAGCACTTTCTTACAGTTATAATGTCGTCTACAGCATTATTACATCATAATGAAGGAACGGCGCAATCTTCTGTTCCAAATGCAGACTGTTGCCATAAAAGGCTGCCGCAAAGCAAATCCCAGGCTGCATCTCCAAAAAAACGCACTTTTTCCTCACATAGTTTTCTATAACAAAAAAACCGTATGGGTCATCGCTGGCCCATCCGGATTAGGAAAAAGAAGGGGGGTTAGGGACGTTCCTCCGGGGGGAATCCTTTGGAGCGCCCCTTATTTCTATGGTAACGATATCTTCCGGGTTGAAAGATATCGGGAGGGGGCTGTTTACAGCAAGACAATTTATTTATAAAGGGGGGGGTTCACCGCCGTCAAACAACTGTCCAAACACAAAGAAAAGGGAGGGGGAAAAAGTGTTCTATGGAGCTGTTCTGGGGAGACAGCGGTGTTTTTATTGGGGTATGTCTTACTGTGCTTAGATAATAACACGGTTTTTTTTCTATGTCAATCGGTTGTCATAAGAATCGTTGTTTATTTACATAAAATTTATCTGTATTTTTGCAGGTCCAGCCGCTCATATTGCTTTATTGGCGCACAATATAACAGCAGCCCGGCAGGCTGCTGTTATATAAAGGCTTCCTTATATTGGAGGAAACTCCGATCTCATTCAAATGCTCAGCGCTTCCCATGCATCTGGGCATGTTCCTTTTTCAGTTCTTCGAACAGCTGCAGGGAACTCCAGACCTGATTGGTTTCCGTAAGGACAGCCTTCAGGCCTACCCCAGCCAGCCCGTTCTGACGGAAGGCGTCCAGCGCCTTATCGATATCGTCTCCGATGAATCCCGCAAAAACCACCATTTCCTGCTCCAGCTGGGGGCCTTCATATACTTTTCCCAGCGGAAGGATTCCCGGTAATCCGGCAAGATAGCCCAACGGATATCCGTATTCTTCCTTTTTTACTTCACGAATCCGAAACGGCAGCTTTTCCAGGGCTTTATGCGCCTGTGCCAGCCGGATTCCTTCAAAATGATACAGCAGAACCATTTTCTCCATATTCGCTCCCATCTGCGTGCCGGGCACGCGCTTCCTTGGCTGCGGCAGCTGAAGCTGCAGCGTTTTGTCCCATCACAGCTGCCGCACCGTCAGCTTATTTTAAAAATTTCCGCATCAGCTTGTCCTTCGTTTTCGTATAAGGCATATAGCGGACAGGCAGGTCCATCCAGGTGGATTTATTCACAACGGACTTTTCATGGCTGAAGGTTTCGAAGCTCTTTTTTCCATGATAGGAGCCCATGCCGCTCGCTCCCACGCCGCCGAAGCCCATACGGGAAGTGGCAAGATGGATGATGGTATCGTTGATGCAGCCGCCGCCGAAGGAAAGACTGCCCGTAATCCGATCTGCCGTCTCCCTGCTGTTTGTAAACAGGTACAGCGCAAGCGGTTTGGGCCTGTCCGTCACGAACCGCTCCACCTCGCTAATATCCCGGAACGTCATTACCGGCAGCACAGGCCCGAAAATTTCCTCCTGCATCACCGGCGCATCCGGGCTTACATCCTTTAAAACCGTAGGCGCGATCTGTAAAGTTTCCCGTTTTCCGCAGCCGCCGGTGACAATCTTCTCGCCCTGCACAAGCCCCAATACCCGATCATAATGCTTTTCATTGATCATTTTGGGATAATCAGGGTTGCTGAAGGGCTGTTTCCCGATCATTTTATCAATCCATTTCACCAGATAACCGATGAACTCCTCCTTCACCGATTCATGGACAAAACAGTAATCCGGGGCTACGCAGGTCTGTCCGCTGTTTAAAAACTTGCCGAACACAATCCGTTTTGCCGCCAGGGAAAGCTTTGCATCCCGATCCACAATACAGGGGCTTTTTCCTCCCAGCTCCAGCGTTACAGGAGTCAGGTGGGCGGCGGCCTTTTCCATCACCAGGCGTCCCACCGCCACGCTTCCGGTAAAGAAAATATAGTCAAACTTCTGTTCCAGGAGCCGGGCGTTTTCCTGCCTGCCGCCCTCCACCACCGCCACATAATCCTCCTGGAAGGTCTCGCCGATAATTCTTTTGAGAATGGCAGAGGTTGCCGGCGCATAGGCCGAGGGCTTAATAATACAGCAGTTACCTGCCGCAATGGCTCCCGCCGCAGGCTCCAGGGACAGCATAAAGGGATAATTCCAGGGAGACATGACAAGCGCCGCGCCGTAAGGCTCCTGCACCACATAGCTTTTGGCATGAAACTGCGCCAACGGCGTACGCACCCGTCTGGTTTTACTCCACGCGGCCGTGTTCTTTATGAGAAAACGAAGCTCGCTCAGGGATAACCCCACTTCCGTCATGTAGCCCTCAAAGGCGGATTTGTGCAGATCCGCATACAGTGACTCATTGATTTCCTTTTCGTATTTCATGATGGAATTCTCCAGCTTCTGCAGGGCTGCTATGCGGAAGGCCACGTCCTTCGTACGCCCTGTCCGGAAAAAATCCCTTTGTCTTTGCACCAGTTCTTCTATTTCCATACCCTTGCTCCTTTCAGCAACTGCGCCCGGCTCCCGTAACAGTTCCGTCAACTGTGTTTCCCGTTCCTACAGCACTTCCCTAAGCCTGCCAATCCCTTCCCTGATCTCTTCTTTCCCCAATCCGGCATAACCGATTAATAACGTAGCCTCCTGCTCCAGGGCGGGGCCCAGCGACGCTTCATGCAGCCCGTAAAGCCTGACTCTTTTCTCTTCCGCCCGCCGTAAAAGTGCTTCCTCCTCCACATGCTCCCTGGAGGTGAGCAGCACATGCAGACCCGCATATTCCCCGGACAGACGGTATTTTTTCAGCAAAGGCTTCAGCTCCTCCAGGAGGATATCATGCTTTTCCTTATACAGCTTTCGCATTTTGTTCAAATGACGTTCGAACGCGCCGCTTCGTATAAATTCGTTCAGTATGGTCTGATCGATCCGGGACACCGTGGAGGAAAAAAAGCCGCACTCCCTTTCATACCGCTTCAGCAGCGCAGGCGGCAGCACCATAAAGCTTACGCGGATCGCCGGCGCTATGGACTTGGAAAATGTACCGATATAAATCACCTTTCCCGCCGTATCCGAAGCCTGCAGGGACGGCACCGGCTTGCCCCGGTAACGGAATTCACTGTCGTAATCATCCTCAATCAGATACCTGTCCGACGCCCCCGCAGCCCATTTCAAAAGCTCCATCCGCCTGCCGATAGGCATCACCACGCCGGTGGGATATTGATGGGAGGGCATACAGTAGGCTACATTTGCTCCGGAAAGCGCCAGCTGCTTCACGGAAATCCCGTTTTCATCCACAGGGACGGTCACCACTCCGGATGCAAAGGACGAGAAAATACGATAGGCTCTCCGGTAGGAGGGATTTTCAAAGGCCACACAGATATCCCTGCCCAGAATGTATTGCAGAAGAAGCAGAAGATAATCGTTTCCCGCACCCACGATAATCTGCTCCGGGGATGCATTCACCCCTCTTGAGGAATGAAGATAACGGCAGATAGTCAGGCGGAAATCCTTGTCCCCCCTCGGCTCTCCCAGCGCAAACAGTTCCTTCCTGTCACCGCTTAGAATCTCTTTTGTTATTTTCCTCCATGTTCCGAAGGGAAAGGCGCTCATGTCAATGGCGTTGGGAGAAAAATCGTAATCAAAAGCCTTCTGCTGCCTTTGCTGCAGGTCGGGTTTGTCAGCGCCATCCCCCTTCTCCCGGGAAAGCTCCGACATCATCTGGTAAAGCTCCTCCACCCGGCACACATAATAGCCCCGGTAAGCGGAGGCTTCTATATACCCCTCCGAGAGCAGCTGCCCATAGGCAAGCTCCACCGTGCTGCGCGCCACCTGCAGATATTCCGCCAGGGAACGCGTGGAGGGAAGCTTCTCTCCTGCAAGAAGCTTCCCCTCCTTAATTTCATCTCTGATGTATTCGTAAATCTGTTCATACAGATGTCTGCTGCCGTCCTCCGTCAGCTGTATTGCCAAATCATTCATATTTTTACCTGCTGCATATCACAGGTCCTCCTGTGATACTGCATCACCCAGTAATTGGAAAGCGCCTTCCCGGCTTAGCCCTGTTTGGGCAGCTTGAAAGAGCTCTTCAGGGATACGATACGGTTGAACACCGGCGCACCCGGTTTGGAATCCTTATAGTCCGCACAGAAAAAGCCCTGCCTTACAAACTGAAAGCTCTCATAAGGAGCCGCCTCCTTCAGGGAAGGCTCCAGATAGCATTCCTTAACGATTAGAGAATTGGGATTCAGATTCAGGCTGCCGTCTTCATTATAAACGCCCTTCTCCTCATCAATGATATTCTCATACAGCCTCACCTCAGCCTTGAAGGCCTTATCTGCGCACACCCAGTGAATGGTTCCCTTCACCTTACGGGCATTGAAGCCGCTGCCGGATTTGGTTTCCGGATCGTAGGTACAGTGCACCACCGTCACATTGCCGTCTTCGTCCTTTTCAAAGCCCGTGCAGGTCACAAAATATGCGTTCATCAGGCGCACCTCATTGCCGGGGAACAGACGGAAATACTTCTTTGGCGGTTCTTCCATAAAATCGTCTCTTTCGATATACAGCTCTCTCCCGAAAGGAATCTCACGGCTTCCCAGTTCCTCATTTTCCAGGTTGTTGGGAGCCTCCAGCGTCTCAATCTGTCCTTCCGGATAATTGTCAATCACCAGCTTAACAGGATCCAGAACCGCCATGACTCTGGGCTTCTTCAGCTTCAAATCCTCCCTGATGCAGTACTCCAGCATAGCGTAATCCACGGAGGAGTTGCTCTTGGATACACCGCAAAGATCCACAAACATCTGGATGGACTCCGGCGTGAAGCCTCTTCTTCTCAGGGCAGCCACGGAAACAAGCCTTGGATCATCCCAGCCGTCCACAATGCCTTCCTCTACCAGCCTCTTGATATAACGTTTTCCCGTTACCACGTTGGTAAGGTACATTTTTGCAAATTCGATCTGCCTGGGGGGCTGCGGATATTCCAGTTCCCTCACCACCCAGTCATACAACGGCCTGTGATCCTCAAATTCCAGCGTACAAATGGAATGCGTAATCCCTTCAATCGCGTCCTCAATGGGATGGGCAAAATCATACATGGGATAAATGCACCATTTATCTCCCGTATTATGGTGGTTCATATGCGCCACACGGTAAATTACCGGATCACGCATGTTCATATTCGGGGAGGTCATGTCGATTCTGGCGCGCAGCACCTTTTCCCCGTCGGCATACCTGCCGTTTTTCATATCTTCAAACAGCGTAAGATTTTCTTCCACGCTTCTTGCGCTGGCAGGATCCTCCTTGCCGGGCTCTGTCAGCGTACCTCTATACTCCCTGATCTGCTCTGCGGAAAGATCGGATACATAAGCCTTTCCCTTTTTGATCAGCTTAACAGCAGCCTCATACATCTGGTCAAAATAATTGGAGGCAAAGAAAAGCCTGTCCTCCCAGTCTGCGCCCAGCCACTTCACATCTTCCTTAATAGATTCCACGAATTCCTGCTTTTCCTTGGTGGGATTCGTATCATCAAAACGGAGATTGAATTTTCCGCCGTATTCCTTTGCCAGACCGGAGTTTAAAAGGATGCTCTTGGCATGTCCGATATGCAGGTAGCCATTGGGCTCCGGCGGGAAACGGGTATGCACCGTATCATAGACACCCTCTGCCAGGTCCTTGTCAATCATCTGCTCAATAAAATTCTTGCTTATCTCACTGCTCATGCTCTTTTTCCCGCCCATACGGCCTTCACAGCTCCTGTAAGCCTGCGCTGCCTGTCTTTCCGGCGGGTACTCCCTCCTTGAACCATACTTTATTATAATCTGTAACTGCATTATCTCAGCGGCGGGTAAAAATGTAAAAATCCATGTCCCATCGCCTTCAACGGTGGATTTTTACCTTCCGGCGCTGCACTTTTTCATGATCTGCGCAGCCGATGCGCAGACCTGGTGAATAGCTGTTAAAAATTATCTTATCACAAGTATTCGGAATACGCAAAGAAAAAATACGGGAAAGCCCCGTTTTTATCAGGTTTCCAGTAACACTTCAGCGTCCGGGCCAGAGAGCGGGTTTCCGGAAATATTACCATAGTATTGTTCAACGTATTTTCTTTTCCGTTTCGCAGTTAATAACTTAATTATTGTAAAATTTTCATATCCTTTGTAGCGCATCCTCCGGCACAGTGCTATAATGATTTCATATTTTGAAAATCAAAATACATATCTTTTGAGGAGGAACTAAAAATGGATCGTGTACAACTCAAAATGGATGCCAAAGCTGCCATGCAGCAGGCCAATCCTCATCCTGTCCTTGTAACTCTGGTATATCTGGTAATCCTTACAGCAGTCAACTTTGTGGTTTCCATGATGTCCGGCTTTTCCTCGCTGTTTACGGTCCTGGTAACGGACCCGGATGCCGCAGCCGCTATTTCCCTGGGAATGCTCGTTCCTTCCCTGCTGCTGTCTCTGGCCGCGACCCTGGTTATCGGCTTTATACAGATGGGCTACACCGCCTATACGCTTCGCGTGGTGAACCGGCAGCCCGCAGGCATTAATGATTTATTTGCCTATGCCCGCTACTGCCTGAAAATCTGGGGACTGACCATCGTAATGGGCATTTTTGTAATGCTCTGGTCCCTGCTCTTCTGGTTCCCCGGCATCATTGCCTATTACCGCTATTCCCAGGCCTTTTACATACTTGCTGAAAATCCGGAAAAGGGAATCATGGACTGCATCAACGAAAGCAAGGCCATGATGTACGGACATAAAATGGATAAATTCGTATTGGATTTGTCCTTTATCCTCTGGTATCTTCTGGCAGGCGTTACCTGTGGAATCGCCGGAATCTACGTCACTCCTTATGTCGGAATTACCAATGCAGGCTTCTACAACAGCCTGAAATACGGCGGAAGCTATCAGCAAAACGGCTATGGCCCCAATTATGGAGCTTACCAGCAGGGCGGATTCCAGCAAAACGGTTATCAGCAGGGTCAGGGCGGCTACCAGCAGGGATATGGCCAGCAGGGCTTCGGTAATCCTTATCAGCAGGGCTATGATCCTAATTACCAGCAGAATGCCAACCCGCAGGGTTTTAATCCTAACTATCAGCAGAATGCCAATCCGCAGGGCTTTGACCCCAATTACCAGCAGAATGGTAACCCGCAGGGTTTTGATCCTAATTACCAGCAAAACAGTACTCCGCAGGATTATAATGCGGAAGCCGGTACTGATACAAATCAGCCTGTCTGATAAACAGCTACTTAAAAGGAATCCGCCGTCATGGGGATTCCTTTTCTTTATTAGTTTTTTTCCACAATCCAGTTCCGGATTACTTAAATAATCCACAATTCACTGCTTTTTACTGAAAGGAGGCAAGTTTGAAACATAAATTATATCACGCAATGATCGCCCTGTGCATTGGTATGCTTTTTGCCGCCTGTTCCGGAAGGCCTTTAGAACAGAAGGAGCCTGCCGTTTCTGCTGCTGAATCAACGGAGGCCTCCTTCTCTTGGGAAAGCCCTGTGGAATCCGAAACAGACCAGCCGCTGCCCAACATGCTGTATGCCCGGGATAAGCTTTTTGTCTCCACCGGCAGAAAAGCCATATTGACCTGCGGTACTGCAGACGGCAATATCGCTTCCGTCACAGCGCCAAACCAGGAGCCCTCCAAAAACGGACAGGCCAATTTCGGCAGCGTCGGCGCGGACTACGTTTCCGCAGCCGAACATGCAATGGCTGTGGAAATCGATGGAATCTACATTCTTTTCCTGACGCCGGGATGGACAGAATATCAGGGACAATATTTCAGCGAGGAGGAGCTGTCACCGGATACCCTCAAATGGCTGGATAACTACTACAGCCTGTCTGAAGAGGAACAGCTGGCTATTTCCTATATTCCCGCTGAACTCATCCGTCAGTAGGAACCTCCCTTAGTAACTGAAACGAAATAAAATTAAAAACAACCAATATAAAGGCCCCGGAAACCGCCAGTTCAGATAAACTGAACTGCTGTGTTCCGAAGGCCTTTTTTATCTAACTTTATTTATGAAATTTTTACTTTACTGTCTCTTGTTTTTTTACGCTGCCTGTGTTATTATTTTTTCATTTATAATTCTATTTTTATTCCGGCAGTTCTGCCGACAGTTCTCACTCATTTATTTTATTGGAAAGGGAGGGATGCCTTTGTACTGATTTATCTGATTTTCGTTTATATATTGCTATGTTTCCCATACCTGTGATAAAATAAAGGAGATAACAAATGACAGACAAAAAAAGCAAAATGGTTCCGCTCAGCGAACTGACGCTGCTGGATCGGTTTCTTTTCGATGAAGTTATGGAAAATGAACAGATACACCAGCTCATTCTTGAAATTATATTAGGAAAGGATATCGCCCTCCTGACCAGGGCCGAAACGGAAAAGGAACTGCGTACAAGCCCGCTTCTGCGTTCCATCCGCATGGATGTCTTTTCCATGGACGAAGAAGGATTCATCTACAATACGGAAGCTCAGAAGCAGCCCAGGCCTGACTTGCCCAAAAGAAGCCGTTACTACCAGGGTCTGCTGGATTCCTCGCTGCTGGAACCCGGTTCCGTACATTTCAATTTGCTGAATGATTCCTTCATTATCATCATAACGCCCTACGATGTTTTCGGACTGGGAAAATACCGCTATACCTTCCGCGCCAGATGCGACGAGAATACTTCCTGTATTCTTCCTGACGGCGCAACGCGGATTTTCCTTAACACCAAAGGAACTAACAGGGAGGAAGCCGGCGAGGAGCTGGCACAGTTCCTGGAATATGCGGAGAAAACGGACGACATTTCCGCTCTGAATTCGAACAATGAGAAAATCCTCAGAATTCATGAACACATCCGCATGCTCAAATCCAGCGAAGAGATGGGAGTGAAGTATATGCAGGCATGGGAAGAAAAATTGCAGGTACTGGAGGAAGGACGTTCTAAGGGCCTGGAGGAAGGCCTTGAAAAAGGAATTCAGCTTACAAAAAAAGTCCTGAAGCTTTCCGCGGAGGGCCGCAGCGAATCGGAAATTTCCGAACTCTGCGACATCTCTCCTGAACAGGTGCGCAGAATTCTGGACGCATAATTCCAGCTGTAAAAAATGGCAAAAAGAGGTGTTCTTCCGGCTGCCCGCCGGGAGAACACCTCTTTTACCATAACAGTTCAGAAACCAACTATTACCTCTAACTATAGCCGCACAGCCATACAACCGCACAGCCTCCTGTACGGCTTTATTTTATTAATGATGGAACAGCCTGATTCCTGTAAATACCATAGCCATGCCATATCTGTTGCAGGCATCGATAACCGCATCGTCACGAACGGAACCGCCGGGCTGAACGATATATTTTACGCCGCTTCTGCGCGCGCGGTCGATGTTATCAAAGAAGGGGAAGAAGGCATCGGAGCCCAGTGTTACATTTTCCAGCTTCTCCAGCCATTCCTTTCTTTCTTCCCTGGTAAATACGGGAGGCTTTACCTTAAAGGTCTTTTCCCAGATGCCGTCTGCCAGTACATCCATATAATCATCGCTCATATAAACGTCAATGGCATTATCCCTGTCCGCGCGTCCCAGGCCGTCTGCAAACTGCAGGGAAAGCACCTGGGGAGACTGACGGAGGAACCAGTTATCAGCCTTGTTCCCTGCCAGGCGGGTGCAGTGGATTCTGGACTGCTGGCCTGCGCCGATGCCGATAGCCTGTCCGTCTTTTACGTAGCATACGGAATTGGACTGGGTATATTTCAGAGTAATGAGCGCAATCTTCATATCGATCAGCGCTTCCGCAGGAATTTCTTTGTTTTCCGTCACAATATGGGAAAGCAGCTCCTCATTGATATTCAGTTCGTTTCTTCCCTGTTCAAAGGTAATCCCATATACCTGCTTTCTTTCCAATGCAGCCGGCTGGTAGGAAGGATCGATCGAAATCACATTATAATTTCCTTTTTTCTTCTGCTTCAGGATTTCAAGCGCCTCATCCGTATAACCGGGAGCGATAACGCCGTCGGAAACCTCTCTTTTGATAAGCTTCGCCGTATCCGCATCACATACATCGGAAAGGGAAATAAAATCACCGAAGGAAGACATCCTGTCCGCTCCTCTTGCCCTGGCATAAGCACAGGCCAGCGGAGAAAGCTCGCCCAGATCATCAACCCAGTAAATCCTGGCCAGAGTTTCGGAAAGAGGAAGGCCTACTGCCGCGCCTGCCGGAGACACATGCTTGAAAGATGTTGCAGCGGGAAGCCCGGTGGCCTCCTTTAATTCCTTTACCAGCTGCCAGCCGTTCAGGGCATCCAGGAAATTAATATAACCGGGTTTTCCATTAAGGACAGTGACCGGAAGCTCGCTTCCATCCTCCATATAAATGCGGGAAGGCTTCTGGTTCGGGTTGCAGCCATATTTTAACTGAATTTCGTTCATCCCATCATTCTCCTGTTATTTATTCTTATTCACGATTCTTGTTTCATGGCTTCCGTTTTCGATATCAATATAGCGGACAAAAAGGGAAACCTTGTTTTCTTCATTCAGGCTGTTCCAGAGCATATCCGTAAATTCATCGATATCCCCTTTGATTTCCACAAGCTTAGGCTCGCCTTCGAAGCTGGGAAGCGGATTGCCGTCATGCATATAGGTATGGATGAAACGTCCCTTCCCCGGCGCAGGATTCTCGTAAGCATAGGTGAAACGGTTGCAGCTGTCAGCACATCCGTCATCACTCTTTAAAATGGACATGGCAAAATTATAATTGCCTTCTCCGATATGCATAATGCCTGAAATACGGGGGGTATAATTGGGGCCGTCCGGTTCGAATTCCCTGCTTCTTAAGGACTGCTCAAAGGTCATCTGCTTATCCATGCCTTCATAAATCGTATCTGTCTGATCCCCGTTGGTCACAATCGTCTTATTCCCCAGCACGCGGACAGGCGCATAAATGATCAGGCTGGGATCCTCCAGCTTGGAAGGGTCAAATGCCTGGGTACGTATCCCCTCTCCGTCCTCTGCAAAAATACGGTTTCTGCTGTTGGAGCTTCTGCCCATAATAAAATAAGCCGCTACCGCTTTTCTGCCGTCAGGTGTCCTTCCCAGAACAATACCTCTTCCGGGATAGGCGTTGCTCCTCAGTTCTTCTACCAGAGACAATAAATTCATCGCTTCCTCCATTCCGCCGCTTTACGGCTGCTTTTTACAGAATTCTTTCCGCCGGCCCAGGCCTGTCGGACGGCTTTTATTTCCATAGCCTCACGCGGAAATAAAAAACCGCCTGGTTACTCCTATAAGGGTACCCAGGCGGCCGGCTTTCTTCATACATACTCCCTGTGGTGCTCCACCAATCCGCCAGTCGTACGTACTACCTTAAATTTAATCGAGCGATAACGCCCTATATCGACAGTATATCCTATCCTTTTTCCCGTGACAAGTATTTTTGTGGAAATTAAGGCTGATTTCGATTATAATGATTACGGACAGTTCCGGCAATAACCATACATCGATTATAAGAAGATTACAGGAGCACTCTATGACAAAAATGCGCCGTTTCTATACTAATGAACTTTTTCATGAATTTCTCTTTTTTTCACTTGCGCTGATCTGTATGCTGATCTTTGCCTTTATCCAGCCCTTCGGGGAAGGGCCGGATGAAATCAACCGTTTCCGGGTTGTCCGTTTCATCTATGAGAACGGCAGGCTACCCAAAGGCGATAATCCGGCGGTGCTCATTCCGGGCTACGGCGGTTCATATGCCTTTCAGCCAATGCTTACCTACATATTGGATGGATACCTGCTGCGCGCTGTCCGTGTATTTACGGAACGCTTTGACGTGCTGCTTGTTACAGCCCGTTTGATAAACGTAGCTTTCGGCATGGCCGCGGCCTTTTTCACCCGCCGCCTGTCCAGGCTGCTCTTTCCTGAAAAAATGACGCAGTGGCTGTTTTCCTGCCTGGTGGTTTTTCTCCCCCAGAGCATTTTTTTGCATACCTATATCAACACGGATTCCTGCGCCCTGTTCTCCGTTATCCTTATGTTCGCCGCTGTGCTGGAGGGAATGAAAAACGGCTTTACACGTTCCTCCTGCATCCAGACTGCCGTAGGAGTCATACTGTGCGCGCTTTCCTACTACAACGCCTACGGCGCCGTTCTTGTTACCGTGGTTTTATTTATCAGCTGCTTTATCAGCAAGGTATCCGCCCGGACCATCACCTCCGACGGAACCGCCTCTCCCGTAGACAGCTACCACCTGGAATGGAGGCCTTTGCTGCAGGCGGGCCTGTTTATCACCGCTATTTTCCTCGTGGGAGCCGGCTGGTGGTTTATCCGCAATGCAATTCTCTATCATGGCGATTTTCTCGGCATGGAGGCCAGAAATCTCTGCGTGGCGGCCACCTGCACTCCCGAATTCCACCCGGCGCTGCGCCAGACTTACCAAAATCAGGGCATCGGCGTCTTCACCATGATATTCGGAACCGACTATTTTACCCTGTTGGTCAGAAGCTTTGTGGCCATGTTCGGTCCCATGAACCTGCCTACTCACTACTACATTTATGAAACCTACTACCGCATTTTCATCCTGGGCCTGATCTCATGTATGCTTCCTATCGGCCACTCGTTTTACCTTACCTGGCAGGAACAGAAACGCCGCTGGTTCTTCAACGGCTGTATGCTCCTCGCCTGCATTATCCCCATATTCCTCTGCATTTACTACTCCTACACCTGGGATTTCCAGCCCCAGGGAAGATACCTCATGCCCATGCTTCCCGCCTTCATGTTCTTCGTAACCCTGGGCATCCGCAAGCTTGCCTTCCTCCTCCAGGAGCTGGCAGACAGGCTTAAGCTGCGCACCCTTGCCGAAAAACTCCCTGCCATCCTCACCGCCTGCATCATCTTCTTTACCGCAGCCGCCCTCCTCTACTCCGTCCTGCGCATCGTAGTCCCTCACTACCTCGCAGGCTGACCGTCCGGAACAGGCACGGCGCCGCCGAAGGCCGGAAGGATGTGCAGCGCGGGCTTTAGTGGCAGCAGGGGCAGGTATCACAGAGGGAGGAATTATTTCCCCCTAATCTGATTTAATACGCTGAATCAATGGCTCCTTCCCGCAGTATCTGACCGCCCACAAGATGTCCTTTGCTTCCGCTGTAAACAGGATGCCGCCCAGGGCAGAGGCCAGCGTTTCGTAGAGGGATTCCTGTTGCTTGCGTATGGCGAGGATTCCTGATTCCAGCCGGGAGGTCCTGACAAGCGCCTGCATGAGGAAGTCCAGCTTCTCCACCTGGCCGTTCATGGCCTCCAGGAATTCTTTTTGCTTTTGGGGCGGCATGGTATGGGTCAGGAGGGTGTTCCCCAGCATTTTCAGATTGGCCGCCGGGGTTTTTACCTGGTGGGAGATATCGGAAACCAGTTCCTGGAGACGCTGTTTTTCTTCTTCCACACGGCTGCGGCTGTTCTGCACCACTTCATACAGGCGCAGGATCCTGTTTCCAAGCCTGGATAACAGTGTGTCCTCCTCCAAATCTGTAATATTCCGCAGGAGGTGTCCCATTTGCTGCGATGCAGGGCCGGCTGTGTCTTCATACAGAGTATTCCCGGATGCCATCACCGCATCCATCAGTTCCCCTGTTGCGGTCATAAATTGATCCAGGTGTCTGCGCAGGCCGGTGAGAATCAGGCAGCCCCAGCCAACCGCAATCGAAATTGCCGCCAGGCCCATATACAATACTGCCAGAGAACGGCTGTATATAAAAAAGGCCCCTGTCAGAGCCGTTACCATTAAAAATGCCGCGGCGCTGACAGCTCCTATATAAAGCCGCCATTCTGCGCCGTCCCTGTATTTTTCTTCCGTCATATGCATTTTCTCCCTGTCTTTCCTGCTTTTATCTACCTGTCTTTCTGTTGTCTTTCTGTCTCTATTACTTTCTGTCTTTCCGGCTTTTCCCTGCGGCAGTCCTGTACCGGTTTATTGGATTTCCGTCTCACCGGCCATGGCCTGCTTCGCCTGTTCTCCCCATTTGAGGATTTCTTTTGCATCGTCACTTGTCAGATATTTCTGGTCCACCATGCACTCCAGGACGGTGCGCTGTCTCTGAGCCGCCAGCTCAGGTTTGTTGGTAAGCGCATAAACGGAGGGTGCATTGGGAATTCCCGCCAGAAGCGTGCTTTCGAAATCATTCATCTGTCCCGGTTCTTTTCCGAAATAACCTTCGGCAGCATCGTAGACGCAGTAATATCCGCTCCCGAAATAAATAGTGTTCAGGTACAGCTCCAATATCTCGTCCTTACTGTAGTTTTTCTCCAGGTCGAAGGCAACGAACAACTCCGCCACCTTCCGCAGGAATTTCTTTTCCTGGGAAAAATAAAGATTCTTGGCAAGCTGCTGGGTGATGGAGCTTCCGCCCTCCGCCAGCTTTTTTTCCCTGATATTCGTGACAACCGCCCTTCCCGTAGAGAGGAGATCGATTCCCCCATGTCTGTAAAAACGTTTGTCCTCCACTGCCACCACCGCATTTTTGTAGATGTCAGGCAGTTGGGAAATGGTTGTGTAGTGAGGCTTGGAACGAATTTCCTCCACCTTATCGGCAAGCGGCGTCTCCTGAATTACCTGCTGGTATATCTGGTAGCCCTGCCACACAAAATGCCCGCCTACGGCGCAGGCCGCCAACAGCAGAAGAAAAAATAATGACAAAATAAGCTTCTTAATAAATTTCATGAACAAAAACTCCTTCATCTTTCCGGAACCATCCGCAGGAATTTCCCGGTGCAGGGCAAGCTGCGCCCGTAAAACACCGGATAGTTACGAGTATAGCATATTTTTTTATCTTATCACTGGAAAGAGTTCTTAAAATTCTTTAAAGTTTTTTTGTATATTCCCGGATTTCAACGCCCCCATACCAAACATCATGATATTTTCAGCCATTTCCGCGATTTCCTCGGCGCTTGTTACCATGCCCTCCGCCAGCCATTTCTGGAGAAGGCCGATACAGCCAGCGCTGACAAAGGCGTAGAAAAATTCAATCTGCTTCGGCGTGGCCGTTTCAAAGTAACGGGAATAGGTCTCCACACATTTTTCCCGTCCCAAGTTAATGAGGCGCAGCGCAAATTCCTTATCGCCGAAATCCCCCAGAGTCACCGTACAGATATCCGCATTTTCCTTCAGGCACTGAAAAATCCCGGTGGTTATTTTTACAGGCGTAAGCCCTTCCGGCTCCATGGACAAAAGAGGCTCCAGCGCTTTCTGAAAATCCTCCATCATTTCCTCTTCCATTTTTTCCAGCAGATCATAAATGTCTGCATAGTGGGTATAGAAGGTTCCTCTGTTAATCTGGGCCGCTTCGCACAGCTCCTTAATGGATATGCTCTGGATGGGCTTTTTTTTCAGCAAATCCGTAAAAGCCTTACGGATCAGTATTTTGGTTACTCTGGTTCTGTGATCGTTTCCCATATCGCCGCCTCCCTTTCAAGCTGTATCTGCTGCTGTTTATGCGCAGCAAGCGTGCATACCTGATGTTATATTATCTGCTTTTATGATACCATATTCCTGCAAAAGGGCAAAGGGGATACCGACTGGAACCTCAGGAAGCGGATTCAGGGCAGCGCTGTTTAAATGAAAACGGGCTGATGCAGGCCGGATGGGCGGGACGAGAGGCATTTAAGACGCAAAAAATTTGGCGGGACTGAATTTTTATTATTTCAGTCCCGCCTCTTTTTAAAGATTTTCCTGGCTGCCGTTTTTTTCAGTCCAGATCGATTTCCCTGTCTCTGTAATAATATTTTCTGTCTTTTTCCCCGATTTCCCTTACCACTTTGCAGGGATTTCCATAAGCCACAACATTGGCGGGAACGCAGGAGAGGCTCCGCCGGGTGGCCCGCTGTGGCAACCGTCACATTCGGGCCGAACATTACATGGCTTCCTATATTGATTCATAGCTTTTATGTTTATCCGCATAATCCGGCAGACGATTATGCCCTTTCTGTTTATTTTTCCTGCTGGTTGGGTATATGTTCCTGCACCGCCGTCCGGCGATGTGCAGTGGACGGAGCGGACTTTTCAGCCTCCGGAGCTTTTTTCAGCATAGCAGGCTCTGCCACATATTCTCTTTCTGCCGGCTCCTTCCCGAAACTCAGACAGCATAATTACGTAATATCATATTGCGATGAACGCGGCGGTTTGACAACATATATATTTGTAAATTGTAACCGTTCGGACAGGTCTGCGCATTTACTGCACGGAGCATACGAATACACAGCAGAAGCAGGCAACCGTACCGGCCTATTGCGCAGCGCTTATTAATGGCCGGATGCCTGCCTGCGGTATAAAAAAGCTGCCCCGTACCGCATTTCTGCAGTTTTCGGGACAGCTTTCCCTGATTCGGCGGGTCAGAAATTTTCCACCTGAATATAGTTAGGAGCCTCCAAAGTAAGCTCCTTTACATTTTTTTATTCATCCACACTGTAGTTAGGAGCTTCCTTGGTGATATGGATGTCGTGAGGGTGGCTTTCCTTCAGGGATGCGGCGGAAATCTTGATGAATCTGCCGTTTTCCTTCAGTTCCTCGATAGTCTGTGTTCCGCAGTAGCCCATACCGGAACGGAGGCCTCCTATCAGCTGGAATACGGTGTCTTCCACAGTGCCTTTATAGGCTACGCGGCCTTCCACGCCTTCGGGTACGAGCTTCTTGGCATCATTCTGGAAATAACGGTCCTTGCTTCCGTTTTCCATGGCGGCGATGGATCCCATGCCGCGGTATACTTTATATTTACGTCCCTGATACAGTTCAAAGGTTCCCGGGCTTTCGTCGCAGCCTGCGAAGATACTTCCCATCATGCAGACATTGCCGCCTGCTGCGATGGCCTTTGTCATATCTCCGGAATACTTGATACCGCCGTCCGCAATAATCGGAATCCCATATTCCTTGGCAACCGCATAGCAGTCCATGATTGCCGTTACCTGAGGTACGCCGATACCTGCAACCACACGTGTGGTACAGATAGAACCGGGCCCGATACCTACCTTAACGGCATCTGCGCCGGCTTCAATCAGATCCCTGGTGCCCTCGCCTGTTGCCACGTTGCCTGCGATAACCTGCAGATCCGGATATTTTTCCTTAATCATGCGCAGACATCTGAGCACGTTTTCGGAATGTCCGTGGGCGGAATCAAGAACTACCACATCCACCTTTGCATCCACAAGAGCGCCCACACGGTCCAGAACATTGGCGGTAATGCCTACGCCTGCGCCGCAGAGAAGGCGGCCCTGGGCATCCTTTGCTGAAAGGGGATACTTGATGGTTTTCTCAATATCCTTAATGGTAATAAGACCCACCAGATTAAAATTGTCATCTACAATAGGGAGTTTTTCTTTTCTGGCTTTGGCAAGAATTTTCTTAGCCTCATCCAGGGTGATTCCTTCTTTGGCTGTAATCAGGCCTTCGGAGGTCATGGATTCTTTGATTTTCTTTGAAAAATCGGTTTCGAATTTAAGATCACGGTTGGTAATGATACCAACGAGCCTGCGTCCCTCGGTGATAGGCACGCCGGAAATACGGAATTTTGCCATCAGGTTGTCCGCATCCTCCAGTGTATGCTCCGGGGAAAGCGAGAACGGGTCGGTGATGACTCCATTTTCTGAACGTTTTACTTTATCAACTTCCTCTGCCTGCGCTTCAATAGACATGTTTTTGTGGATAATACCAATGCCGCCCTGCCTTGCCATGGCAATTGCCATTCTGTGTTCAGTAACGGTATCCATTCCTGCACTCATCATCGGAATGTTCAGTTTGATCTTCTTTGTCAGCCAGGTTGTCAAATCAACCTGATTCGGAATTACCTGGGAATATGCCGGGACAAGCAGCACGTCGTCAAAGGTAATGCCGTCACCTATAATCTGACCCATTTCTTCTCCTCCTGTTTTTTCATTTGAATTGGATTTGACGGTTTTATCCGTTCCGTGGTTCCCATTGCGCTTCGGGTAAGGCGGTTCTGCGTCCCCTTTTTCAGGCAGCCCCCCTGCGTCCATGCAGTGCTTTCTGTAAGGGGCGTTTAAAAACGCCAGTCCTTATGCCGCGTTCTTTGCGGCGTTAGTACTGCTGCGTTTTTAACCGAGCGGGAGCGTCCCCGAACAGAAAGCACTGCCTGGCCGCAGGGGGCTGCCTGAAAAAGGGGACGCAGAACCGCCTTGCCCGAAGCGCAATGGGAACTGCGGAACGGATAAAACCTTAAAAATTGTGAATATAAAACTGCCAGTAAATTACTGACAGTTTTGTTTTGAAAAGTGTACCAAACTTGCGGACGATTGTCAATCGGTAAAAACTTTTCTCGGTGCAATTGATTTAATAGCCGCTACCATTTCGGCGTTGGGCTCGAAAATTACCCTCTTTTCTCCATTATATATCATACTGTAGCGGATGTCGGGCTGCTGCTCCACGCCGCTGCTGTAATCCACGACCTTCAGCTGCCTGTTCTTGTAATCATCCAGATGCCAGGACTTGATGGGCGCCAGAATTTCCATTCTTTCCAGGTCAAAGGTCTCCACTTTTTTCCTTCTGGTTCTCGCCATGATCTTGTCCACGGTGAGCTGCTTGTCCACGTACAGATACTCATATTCAAGATTCGCATTCAGGCTGACAAAATAAGCCCCCACTCCGGCCACTACCGCTATAATAAGGGAAACAATCAGTCCCATAAAGCCAAGAAGCCCTGTGATTACGGCGATCCCGATCAGCAGAACCTTCAATGCCGACATTAATCCGTTCGCCTTTTTCTTCACCATGCATTCTACGTAAGTCTCCATTACACATACCACCCTTTATTATTCTGCAATGCCCTTCCGGCATTTTTATCTTCAGGTAATATGATATTACAAAATGCTGTAACATGCAAGCAAGAATCCCTTTTTCCGCCTGGTTTCGCTAAAAATTCACAGGGATTTTAGAAAAATTTTAGAGGTTAGGCAAAACGCTACATTGACATCATTTGAACAACCGACTATCATATATAAGGAAACAAAAAGCAACAGTTCCGACAGGCCTGCGCATTAACTGCGCTGTCTGTGCGAATACGCGGTGGCAGCTGGCGTCCGGCCCATCACGCAGTATTTTTTACAGCCGGATGCCTATAACAGTTCGCCTGGCTGAGCTGTACGACAAAAGAGCTGCCGCGGCAGCGGAAGTGAGGATGATTATGGCAGAAGGAAATTCCGTTTCAGATGAAATCAAAGCCCAGCGCAAAAAGCTTGCGGGAAAAACACCGAAAGAAAAGCTTCTCTATTTCTGGGAATATTACAGGATACCCGCACTGGTGATTATACTTGTCATCGCTTTTGCCGGGAACCTGATTTACACCATTGCAACAGCTAAAGACAGCGTATTATCCGCTCTGTTCATCAACGGATATTCGGAGATGGATACCGAGGCCTTTATGAATGGCTTTAATGAATATGCGGGAATTGACACCAAGGAATACACCACTTCCCTGGAGATGAATTTCACCATCCAGGAGGAGGCTATGGATCAGTATACCATGGCCAATGTGCAGAAGCTTATGGCGCTTGTCGCCGCCAAGGAAATTGATGTCATTATGGCGGATACCAAGACCTTTACCAATTATGCGGATCCGGGATATTTCTCCAATCTGAATGAGGTTCTTCCAAAGGAGCTGGTTGATAAATACCAGGATCGTTTCTTCTATTATGATGTGCCCGATGATGAGCAGGGGGAAATCCCCATCGGCATCCAGCTTGCCGATGCGCCGGGAGTTGTCAGGACACAGGCTTATGCCGTTACCAATGACGCGCTGTTCGGAATCGTTGTCAATTCGGAGCATGTTGATAATGCGGTGAAATTCCTGGAATATCTGGATATGGAATAAAATGAAAAAAGGCAGGCTGTCCGATCATCACCCGGACGGCCTGCTTTTTCTATATTCCGCAAGCATACATTGTATAATCCGTTTCAGCAGACGGCAGGAAACCGGCTGTGTCCAGAATTCCTGCACGGGGATCCTTCTGCTTTCCGCAAGGAACCCTTCCTGATCGCTGACCCATAATACCGGAAGCCTTCTGCTTCTTTTTCGTATTTCATGGCAGCAGTTCATTCCGGCAGCGCCGTTTACCACCACCGCGGCAAGGGACGGACCGCCTTCCTCCAGCCATTCATTTTCATATACCTTTTCCCACGGCCGGAAATAAAGCCGGCAGTCCGTTTCCGGCTCCTACTGTCACCTATGTGGACGGGAACCGTGATGGCGGAGACAGCGAACAGCAGACAAAGCCGCCTATTACCCAGCCGGCTCCCGATATACCGGACACTCCGCCCGCTCAGGATACCGCCTCCGGTTCCGCCGCTGTTCCTGAGACAGAGACTTTCTTCATGTCCCCTCAGGATATACAGGAGCCTGCCGCAGATCTGCCTGAAGAGACGGAAAGCCCTGAGGGACGGCCAGCTGTCCTCTCCGCAGCCAGGCTGAAACTCCTGTCCGGATCCTATCCCGACTTCATTTCCTTTGAACATAACGGCATACTTCTGCGGCTCCCTACCAGCTGGCTGGAAGAACAAATCCCTGAAGATGATTCCCTGTTTTCGGTAACTTTACTCCGGCCTTCGGAGGAAACCTTCCGTATTGTTCTGTCCGTGGACGGGAAAGAGCTGACAGATCTTCCCGCTTCCCATATCATGCTGCCGATAGAAGACACGGTTTCTTCCTACAGGCTTATGCATGAAACCGGCTGCGTCAGCGAAGGGCTTGCCGCAAAGGACGGATTTCTCTCCTTCACTGTCACCAAAACAGGGGATTAGTTTCATTCTCCTCTGCCGCCGGATACACCTCATAGCGGATGGATATTTTTCCTCTGAACCCATAGCTTAAAAAGCAGTTGGAAACACGGCTCTGGGTAATCTCGCAGTTCTCCTGCCTGATTCCCACAAGAAGAACGAGAAACTGGTTGTTTCCGTAGCGGGTAAAGGAATCTCCCCTGCGCAGTGCAGAGCGGATCGCGCTTTTCAGCTTGTCCATATAGCTGTCCAGCCTGGCATCCTCCGTCAGCGGCATGCCTTCCCCGTCCACCAGGGTACAGAGCATCAGGAAAGCCGGCTGCCCGCTTCTTTCCGCCATACGGCAGACAATATGGTAGCAGTCCACAAAACCAGGATAGCTGCAGAAGTAAGCGCCGTTTTTCTCTTCATTTTCCTGAAGTCCCTGCTTGATATCGGTAATTACCGAAGCGTTGTAATGAATCTTCTCCCGCATCTGCCGGAATCTTTCCAGCATTTCCTCCGAAGGCTCCAGCCCCAGCTCCTCAAAGTAGAAGGCCGCCGCCGTGTCATAGATTTCCATGGCCTCCTTATATCTTCCCAGAGCCATCAGACAGTCTATCTGCATCAGATAATATTCCTCGAAAAAGTAAATTCCGCAAGCCTGAGCGCTAAGTTCCAGAAGTTCTTCGTACTCCTGTCTTTCCCGCAGCAGAGCGGAAGCCTCATTGATGCAGTCCACGTACAGCTTCTGGTACTTGCAGCTTTCGATGGCAACCCACTCCTCGCCGGCCAGCTCCGGAAGGAATTCCCCCCGGTACATTCTGCAGGCTTCCTTAAGCAGCTCCGCTTTCTTGTCAGGATCCGTCTCCTGAAGCGCCTCTTCAGCTGTAAGGCGAAACCTGTCCGTATCCCGTTCCAGCGGAACCGCGCAGTAATTCCAGCGGTATAACCCTTCCTGGAACCAGATACAATCCGTATTCTCAAAGCAGTTCAGCTTCTGGATATATTTACGCAGACGGTAAATATTCACACGCAGCGTGGCTCCGGCATCCTCCAGCTCCTCCCTGCCGTACAGCCTTTCAATCAGCTCCGCCCGGGGAATTCCTTCTCTGCCAGCATACAAAAGAATCTGAAACAGCTGCATCATTTTGGATGTTCCGGAATAATTATTAGACAACGGCTTTTTCCCGTAAACCAGAGAGAAGCCGCCCAGCATATTTACCTGTAAAATTGTCTTATCAACCGATTTTCTGTTCATTTCTCTGTTTTACCCCATTCATTCTCCTGTTTGCTTTTCATTTCTTTTCCGCTGCATTTCCGTAATTCCTCTGCCCGCACACAGCAGGGGCCTGACATTGGCTCCAATATACACGGAATACTTTTCTGTAATGCAGTCATAGTTACTCCTGATGCGCTCCACCACCTTCCAGGCGTTTTCCAGGCTGGCCCCTATTACCATGAGCAGGTACTGGCAGCTGCTGTACCGGGTGTAGACATCTCCGCTGCGCAGTAAGGCACAGATTGTCCCCCCCAGCTTTTCCATCAGGTATTCCCGATCCTGCAGTGTAACGAACTGCTTCCTGTCATCCACCAGCGTCAGCAGAACTGTATAGGCACTGATGGGCAGACGCATCAAACCTCTTTCTACAAAACGGTACAGCTGCTTAAAGGTTGCAAAATCCTGGCAATACGCGCCCTGCGGCGACGTCTTTTCTCTCAGTTCCATCCAGAGCAACTCCATATCAAGATCAATTCCGGTATCCTCCGTATGGTTCTTTACCGCTGCGGAAATGATTTCCGGTTTTCCATGCTCCTCATCATAACTGCATACCGCTGCCTTCCCCTTCTTCTTTCCCTGGAACAAGGCATAATCTGCATGGTCAAAAGCAGAGGTGTAGTTATCCTCCTGCCTGCAGCCGACAACGCCAATGGTGGCGGAAAGCCGCCCCTCCACTCCCATTTTATCACCCATCAGCTGCATTCGCCGGATTAATTCTTTGCCCTTTTGCATTGCCTCCTGCAGCGTGCATTCCCTTACCGTAAAAATAATGAACTCGTCTCCGCCGAACCTTCCCACCACATTCTCCGGCGGAAATATCTCCTTCATCAAAGCCGTCAGGCCCTTCAATACTTCGTCTCCGAACAGATGACCGTACCTGTCATTGATCCTTTTAAAACCGTCTACATCCACCACCATTAAATTGCCGCCCTCATTTTTTTTCAGCCGTTCAATAATGATATTTTCAGCAGTTATTCGATTGTACAGTCCGGTCAGGCCGTCGGCCTCACTCAACATTTTCAGCCGGGAGTTTTCTTCCTGAAGCTCCAGTATTTCCTTTTCCATCAGGCCAATACCCATAAGGTTCCTCCTTCATGCCGAAAAGACATATCCCGGCCATCAAAAACTGGTTAATTTAAAAATATCACAGTAGTTGCAATAAATCAAGTTTTGGTGCGCGAACGGCAATTTCTGTGTCTAAATGGCAAAAACAATATAACACTTGCACGCTTTTTAAAACATTATTTCTCTGTTTGTAACGTTTAAAACTTCCGGACCGCCTGGCTTTCCCTGCAAAATACGGGGGAAGATCTGTATGACCGGATAGAACTCAGGTTCCATCCGGTCATATTTTTATCTGATAAAATATTGGTTCATTCTGAAAAAACGGTTTTTAACCCTGCAGAATTTCCCTTACCATTTCATTTACCAAAGCCGGGTCAGCTTTGCCCTTCATGGCTTTCATCGTCTGTCCTACCAGGAAGCCGGCCGCCTTTTCCCTGCCGTTTCGGAAGTCCGCAGCCGACTGCGGGTTTTCTGCAATAATGCCCTCAATTGTGCTGCGCAGCAGGCCTTCGTCATTCACCGTTTTTAATCCGTGACGCAGGGCATAAGCTTCCGGCTCCACGTCCTCTTCAAACATCACGGAAAAAATCTTCTTCGCTACGCTGCCGTTAATTTCCTTCCTTTCCGTCAGCTCTATCAGCTTCGCCAGATTAGCCGGGGAAAAACGGATATCCTCCGGCTCCTCACCTTTTTCCTTAAGCAGCCGCAGGGTTTCCCCCATAATCCAGTTGCTCACCTTTTTGGGCTGTCCGCACAGCTTCGTGGTTTCTTCGAAAAGATCCGCCAGCGGTTTGGATCCTGTGATAATTTCGATATCATAATCAGGCAGCTCATATTCCTGCCTGTAGCGGGTCATTTTTTCCGTCCGGAATTCTGGCAGCTTCCGGCGGACAGCCTCCAGCCAATCCTCCCCGATATATATGGGCGTAAGATCCGGATCCGGAAAATAGCGGTAATCCCGGGCATCCTCTTTGGAACGCATGGCATGGGAAGATTCCTTGTTGTCATCCCACCGTCTTGTTTCCTGGATTACCTTTTTTCCCTCCTCCAGCAGTTCGATCTGGCGCTGCCGTTCCCCTTCTATTGCGCGGGAAATGGCTTTGAAGGAGTTCAGGTTCTTCATCTCCGTCCGGATCCCCAGCTGCCGTACGCCCGCTTCCCTCACGGAAAGGTTGACATCGGCGCGCATACTTCCCTCCTGCAGCTTGCAGTCTGAGGCGCCAAGGTACTGAATAATAAGCCTCAGCTTTTCCAGATAAGCAATCACCTCATCGGCGCTTCGCATATCCGGCTCGGATACGATTTCAATCAGTGGGACGCCGGATCTGTTATAATCCACCAGGGAAATATCCTCCCATTCATCATGTATCAGCTTTCCCGCATCCTCCTCCATGTGGATTTCATGAATTCCTATTTTCTTCCTCCCGGCAGGCGTCTCGATTTCCACGCAGCCGTTTTGGCAGATGGGGATGTAGAGCTGGGAAATCTGATAGTTCTGCGGATTGTCGGGGTAAAAATAGTTCTTCCGGTCAAATCTGCAGAACCTGGTAATGGAACAGCCGGTGGCAAGGCCCACAGCCATGGCATATTCCACCACCTGCTTATTCAGTACGGGAAGGGAGCCCGGCATTCCGGTACAGACGGGACAGGTATGGGTATTGGGTGCTCCGCCGAAGGCGGTGGAGCAGCCGCAGAAGATTTTGGTCCGGGTTGCCAGCTCTACATGAACCTCAAGGCCGATTACTGTTTCGTATTGCTTTGCCATTTATCCGCGCCTCCTTTCATCAGAATCCGTTCCGCCGGCTTTGCTGCCAGCTGCTGGTTCTGGTACTGCCGTCTCTTCTGCCCGGCCTGGACAGTCCGGGAAACGGCCTCTGGCCTGCTCATAGGAAAAGGCCGCCTGAATCAGTTTTTTCTCCTGGAAGCAGTCACCAACCAGCTGCAGGCCGATGGGAAGCCCCCGGCTGTCCAGGCCGCAGGGCAGGCAGATTCCGGGAAGTCCCGCCAGATTGGCGGAAATCGTATAGATATCTCCCAGATACATCCGTATCGGATCCGTCAGGCTCTCTCCCAGCCCCGGCGCTGTTGTGGGAGCCACCGGCCCCAGCAGGCAGTCATAACGGGCAAAGGCTTCGTCAAAGGCTTTTTTTATCAGCGCTTTGACACGGAGGGCTTTCAGATAATAAGCATCATAATAGCCGGAGCTTAATACAAAGGAGCCAAGCATGATACGGCGCTTCACCTCCGGGCCGAAGCCTTCGGAGCGGGTTCTTTTATACATCTGATGCAGTCCTTCGTATTCACTGGTACGGTATCCGTATTTAATACCGTCAAAACGTTCCAGGTTAGAGCTGGCCTCCGCGGAAGCGATGGTATAATAAGCGGGAATTGCGTATCCCACCAAAGGAAGATCAAATTCCTCCACTTCGGCCCCTTTATCCTTCAAAAGCTCCGCTGCCTCCAGGACGGCCTTCCGTACCTCCGGATGCAGCCCTTCTCCGAAATAATCCCGGGGAATGCCGATTCGCATCCCACTCACGTCGTCCTTCAGCGCGGAGGTAAAATCCGTTTTTTCCCCTGCGGCAGCAAAATCCACGGAGGTGGAATCCTTGCTGTCATGTCCTGCGATCACCTCCAGTATTGCCGCGCAGTCCGCCACATCCCTGCACAGCGGCCCTATCTGATCAAGCGAAGAGCCATAGGCAACCAGTCCGTAACGGGAAACAGCTCCGTAGGTGGGCTTCATTCCCACCACGCCGCAGAACCCGGCCGGCTGGCGGATGGATCCTCCGGTGTCGCTGCCCAGGGCTGCAAAGCATTCTCCCGCCGCTACCGCAGCCGCGGAACCGCCTGAGGAGCCTCCCGGCACATGCCCCGGGTTCCAGGGATTCCCGGTCACTCCGAAGGCGGAGGTTTCCGTTGTGGATCCCATGGCGAATTCATCCATGTTGGTTTTTCCCAGGATAATAGCCCCTGCCCGCTCCAGCCTCACCACAGCTTCTGCGCTGTAGGACGGGACAAAATTGGAAAGGATGCGGGATGCACAGGTTGTTTTAACATCCTTTGTGCAGATGTTATCCTTGACGGCTATCGGCACGCCTGCCAGCGGCCCGGTCAGCTCCCCGGCATCAATTGCTGCCTGCACCTGTTCCGCCCGCTTCAGGGCACGTTCCTTATCCAGGCTGATATAGCAATGAAACTTTGCCTCCTTTTCCTCTATCTGCCGGAATGCTTCTTTCACGGCTTCCCGGCAGGTACATTCTTTTTTCTTTATTTTACCGGCCAGCTGTACGGCCGAAAATTCCATAAGACTCATAATTGCCTCTCTTTCCGCAACAGTTCAGCCTTCGGCCAAACTGTTACCTCTTTCCGCCTGACTCAAGGCTTCCTGCATGACGCATAGTTTCGTTTATGAACTAATCCACCGTACGGGGGACCTTAAACATCCCGTCTTTGCATCCCGGCGCATTTTTCAGTATCTGTTCCCTGTCGTCGCCGTTTGTTACCACATCCTCCCGGAATACATTGGCGGCGGCAGATATATGGCTCATGGGCTCCACGCCTTCCGTGTCCAGTTCATTCAGTTTATCTATATAATCCAGCATCCGGCCCATGTCGGCCTTGGCCTGCTCCTTCTCTTCCCCTGTAAGCTCCAGCTTTGCCAGAATGCCTACGTAGTCGATGGTGGCGTCGGTAATTACGTTTGCCATGTTGTTCTCCTCCTTTTTTTGTACGGCCTGCGCAGTAAATGTGCAGGCCTGCCGGACAGTTTCTTATGGTTCCAAGCGGCTCAGAATCCCACGTGGTTTGGGTCGATTTTACTTCTTCACTGCCTCACGGTTCCAAACGGCTCAGAATCCCCCGTGATTTGAGCCGTTTTTATTTCTTCACTGCCCTAAGGTTCCAAACGGCTCAAATCACGGGGAAACAGTGTGGTTTCGCGGACGTTGTCTTCTCCCACGAGCTTCATGGTGAGCCTTTCCAGGCCGATGCCCAGGCCGCCGTGGGGCGGCATTCCATATTTGAAGGCCATCAGATAGTGCTCCATTCCCTCCTCCGTCATGCCCCGTTTCGCCATTTTTTCAAGCAGCATATGGTAATCATGGATCCGCTGCCCTCCGGTGGTAATCTCCATCCCTTTAAACAGGCAGTCAAAGCTCAGCGTAAAAGCTGGATCCCCGGGATCATCCATCGCGTAAAAGGGACGCTTTTTGCTGGGATAATGGGTGACAAATACGAAATCGCTTCCATACTCCTCTTTAAAATACCTGCCGATAAGCGATTCCTCCTCCGGCTCCAAATCGTACGGGTTGCGGATAGGCCTGCCGTATTTTTCACTCGCAAGCCTTTTTGCTTCGTCATACCGGACGCAGGGGATTTTCTCAGTGTCCGGGAGTTCGATATCCAAAATGGCCAGCTCCCTGCCGTATTCCTTTTTCAAAAGCCCCATAATGTTCTGCAGGACCCCGGTTTCCATAGCCATAATATCTTCAAAACCGTCAATGTAGCCCATTTCAAAATCCAGGGAGGTGTATTCATTCAAATGACGCTTTGTGTTATGCTTCTCTGCCCGGAACACCGGAGCGGTCTCAAAAACCCTGTCAAATACGCCCACCATCATCTGTTTATAAAACTGAGGGCTCTGGGCGAGCACCGCCGGCCTGTGGAAATAATCCAGGCGGAAAATATTTGCTCCTCCCTCAGCGCCCCTGGCTCCGATCTTAGGAGTGTGGATTTCCGTAAATCCCTGTGTGACAAGGAAATCACGAAAGCCCCTCACAATCCCATCCTGAATACGGAATTTCGCCCGTTCCCGGATATTCCTCAAAGAGACAGGACGCAGATCCAGGCTGGTTTCCAGGGAAATATTCATTTTCCACTTGGAAATGGGAATCGGCATCGCCTGCACAGGCTCTGAAAGAATAACCACCGCCCTCATCCTGATTTCCACACCGCCCGGAGCCTTTTCCGAAGCCGCCAGGACGCCTGAAACCTCCACCGCACCGCCCTCTCTCAGCTCCTTTAAGGAAAAATCCGCCTTACCCGGTTCATATACACACTGCACCAGCCCTTCCCTTTTCCGAAGGACAACAAAGGCTATCGTCCCCATATCACGTATGGCATGGACAGCCCCATTCACCTTTACCTCCCTTCCCACCATCTCCGGTAAGAGAAGATCTCCGATTTCCAATACCCCTTTCTGCTTCACTCCTGTCAAAAATTCCATAACTTTGGTCTCCTTTTTCTGTGGCTGGTCTGCAAGTTCCACTGCGGGGCGGAACCATTTTAAAGAAACCCGTAACCTTTTATTTCCTGAGTCTCTCTGCCTTCAACTCCCTCCTGGCAGCCGCCAGATATAAGGCAAGGCTGCCAGGCTCGTTCCTCGGAAATAAAAAAATCCCGGAATGCATACAATCTGCATTCCGGGACGGACTCCAAACGGATCCGCGGTACCACCCGCATTGATAAGACGCCACTTCCAACAAAGTGTTTTACCGCCTTACCCACTCTTACACTTAACGCGTGTTACACGGATTACCCTACGTTTCTCACGAAATTTCAAATAACCGGCTCCCGGGTGTTCCCTTTGTCAGCTTACACAAGCAGCGCTCTCAGTCGGTGACGCCGCATTCCTGTCGCTTCCCCTGACAAGAGTCCCGTTCAATGCCATTACTATAAATTGTTTCACATCATACCACAACCCATCCCCAAAAGCAAGACTTTCCTTAATCCCTCTTTATATCTCTTTAATTCTCTCCACAGCCTCCACCGTATTCTCATACGACCCAAACGCCGTCAGCCTGAAATACCCTTCCCCGCTCGGCCCGAACCCCGCTCCCGGCGTTCCGACCACATTCGCCCGTTCCAGCAAATAATCAAAAAACTCCCAGCTCCCCATCTGCCCCGGCGTCTTCATCCACACATAAGGAGAATTCACCCCGCCGTACACCTCATACCCGGCGCTCTTCAGCCCCTCCAGAATATAACGCGCATTTTTCATATACCTGTCCACCATGCTGCGGATCTGCGCCTTCCCTTCCTCCGAATAAACAGCCTCCCCGGCCCTCTGCACGATATAAGGCGCGCCGTTGTACTTCGTCCCATGCCTCCTGGCCCAGAGCGAATGCAAAGACACCCCGCCGCACACCATATCCTTAGGCACTACCGTATAAGCCAGGCGCAGGCCGGTAAAGCCCGCATTCTTGGAAAAAGAACGCAGCTCAATGGCACAGCCCCTCGCCCCCTCACACTCATAAATACTGTGAGGCACATCCTCCTGGGAAATATACGCCTCATAAGCGGCGTCAAAAATAATCACCGCCCCCACCCGGTTCGCATAATCCACCCATACCTGCAGCTGATCCTTCGTCACCGTACAGCCCGTAGGATTATTCGGGAAACACAAATAAATCAAATCCGGCGTCTTTTCCGGCAGCTCAGGGACAAACCCGTTCTCCGCCGTACACGGCATATAAATCACATCGCTCCAGACCTCCGACTCCTTATCATAGCTCCCGGTCCTGCCCGCCATCACATTAGAATCCACATACACAGGATACACCGGATCACACACCGCAATTTTACTGTCCGCCGCAAAAATTTCCTGAATATTGGCAGAATCCGACTTTGCCCCGTCAGAAACAAAAATCTCATCCGGTTCAACCGCGCAGCCCCTTGCCTGAAAATCATTTTCCGCAATGGCCTTCCGCAGAAACTCATACCCCAAATCCGGGGCATACCCATGAAACGTATCCGCATCCGCCATCTCATCCACAGCCCTGTGCAAAGCCTCCACCACTGCGCCCGGCAGCGGCTGCGTCACATCCCCGATCCCTAAGCGGATGATCCTCTTATCCGGATTTGCCGCAGAAAACGCACTCACCTTTTTCCCAATTGTTGCAAAAAGATAACTTCCCGGAAGCTTCAGATAATTTTCATTTATCCTGTACATATCAAAATTTCTCCTCTCAATCCTCCACACAGCCCTCAAACACCGTCTCCGCAGGCCCTGTCATATAAACCCGGTTGTTCTTTTCATCCCACTCGATTTCCAGTTCCCCTCCCAGGACCTTAACCGTCACCCGTCTCTCCGTCAGCCCATTTAACACACAGGCCACAGCCACAGCGCAACAGCCCGTCCCGCAGGCCAGCGTCTCCCCGGAGCCGCGCTCCCAGACACGCATTTCCACCGTATTCCTGTCCAAAACCTTCACGAATTCCGTATTCACCCTTCTGGGGAACCTGGGATGATTCTCAAAAAAAGGCCCTGTCTTTTCAATTTCCAGACCTGCCACATCCTCCATGTACACCACCGCATGAGGATTTCCCATGGAAACACAGGTCATTTCATAACTCCTGCCCTCCACCTCAATCGCTTCAGCCACCGCCTGCTCACCGTCACATACAACAGGGATCTCCTCCGCCCTGAGCACAGGCTCCCCCATATCCACACGAACCTGCTTCACCCTGCCATTCTCCGTAAAAAGCCGCAGGTACTTCACCTGTCCGAAGCTCTCAACAGTAATTTCCGTCTTATCCGTCAGCCCTTTGTCATACACAAACTTCGCCACGCACCGGATGCCATTCCCGCACATCTCCGCCCGCGTCCCGTCCGCATTGTACATCTCCATTTCAAAATCCGCCAGACTGGACGGATTCACAAAAATCACGCCGTCTCCTCCGATCCCGAAATGCCGGTCGCTCATCCTCCTGACAAAATCAGGCTTCTTTTCCAACGGGACTTTTTCCGTAAAACCATTAATATACACATAATCATTTCCGCAGCCCTGCATTTTTGTAAAATTTATCTTCATGTATCTTTTCCTTCTTTCCTGAAAAATAACTGCCCTGTCCCTTTGCAGCCACTCATGTCAATTCCTTGTTACCAGCACCATTTTCGCCATCTCCACCATGTTGGTGCCGCTGTCCATACTGCACTTTTGTATGTACCTGTGCGCTTCCTCTTCCGTCATCCGGTTCCGCTCCATCAGCAAAGCCTTGGCCTCTTTGATAATCGCCTCCTCCTCCTTGCTCCGTTCCCTGGGCGCAAGCCGCTGCCTTCTCCTCTGCCTTTCCCTGGACTGACACATCATATCCACCGTGCTGACCAGCTCCTGCACCTTCAAGGGCATGGAAAGACACACAATATCCTTCACGCTGACCTCGCTTAAATATCCCGGGGAGGCCAGGAGGAGCATATCCATTCCCGGGAGAAGATAATCATATAGCTCCGAATATGCCATATCTATCAGCTTATAGCTGCAGATAACAATACCGCCGGATAAAGCATCCGCAGCCCCCAGAGCCTGGGCGCCGGTGCTGCAGGCCGCCATCACTGAAAAGCCGCTGCGCACAAGAACATTCTTTATGCTTTTGGCATCCTCTATTTTCGGTAAAACCACAATGATATTTGTCACATGAGTACCTCCATCTGTAAGCAGCTCCCGATACGGCACATGGCCCGTATGGCCATATCGCAGCGCCCGTTACAGCACATGGCCCGTACGGCCATGAAGCAGCGCCCGTTACGACACATGGCCCGTATGGCCATGAAGCAGCTTCGCTCAGAATCGGTTCAAATACTCATTAATCTCCCAGTCCGTTACCTGCGCACGGTACCTGTTCCACTCTTCCTTTTTGGCCTCAATATATTTGTTCGCCACATGCTCGCCCAATGTTTCCCTGATAAATTCGTCCTTCTCCAGCTCTTCAACCGCCTCTATCAAGGTACCCGGAAGACGCTCTATCCCCATCAGTTTTTTCTCATCCTCTGTCATGGCAAAAATATTGCAGTTCACGCTCTTTGGCGGCTCCGTTTTTTCCCGGATACCTTCCAATCCGGCCCGCAGACATACCGCCAGCGCCAGATAGGGATTGGCCGCCGGATCAGGACTTCTCAGTTCAATCCTGGTTTTCTCGCTTCCCGCCGCCGGAATCCGTAGCAGAGGGCTTCTGTTAGCCGTGCTCCACGCGATGTAAACCGGCGCCTCAAATCCCGGAACCAGCCTTTTATAAGAATTCACAAGCGGATTCGTAATCGCCGTAACTGCCCTGATATGCTTCAGGATTCCTCCGATAAAATAATAGGCTTCCCTGCTCAGCCCGTTTTCATCCCCGGCGTCCTGAAAAATATTCCTTCCGTCCCTGGACAGAGACATATTGATATGCATACCGGAACCGTTCACCTCCGCTTTCGGCTTCGGCATAAAGGTAGCATGCAGCCCATGTCTTTTTGCAATGGTTTTCACCGTAAGCTTAAAGGTCATAATATTATCGGCAGTCGCCAGCGCTTCATCATATTCAAAATCAATTTCATGCTGTGCCGGGGCCGCCTCATGATGGGAGGTTTCCACAACAAACCCCATATCCTCAAGCGTCAGCACCATATCCCTTCTCGCATTTTCCCCCCGATCCACCGGCCCCAGATCAAAATACCCCGCCTGTTCATGGGTAATCGTCGTAGGCATGGCGTTTTCATCCATATGGAACAGAAAAAATTCACACTCCGGCCCCACATAAAACGTATATCCCATTTCCTCCGCTTCCTTCAGCGCCGTCTTCAGAATATATCTTGGATCCCCTTCAAAAGGCTTATCTCCCGGCCGGTACACATCACAAATCAGCCGCGCCACCTTCCCCTGCTGCGGCCTCCACGGAAAAATCTCAAACGTATCCAAATCCGGATGCAGAAATAAATCCGATTCCTCTATTTTCACAAAACCATCTATCGCCGAACCGTCAAACATACACCGGTTATCCAGCGCCTTTTCCAGCTGGCTGGAGGTAATGGCCATATTTTTCAGACAGCCGAACATATCCGTAAACTGCAAACGGATAAACTCCACATCTTCCTCCTCCACCAGTCTCAGGATATCTTCTTTCGTATACTTCTTTCCCGCTAACTGCATAGCTACCATTCCTTTCCCTGCAAAATAATCCCCTTGCTTATTGATAACACTTCGTAACAGTTCAGCCATTTGAACTATTGCATATATCCCATCAAACGAAAAAAAGCGCTCCTACCCCACTGGTAAGAACGCCGTTGCCCTACTTCCATATACTAACAGCAGCTCCCCGGATTTGTCAACATTTTTTTACTCTCCGCAGCCGTGTTTCACCGCTAAGCTAACGCATTCCAGAAGAAAAAATAAATCAGCACATAGCCCCAGGCATTCCCTGTATAATCCCGGACCGCCAGCATCCCATAAATAATAATGAAATCACACAGCCCCACAACAAACGTTTCCGGCGCCAGCCCCAAAACCGCATGCACCACAAGACATATCACTCCGCCGGCCGCCGCCCCCGCATTCAGCCAAACACGCCTGACCGGAAACAGCCGGTTCACCGCTCCGCAATCACCACATAAAAAAACCCTTCAAAAAAGCCCCAGCTCGCCGCAATAATAACCATTCCAACCAAACTGACCGGAAACCCCGCTTCCAGCACCTGCTTCGTAAAATTTACCGTCTGAAAAGGCAGATAACTGTGAACCTCATTCCGAAACAACATACTTACAAAAGCCGGCGCACAAGCCAACGCCGACAGCAAAACCGTCACCCCCAGCTTCTCCCATTTCAGCCCAAAGCTGCGAAACCCCGGCAACGCCCCGGCCGCCTCCCTCTACACCCACTACGGCTTCCGCTTCAACGGCGAAAAAGACATCCACGGCGAACACGTCATGGTCCTGGAATGCATCTGAAATCCATTCCCCCCATCTACACCCCCGCCCAGTTCTTTTTTTCCTCCTACCCTGCCCTGTTTTTTACCCTGCCCTTTTCCCTTCCCTTTTTTCCCTGTCCTTTTGCCCTGTCCTTTTGTCCTATCCTTTTTCCCCTTCACAACCTACCCGCCCGGCGGAGGAGAATTGTCCTGGCGGTGGGGGCGCGGGGAGATTTGCGCAGGGGGCGGGGTGTGAGGGGGATTCCCGGATGCTTACGAAGTTTTGGAGCTGTTTCTTAAAGCCTCCGACAGACGCTTTGCCCGCAATACGGCAGCTGTCTGAGGAGCCTGCGACGAGTTCCTGCCGTATCAGGG
>OLQH01000349.1_pt1 | contig 53311 bp, 39 predicted proteins | sample 1672671 | NCBI WGS metagenome assembly OLQH01 (sample SAMEA3136712, study PRJEB25190) | human gut metagenome
GTATGTATAACACACACTTTTTAAGAAAAGTGTGGTCACAGCCCTACCGATGCTTGCTACACCACATTTTTCTGTAGTTTTTATATTCCTTTTCATTACATATGACTCAACATTTCTGTTCGATTTATTGTTATATTTCCATTTCGTCTCATTGTTTTAGAGCTAGAAACTTACTTCTTTTATATAGTAATCGTATATTGTTCATTGTAGCAATTACGTCTGCAGTTCTTCTCAGAGACAAAATGCTTACTAAAATAATGCCAAATAAATGCTGTATCATAATATAATTGACGTCTTGAAATGGAAATTATTATATGTTATAATTATTTATATTGACATTGAAACATTTTATATAAATAAATTTTAGAATGGAGTGATTTTTTTGAACGAAACAATTAAAACACTGCTGGAAAGAAGAAGTATCAGAAGCTTTAAAAGCGAGCAGGTCAAAAATGATGATTTGGATTTGATTCTAAAGGCCGGAACCTATGCTCCGACAGCCCGCGGCACACAAGCTCCGGTCATGGTCGTTGTTCAGGACGCTGAGACCATTGCTGAAATGGAGAAATTGAATGCGGAAGTTATGGGAAATCCTGAAGCTAGACCTTTTTACGGCGCTCCGACAGTTATTGTAGTATTCTCTGACACCCGTCTTACCAATAACGCCTTTCAAGACGGAAGCCTTGTGCTCGGCAACTTAATGAATGCCGCCTTTTCTTTAGGAGTTGACTCCTGCTGGATAAATCGGGCGACAGAAACGTTTAAAACCCCTGCCGGAATAGAGCTTATGAAAAAGTGGGGGCTTGATGAAAATTATATTGGTATCGGAAACTGTATACTGGGTTACAGAGATTGTGAACTCCCCGAAGCCAAACCGCGCAAAGACGGATATATAATCCGAACATAAACCAAAATAGGAGAGTATACAAATGAATTTTAACTGGTTGAAAAACAAAAAATTTACTGTTATAGCCGCTGTATTATCGACAATGCTTGCGGCAGGAACTCTTGCAGGATGTTCAAATGTTTCAAAATCAGACTTTGACGCCCTGGAAAAACGTGTAGAAGCACTGGAAAAAGGTACAGACAACGAGAGCGGAGATAAAAACTCATCTGAGACAAACAAATCAGGCAAATCAACTGCTTCTCCCAAAACCTCATCAAAGCCAAGCTCTGATAACGGAGAGTTTGACTCCGAAAATGTAAGCAAGGCAATTGATGTTCAGGAATACGACTATATTGACGCAGATGACAATAAGTTTTCTTTCTTTATCTTTGATAACACTTCAAACTTCGACGTCAATGCCCGAATAGAAATAGTATGCAAAGACGCAGACGACAAAGTGCTTCAGGAAAGCGAAAAGAAAGTTCCGGGATTATCAAAAGGCGAGAGTTCATTCGCCAGTTTTAAGGTCGACAAAGACACCGAAACAATTGTCAGAACAGTGTATTATGAAGAATATAAAGGGAAAGACGTCTCAATCGGCGATATATCCGCTAGAGCTATAAGAGCCCAGGGCGGAGCCAACATTACCATTAGAAACAGCGGCTCGGCAGAAGCTGAAGATATAAAATATTTGACGCTGTTTTTCAGCGGCGATGATTTGGTCGGATTTGATTCCGATAAAGTCCCGGATATTGAAGCGTCATCCAGCAAGACCCTGGCTTCTGTCTGCTACGAAGAATTCGACAGCCCTAAGGTTTATGTTGCTATAGACGACGAATAATCCGAGAAAAATTTATATATAAATTTATTAAAATTGGGAACTTATCAAAAATTATTACGTCTTATAAAATATAGGGAGAAGTTTCAAATTCTGACCTATCTTTAGCAAAGACGGCAAACACAGATGAAAGTGCGTATTCCTCTGTCTATCACCGCCGTCTTTGCTAGGCACCCTTATAAATTATTTTATGGAAGTAATCCAAAATTGGGTTTGTTTTCAATTTATTTTCTGTAAACAAAATAGAGCTTCATTATATTGTGTCAATCTTCAAATGTTAGATTTTTTGTCTAATTTCAAAGGTCGGCTCATATTGCTTGAAGCCCTATTTTTTTATTATCTCATATTATCGCATACAGTTATTCACATATTTCACCGGAACGTCCATTCTTTCGGCCGCTTCTTCCACTGTCATTCCGCTGTCTATAAAACGCTTACATACGCTTTTCATATTTTCTCCAACCTCAATAATATGTTTATCAGGGTCATAAAAACGGACAACTCTCTGTCCCCACCTATGCTCGTATACCTTATGAAGATAGTCTATTTCAAGCTTTGATAGCCTTTCCGTAAACTTGTCAAAATCATCTTCTTCAAAATATATTTCCGCATCGTTTCCGCCAAAAGAAATATCTTTATCTGACGCATTAATAAACTCGAGCCACGAGTCTTTTGTTTGAAGACACAACCCTCCCGTCAGAGTTATATTTGCTCCAAAGTCCATAATCACACGCAGACCCAATACTTCTTTATAAAATTTCTTTGAATTTTCTAAGTCTGTTACTATTATCATTGGATTTTTTAATTTCATTTTGTCTACCTCACTATTTTTATTTAATATCAACTGATTTATAATTATCTATACAAAACTTCTAAATTGCCGTTATATCCCATACTATCCGACTTTCCCGGCGCTTTTAATAATTTGCTTTTTTCATTCTTTATTCCTGATTTTTTCGATAACAGTCCCTATGCCCACTCCTAATATCATTCCAAATACCAAGCCGTAACACATAAATTTTCCTATTTTCCCCTGAGAAACACCTAAAGCACAACCTACTGCCATCCCCAGTATTGTTCCTAAAATCATACATATGGTGATTGGTTTACTAATTTTTTCATAGAACATCTCTTCACACTTCCATCTTCACTCTCGATAAGCAGCAAACTAAAAATCAATACAATAACTATTTATAATTTTTATCCTCTAAATAACATTATGAATTTATATTTAAAAAAGTTGCTTCATAAGCGGGCTTCACACACATGCGGAGGAATATTCTCTATAAAACCATTGGGACGCAATTGACAGCAAGACAATGCGCTGGACTTATCCTTAAACGCTTCTGCATAATCATAACATATATCAACAAATTCTTTATAACTTTTCCTAGACAGCTGTAATAAAAATCAAACTTTCCTCCGCCAGCCCACATTTTGCCCCAAAACCTCGCAAACCGTACAAATTATATTACTTCACAGCGGTTACATTAATTCTCCTGAATGTTTCAAAGCACCTGCCGTCAGGCTGAATCGTCCTGCTAATCATTTCCTCAACAACTTCGCTCCTAAACTCTTCTTTTAATTCGTCAGGTATCTGCTTTATAAAAGGCACAATGCTCGGCTGGTCTATCCATCTGATCATTTCTTCCTTATCAGCAAAAAATCTATCTTCATTTTTTTCAGACACTTCAGCTTTTGAGAAATTTACTGATTTGATTAACTCTATATACTCTGCTTTTGACGGCATAAACCAGGGCCATTCAAAATCTTTAAAATACTCAGCGTATTTATTGCTTTTCATTTTTTCCCGTATAACTTCAAAAAAGTTTGAACATGTTCCGCCGCCGGCAAAGTTCCAGGCTATTTTTCCATTGGGTTTTAGAGCCTTATAACTCCTCTCCAACAAATTTTTATGGTCTATAATCCAATGTAAAGCGGCATTTGAAAATATTAAATCAAATCTTTTTTCAAAATCCATAAAATTTACACCCATTTGAACAAATTCTAAATTTTCACAGCTCAGTTTTTTTGCCGTCTTAACCATTCCTAAAGATGCGTCAATCCCCAAAACACTCCCACGGGGCGTTAATTCTGACAACTGCTCTGTCAAGACTCCGTCTCCGCAGCCTAAATCCAGTATTATTTCGTCACCGCTTAACTCCAATCCCGAAATCAGTCTGTTTCCCCATTCTTTCTGATGTTTAGAAGCCTTTTTGTACTTTTCTCCGTCAAATTCATACGTTCCCAATATTAAACAACTCCTTATTGCAGTTTTAATTCAATTTATTGGATTATTACCAATATTTTAAATTCTTTTTTATTTAAATTTTTAGAATATTAACTCAAAATGTATAAATCCAACTAGAAATGATAAACTCCAAAACCGACGTATACTCTATAGAATTCAACCTTTATAGAATTTATTATATCTAAGAATATACTATTCTGCTATCAGATTTAAAAATCTTAAAAACTACATTGCTTATAAATTTTAACATATAATATTAAAAAATTCCAGCCTTAATTATTATTGTTGAGCACAAAATATGAAATTCAGTTAACAACATATTTATATACATAATTATTTGGGTTTGGATATGCACGCGCAGCGCGCGGCGGCTGCTCACCTAACGCGGCACATAAATATGCCCTTCCGATGCTCGCTTCAAATCTTGGTTTTGCTATATCTTATTTTTAAAATAGTAAAACAAAGTTGATTATGTATATAACCATTTTATATATTTATGTAGAAAAAATGTGCATTTACACTCAAAACACGGTCTATTTTTTTTATTAATCTATACAAAAAATAAAATATATATTTATCTATCTTAAAAAGCAGATATTTTGGCGAGCATCGGTAAGGCGTGCTTGCACGCCTCGTTAGGTGAGCAGCCGCCGCACGCTTAGCGTGCATATCCAAACCCAAATAATTATATAAATACTTATTACATACAAACTAAACGCATTTTTAAGCTATTAAATAAACAGATATATTACTGAAAGCTTCTTTTATTATATAAAATAAAACAGAAGCTCAAATATTAAAATAAATATCTGTGCTTCTGCTTAAAACATATTTTACAAATGATTATAATCTAATTATATCAATTTACTTTTTTACAATCGGTAGCCATACTTCGCTTCTGTAATCTTCCGCCTGCTGATACCGCTCAGGATAAACTTCAATATCCGGCGCCGCAGCATATTCATAGCCTGATGTTGGGAGCCATTCAGATATTATGCGCTGCTGTGTATTTTGTATTGATTCCGGCATTGGTCCGACGCTTTCAAACATTGCATAGGTAGTCTCAGGAATAATATATTCTTCCATCCCATCAGGAACAGGTTTTTCAGTAGCGACAGCTATAAAATATCCGGAAAAATCTCCTTTGTCACAAGTTGAAACTCCTAATATTCCCTCAGGCTCACTGCCGTCCATCAAAGCGCACAACTTGTCAATTCCGCCTTGCTCGCCAACATTTTTCCAGAACTGCGGAACTTTTTCGAAACATTCTTCCATTGTCATAGGCTCTTTTAAAGAAAACCCTACGATACGAAATGATTTTTTAGTCTTAATTTTGTAATCCATTGCTTCTTCTCCTTTTATTGATAAAGTGAAGGTGATACGCGGAAAAGTTGTAAGCCGGACTCCCTCTGACTTTGCCTTAGACGGTGAAATACCATGTACACTTTGAAAAGCACGGTTAAAAGCTGTCGGCGACTCATATCCATACTTAAGTGACAAATCAATAATCTTTTCATGACCGTTTATCAAGTCAAAAGCGGCAGCGCTCATACGTCTTCTTCTGATATATTCAGAAATTGTAACTCCTGCAATATAAGGAAATATTCTTTGATACTGAAACACTGAGCAGGCCGCAAGCTGAGCCGCCTTCTCCATTTCTATAGTTTCGGTCAAATTTTCCTCGATATATTCTATTGATTTATTTAGTCCTTCTATCCAATCCACTTTTATCACCTTCCAAAGCTATTATACAAAATATTATATTTAAAAACCTCTCTGCCTCTGAACAATTAAAGAGAGAATTTGAAAAGTCAGCAAAAAATAGGCAGAAAGTTTAAAGTTGTTTCTTTTGTGATGTATTGTGACCACATCTGCAAGTTGGGTTACATATTCGGATGCTTGCCAAGCACATTTTTATAATTTTATTGAATTATTTTCCTATATACTATGTTCTCAGTGAACATCGGCAGGGCGTGTTTACACGCCTCGTTAGGTGAGCTGCCATCTCACGCGAAGCGTGGGTATATTCAGAGCAATTTATCATAATCCGTTTTATACCAAACTGTTCCAGGACTGCGCGCCTTACGCGGCAGATTCCATCTGCATTGAGTATACATATTAATGACATTGTAGGTTTATCAATACAAAGTGATATGTATAACACACACTTTTAAAAAAAAGTATGGTCACAGCCCTACCGATGCTTGCAAAATCACATTTTTATAATTTTATTGATTATTTTACTATATACTATGTTTTTTAGTGAACATCGGTAGGTGTGACTGTGACCCCACCTGCAGGGTGGGTGTGAGCCCAAATATCTCTTTATCCTTAAACCTTCAATGTCAATAATAAGACTTAGTTGTGATGTTTCCCACCTTTGGTGGGTGTGATACAAAGTGACTTCTTTTGTCAAAGCCTTAAACGTCAATAAATTACTTAGTTGTGATGTATTGCGTGCGAGCACGCCTCGTTAGGTGAGCTACCATCTCACGCGAAGCGTGGGTATATTCAGAGCAATTTGTCATAATCCGTTTTATACTAAACTGTCCCTCTACTGCACGCCTTACGCGGCAAACTACGTTTGCCCTGCCGATGCTTACAAAATCACATTTTTATAATTTTATTGATTATTTTACTATATATAATGTTTTTTAGTGAACATCAGCAGGGCGTGCGAGCACGCCTCGATAGGTGAGCTGCCATCTCACGCGAAGCGTGGGTTTATTCAGAGCAATTTGTCATAATCCGTTTTATACTAAACTGTCCCACAACTGCGCGCCTTACGCGGCAGATTCCATCTGCATTGAGTATACATATTAATGACATTGTAGGTTTATCAATACAAAGTGATATGTATAACACACACTTTTAAAAAAAAGTGTGGTAACAGCCCTGCCGATGCTTGCTAAGCCACATTTTTTATATAATTTTTATTATATTTTTTTTAATATTTCAGTTTAATTTATTTCATTCTCTCCAATTGTTATTTGAGTATACCACAGGTTTTATAAAAACATATTAAGGACATATCCGAATATTAAAACGGCATAACTGAAATTAGTTATGCCGTTAGTATTAATTTTCTTAACCGGATATGTATGATTTACACTACTAAGAAGTTGCTGAAATCAGCATAGCCGCCCTTTTCACCGACACAAGCAAGCGCAAATTTTGCTCCTACCCATTTGCCCTGCATACATTCAAATTCACCAAGACTGATGAAATCGCTTCCATCAACGCTGTATGATACACGGCAGCTCGCTTCTTTACTATTTGTGCAGGAAATAACTTCAAGCCTTAAATATGCCTCGGTTGTGCCGACACACTTATCAGTAACTTTCCATTCTCTGTTATCAGTCTTAAAGTTACCGTTACAGTATTCAACAATTCCCTCATCAGTCAGCGCTACATAACCATATTTTTGACCAATAACCGCCAGCACTGCCTTATTGTTTCCAACACCCTTAGGCATTGAAACTTTAACAGTTGCAACCATCGAAGGCGCCTGCCAAAGCTGGGTTAAAAGATTCGGAAGATTCCAGAGATATTTATCCTCTTTTGTCTTTAAGTCCTCACTGTACAGTCTCAGACTTCCTTTATTTTCAGTCAGTGAATACCATTCTTCTTTATTATTAGCCTGCCACTGCCACTGGAGACCAAGTTTATCTGATGAAAAATCATCTGAAGTAGGAATTGTGGTTATCGGATATTCTGCGCCGACATTTGGCTTCTTACAACGCATAACCGGTTGTCCGCACAGGCCTGTGTCCGCGTTTTCACCCATTACCGGCCATCCGTCAACCCATTCTACCGGCTGAAGATGAATAATTCTGCCTATTACCTCTAAATCCTGAAAATGTACAAACCAGCTCTCTCCGCTTTCAAGCTCAACCAGTCCGCCCTGATGAGGACCGTTGATTTCTGTAAGACCTTGACGCAATACAATGTGATCTTCATATGGACCGTAAACATTCTTTGACCTCATTGCCACCTGCCAGCCGGTAGGAACCCCTCCTGCCGGGGACAACACATAATACATTCCGTCTCTTTTATAAAATTTGGGTCCTTCTATAGTCGGCTGACTTATAGTTCCGTTAAATATAATCTTATCTTCGCCTATAGCTTTTGTTCCGTCCCAAGTCATTTCGCAGACTGCAATATGGCTCTTGATTCCGCAGCGGCTGTTGGCATATCCATGAACTATGTATGCTTTTCCGTCATCATCCCAAAGAGGACAGGTGTCTATAAGTCCAACCCCTTCTTTAACGAGTATCAAATCTGACCACTCGCCGTACGGGTCTTCTGTCCAGGTCATAAATATACCTATATCAGGGTCGCCGTAATATATGTAAAACTTTCCGTCATTATATCTTATAGCCGGCGCCCATACACCGCAGCCGTGAACCGGCTTATTATATCTGTCGGGAAGCTTTTTGACAGCGTAATTAATAATTTCCCAATTGACCAAATCCTTTGAATGCAGAATCGGCAGTCCCGGAACATATGTAAAGCTTGACGCGGTCATATAAAAATCGTCTCCGACCCTAATCACATCCGGGTCTGAATAATCAGCATACAAAATTGGGTTTTTAAAAGTCCCGTCTCCCAAATCCGCAATCCATTTTCCTTCCAGTGTGTTCATAATTTTCCTCCTAAATCTAAACATATCCTAAATCAGGCGGATAAAAATCCGCCTGATAATTTTATAAAAACATATACTATCGTTATAATTTTGTATTTTGTTAAAACTAAATAATATCGTAAGTTTTCTAATTTTAATCAAAAATGACGATATGCAATAATAAAAATTTTTAGCAATACTTAATCACCTGAAAAAAATATATAGGAATTCTTAGCCTAAAATTTATCAACGTTAGAGTTAAGTTTTTGCAAATATTTTAGCAAACAATAATCCTTTATTAAAGAATAAAGTTATATTATTTAACTGATAACTTTATGACAGCAATATTAACTGCTTAATACAATTTTCTCAAATGATATACCGTTAAAACTCAACCGCTATTTTCTCTCATGATACTTTTATCAAAAATCACATAAAGCGATTTCCTGACTTTTAGCAGTTGCCATATTTTAATATAAATTCATAAAGATTCTACGCCAATTATCTCATCTAAAACAACTCTAATTGATTATTTCGAGTTTTCAGAACTTCTCACTCCATCGTAAAGATAAAGCGGAAATCTCTGCGTATAACAATCAGTCAAATCTATAAGACTACTCCGTCTTTAAAGATAGAAATTTCACGATAACCGTTCTTCTCATTATTTGTTTGCCTTCCGTTTGCTACGTCTATAACAAAATCAAACAAATCCTGAGTGAGAACTTCACCGTCTACTATAGGTCCTGCATTAAAATCTATCCAGTGCGGTTTTCTTTCAGCCAGTCCTGAGTTAGACGAAATTTTTACAGTTGGAACCGGTGCTCCCAGAGGAGTTCCTCTTCCTGTTGTAAACAAAATCAAATGACAGCCTGAAGCGGTCAGATTTGTTACTGCAACAATATCATTTCCGGGACCTGTGAGAAGGTTTAAACCCTGCTTTTTCACATGCTCGCCAATCTGAATAACGTCAACAACATCGCTGGTACCGCTCTTCTGCACACACCCTAACGACTTATCCTCGAGCGTTGTTATGCCGCCCTTTTTGTTGCCGGGAGAAGGATTTTCATATACGACCTGATTATGGCGCATAAAATATTCCTTAAAATTATTGATAAGGTCAACAGTTTTGTCGAACGTCTCCTTATCATGACAGCGGTTCATCAGCAGAGTTTCAGCGCCAAACATCTCCGGAACTTCGGTAAGTATGGTGCTTCCTCCGTGAGATATCAAAAGGTCTGAAAACTGACCAACCAGCGGATTAGCAGTAAGTCCTGAAAAACCGTCGCTTCCTCCGCACTTTAATCCTACAACCAATTTTGAAACATCACATTTCTTTCTGGTAAACTTCTGAGCGTACTCAACAAGCTCACCGATTAGTTTCAGTCCCTCTTCAACCTCATTATCATAGTCCTGAGTGGACATAAATCTAATTCTTTCAGGATTATAATCTCCCAGTATACCCTTAAAAACCGGAATATTGTTATTTTCACATCCAAGACCTAAAACTAAAACACCGGCAGCATTTGGATGATTTACAAGACCCTTTAAAATCGCCTGAGTAGTTTTTTGGTCGTCGCCCAGCTGAGAGCAGCCAAACGGATGAACAAAATTAAATATACCGTCTGTTTTTCCCTCAAACAGCTTATTTGCTTCGCGCGCCAGCAGTTCTGATGTCTTGTTAACACAGCCGACAGTATTGACAATCCATATCTCGTTTCTGATACCTACGCTTCCATCATCGCGCACATAACCTTTAAAATATGCCTTTTCGTCTGCCTTTTCCACACCTTTAAGCTGCGGTTCATATTTGTATTCCAATATACCGCTGAGATTGGTTTTTATGTTATCGGTATGAACATGCTCTCCCTTTTTTATATCGCGTATTGCATGACCTATAGGATAACCGTATTTTATAATATCTTCGCCCTCTTTGATGTCCCGGTTTGCGGTCTTATGCCCGTCAAACTCTCCGCCTACATTTACTTCAACATTGTCAAGAGGACTTATTTTAATTTTTCCCATTTGTTTATCTCCTTTCTCAAAGCGAAAGAATTAACATATCAGCCGTTTACAACTTCTTCCATAGCGGCTCTGATACCCTTTTCTTCTATTGATTTTAGATAACCGTTTATTGAGTCTTTTAACATACTTAAATCTGTTCCCCAATATTCTTCTTTTGAAAGAATATCGTCAACAGAAGCCGTCTTCATAAATTCCATAACATCAGGATTATCGTTAGCGGCGTCTGTTCTATAGAAAGCTATAAGTGCAGCCAGCGAGAACACAAGGCACTTTGGCTCCTTATTGTTCTCTTTTATATATTCAAGAACTGACGGCAGCACTCTGACCTGATACTTTGATACTGAATTCAAAGCTATGCTGAGCAAATAGTGCTTGATGAAAGGATTCTGGAAACGCTCTATAACATCATTGGCAAATTGAATCAATTCATCCTTAGGAAGGTCAAGAGTCGGTATAATCTCATCAAATACACCGGTCTTCATAAAGTTGAAAACAAGCTCGTCATCCATAGCTTCTTTAACTGTTTCAAGCCCTGCAAGGTGTGCGGCAAGTACCATCATAGTATGCGCGCCATTCAGAATTCTAACCTTTCTTTTCTTATATGGCGTAACATCATCTGTCCAAAGAACGTTAAGCCCTATCTTATCAAAAGGAAGTTCCTCTGCATATTTCTTATCGCCTTGGATTACCCACAGGTGGAATATTTCAGCAGTGTCTATAATATTATCGAGATAGCCGTATTCCTTCTCCATCTCAGAAGCAGTATCACGCGGATAACCTGTAACGATTCTGTCAACCAGAGTATTGGTGAAGTAATTCTCTTCCTCAACCCACTTGATAAAGTCATCGCCGTAGCCAAAGTCTTTAGCATACTTCAAAACACAAGCCTTAAGCTCGTCGCCGTTTTTATCAATAAGTTCACACGGAAGCAGTAAAAATCCCGGAAGCTTATTATCAAATCTTCTCTTCATGAACAAAGTCAGTCTGCCAGGGAATGTAAGACCTGCAAAATCATCAGGATTTTGATTCGGCTTATACTCAATACCGGCTTCTGTTGTGTTTGAAATTATATATCTGAGTTCAGGATTTGAAGCACACTCAAAGAATTCATCTGTATTCTCAAATGGGTTTATACCTCTTGTGATACAGTCAACAACTCTTGTCTCCTCCACCTTTTGACCGTCCTGCAAACCTCTCAGATACAAGGTGTACAAGCCGTCCTGCTCGTTTATCATAGGGATAAGACCCTGTGCGAGAGGCTGAACTACTACAACTCCGCCGTCAAAGTCTGCTTCCTTATTCAATCTGTCAATCATCCAATCAACAAATCCGCGCAGAAAATTTCCCTCTCCAAACTGCAAAAACTTCTCAGTAAGCTGACATTTTTCTTTTCTCTTTAGTCTCTCCATAAATTGTTCCTCCTAAAAATATATTAACGTTCAATTTTCAAGCACAGCTTATATTAGTCTACGATCTTAACAATCTCCTGGTTCTCATTGCTCTTTGCAACACCGTTCACTGCTAAAGTAGCGTTAGATTCAGCGTCAGTTTCGATAAAGTCTTTTGCTGTAGGTGAAACCATTGAGTTGCTTATCATAATATCCTTTGATTCTTTTATCTCAACAGCAGTGTTACTTCCTTCAGAAGTGAGACCGCTTACTTTAACCAATTCTGATTTTTCTATGATTATTGAAGAAGTTTTTTCAACATCCAAATGCACGTTATTAAAACTTACGTCTTTCATATTAGCGCAGTAGAAACCGTGACCCTTTGTCGGCTCAATATGCCAAGCCATAATCGGCGCACTTGCCACATCATGGTCTCCCTTTGTCATAGAACATACAAAGTTATCAACATGGAGACTGGTAACAGGCATCTCAGGAATACCATATATATATCCGGCAGCACACTTTACTTCACGCGCGGTAACATTGCTTATGTATATATTCTTAAATACCGGAGTGCTGTCTTCAACCGGTTTTTTCTCAAGAGAGAATAACTCCATATCGTTAGGGTCGGTTCCTCCGCATTTATAATAACCGTTTATTGTAAGCGGCGCGAACACGTTTGTCATCATAATATTGTCTATTCTAATATCCTCAACGCTTCCGCCTCTCTTACGGCGCGTCTTAATTCTTATACCTCTGTCGGTTCCGTTAAACACACAGTTTGAAATCGTAACATTTCTAACTCCGCCTGACATCTCGCTTCCGATAACAACTCCGCCGTGTCCGTTATTCATAGTACAATTGGTTATCGTTATATTTTCGCATGGATACTTCTTCTGCAAATAGTCGTCCTCGGTTCCTGATTTCAGAGTAACACAGTCGTCACCCACATCAACCTGACAGTTTGAAACATGAACATTAGAACAGCTCTCAGGGTTTATACCGTCCGTATTAGGAGAATCAGCCGGATTCTTTATTGAGATACCGTCAATCGTCACATTGCGGCAGCACATAGGATGAACTGTCCACATTGCAGAATTTATGATACTGATACCGGAAAGTCTTACATTTTCACACATAATTGGTTGGAAAGCCCTGGGTCTCTGTTCATTTTTAGGATTTGACCACCAGTTATATCCTCTTCCATCCAATGTTCCGCGGCCTGTTACAGTTATATTTTTTGCATTTCTTGCGGCAACAAGTCCGGTATGCCCTTCTCTGTTATATCCTTCTAGGTCTTCTTTAGTTATCATTGGGTAGTCCTCAGGATCAGCACTTCCCAAAATTGTAGCTCCGCCTTCAAGATAGAGCGTCATATTGTCTCCCAAGATTATCGAACCGGTAACATATTCTCCCGGCGGAAAATATACTGTTCCTCCGCCCAGCTTTTTCAGTTCACCAATAACCTCAGCTATTTTTTTAGTGTTATTGGTTGTTCCATCCCCCACAACACCAAAGTTGGTAACATCAAGAACAGATGAAATAGTGTTCATTTGTAAAACCTCCGTTTTTACTATATCCAAATTTTTATTTCTTTTTTATTATCTTACTTGCCGTTTAATACTCTTTTTAAAATACTATATCTAACAAAATACTAATATATAATTGTTTTACTATCAATATATCTAATAAAACATAAGCTTTCAAATTTAATATACTTCGTGTTTTAATCTAATCAGTCGGGTATTCCGCAAATTTCCCAACATATGACATCAACGTTTCCGCCTCGTCATGCGTCAGCTGCCTGCTCCAGTCCGCCCGTTCAGACACATCTATCAGATGTCCGTGAGAATCTGTATTATTATATTCCAAATATCTGGTGTTCTTCGCTTCTGTCCCCTCTTCAAGCCTCCACGGAAGCCATCCAACCGGGGCGCAGTCAAAATTATAGGTACATTCTATAAATGCAGTATGTGAATTGATTCCGTCGTCCTGCGCTCTCCATGGGCGTCCCAAATATATACATTCACAATTTTCATTTGCGCTTATATAACAATGATAAAAAACAAAACCTGCTTCTTTGTTTTCAGAAGTGTTTGCCGCCGTTATATAAGATTTTGAGCGAACACAATTTATATCACATTCCTCAAATAACGCTGCCGCGTCTCCAAAAATAAAATCAACGCTTCCCTCAATATAACAGTCATAAAAAAACTGTCTTGTTTCGCTGCCATGAATATACATGGTATCCTGCCAGCCCAAAAAATTGCAATGATGAAAAACTGATTTATCAGCACCGCAGCTTATTGCAAGCGCCTGCGTCACAGCTCTGTCAGAATCAATTCTGTTATAGCTGTTCTCAAACGTTATGTTTTCCGCCTTAAATCCAACCGCCGTTTCTTCAACAGTCACTGTCGCAGATGTAAATGTATTATATTCTACACCATTTTCATCACTATTCCCCGAAGCGGCGTCATAGGTCAACGTTACAAAGCCATCTCCAACCAAAGTTAGATTTTTTTTTGCAATATTTATCTTTTCTTTATATATTCCTGACGGAATAACAATAATATCTCCGTCATTTGCTGCTTCAACAGCACTTTTTACAGTTTTGTAGTCACGTCTTACATATATATTCATATTTTTTTACCCTAATACGCAAGACAACTGCCAAATATAGCATTCGGCAGTATCTTGCGTTTTATTAAATTTAGTGTTTTAGTTAGATTTATTTATTACTTAAATCTAATTTATTATCTTACTGAGCTTTTGCAAGTTCAGCGTTTTCTTTCTCAATTTCAGCCTTTGTTCTCTCATAAACAGTTGTCTGAAGTTCAATAAACTCCTGCAGACCAACTTTGTTCATGTCAGAAATATACGCGTTCCACTGAGCGTCGTTGTTAGGATCAACATCGCCTGAGAAGAATCTCTGGAGATATTCATCTCTCTTAGCGTTAAGAGCTGTCTCAAGGTCACCGAACTTCTGCTCTTCATCCTCAGTGTATCTCATAGGAATCTGATCGAAGTAGTAATACTTATCCTGTGCCTGGAAAGCGTCCCAAAGAGCTTCAACTTTCTTACCGCGGATATTGTCAAACATTGTCTGCTGTTTTGCGAATTGTGAACCGAATGAACCGAATTCCTTAGATAAGGTCTTATCTGTTTTCTTATCTGTAGCCGGATTACTCTCGTCATACCAGCCTGGAAGCATCTGCGGCTCGCCGTTAACTATTTCATAACTTTCGCCTTCAACACCATATGTCATATACATCTGACCTTCTTCTGTAGCATACCAGTTAAACATCTTAAGAAGTGTGTTGTATCTGTCCATATCGTCTGAAATACCAGCGCTGAATGCAGGTCCCCAGTTTGAATACAGAGGGTCTTTCTTATAGATAGTACCCTTTTCCGGGAAAGCTGTTATCATATTACCTGTCCACTGCCAATCAGATACTTTATCAGGATTTGTTCCCTTTGTCTTCTTATTAAACTCGTCTATGTTATAAACATAGTTATAAGTTATAAAGCAGTTATCCTGTGCAAGTCTTGATGAAAAAGTATCCTTGTCAAGTGAAAGGATTTCCTTATCCATAAAGCCAGCGTCATTGAACTTCTTGATTGTCTTATACATTTCTCTTGCATTATCTGTTGTCAAAGCGTATGGAACATACTCTTTAGTAACAGGGTCAACATATGAATGCTGAGTTAAGATAAGCTCAGGAATCCAGTAAGCCTGGAAGAAACCTGTGAGCGCGCTACCCGGTGAAGTTGTTCCCATACCATTACAAGAAATTATAATCTTATCAGGATATGCAGCTTTAATCTTTGCACAAACATCATAAAGCTCATCAATTGTCTTCGGGAACTCAGTTATTCCCAACTGGTCAAATACATCTTTTCTGTAATCCCAGCACATCTGAGTTTTTTCCTGTCTCAGTGTAGGCAGATAATACAGTTCTCCGTCTGAACTCTTAGCGAGCGCCAAAACCTGCTTAAAGTCTTCTTCACTCCATAAGTTTTTCCAATCCTTCAAGATTGGATTATCACCTGTATAAGCTTCTTCAGGAATCGGGTCTAGGTATTTATTGGTAGCCCATTTCTTATACTGAGGCTCTTTACCGCCTGTTGTGAAGTCTGCTTCGTTACCGGTTGAATATGAAATGTTTGTCTTTGTTTCCCAGTCACCTCTTGGGATTCTTTCATATTCAAGTTCAACACCAAACATGTCTTTCATTCTCTTAGCAAAATCAGTATCCTGACCTTCAGCATACTCGGTTTGATCCTGAGTATACATATTCATACGATAAGTATAAATTTTATTGCCTTCGCTGTCAACATACGAGCCTCTACCTGCCGAGCCGCAGGAAGCCAGCAAAGAAGAAGCCAGCACTACTGATGTAGCTAAAGCCACAACCTTCTTTAATTTCATAAGTTTTATCCTCCTAAATATATTTAGTTTAATTATGCTTAACCCTTAACAGAACCAACCATAACACCCTTAACGAAATACTTCTGGATGAATGGGTATACACACAGCATAGGCACGATAGAGATAAACAGCGTTGCATACTTAAGTGAAACAGTACTTACTGTTACAGTGTTAAGTTCGCCGGCAGCCTGCGCTTCAGCAGCAAGCTGGTTCTCCATAACTATCTGTCTTATAATATACTGCAAAGGATACAGATTCTTAACTCTGTCGCTCAGATAAAGCATAGCGCTGAACCATGTATTCCACATATACACACCATAGAACAAACCTACGGTTGCAAGTGCAGCCTTTGAAAGAGGCAAAATAATCTTAACAAAAATAGTAAGTTCGTTTGCTCCGTCTATAAATGCGGCTTCTTCAAGCTCAACCGGAACGCTTTCAAAGAACGAACGCATAACTATCAAGTTATAAGTTGAAATTGCAACAGGAAGAATCAACGCCCATCTTGTATCAAGCAGTCCAACCATCTGAACTATCAAGTATACAGGAATCATACCTGCTGTAAAGAACATTGTGAATACAATCAGCTTTGTAATAAGACCGTGAAACGGAACTCTGTCCTTTGAACGCGACAACGGATATGCAAGCGTTGTTGTCAGCGCCAGGGAAATAACTGTATACAAAACTGTGTTGATTACTGCCTGCAGGAATGACATTGGAACCGTCTTACCTGTAATAATTTCTTTATACGCATCTAAGTTCGGCTCAACAGGCCACAAAACAACTTTACCTGCCTCAAAAGCGGCTTGGCTCGAAAGTGAAACCGAGAAAATGTAGATGATAGGATATAGAGTTACAATCATGAGCAAAATCAAAAATATGTAAATAACTACATCCAAAATAATTGATGATACTGTATTGTCTTTTACCATTTTTTAGTCCCCCTCTCTTACCACAAACCTGTATCGGTGAGTTTTCTCGATAAGAAGTTAGCGAAACATACAAGTATAACGTTAATTATCGAGTTAAACAAACCAACTGCCGTAGAGAATGCTATCTCACCCTCTTTAAGACCCTTGTTGTAGATATATGTACTTAGTATCTGTGAATGTTTATATGTCGCAGGCTGCTGCAAAAGCAAAGCTTTGTCAGCGCCGAGTGACATTATCTTACCAATCTGCATAACAAGCAGAATTACAATTGTAGGCTTTATAAGCTGAATAGATATGTGCCACATTTTCTGAATTCTGCTGGCGCCGTCAATAGTAGCAGCTTCATAAAGCTCCTGGTCAACAGCTGAAAGAGCGGCTATGTAAATAATAGCACTCCAGCCTATACTCTGCCAAACATCTGAAGCGATATAGACCGTTCTGAACCACTCTGTTCTCTGAAGGAATGGAATACCTTCTTTTACTAGATGCAGTTTAAGCAAAAACTGGTTGATAATACCTTCATTTGCAAGACTTCCCGCACCTACAGGAGTCTGCTGTGAAGACAAGAACAATGTGAGCATACCAGCAACTGCCGCAACTGATACAAAGTGAGGCAGATATGATACTGTTTGTACGATTTTCTTAAACTTAGCACCTCTGAGTTCGTTGATGAACAATGCTAAAATAATAGCCAGAGGGAACAGCCAAATGATATGTAAAACACTCAATACGATAGTATTCCATACGTAGTTCCAAACATCAGGTATGGTGAAGAATCTAATAAATTCCGCAAAACCATAATTGTCTGCCCATGGACTTCCAAGAATACCTAATCTTGGCTGATAATCTTTAAATGCCGCTAACAAACCATAAAAAGGCCAATACTGGAAAATTGCATAAAATGCAACACCCGGAATCATCAGCAACAGCAAGAACTTTCCTCTGGAAAATTTGCTGCATTCATTTTTGAACCAGCCGGCGATACCCTTTTTTTCTTTCTTTGTGCTGCCGGCACTGGTATCAGACGCCGCAGCCGCGGCCGCAGCCGTTTTTTTTTCTTTACTCAAAGCGTATTCCTCCCCTTCTCAATAGGATAATAGGCAATAAAGCCATTTCTATAATACTTATGGTATTATTATATAAGATTTGCACAAATAAATCAAGAAAAATTCTACCATTTTTGCAAATTTCACAATAAAACTTTAAATATTATAAAAATTACAAGTTTTTTGTGCTTTTTACATAAATTTTATGCTGGAATTTAGTCTATTTTGACATCTATTTTGACATAAAATTATAAATTACAACAGCCGCTTCTGCTCTATTAGCATAATTGAGAGGGTTGAAACAATTATTTTGGTCACCCTGCATAATTCCAAGAGCGTATAAAGCACTCACGTATGGTCTTGCCCAATCCGAAATCATATCAGCATCGCTGAACTCCTCTGTCAAGTCTCCGTAAACTGCTGTTGCTCCGTCCACGGCTCTGCATATCATAGCCGCCATTTCTTCACGCGTAACATTTCTGTCAGGTTCAAACGTCAGTTCTGTTGTACCGTTAATCAATCCATATCCATATGCTTTATTTATATACTCGGAATACCATTCCGACTTATCAACATCAGCAAATGAAGGTTCACCCTCAGTGATCACCGCATTTGGATTTTTAGCTTCGTAAGCACCGACGAGCATTTTTGAGAACTCTGCACGGGTAACATTAAGTTCAGGATTATAACTTCCTGTTCCGTCTCCTGATACTATACCCTGCTGAGTCAAATTTGCAATTGCGGGTTCAGCCCATTCAAAACCGGCTAAATCGCTGAATGTACCATTGGAGATTCTAAAATCACTCAGTTTAAATTCAGACACCTTAAAGTCTTCTGCTGAAGCTCCGAACAGACCAAAGTAATAATTTTCACTTAAATCTGTCTCTTCTTCTCCGACTTTCAGCCACTCAGCTCCGTCCTGAGAATACTCTGCGGTAACTTTATTGCCCGTCTTGTTTATTCTGAGCCAAACAGGTGTATTTTTATATTTCTGCTGACCTATTTTTTCATATACTTTGCCCTTTTCAGAGTTCTTTGTAAACAATTCTCCATTATAAATTTGGAAATAGAACACATAGGAATTGTCGCCGGCACTCAGTCCGTCTCTCAGCAAAAATCCTACCTGGTCATACTCGCTGACGTCTTGGGCCTCAACTTTGAATGAAGCAGTAAAATCACCGTTCATACCTGTATAAGCATATGGGTACTCCTCGTTTGCAACATCCGCTACTCCGAATCCTGTTCCGTATATTTTTACTGTGCCGTCTGAATTAAAATCAAATGCGCCTCTCATCTTGCTGTCTCCAACACTGACAGCATCCCAGCCCGGCATAGCTGTAAGGTCAGATACGCCTATACTTACAGACGCGCTGTTTTTGGCTCCGTCCTTATCATAAGCAACGGCAGTAACCCAGTGGCTGCCGGCTTCCAATCCGTCAATCTTAACATTAAACGGAGCTGAAGCGTCTTCCTGATACAACTTACCGTCCACATACAGTTCAGCTTTCTCTAAAGCTTCACTGTCGCCTGAGGTTACATTAGCTGTTATTTCATCTGTTGTATAATACTGGTTTTGTTCAGAGCTTATTCCGTTACGGTTTGAACTTATAGAAAGCTCAACGTCGGGTATAGAATTCTCGCCATAATTTTCAAGAGTCAAGTCCTTATATTTGCCCCAAGCATATGTTGATATTTCATTGGTTTCCTTATTGCCGTCCTGAGCAACTCCGCCGTAATTTATACCTGAGAAGTTAACCATTGTCTGGCTGAGGAGGTTCCAGTCCATACCATTCTCAGAATGATAAGCGGATACTGTGCTGCCCTCTTTAACCAGCTTTAAATATCTCGGCAATACTTCAAGCTTTAAGAATTCACGGTTATACTTTCCGTCTTGTCTGTATTTGAAAGCTATACCTGAGCCGCCCTTTTCTATTTCGTAGTTAACCATAACGAAATCTGACTTTTCAGTCAACTCATCACGAATCATAAGTCCGCTGGCACAGTTGTTATTCAGCCTTGAAACTGAGGCAATCTGTGTAGAAAGAACTGCGTTTTCATCAACAGGCTGATACATATATGAGAATGAATCAGTAGTCGGATCGCCCAGCGCTATATTAAAATCATTTCCGGGACCGATAAGACCGCTGCTCTTAACTGTATAAACGCCGTCTCGGTATGAATAGCTTCCGTCCATTGTGGACTCGCCTATATCGGCAGTCAGCCACGGCGAAACTGAATCTGTATAATTAATATTTATAACCTTTATCTCAGAAGTTGTAGCTTCTCCGGCGCTGTCAACCGCTCTTGCCGACATATACGCTATTCCCTCTTCCGCATTGCTCAGAGTGAAAGTATATGGGCTGGATTCAGCTGTTCCAACCATCTCATCATTTTTATAGAACTCAACCTTAGAAATTGAACGGCCGTCAGCTGCTTTGGCTTCAGCTTTGAGTTCTATCGGCTCTCCGTAATTGTAACACGTATTGTTTTTAATATTTAAAGTAACTTCAGGATTCTGAGGCTCAGCCGCAGATTCAACTATACCGTTAAGATAATTTTCCAGGTTTGTATATCCGTTGTCTGCAATTATCTTTCCGTCAGCCGGATCAGATTTATTTAAACCGTTCTTCTCCTCATAACTATCCGGCATTCCGTCTCCGTCAGAATCAAGAGGTGCTTCCGCGCTGTTTAAAGTTGGCCATCCGCCGACTTCAGATTCATTATTAACCGCTCTTCCGGTACCGTTTTTGGTGTCATTAATAACTCTTGCATCATACGAATCACGTCTCGGAACAGTAGCGCCGGCGTCAACAAGTATTTTTTCGTATGCTTCCTGGGCAGTGTCTATATTATCCATAGGAATAAGCGAATCATAGACAGGTTCGTCAACATAGTTCGGAGCTTCTGCACCCTCGTTCAGAATAACGCCCTTTAGATTATCGTTTGTAACCTCACTGTTTCCTTCCAAAACGTTTCCGCTGAAATAGAACACTCCGGCCTTTGACGGATTCCAAATTCTGTTCTTTACATCCGCATTTGTAATAGGACCGGTTTTGTAATAGTTATTTATAACGTTTACTGTAGCTTCCTCGGCTCCGTAAGCATTATTAAATCCCCAGTTGTAAATAACGTTGTTTACCATATCGTTGTCGTTTATCCCCTCAAAATCCGGGTGTGTGCTTGATAATGACGAGTATCTCGGCAAACGGCTGGTGTGTGTGGCAACAAGGTTATGATGATATGTTACATTAGCTCCGCCCCATATTCCGCCGTAACCATGACGGCCTTTGGCATGAACAGCAAGCGCAAGGCTTTCGCTTATCATACACCACTGAACTGTGGTATTGGCTACGCCATACAAAGACATGGTTTCATCAGTTGACCAGCTGGTAGAGCAGTGATCCAGAATTATATCCTTTTGATACCTTGCAAACACAGCGTCGTTTTCTGCATGAGAAATATCGCCGGGTCTGAAACGCATATATCTTATGATAACGTTATCCGCCGCAATAACAATATTGTAGTCTCCGACACAAATACCGTCTCCGGGAGCCGTCTGACCTGCTATAGTAATATTGGGCTGGTCCAGCTTTAAAGCAGATTTCAAATGAATGGTTCCCGAAACATCAAATACTATTGTTCTGTTAGGTTTGCTTACCGCGTCTCTAAGCGACCCTTCGCCGTCATCGTTTAGATTTGTTACGCGGTACACTTCTCCGCCTCTTCCTCCGGTTGTATATTTCCCGCCGCCTTCTGCGCCCGGAAATGCCGGAAGATTAATTGCCTGAGCCTGCTCAGGCGTCATAAATGTTTCATTTTCCAAAGCTGCTTCTTCAGCAAATGCAGCAGGCATTATACTCACAACCATCAAAACAGCTATAAGTAATGAAACAATACGTTTAATACTAAAGTTTCTTCTCATAATTGATTCCTCTCTTATATAAAGATACACTCCAAATTAATTTTCTTATGTTCATAAAATATCCGATACTCCGGAGCTAAAAGCTCCGGAGTTCTTACATATATAATTATACGATTTTATTCATAGATGTATGTCTCAAAACTCAATCCATACAAGTTTATTCCTGCGTCTCCATAAACATATATAGTTGTGGCTTGACCGGTATAGGTATACTTTGCGCTCATTTGAGTAGTCAGAATAGTCTTGTTCTCACTTCCGTCATTGATAACAACGCTTCTTGTTCCGCTGCTTCCTGCCGGTTCTCCATAAACGACAATATCAGTAGTTCCGGCCGGAACTTCAAACGAAACACATTTGCTGGACTTGCTTCCGGGACCGCCTATTTTATATCTCTTAGAGAATGATATACCGTCAATTGTTTTTGATTTGCTCTCAAGAGTTCCGGTTGTAGCAACTGAAAGACCTGCATATGTCTTTCCGCCCTCAAGAGATGTTAAACCGCTGAATTCTTCGCTTGAACCGAAGTTCCAGAAATGAGAATCGAGCACTTTTTTAACGTTTGATGACTGGCTGAGCTTTACGCTGACATTATCAATATAATATGAAGCAGTCATACCGGCTTCAGGCTCAAACAGAACTGCGTTTGTTACATCGTATTTCTTTTCTGTATTAATCTGAGCACGGAAATCAGAACTTTCAATACCGCTCATATCAGCGCACACATTTCCATCCTGGTCTTTGAGTACCATCTGTGCTGTATCACCGCCAAATCCCATATCAGCAACCAAATCAATATGATACCATTTTGAAGCACTGTATTCATACCCTGTGGACTGTCCTCCAAAATAAACCAGTCCATCGTCCGCGAATGAAAGCTTAAACGCCTTATCTCCTGATTTTACTCTCAGATAAACATTCATTCCGGTCTTGTCGCCGGACATCATCAAGTCAGCTCCGGCAGTGATTATATTAGTAGAATTCTCAGGCAAAATATACTCGCGGAAAATATATCTCGGAGACGAATAGTCAGAATTAGTAGAAATCTTCATCTTTCCTGTCTCGTTTCCGCCTATGCTCTCGTTTGTCCAGGACGGGTTAAGAACATTTTGCTCCTGCTTCTGCCACATCCAATCAAGACCGTAATTAAAGTTCCATTCTACCGCGCTTGAATCAGATACTTCCTGCGCTGTACCGTCAAACGGGTTACAAATTGGAATCAAATCACTCAAATTATTCCAAAGAAATATTTTATATGTATCCCCATTTACGCTTCCAACATCAACACTCTCACCGCTTATCTCAGCGTTCTTAGCGTCAACCAGAACCCCATTCTCATCGTATCCGCACGCAATAACTGTTCCTGAGGTGAAACCATTGCCCGGATTAATATTAACCACGCCGTTTTCATAACTCTTTATATATGTTTCGGTTCCGCCGCCAAAGCTCTTTAATTCTTCTGTTGAAACCCAGCCAGCGTCAGAAGCGGCGCTTCCTTCTCCGCTTACTGTACCGAATCCCATATAATAGCTGTCGCCTATACCGTCGCACTTTATACTGGTTAACAGCACTTTTGTCTTATAAACGGTCGAGCCGTTTTCAGTTTGATATATATTTATTGTATCTCCAACTTTTTCAGCAATAAAGTATAAGTTCGCAGACTGGCCAATAACGTCAGTTACATCCTGAACAAGAGTCATCTCTTCGCCTGCGCCGCTTCTCTTCATAAGCTGGTATCTCGGCTTACCGTCCTCACCGATGTTTCCGCCGAAGTAATATGTTACGCCGTCGGCTGTTAAGTCGTTCTTTATAACAACTCCCATTTGTTTGCCGTCCTGCATACGGCTTCTGTAATATATCCTGTTGTCGCCGCTGAACTCCTGGCAAAGGTATCCGAATTTGTCGGATGTTCCGCCAATACTGCCGCTTGTATCTGTAGCTATTTTATAAGTATAATCATTAGTTCCCAAAACGTATGCTTTTACGTCATCGGGAGCATTTCCTATATCAACTATCTGCCAAGGTGAAATATCCTGAGACACAACAACATCAACACTATCAGCACCTGAACCTAAATTTTCATCAAAGCAATATACTTGTAATGTGCCTTTAGCTACGCCTGTAAATTCAACAGGAATATTAATCGTTTCTTCTCTGTCCAGCTCGTTTGTACTGGAAGCAAGCGGAGCACCGTTAAAGTAAACCCATACCTCTGTTACCTTTTTACCCTTATCAGGAGTAACCTTTACTTCGACATTAGCTGACAAACCCAGTCTGTCATTATTTTTTATATTAACAATCTTTGCAGCAGGGTTAGTTTGCTCTGTCACAAGCTGGCACACATTAAACTTTGTAACTGTCTCGCCTTGCTCCACAGCTGAAACATATGCAGAAACCGCAGCGTTTCCGGTTTGTTCTCCAACTTCGGCAACCTTTTCCCATTCAGCTAAGCTTGTTCCCGCATATAGCGACAGAACGCCTTCTGACTTTGAAATCTTAAACAACTTATATTTTTCAATGCTCTTGGCTGCGCCGTCCCAAATCTGAATATTTCCGGCTTCTCCATAGTAAATAACTTGTTCAAAGTTATCATTATACATCTTGCCTATAACAAATTTAGTTCCGCTGGTTTCATCCAGTGAAGAAATACCGCTTTGAACGTTTATATTTTTATTAGAAAGTTTATCTATTCTTGCAACCATGTCATAGTCGCCGGAAATATTAGATTTCTCCATCTTTCCGCCGTTTAAAACAGTATAGTCATCTCCGTCATACCACGCATTTTCAGCAGTCCAGCCCTCCGGCACTGTATCACCGGTTACAGAGACGGTTTTAACCGGGCTGAAAATATAACTTCCGTCGTTCTTGATAACTTTCACTGTGAAATCATTATCCCCTGTTGGAAGTTCAGAAACTGTAATCGCTGCAGCTCCGTTTACAATTGATGAAGTTTCTCCTACCTTCTTGTCGTTGCAGTACAATTCTGCTTTTTCAATATTTGAAACTCCTGCACCTGATATGTTAACAGTAAAGTTAACTTCCTGATTGCTTTGCACAACGTTTTTATCGGCGCTTATACCAGCTTCTATATCGGTTACAGGAGTTTTTGTTATTGCCTCCTCAACAAATATTTCAAGCCAGGTAAGTCCGTCCGGACCAATATTCTTGCTGTCGTGAGGATTAGTTTTGTCAAGACCCATTTTGTCTTCCCAAGTATCTGCTATACCGTCGCCGTCAGCGTCATAATCACCAGCTCTAGTCTCCTGCGCGAGCGCCGGATATCCTCTGCCGTCATAATTTGTAGCGCCCTCCGGTATACAATCCGTAGGGTCGTCTACAAGACCAACGCTGCCTTTGCTTCCGATTGGAGCTGTGCGGGTTTCAACCTCGCCTATTATTCTTGTATCCACTTCGTCACGTTTTGGAAGAGTGGCTCCCGCGTCACTCAGAACCTCATTATAAACATCTTCTGCAGCGTCCAGCGTTATAGGATAATTATTATCATATTCCTGATATTGTCCGTCAGGAGTTTCAATTTTCATATTGGTCTTATCCGCAACACCGTAAACACTTGTTGCAACATAAACACCGGTATGCAAATCATCCTGCCAGTTGTTCTGATTAACAAGCTGAGCGTTTTTATAATCGCTGTCGCCCTCGTCAACATCTATTTTATTTCCGGAAGCATATACGCTTCCCAGCATATTCGGCTTATACTTCTGCCCAACGCTAAGTTCAAAAATCCTTGAGCGTTTTCCGGCAGGCGTTGCCGGACCCGGTCTGTAAACATTGTTCTGTATGTATGTTTTAGCGCCGTTTTCAGTTCCGTATCCCGCTTTATCGCCCCAGTTATAGATGACATTATTTTTCATATCAACCAAAGTCTGATCATCGGTGTATCCCTGGGTCATGGCAACAGTTTCAGATGTGCCGATCTTAGGATTACGGCTCTTATGGCTGGCAATCAGATTGTGGTGTATAGACAGATTTACGCCGCCCCAAATTGCCGCATAACTGTGTTCGCCCTTATCATGAACACTTTGGTTAAGCGCCTCCGCTATAATACTTCTTTGGATAGTAACATTTTTAACAGCATAGGCTGACAAGTTTTCATCAGTACCCCAGCTTACACTGCAGTGGTCGATAATAACATTTTCGCAGTCGTCAGTTATTTCCATACCGTCCTGCGCTCTTGTGTCTTTGCCCTCCGCATCATGAGCTCCGACGCGGAAACGCAAATATCTTAAAATTACATTATCGGCTCCGACCTTAACATTGTTAGACCTGAAACAGATACCGTCTCCGGGAGCCGTCTGCCCCAGTATAGTCATATTGTCATGGCTTATAGAAACATTGCTTTTTAAATCTATATAGCCGGACACGTCAAAGACAACTATTCTGTTTCCTTTTGAAACTGCATCTCTGAATGAACCCTCACCACTGTCATTCAAATTTGTTACATGATATACCTCAATCTCTCCGCCGTTATTATAAGCGCCTCTGGCTCCCTGGGAGTACATTCCTCCGCCTTCAGCGCCGTTAAAAGCTACAACGTTCATAATATTTCCGCCTGCGCCTCCTCCGCCGGCTACTGTCTGCGCAGCAAAAACCGGCAGGGATACAGCGCTTAAACCAACAGCGGCGGCAGTCAGCAGTGAGCCGACTTTACGCACTAACTTACCTCTTTTTTTCATTAGATTTTCCCCTTTCCTATGTATTTAAATAAATAACAATGTCTCAGTTCAACGATTCCGAGCTGAACTTCATAATATAAATCAAATGAAACCTGTCGCCTAATCAGACGAACTGATTCTTCTATATAATAAAAAATTAATTCTCATATAAGCACCAAAACCGCAGCAAATCACAAACATTTGCCGCGGCAGTTTCCGGTATTGCCGGAAACGTTTGGCGCTTTACCGACATTTATCTATTCATTTCATCCTGATGACCTGTAGCTTTATGGCTTGCGATTATGCTGTCTATTTCTCCCAAACTGCTGCAGGACATATCGCCCATTACAGTATTCTTAACCGCCGACATAGCGTTTCCATACTCAATAACCTTCTGCATATCATCACAGGTTATCATACCATATAAGGCTCCAGCCAAATATGCGTCGCCGCTTCCGACGCGGTCCACAACCTCAATATTCATATATGGCTCTTCTTCATAGAACTTTCCGTCATAGTATATCTTAGATGAGAAGTTATGAATTTTAGGGCTGACAACGTCACGCCTTGTTGTGCACACAACTTTGCAGCCATATTCTTCGCAGTAACTCTTCATTATTTCCTCAAGAGTTCCCGTTTTCTGAAGCATTCTTCTTGAAGTTTCCTCGGACACAAACAAAATATCCACATAAGGGAATACAGAAGTAACAGTTTTTCTGGCCGTTTCCTCATCCCAAAGTGACGCGCGGTAATTTATATCAAAGGATATTACCGCCCCGCCCTCTTTAAACTTCTTCATAACCTCTATAGTGGTCTCTCTGAGCTGCTCGTTAAGTGCAAGAGTTATACCGCTGACGTGAAACACAGAAGTCTTTCCGTAAATAGACGGGTCTATCTCGTCTATCTTAAGAGTGGTCATAGCGGAATTGGCTCTGTCGTATATAACAGAAGACTTTCTAGGATATGCCCCCGTCTCATAATAATATATTCCAAGCCTGCTTTGTCCTGAGTGGTCGTATACGATACAGTCGTCGCTGACGTTGCCGTATCTAATCATATTTCTTATAAAGTGACCGATTTTATTTTCGGGAAGCTTTGTAATAAGAGCGCTGCGAATTCCCAAAACAGCTGAACCCGAAGCCACGTTCAGCTCCGCTCCGCCCGCTTTTTTGTCAAACGTGTAGCTTTGAGAAATCTTATCCGTTCCCGGCGGCGACAGACGAAGCATAACCTCGCCCATTGTTACCAAATCATATTCTTTGTTTGAATTTATAAAGTCCATAATATCCTCCTATTTTAACTCCCCTGTCATCAAAATCCTAAATTTCTATGCCGAAATACTCTTTAGCGTTATTGAAAGATATTCCCTTAACCACAGTCTCAAGCGTGTCCATATCATCAGGGAATTCTCCGTTTTCAACCCATGTGCCCAAAAGGTTGCACATGATTCTTCTGAAATACTCATGTCTTGTGTATGAAAGGAAGCTTCTTGAGTCTGTGAGCATTCCAACAAACTTATTAAGAGCCCCTAGGTTTGCCAGCGCTTTCATCTGCTCTGTCATACCGTCTCTCTGGTCATTGAACCACCAGCCTGAACCAAATTGGATTTTTCCGGGAACTTCATTGCCCTGGAAATTTCCGAGCATTGTAGCGAGAACATAATTATCTTTCGGGTTCAAAGTATACAATATTGTCTTCGGCAGTTTGCTCTCCACCTCAAGCGCGTTTAACAGCTTTGAAAGAGGAGCCGCAATACAATAATCGCTTATAGAATCAAAACCGGTGTCTGCGCCTAGTTTCTCAAACATTCTGGTATTATTATTTCTAAGCGCTCCGATATGAAGCTGGAAAGTCCAGCCCAAATCATAATACTTTTCACCAAGCTTAACCAAAGTCTTGCTCTTATACGCGTCAGTCTCAAACTGGGTCAGTTTTTCACCGTTCATTGCCTTTTTGAAAATAGCCTCAACTTCTTCATCAGACACGTCCTCAAACGGAACACTGTCTAAAGCGTGGTCAGAAACACGGCTTCCAACTTCATTAAAGAAGTCAATTCTCTTATATACAGCGGAAATCAAATCCTGATAACTGTCAATTTCAGCTCCTGCAGCATCTGCGAGCTTCTCTATATACGGCGCAAATGTAGGCTTGTCAATATTAATCATAAAGTCAGGTCTGAACGCCGGCAGAACTTTCGCCTTTATATGACCTTTTTCTTTAATTTTTAAATGCCATTCCAAATTATCAACAGGGTCGTCCGTTGTGCAGATAACGGCAACGTTTGAATCGTTTATCAGCTTAGACGGGCTCATTTGAGTTGCTTTAATATGAGCGTTTGCCTTTTCCCAAATTTCATCGGCAGTATCTTCGCGTATAACAGTATCTATACCGAAATATCTTTGAAGCTCAAGATGGGTCCAATGATAAAGCGGATTGCCGATGCCGTACTGCAAAGCCTTGCAGAAAGCTCTGAACTTTTCCTGGTCGGGAGCATCACCTGTCATATATTTTTCATCCAATCCGCATGAACGCATGTAGCGCCATTTATAATGGTCTCCGCCCAAGAATATTTGGGTTATATTATCAAACGGCTTGTCCTCATACATCATTTGCGGGCTCAAATGGCAGTGATAATCAAAAATAGGCATGTCCGCAGCAAAATCATGATATAACTTTTTCGCTGTCTCATTGCTGAGCATAAAATCCTTATCCATAAACTTTTTCATAGGTATACCTCCAAATATTACAAAATTTTTATTACTTTATAATAGGTTTATATATTTACAATATAGTTAAGCGTATGATAGAAATTATTTACAAAATATTCATAATTCCCTCACATAGCTATCCTTGTATATTATACACTATAACACACTAATATTGCAAATGTTTTTTTAAGTATATTAACGGATTAATTGACTTATGCGAAAACAAAACCTTTCATTTTGATAATCTGTATTTCTCTTTAGCAAATTTTCTGTATTTTTAGAAAAACTATTGATTTATTGCCACAGCTATGTTATAATAAATCAGTACAAAAGATTTGGAGGGATAGCCCATGGGTTTACCAGAAGGACGCGACATATATATTGACCACGAGGAAAACGACAAGCCTTATGTGATGAAGAATTCACACATACACGATTACTACGAAATCTACTATCTTATGGCAGGCACAAGAAGATATTTCATTAATCACACTCTGTATAATATGGAGCCGGGTGACGTTATTCTTGTCAATAAGGGAGACCTTCATCTCACCACGATGATTTCATCAGAACATTACTATGAAAGATATTTGATGACGTTTAACGATAACTTTGTTGAGCGCGTTTCCCAAAACATTGACCGGGAACTTTTCATGAACGCCTTTGAAGTTAAAAAGGTACACGTTCCCGTCTCTAAAAGATACGCATTTGAGGCCCTTATACATAAACTCAGTACAGAATGCGAGCGCAACGATGAATATGCAGATTTTCTCGCATATTCGCATATGGCTGAACTTATAATATTTCTTGACAGATGCTCAAGCCACAGCGTTGTTCCGTTTGATGACATCAGTGTTCATGAGGAGAGGATTCAGCAGGTATGTAAATATATTATAAACTATTATAACCAGCAGATTACTCTTGCTGACATTTCTAAGATGGCATATATGAGCCCGACTTATTTTTCTAAAAAGTTTAAAAAAGTAACCGGGTTTGGATTTAATGAATATCTAAATAACGTCCGCATAAAAATGGCGACAAACATGCTTGTTGAGACCCAGTATTCAGTAACCGAAATTGCCAGATTCTGCGGATATAAAGACAGCAATTATTTCGGCGACGTATTTAAAAAGATAATGGGGGTTTCACCAAGCAAATACAGAAAAGCGAATTATACATTTTAAAATAATATCAGCGTAAGCCGACAAAAACGAAACATTTACAATATAAAAAGCACCTTCTTTGGTTTTATCTGCCATGGGAGGTGTTTTACTTTGTCAGAAATAAATATAAGATACATAAAAATAAAACCGGCTCCGCGAAAACGGAGCCGGTTAACTGTTTATATTTTATATTTTAGACTCAAAATAATTACTGGATTATACTTTCAAGTTTATGGGCTCGTTTATGTTACTCTTTCAGATTTCATAATCATTATACTTTTTAAATTTTCCGAATTCTTATAACACGATAACAAACATTATTCTTATAACCCAATAGCAAACATTCTTACCATCAGACCACATCGTAATGTAAAACCTCAAATCAAAGTGCATAAAATTGTTTTATTTTATATTCTCAAAAATAAGTGAAAATAATCTTGAACATAATTATTCTAAATTTTCATCTTCAGCCGCACCGGAATCAATTTTTAATTCTACAGGGTTCACATGAACCATGCAGTGTTTGACTTTAGGAAAATTAGCTTCAATCGCATTGTGAACATTCTCGGCAATTGCATGGGAATCTCTAAGCGGCGTATTCTCATCCGCTCCTATCTCCACATCAACATATAACTTTGAACCAAACATTCTTGTCATAAGCAGGTCAAGCGAAATAACGCCTTCCTGGCTTTTAATCAAGTCGGACATCTTTCTTTCAGTCTCATCGTCACACGACTTGTCGACCATTTTGTCAAGCGCTTCTTTGCAGATATTATATGCGGCTTTCACAATGAACAAGCATATAACAACGCTGGCTAACGGATCGCAAATGGGGAAACCCAATCTGGCTCCCAAAATACCGATAAAACTTCCTACTGAAGAAAGCGCGTCGCTTCTATGATGCCATGCGTCTGCAAGCAATGCCGTAGAGTCAACCTTTTTTCCATAAAACCTTGTGTACCAAAACATGCCTTCTTTAACAACAATCGAAATAACCGCCGCAACTAAAGCTAACGCTCCGGGCACAGCCAAATCTCCGTAATTGCCGCCGAAAATTTTTTTGACGCCTGTTATTCCAACTCCAATACCGGTTATAAACAAGACAATAGCAAGCACGATTGCAGCTATACATTCCATTCGGTCGTGACCATAAGGGTGTTCCTGATCCGGATCTTTCGCCGCCGCGTTCGCCCCAATCATCACAATAATAGTGCTGAACACGTCCGAAACAGAGTGAATCGCGTCACTTATCATAGCTCCTGAATTTGCTATAACACCCACAACAAACTTTATAGCTGAAAGAAGCACGTTAACAACTATACTTATGTTTGAAACACGCATTATAATCTTTTTGCTGCTTTGGCTGTTAAGTACCTCGTTCTCCATAATCACACTCCCTATGTCTATTGAAATCAATACTTTTAATATGTATGCTGAAAAATTAATTTTATGACATATTTTATTCCAAATAATCTTTCAGCTTTTTACTGCGGCTGGGATGACGAAGTTTTCTTAAAGCCTTAGCTTCTATCTGACGAATCCTTTCACGGGTTACATTAAACTCTTTGCCAACCTCTTCAAGAGTTCTTGCTCTGCCGTCGTCCAAACCAAATCTAAGTCTAAGCACTTTTTCTTCTCTCGGAGTTAATGTGCTCAAAACGTCCACCAGCTGCTCCTTTAACAAAGTAAATGTAGCGGCGTCGGACGGTGCCGGTGCGTCATCATCACGGATAAAGTCGCCGAGATGGCTGTCCTCTTCCTCGCCTATCGGCGTCTCCAAAGAAACAGGTTCCTGAGCAATCTTTAAAATTTCTCCAACCTTGTCAACCGGCATATTCAGCTCTTTTGCGACTTCCTCCGGTATCGGGTCGCGTCCAAGTTCCTGCACTAGCTGCCTTGAAACACGAACAAGCTTGTTTATAGTCTCAACCATATGAACAGGTATTCTAATAGTCCTCGCCTGGTCGGCAATCGCTCTGGTTATAGCCTGTCTTATCCACCATGTAGCATATGTTGAGAATTTATATCCCTTTGTGTAATCGAACTTCTCAACAGCCTTTATAAGACCTAAATTTCCCTCCTGGATAAGGTCAAGGAACAACATACCGCGGCCAACATACCGCTTCGCTATGCTGACAACCAGTCTGAGATTTGCTTCTGCAAGCTTGCGTTTTGCGTTAACGTCGCCCTCGCTCATTCTCTTGGCTAGGTCAGCTTCCTCAGCCCCTGTCAAAAGATTAACTTTTCCTATCTCTTTAAGATACATTCTAACCGGGTCGTCTATGCTAACGCCGTCAGGCACAGACATATCCTCCAGTTCTTCCTCTGTAACCTCATCGCTTTCATCCACAACAGGTTCAGGATCTATGCTTCCGACGATTTCTATACCCTGTTTCTCTATTATTTCATATATTTTATCTATCTGCTCTGAATCCAATTCCAGTTCTTCCAGCTTGTCCGCAACTGTTTTGTATTCAATCATTCCGAGCTTTTTGCCGTCCTCCAGCAATCCTTGAATTATCTGAGCCTTTTTCTTGGCAACGGCAATATCAACTTTTTTCGTCTCAGCCCCCTGTTTTTCAACCGGCCTAGAACTTTCGGAAACACCGGCGCCGGTTTTTGAAGCCTGTTTTGACGATTTATTTGTCACGTCTTTTGAACCGCTCTCTTTAGCTTCCGTATTCTCAACATCCATAAGCTCTTGATTTTCAGCATTCTTATTTAATTCTTCATTATTTTTCATAATATATAACCCCCGTTATTCTTTTTTCTTCCGCTTTAGCTCAAAGAGCCGTTTTAATTCTTCTTCATCCCCGGAACTAATCGCCTTTTCTTTAATACGTTCTTCTTTTGATAAAGCGATAATCTCCAAAGGTTTTTTGGAAGCTTCATATTTATCTTTTATATTTTTATCACTTATTAAAATATTGGATATTTCTCCCACATTCTCAGGTGAGCATCTGTTCAGAATATCATTCCCTTCTGTGCCCTCGCCGCTCTCATATAATTCAAACAAAAGCGAAGCCAGCCTCTTATGTAATTCTGAACGTATAAAATCATCAGGGACTATTCCGGACTCTTTGACAAGCCCTATAACCCTTTTATCTGTCATCAGACACAAAAGCAGTCTTTCAGCATTAAAAAGCTCTCTGTCCCGATGACTGGCTGAAACTCCTCCTGTCATTATGTCCCGCTCTCTCCGTTGTTTATTTTCCTCCCGGCGTCTTAAAATAGCCTTTTCCTTATTTTCTATTCCGCTTATGCCGGCTGAAATACTTTCCGGACTGATAGAAAGCTCTTCTGCTATTTTGCTGATATATATTTCCCTCTGAGCCTGGTTTTTAACCCTAGATAAAATTACTGACACCTCATTCAAAAAGTCAACCTTATCATCCAAATCATCCAGGTTATATTTTAACTCCGCCTCGGCAACTTTATACTCAATCAAAGGCCTTGCCTTTTCAATCAGAACACTAAACATATCAGGGCCTTTCATCTTTATAAACTCATCCGGATCCTTGCCGTCGGTTACCGTCAGAACTCGCACCTTTACGCCAGCGTCGAAGAGAATATCTCCGGCTCTTATTGTAGCCTTTTTGCCTGCTTCGTCGTTATCATAACATAAAACGGCTCTTGGCGCATACCGTTTAACCAATTTTGCCTGTTCAGGCGTGAAAGCTGTACCCAAAGACGCTACGGCGTTATTAAATCCATTCTGATGAAGAGACACAACATCCATATATCCCTCCATAAGAAGAAGCCTGTCAGCCTTTGCGTTTTTAGCTATATTCAAACCAAATAGATTATCTTTTTTCTTAAACACCAATGTTTCAGGCGTGTTCCAATATTTTGGAGCGTCGGTACCGTCTTTTACTACACGTCCGCCGAAAGCTATAACATTCCCTCTGACGTCTATAATCGGAAAAATAACTCTGCCGTCATAAAATGCGTCATAAAATGTTCCGTTATCACGCTTTTTCACCAATCCGGCGTCCAGCATATCATTTTCATTATACCCTTTTTTCTTTAAAAAATTTATTAAATTTGACCAGCCCTCAGGAGCGTATCCCAATCCAAACCGCTTTATCGTTGAATTACTAATCATGCGGTTTTTCAGATACGTTAATCCCGGTTCACCCGCCGGACTTGCTAAACACTCAAAAAAGTATCTCGCCGCCTGAGCATTAATCTCGTATATCTTTTCACGTTTTTTTGATATGGCCAGCTGTTTCTGCTTGTCCCTGCCGGTTCTGTTGTCCGGCATTTCCATATGTACCCTGTCCGCCAAATATTTTAAGGCATCCATAAAATCAAGGTTCATCGCCGCCTGTATGAAATGAATAACGTTTCCTCCTGCGCCGCAGCCAAAGCAATGAAACATCTGTTTATCAGGCGAGACCGACAAAGACGGAGACTTTCTGTCATTATGCAGAGGGCAGAGCCCCATCATATTATTGCCTGTGCGTTTTAAAGTTGTATACTCGGAAATAATATCAACGATATCGTTTCTCATTACAACTTCATCTATAAAGCTTTGAAAATCAGAACCAGCCATTATTATTTCCTTTCTAAAAAATAGTATTTTAAACTTAAAATCAATTTACCCAAAACTTAGGTATAAACAGCTCCTCATACCTTGCAATAGCGAACGGGTCGCTCATTCCGGCTATATAATCCATAGCTATTATACTATTATCGTCTGTCCTGCTATTGTTTCTGGCGTCGGCAGGAATCAGGTCAATATCATTTACAAATCTTGAATAAAGCCCTTCAATAATATTTTTTGCCTTATCCTCTTCTGTTGCAACTTCTGCATTTTTATTCAAATAAACATTGTCAAACAAAAACTGTCTCAGCCCCATCATCGCGTCATATATATCAGGCTCCATCACAATATCATGCTCGCTTCCTGAGATAGCCGCCTTTATCATGGTATCTATTCTTGCTGAATGTCTGTTGCCTAACACATCAGAAAACTCTTTAGGTATATCGTTCTCGCTGAGCAAACCTCCGCGTATCGAATCGTCAATATCATGGTTCACATAGGCGATTTTATCAGCGACCGCAACAATACGCCCTTCCAGTGTGTCCGCTCTTTTTGCTCCGGTGTGGCATACAATACCGTCTCTCACCTCATATGTAAGATTCAGTCCGCCTCCGCCCTCCAAAACATCAACCACTCTCAAACTCTGCTCATTGTGTTTAAACCCGGTCGGGCAAATCTCGTTTAAAACTCTCTCGCCCATATGCCCGAACGGAGTATGACCCAAATCATGCCCAAGTGCAATCGCCTCAGTCAAATCCTCATTCAAACAAAGCGAGCGGGCTATTGTCCTGGCTATCTGAGCAACTTCCAGCGTATGCGTCAGCCGCGTACGGTAATGGTCTCCCATTGGTGATATAAAAACCTGCGTTTTATGTTTAAGTCTTCTGAATGCTTTTGAGTGGATTATTCTGTCACGGTCTCTTTGAAAATCAGTTCTAATTTCACAAGATTTTTCACTGCGTACTCTGCCTTTTGACTCGCTGCTCCGAGCCGCTTTCTCAGACAAAATTTCCCTTTCTCTGTTCTCAAGCATTTCCCTGACGCTCAAACACGACACCTCCGCATAAAACAATGTTAAACTCCCTATTAATACTCGCTCTTATACTATTCTACAAAAATAGATTTTTTCCTTTTATCTATTGACAAAATGTACTTTTAATAATAAAATTATTTTATATTACTAATTTTGAAAGGTGTTTCTATGATTCCTCCTACATTATCACCAAGACTAAACAAAATATCTGAACTCATAAACGATTCAGACGTAACAGCGGATATAGGAACCGACCATGCTTATCTGCCGGTATCTTTAGTATATAGCGGCAAATCAAAATATGTCATCGCCTCGGATATAAAAACCGGGCCTATAAAAAGAGCGGAATCAACCGTAAAAAAATATGATATGTCTGATTTTATCAGCCTCAGACAAGGCGCAGGACTGGAAACAATAACCCCCGGCGACAATGTTGATACAATAGTAATAGCCGGAATGGGCGGTCTTGTAATCTCAAGTATCCTCGAGAACTCACCGGAAATCTTAAATCAGGCAAAGAAAATAATACTCCAGCCTATGACTATGGTTCCTGAACTTAGGGATTATCTGTATAAAGGAGACTTTAAAAATATAAAAGAATACCTGGCGGTTGAGGAAAACAAAATATATAATATTATTTCAGCTGAACCGGGTAAAGATAAATATGAAGAGCCGTCGCCTGTTGAGTTATTCCTCGGACGCAGTCTTATAAATGAGCGTCCTGAACATTTCAGCTCTTATGTAAAGCGGCAGGAAAACAAAGTTCGGAAGATTATTGACGGACTCAGCAAATCATCAGAACCTGAAAATATAGAAAAAATTAGGTATTATAAAAATTTATTATCTGATATTGAAAAATTTATCATCGGCTAGGAGGAATTTATATGCCAAAAGTGAAGGATATTGCCGAATATATTGAAAGCTTAGCCCCTAAAACCCTGGCTGAGCCTTGGGACAACGTCGGACTAATGGTCGGTGATATGGACAGTAATGTTGAGAGCGTATACGTAACCCTTGATGTTACTTCTGAAAATATTGAAGAGGCCGTAAACTGCGGGGCTGATTTAATCGTTTCACACCATCCGCTTATTTTCACCTCAATAAACAGAGTGATTGAACAAGACGTCACAGGAAGCATTGTCAGAAGTCTAATTAAAAATGACATTTCTGTATATAGCGCCCACACAAACTTTGACATAGCCGACGGCGGAATGAATGATATATTATGCGATAAACTCGGCCTTTCAGGGGTGCGCCGCTTTACTGAATCTGAATGTACTGACCCATTTGGAAAACCGCTTGACCGAATCGGACGGGTAGGAATCCTAGATACTCCGATAGAAATGGCCGATTTTGTTGACTATGTAAAAAATGTTTTGGGATGTATGGCTATCAGCTATGTGGGAAGCGAATCCGAAATAATCTCCACAGCTGCAGTGTGCAGCGGCAGCGGCGGAGACTTGATTTATAACGCCTATAATGCCGGAGCCGACGTTTACGTGACTTCAGAAATAAAGCACCACGAGGCACAGCTGGCATTGGAGCTTGGAATAAACTTAATTGACGCGGGTCATTTTGAAACCGAAAATATTATATGTGATTTTATGGAAGACTATTTGCTAAGCCGATTTGATGATATTTCAATAACAAAATCAACCATGCTGCCTTATAAAAAAAGATAAATAAGTATCTGATATTTTTTTATAGTTTATTTTAACTTAAATTCTTAATCTACGAACCATTTATATTAGTATCAAATATATCAGTTTTAAAGTTTATATAAAGAATTTTTTACAGATTATATTATACACATGCAGTTGCTTCATTTTGTACTTTGAATCTAATACAGTGTGAAGTCAACAGATAGCTAGATATAATTTAAATGGTGTTTATAGTGAACGACACATCGGTTGGGCTGTGACCACACTTTTTAAAGTATGTGTAATACAACTCACTTTGTATTGATAAACCTACAATGTCAATTGTGACTACACTTTTATTTAAAAGTGTATGTCTTATAAACTATATAATATAATATAAACTATAAATGCCAATAATTAACTTCGTTGTTATATAATAATCAAACTTAGTTGTGATGTACAAACGAAGTAAGCCGCGTAAGGCGCGCAGTCGCGGAAAATTTGTATTTAGAAAGGATTATGGACAACTTTTCTAAATATGTTCACGCTACGCGTGAGATGATAGTTCACCTAACGAGGCAGACGTCGTCTGCCCTACCGATGTTCACTATAAACACTGTATATACGGAAATAATTGAAAATGAAACAATAAAGTGCATAGAAAAGTTGAGGTATATAATAAAAATAAATATAAAAATTTTATGCTAGATGGCCCTAACACTTCTGACCGCTTTATTGTAGTCTTTCCATTTTTATTGTGTGTCCAGTAAAGACTTTGTATATATTTTAACTTAATTCTTAATACATATTCTAGTTTTGGCTATGCTTATAATCACTGCAAATTTATTTTTTAATATAACAGTTTAAAAGAGTTCCAAAGTTATATATGAAAATTATAACGTATCAGATTATATAAACTCAGCAAATTTAATTTATTTTTATAATCTAAAACCTTCCGGCGGCGGAACATTTTTGCTTGACTCTTCTAACAAAAACTTTGCCAGAGTTGGTATCTTTTCTCTTATCTCTTCTGCAATAAAACCCGCATAAACAAAAGAACCAAATCTGTTTTGATGCGTATTGTCAATCTCTCCGAATTCTCCTGACTGCATTATTTCATTATAGTCCTGAGGCCAGGCTTTAGGCCTGCCGTATCTTGATTCGCCTATGGTGTTTCCTGAACCGTCTTTTAATGACTGCAAGTATTTGAAATTCTCTTCCCCAATACTGTTAATATAGTTTTTTGACCTTTCAAACAACTCCAGCACAGTGACGTCTTCCGTTTCGCCAACCTGACGAATTGCTCTGATATAGGCATATTCTCCGAATTCGTCTGTCCCTCCGTGATTACCGGGAACTGAAGCGATTTTTCCATCTTTAAAAACACCTCTTGGAGGAGGTGTGAGCAAAACAGGCGCTGCACCGCGCTTTCTTATTTTATCAATATAAAATTTTAAATAGCCCTTATAAGTCGCTCCGCACTCAAAAGAATAAGGCGTGTTTCCAATTGGCAAAACTGTGGGATAAATTCCATTAGAATCAGGCGTTCCGAGCGGCGTGTGTCTTAGTTCTCTTTTTTCATGTCTGGCAGAATCATCATCATTATGGCAAAATTGAATAAATACAAAATCTCCTTCTCTTATTAGTTCATAACACGGGCCTACCCCTTGAGGAAACATTTCTTTAGTAAAGAGTCCATTATCTATAAATCTGCCGTCATTTAAAAAACTTCTGGAGCTTTCACCGCCTTCCGCGCATGAAATAACCGAAACAAATTTATCATCAAAAAAACTTCCTAAATGGTCGCCCCAGCCCCCTATAAAATTTTCACTGTCTTTACCATATGCGGTAACTATCGAATCACCCAATAAAAATACTTTAATCATAATAACACTTATCCGTTTCCCAATAATATTTAGATACAAAAATCCTTCTTTTTATGATTTACTATCATATCATATTATAATACATTATTTTATATTAAAATTCAAGCAGACATTTGACTATAAAGCAATTGACATTATAAGACAAATTTTATATAATAATTAGGTATTAATTTTTGTCTGATGAAGTAAAGCTTTAAATCTATGTTTATTTAACTTATTTTATAGTATTCATTCAAACGTATTTCGACGCTCAGTAATTGAATTTTTCATATTTTAACGCTTATATTAACGGTTCTTTGACGAACTTTCGGCCTATATAAATTTGATACAAAGCGAATTACAATAAATCTAAAATTATTAAACTTTTAAATATATTATAAAAAGGCAGGTATGACTATGATTACTTTTATAGCCGGATTAATTATTCTTATTGCCGGCGGAGCTGTTTACGGAAAGGTCTGCGAGAAAATATTTAAACCTGATGATAGAACAACTCCGGCAGTAATGTTGAATGACGGAGTAGATTTTGTTCCTATGAAAAAGTGGAAAAACAGCTTGATACAACTCTTAAATATTGCCGGAACCGGTCCTATATTAGGTCCGATTCAAGGAATTTTATTTGGTCCTATTGCATTCATCACTATACCTATCGGTTGTGTAATAGGGGGAGCGTTTCATGACTATATGAGCGGAATGATTTCCGTAAGGAATGACGGAAAACAAATGCCGTCACTTATTCAGCAATTTTTAGGTAAGCATATTTATGTTGTATATAACATATTTGTCTGTTTGCTAATGCTTTTGGTCGGAGCTGTTTTTATCTATACTCCTGGCGACTTATTTGTAACCGAAATTTTGAAAGGTAACAGTGGATTTTCAAATCCAGTTATTTGGATTGTTTACGGTGCAATATTTGTTTATTACATAATTGCAACCCTGTTTCCTATAGACAAAATAATAGGCAGAGTTTACCCTATCTTTGGGGCTGTACTGATTTTGTCCGCTTTAGGCGTATTTGCGGGACTTTTTATTAAAGGCTATCCGCTGAATGAAATCTGGTCTACTGGAGTTGTCGGCATACATCCCAAAGGTCTGCATTTTATTCCAATCTTTTTTGTAACCGTAGCCTGCGGCATAGTATCTGGATTTCACTCCACACAAGCCACCCTTATCTCAAGGACAATAGGCAATGAAAAAGAGGGCAGAATGACCTTTTACAATATGATGATTGCTGAAGGTTTTATTGCTATGACCTGGGCTGCGGCTGCAATGGGAGTTATGAATCTTGGACTTGCCAACGCTGACACCCCGGCGACTAACGTTGTTGGTATAGTTGCCAACAGCCTTCTTGGCAGAATAGGCGGAATGATTGCGATAATAGGCGTTATTGTCCTTCCTATAACATCAGGTGACACCGCGCTTCGCTCTTTAAGACTAATGGTTTCAGACGCCCTGCATATTGACCAGTCAAAAAAAAGAAACAGATTGATGGTATCACTGGCAATTTTTGTGCTTGTGGCGGCACTGCTTTTATTCTCAAAACTGAATGCTGACGGATTCAATATACTTTGGCGGTATTTTGCTTGGGCAAATCAAACAATAGCAATATTTGCATTCGCTATGATTGCCATTTATTTTATACAGAACAAAAAGCCATATATTCTCGCAATTATTCCCGGAATGTTCTACGCGTTTATTATCACAAGCTTTATTCTTAACGCTCAGATTGGGTTTAACCTTTCCTGGACAATAAGCTATATAATTGCAGGAATTTTAACAACAGCATATGGATACTTTATAATACATACCGGCAAAAAATCTTTAAAACTGCAAACACAAATACCAAATTAGAATAATAAGATAATAACAGGTATTTACTAAACAAATTTGTTAGCCAATCTATAAAATGTCTCAAATTAATTATGATATTAAATAAAAATAAGACTTCAAACAATATGAACTGACCTTAAATTGTTATATTTTCGGTCTACCTTTTTGGGGGTAAGTTCATTATAATGAAGTCTTATTTTTTTCTATTCATTTATTAGAAAATTAAAAACCTTTCATTTTTTCTGTCCTAACAAAGCGGCTGCCATTTTATTCACCCTGATATTTTTGAACCGGCTAAATAAAACAGTTTATTTTTCAAACTCTATAATAATATTTCCGCTGTCAGTTTCGGCGTTAAGTCTCTTATCTCCGCTGTTCACAGCGCTGCCCAAATTATTATTGCCGTATTTGCTGTTGGATGTTATTATATACTCCGTCTGAGCACCATTTATATTTCCTCTTATATTTCCATTTTTAGATTTAAGGTCAATATAATCTGAGGTCAAATTATCAAATTTAACATCGCCGTTATCGCTTGCGTCTATTAAAGCTCTGCATGAAACGTCCTCCATTATAAAGTTTCCGTACGCGCGTTTGCTTTCAATTGTATCAGAAACTTTAATACTGCTTAACATCATATTTCCACTTTTAGCGTCAACAGAAAGATTTTCAAAGCTATCTTCTGTAAGCTTCAAATTTCCATAAGTGTTTTTGATTTGAGTATTTGAAAAGACTGAATTATCAATATATATGTTCCCATATCCGCTTGTAATAACAGCACTGCTCCCGCTCTGACCGGCTGTAGAATTTAAGATACTGATATCTCCGCTGTCAATTTCCAGTTTGAAATCCGAAAAAGCGCAGTCCTCCATACTTACTCTGCCGCTTTTGCCAATATACTTTAAACTTCCGTTTAAACTTTCCAAACTTACATCGCTGTTACCGGCGTCAATATCAAAGTTCTGAATCTGCCCCTGCGGAATTTCTATATTTACAACATATGTTGCGATATTAATACTGAAAAGGTTGTCATACCACTTTGAACCATATTTATAGTCAACTTTCAAAATTCCGTTTTCAACTGAAACACTGCAGCTTCGCTTTAAGTCTTCACTATAAGTAACTCTAACCTTTTCACCGCTGTATCCTGATATTTCTACTCTGTCAAGGACGGAATCAATATCCATAGCAGTTATATCCGAAGCGTTAAACTCTACGCTTTGCGCCTTCAGGTCAACTGGTTCAAAAGCCCCGCCCGCAATAGACGCGCCGGCAATAATTATTCCCGAAACAAATAAAATACACGCTGTAATGATTAACTTCTTCATATTCTCTCAGCCTCCTTGCGTATAAATTTATACTTGATTTTTCTGACTATAAACATTGTGAACTGTATTAGTTTTTTAGCGCACCATACACAGCCAAAAAATCCAAGTATCGCTAAACCTGCACAAGCAATTGCCGTACCAAGAAAAAACAAAGCTTTTGCTATACTCTCAACAAACACAAAAGGCATAGCAATAACGGCTAAAACAGCTGAAGCAGCAAACGCAACGTCTGCGGCGAACAATGATACAACAACAGACCAAACAGATACATACAGCGCCAGTAATGACGCGGCAACCGCTATCAAGATTGAAAGCCATATCGGAGACCCGACAATAATCAATATAATCGCAGGAACACTAAACCGCTTCCCCTTAACCTCCCGGGCTACAAGCTTTCGTATTGACGTCTCGTCAGTAATCCGTCCTGCTATTGTATCCGCGTCCTCAAGACCTGCGATAAATGTTTTCTCGTCGGCGCCGTCCTCAACAGCGTCATCAATCAGTTCCGAATAATAATCCAAAGTCTTATTTACCTCTTCATAAGGCAACCCCTTTAAAGCATGACGCAAATCATTTAAAAACTCATCCTTATTCATCATTTTTAACCGCCTCCTTTATAAAATCATACGCTCTCGTCACATTTGGCCATTCATATATAAATACATTAATACGCTCAATCCCCTCTTTAGTTATTTGGTAATACTTTCTCAGTCTTCCGTTATGCTCAACCGAATAATGAGTAAGACATCCCGAACTTTCAAGGCGCTTAAGTATTGGATACAAAGTAGATTCAGAAATCTCCATATATGGCTGTATATCCTTTATAATTTTGTATCCATATGAATCTTCACCTTTGACAGACGCTAACACACAAATCTCTAATATTCCGCGCTTTAATTGTACATCCACATGAAATACCTCCTTTCACATGATACTATATCACGCATAGTATAATTTGTCAAGAGGTATTTTAAAATTATTAAATAAAAAACCAGATCTGAAAAATGTAAAAATACTATAATAAGAAATAAACGCCTGAAATCGGCTGAAGAAGACCGAAATTCAAGCGTTTGTATTAATAACTAATTTTCTTATATCTTTATCTATATAAATCGTCTTGCCGCAGTTTTTTTATGACAGATAAACAGTTTCATTTTTAAAGGCACCAAATAATGATAACGCAATCAAGCTTGTATCCACTAAATCTTTTCCATAGCTCAGAACATCTCGAAGAGGAACAACTCCATCTTTGTCCTCACCTATATCAGTTTTGAGAATTAAACTAAATACCGAACCGCCTTCCTTTATATTTGATACCAATATTTTACCGTTCATACTGCTGGCAAGTTTTTGACACACTATTAAGCCATAACCTTTATAAGATCTGAGCAATCCGTTATTCTTTCCGAAAATACTTATATTGTCACGGTTTAAAAATGATTTGATTTTTTCTATATCAACTCCAATACCGTAATCCACTACAGAAACAGCAACGGTATTTTCATTTGAGAAATTATTTACGATAATATCCACCCGACCGTTTTCTGAGTGACTGTGAACTATTGAATTTACCAGCAAATTAACAAGTATATGTGTAAGCCGCGTTATATCAACGCTTACTAGCGCCTCGCTCCTCATATTATTTCTAAGATGAATATTCTTGCTCACAGTTACAGGCAGATTATTATGAACGGTGTTTATAAACTCATTCATATATTTTACCAGGCTTACCTTAGTTTTTTTATAAAGAGCAGCCTCATTTTTACTCATCAGCAGCTCGCATAGGTTTCTCAGCCTGAGATAAGTAGTTCCCATTGATGCATTGACCTTGTGTAGAATATCCAGGCTTTCAGGTTTCAGTTCTTCATATTTTATAACAGAATTTATCATATCCCTAATCATATATGTATTATCTTCTATCAGTTTAATAATGTATTCAATATCATTTTCAAACACACTCTTTCTCGAATCGCATGATAAAATGTATTTCTTATTATGAAAATTTTTTAGTAAAAATAATCGTAAATCTTTTGCGCTTAAACTACCGTTTTGGGATAAAGACAGTTCATTTATTTCATTAATCATAATACACCTCATGTCTTATTTTATAACTTAATATATATAAAATTTTGCCCCAACAACATATTTATTTCATATTAATACTATAAAATTAAAATATCTATGCAATAATATTATTATAACACACGAATAGACTGGAAGACAATGATAAATATCACATTTGAAAAAATAAAATAAAAAACTATAATTATACTTTAAAAGTATTTCGGCTGTTTTAAAATATTATATGTTTATATACTGACCATATAATATAATAAAACATATGTATTAAAATCCTGCACATATGTCACATTGATAAAGAAACCGGATATATTTAAATATTTAAATTAATATAAACAATAACATACAGCTATATTCTTTGATGTTTTAATCCGCTCGGTATTATACTGCCCGAAATTATATATAAAAAATTGATAATTGCCTGTGATTAAACAAACAATTATCAAATCGTAAATTATTATAAATTGACTTTTATATAAACATCCACGCCGCAATTAAAACAGCGCATCCTATAAACAGCAGCTTCTTGGAGTGATTTCTCCATTCCCCGGTTTTCAGCCCCCAGGCAGTAGAAATTATTAGTGCTAAAGCGTTAAACAGAATCCATCCAACAGAGCTGTATTTTTCTCCCAAAATTATTATAGAAAGCCCATATAATAACAATGCTGCATACCATATCATACTCACAATAAACAATTTTGCCGACCTAACGGCGGAGCCTTTTAGTTTAACGGTATACCATTCCTTTCTTATAAATAATTCACAGATACACCAAATCATCCCCATAATACATCCGCCGACAAGCACAGGCAGCCATTTCACCGCTGAAATAGCTAACTGGGAATAATCTAAAGCCATTAACTCATATCCCAAAACCTCAGATCCGTTAAACCCTATATTCATCGCTCCGGAACCTAAGCCGGAAAGAATGGAAAGCAGGTATCCTAAGGCAGATCCTTTTGCCCCTCCGTCACGCCTTACACCTGCAACAGTAATAATAATTACTCCGATAACAGTCAAAATAAGGCCGATATACAGTTTAACCGCATCGCTTCCAACAGGGAGTGCAGAATTTAATATCATCGGCATAACAGACCCAACGATTGTTGAAATCCCCATAGATATTCCATATACCATAGACATTCCGATTTTATCAATAGCTTTAGAAAATCCAACAGCTGAAATTCCCCACAGCATACCGCAAAATACAGGCAGTATTTTATAATATTTTATAAACTCCGGCAAAGACGGCACCTGAATCCATGCAACTCCTATTACCGTCACCATACACAGCAGACAATATATCCCCCAAAATGCCGCCCAAGAAAACGGTTTATAATTTTTATACCCCAAACCAAAGCTTCCCTGAAAAATTCCGGCAGCAAACAATAAAGCAAAACCAACTACCATATTTACCCCCATATGTAATTATATAAAATTATACACATTGTCTATATTATGATATAATAATTATAAAGTCAAGACTTATTTCCGGTATAATAATTTTTAATGGATATAATGATTAAAACAAATGCCGGTTTAAATAAAAAACGCCCTTGAAACCGGTGAATCGGTTTCAAGGCGCTTTTAGTATTTTTACAAATTAGTGGGGCTGTTTCTTTTTTTCATAAAAATGTTCATACTGGTTTCTGTCTCGCCATAATCAACATTATATCCGAACGTCTCACAGACAAAACGAAGGGGAACTAATACTCTGTTGTTAAGTTCAACGGCCGGAACATCAAGTTCAACTTCATCAATATCAATTAAGGCATTTTTGTCTCCGACAATCAATTTTATTGTTTTGCCATTATACTCTAATATCACGCTTTGCTCGGTCTCATCATAAATAATTTTATTATCTTTAATCCCTATGGCATTCGCTAAAAAGCGCAGAGGCACCATTGTTCTGTTCTCAATAATTATTGGTTCAACATCAAAATTTATCTTGCTTCTTTCTATATATACATTTATATTTTTACTAGATGTAATCCTATATGTCTCACCATTAATTTTTACAGCATCACCGCTTACGCTTGCATAAGTCGGATAAACACAAAACAATGAAACTATCAAAACAAATAAACACAAAATAAAACGTTTGAATTTAAAAATCATTTGTATCCTCCTGAGCCAAGATTTTGAAATTTGTAATTTATTATTTTTTTTATAATTAACATCTATTGCTGAATATCCCTGTAATTAGCACAACCAGCATAAATATTCAAATTTGAATTAACGGTTTCTGGAGAAAAATCAAACTTGTCAGTAAAATTGAACTCCTTAAACCAGCATATTAATGAAAACCCATACCTATCAGGCGTATCAGATTCCAGCACATATTCGCCATTTTACTTACTGCGAGTTCGGAGCCAGCACAACATCTTCATAATTTAAGTTAAAAGTGACTTTAAAATAGTTGTCCTTAACATTTGAGGAGCCACCGCCTGAACTTCCCCCCAAACCTCTGCTATTAACTTTGTCTCATTAAATTATTGCCTAAACCCCATTATCAATTTAAAATATTTATAATTCGTTATTTACAATATTTTCATATTATCATTATAAAAATAAAAAATTACATTTATAAATGTAATCTTTTATTTCTTTTTATGTTAAGATACTTATAGTAAATATAATAATTTAAATGGTATTTCGATACTAACAACTATTTACATTTCATATTAGTATCATATTAAAATATTGTAAAAGTCAAATTTAATAATTTGCACAGATGAATAAATATACATATGATGTAAATTATTAAACAAACACGCAGTTAAATATATTTATTATATTTTAATAATTAACAAGGAGTGCATATAATACGTAAAGAAGTTGGTTTTGAAAACAGAGACCGATTTGTGGAACTGGGATTAATGATTTCTGCTTTGAGAAAAGCTAAGGGTTATACTCAACATGAACTTGCTGAGAAAGCACATATTAGCCGTTCACATCTTAGCTCTATTGAAGCTCCTAATATATCTTCTTCCTTCTCTTTAGAAGTTTTCTTTAATATTGCCGATATTTTAGAGGTTAAACCCGGCGACTTGCTTAATCTTAATTTGCCCTCGTCCTATTTTAATATTGATGAACAAGATTAAAACTCAGAAGTTTAATGGAGGATATGTTAAAATGTACTTGAAAAGATTAAAAATTCTGCGCATAAATGCTGGACTAAAACAAACAGATATTGCTGATATTTTAGGAATACAACAAACTGTATACTCTCGTTATGAGCGAGGTTTTCAAACTATACCTCTACATTTTCTAGTGAAACTTGCCGACTTTTACAATACCTCAACCGATTACTTATTAAATCGAACTAATAATATTAACTCATATCCGGATGAATGAGTTTATCGGTCAAAGTGAAGGATATATAAATAAAATTGAATCCGGATACTCTCTACCATCACTAAGTGGATTCTTCTATATTTGTGAATTTTTAGAAGTTACACCATATGAGTTCTTTAATTATTATATTAAAGATGATGATAAAATACAAAAGATATTGAATATATTATTTTCCTTGTCACCACGTCAATTAGATTATTTTTTTGAAATTCTAAATGATATTAAAAAAGACTAAAGCACCTATCATTTGTGTTCACATAATGACAAGTGCTTTTTTATTTTCTTTGTATATGACCCCATATAAAAAATTTTATTATTACATAATAAATTTTTTATATGGGGTCATATACATAGTATATAAATAGTTTTTTTATAAATAAAAATTTATACACCAACTTTCGGGCACAATTCGCTTATAGGACATATATCACATTTAGGCCTTGCCGCAGGACAATACTCCCGTCCATGATACACTAGCTGGTGACAGAAAGACGTCTGATATTCTTCCGGCACTAGCTTTAATAAATCCATTTCAATCTTCTTCGGGTCCTTGTTTGTCGTCAGCCCTAACCTGTTCGAAAGCCTGGTCGCATGAGTGTCAACAACTATCCCCGGTATCCCGAAATAATCTCCTCTGACTAAGTTCGCCGTTTTTCGACCAACGCCGGGAAGCTTTAGCAAGTCTTCCATTTCACGTGGAACTTCTCCGTTATAATCAGATATCAGCATCTTGCAGCAGCCTATTATATTCTTCGCCTTGTTCCTGAAAAAGCCTGTAGACTTAATATCCTCTCTAAGCTCAAGCTCGTCAGCATTGGCAAAATCATATACATCCCTATACTTCTTATATAAATCCTTTGTTACTATATTGACCCTCTTGTCAGTGCACTGCGCCGCAAGCTGGGTGGATATGAGTAACTGAAGCGGATTGTCATATTCCAGGGTGCAGTCCGCGTCACTGTACACTTTTCCAAATATCTCAATTATTTTTAATATTCTCTCTTTTTTATCAGCAATTTTTTCCCTCATATTTAAAATACCCCTTGCAAAAATCTATTTTTAACATTATAATATGAATGTATGTTTTTTTCAACATTTATTTTGTAAATAATAAAAATTATATATTTGGAGGACTATTTGATGTTTGAATTTGAAAACCTAAAATCGGTTGACCCTGAAGTTACTGAGGCAATCGAAAAAGAAATCAACAGACAACGCAATAAAATCGAGCTTATTGCCTCGGAAAACTTCGTCAGCGAAGCTGTTATCGAAGCAATGGGCACGCCGCTTACAAACAAGTACGCTGAAGGCTATCCAGGCAAGCGTTACTACGGCGGCTGTGAATATGTGGATATAGTTGAAGACCTCGCCAGAGAGCGCGCAAAGGAACTGTTCGGCGCTGAATTTGCCAACGTTCAGCCGCACTCAGGAGCAACCGCAAACCTTGCTGTCTTTTTTGCAGCTATGGAACCCGGAGACACTTATCTCGGCATGAGCCTTGCGGAGGGCGGACACCTCAGCCACGGTTCACCGGTAAATATTTCAGGAAAATATTTTAACGTTGTGCCATACGGAGTTGACCCGGTAACGCACCGCATTGACTATGATAAGGTTCGTGAGCTTGCTTTGGAACACAAGCCCAAACTTATATTGGCAGGCGCAAGCGCATACGCAAGAGAAATAGATTTTAAACGCTTCCGTGAAATCGCCGACGAGGTTGGCGCTTATCTCATGGTTGATATGGCGCATATAGCAGGATTGGTTGCGGCAGGTTTACACCAAAGCCCGGTACCTTATGCGGACTTTGTTACCACCACAACTCACAAGACCCTTAGAGGTCCCAGAGGCGGCATGATTCTTTGCAAAGAAAAATATGGTCCGATGATAAACAAAGCTGTTTTCCCAGGAAATCAAGGCGGACCTCTTATGCACGTGATCGCTGCAAAAGCGGTATGCTTTAAAGAAGCTCTGTCAGACGACTTTAAAGAATATCAAAAGCAGGTTAAGAAAAACGCTTCCGCTCTCGCTGAAGCACTCCAGGAGAGAGGGCTTGAAATCGTTTCAGGCGGAACCGACAATCATCTCATGCTGGTTAGCCTGATAAAACAGGATTTGACCGGTAAAGAAGTTGAAAAGATGCTGGATGAGGTCGGAATAACCTGTAATAAGAACACCATACCAAACGACCCTAAGAGCCCGTTTGTTACAAGCGGAATCAGGCTCGGAACTCCGGCTGTTACTACCCGCGGTTTTAAAGAGGAAGACATGGTTGAAGTTGCAGAACTTATTTCATTGATTATCAAAGATTTTGAAGGAAACAAAGAGGACGTTAAAAAACGTGTTCAGGCTCTTTGTGACAAACACCCACTCTATGCTTAATAATAAACCGTTAGCGGACAGACTCAGACCCACAACCTTAGACGAGGTTGTGGGTCAGCAGCATATACTGGGAAAAAACCGCATACTCAGAAATATTATTGAGAGCGGAAATATCCCCAACATGATATTTTACGGACTGTCCGGCACAGGCAAGACTACAGTTGCCAATATAGCCGCTAAATCATCAAATAAGGCGCTGTATCGCCTTAACGCAACAAACGCGTCCGTGTCGGATATAAAAAATATTGTTAGAGAGAGCGACGGGCTGTTTGGACAGAACGGAATACTTTTGTATCTTGATGAGATACAGAACTTTAATAAAAAACAACAGCAATCTTTGCTTGAATACACCGAAAACGGAAAAATCACCTTGATAGCCAGCACAACCGAAAATCCTTATTTCTATATTTATAACGCGATACTCAGCCGCTCTACAGTGTTTGAGTTTAAGCCTTTGACCCCTGATGATATTTCTGTGGCTTTAGAACGCGGGCTTGAAAAAATTCAAACCGATGATTTCCCGGATACAAAAATAATATGCGAAGACGGCGTTATGCGTCACCTAGCCGAAAAAGCCGGCGGAGATGTTCGCAAAGCGCTGAACTCTCTGGAGCTGGCGGTTATGTATACGCCTCCCGACAGCGAGGGCAACCTGAAAATAACCATGGAGCTGGCTGAACAGTGCACTCAAAAAAAGTCATTTAAGTTTGACAAAAAAGGCGACAGTCAATATGATGTCATGAGCGCACTGCAAAAATCTATCAGAGGAAGCGACCCTGACGCAGCGGTACACTATCTCGCGCGGCTGGTTGAGGCCGATGATATCCAGTCGATTTGCCGCCGTCTTATGGTTATAGCCTGTGAAGACATAGGACTGGCCTATCCGCAGGCGATTACGATTGTAAAGGCTTGTGTAGACAGCGCGCTCATGCTGGGCTTTCCTGAGGCAAGAATTCCTTTGGCAGAAGCCGCTGTACTGCTGGCGACCGCCCCCAAATCCAACTCGGCCTATATGGCAATCAACAACGCTATTCGTGATATAGAAACAATAGACACCGGCTCAATACCAAGACAGCTGCAAAACAAGCATTATGACGGTGAGGGGAATGCTGAAAAGGGACAGAATTATCTGTATCCGCATGATTATCCAAACCATTATGTTGTTCAGCAGTATTTACCTGACAATATAAAAGATAAAAAGTATTATGAATACGCAAATAATAAAAACGAACAGGCCGCAAAAGAATATTGGGACAAAATTAAAAAGAATGCAAAATAAAATAATATTACAGAACAGGATTCAATTTGAAATGAACCCAAAAGTTTAGATAAATTTTTATTAGCTTTCCAGGGAATGAATTAGGTACAATACCTAATTCATTTCTTTTATTTATTATGTAGTTTTATCATTGTTATAAGAATTAATATCATGAAATCTTCAATGAAATTGCTTTTTAATCTTAATCAATAAATTTTCAATCTTTACTATATAAAAGGAATTTACCTCCTCAATGTAATCCATACAGGTTCACTTCATTTACATATTTTAAACCATGTTCCGCAATAATCAGTTAATATTATGCGAGTTAGAACTGCCGGTCATATTCTGAATAAACTGAAAAGTAAACAGAAAACTATACAGAAACGTTAAGTGTGTTTACAATATAAAGAAATTAAAAATTGAATAAAAATGCAGTATAGCAAGCTTCGGTAGGTGTGACTCCACCAGAAAAGGTGGATGTAATACAAAATAACTTGTTTTGATTTACCTACAATGTCAATAATATGAATACTCAATGCAGATGAAATCTGCCGCGTAAGGCGCGCAGCTGCGGAAAAGTTTGTAATCGAAAAAAGTATAACAAACTTTTCTAAGTATGTACAGCAGATGTAATGGAATTTTGTGTATTCAAGTATAATAATTTACTTATTAATTTTTATTATACGGCGACAGTATTTTTAGTGAATATCGGCAGGTGTACTATGCCCCTACCTGTGGGTAGGTGTGAGCCAACGTATCTCTGATCCTTAAGCCTTCAATGTCTGTGACTACACTTTTAAACAAAAATGTATATTATATAAACTATAAACGCCAATAATTAACTTAGTTGTCATATAATAAGACTTAGTTTGATGTATTGCGTGTTTACACAACCCGCTGAGTGACCGGTCATATTCCGCGCAGCGTGACATTTCATAATGTTTCAATTCATATATTCTATAATTTTTAAAAATCTTTAATATAACATATATTAAAAAAATACTGTATTAAAATCCAAATCTTTATATAAAGGCCATTTATACTATTAAAAATAAATCCTTATTTTTATCCTAATAAATCAATATCGCTGCAA
>OLQH01000351.1_pt1 | contig 52997 bp, 49 predicted proteins | sample 1672671 | NCBI WGS metagenome assembly OLQH01 (sample SAMEA3136712, study PRJEB25190) | human gut metagenome
TTTTTGTAGATTTTTTGTGAATTTGATTAAAAAGTCCTTGACAATTTGTCTCTGGCAAAACCGCAAAATCAATCCTCATTTCTTGCGGTGCGAGGCTCGCTCCTTTTGATATAAAGGAATTGCGCGATCTTATGTCCTACGACGAATTAGAACTTGACACGTTAGGCGACAGAAAAACAGCTTTGTTTTTGATTATGAGCGATACGGACAGCACGTTTAATTTTGTTATCGCTATGCTGCAATCGCAGTTATTTAATCTCTTGTGCGACAAGGCCGACGACGAATACGGCGGCAAGCTGCCGGTTCATGTTCGCTGCCTGTTAGACGAGTTTGCAAACATTGGACAAATCCCGCAGTTTGAAAAATTGATTGCCACAATCCGCAGCCGGGAAATCTCGGCTTCTATCATTCTGCAATCGCAGAGCCAGCTAAAAGCCATTTACAAGGACGCGGCAGAAATCATACTTGACAATGCCGACAGCACCTTGTTTTTGGGAGGGCGCGGGAAAAATGCAAAGGATATTTCGGAGAACTTGGGACGTGAAACAATCGACAGTTTCAACACTTCCGAAAATCGCGGCACGCAGGTTTCTCATGGCCTCAATTATCAGAAATTGGGAAAGGAGTTGATGACACAGGACGAAATCGCAGTTATGGACGGAGGAAAATGTATTTTGCAGTTGCGCGGCGTGCGCCCCTTTTTCAGCGATAAGTACGATATAACGCAGCACCCGAACTACAAATACCTTTCCGACTTCGACAAGAAAAACGCTTTTGACGTTGAACGGTATATGTCCACCCGTCCGGCAATCGTAAAGCCCGACGAACCCTTTGACATATACGAAATAGATTTGTCCGACGAGGACGCAGCCGCCGAATAAAAACGGCGGCATTTTTATTTCCAACAACATTTTTTGAGCCGTTTTAGCGGCAGAAAGCGAGGTTTATATGGATTTTTTCAACAGCGCAGTTGACGTATTGCAGACTTTGGTAATCGCGCTTGGCGCAGGACTTGGCATTTGGGGCGGCATTAACCTCATGGAGGGGTACGGCAACGATAACCCCGGCGCGAAGTCGCAGGGCATGAAACAGTTGATGGCGGGCGGCGGCGTTGCCCTTATCGGCCTTACCCTTGTCCCGCTGCTCTCCGGCCTGTTTGGATAATGCCACAAACTAACACTACCCGCCGCGCTCTCCCGCTTCACGCGGGAGGGCGCGGGAAAGGAGGGATTAGCTTTTGATATGGCAGATGATTGAAGATTGGTTTCGCGGCATTTTGACAGACGGAATACTCTCTAATCTCTCCGGGCTGTTCGACAGCGTAAATACAGAGGTTGGAGAAATCGCAACGCAAGTCGGCACAACCCCCGCCGGGTGGAACGCGGGCATATTCAATATGATACGCAGCCTATCGGAAAACGTCATTGTGCCGATTGCGGGCGTTATCATTACCTTTGTCATGTGCTACGAACTAATCCAGCTTGTAATTGAGAAAAACAATCTGCACGATCTCGACACTTGGATTTTCTTCAAGTGGATTTTCAAAACCTTTGTTGCGGTGCTGCTGGTAACAAATACTTGGAACATCGTCATGGGCGTATTTGACATTACACAGAGCGTCGTCAACGACAGCGCGGGCGTTATCATATCCGACACAAGCATAGATATTGCAACCGTTATCACCGATATAGAAGCAAAGCTGGACGCTATGAGCGTCGGCGGGCTTTTGGGGCTATGGTTTCAATCACTCTTTGTGGGGCTTACCATGAAAGCGTTGTCTATCTGTATCATGCTGGTGGTGTACGGGCGCATGATTGAAATATACCTTGTAACGAGTATCGCCCCTATCCCCGTTGCGACAATGGTAAATCGTGAATGGGGCGGCATGGGACAGAACTACTTAAAATCCTTGCTTGCCCTCGGTTTTCAGGCTTTTCTAATTCTTGTGTGCGTCGGTATTTATGCGGTTTTGATACAGACAATCGCAGCAACCGATGACATATCCGGCGCGATCTGGTCTTGCATGGGCTATACCGTCCTCTTGTGTTTTACGCTTTTCAAAACGGGAAGCCTTGCAAAATCCGTATTCAGCGCGCATTAAGGGGGTGCAGATGAAGAAATACAAAATCATTTACGCCGATCCCCCTTGGAGATACGCGAGAAGCAAGGTACAGGGCGCAGCGGAAAAGCACTATCCCACTATGAGTATTGAGGAACTTTGCGCTTTACCCGTCAAAGAAATTGCGGATAAGGACTGTATTTTATTCCTATGGGCGACGTTCCCGCAGCTTAAAGAAGCGTTGCAGTTAATCAAGGCTTGGGGATTTACCTATAAATCCGTTGCCTTTGTATGGTTAAAGCAAAATCGGAAATCGCCCACTTGGTTTTATGGCTTGGGCTTTTGGACGCGAGGAAATGCGGAAATCTGCTTGCTTGCTACCAAAGGACACCCGAAGCGACAATCAAACAAGGTACATCAATTTATTATTTCCCCTGTTGAGCAGCACAGCAAAAAGCCGGATATAACGCGGGAAAAGATACTTGCCCTTATGGGCGACCTACCGCGTATTGAACTGTTTGCAAGGCAGCATACCCCTGGTTGGGACGTATGGGGAAATGAAATCAAAAGCGACATACGGTTTGCCGGAAAGGAGGTTTGAAATGGCGTATGTAACCGTCCCAAAGGATTTAACCAAAATCAAGAGCAAGGTAATGTTCAACCTTACCAAAAGACAATTACTCTGTTTCGGCGCGGCGGTGGCTATCGGGCTACCGCTATTCTTTTTGACAAAGGACAGCGCGGGAACGACAACGGCGGCTTTGTGCATGGTGCTTGCCATGCTGCCCATGTTCCTACTCGCTATGTACGAGAAGAACGGGCAACCGCTGGAAGTGATTATACGGCAATTTGTGGAAGTGAAGTTTCTTCGCCCCAAAGAGCGACCTTATCAGACCAACAATTTTTATACCGCCCTTGCGCGGCAGGAGCGATTAGATAAGGAGGTACGGGCGATTGTCAAAGGAAAAGGGAAAGACCCAAAACAAAAAGCGTAAACTTACGCGGCAGGAAAAGAAACAGATCGACGCGCTTATCCGGCAGTCAAAGGGCGACGGGAAGCCCCATACGGCGCAGGACAGCATACCGTTTGAACGAATGTATAAGGACGGGATTTGCCGCCTTGCAAACGGGCGGTATTCCAAGTGCATTGAGTTTGAAGATATTAACTATCAGCTTGCGCAGCCGGACGACAAGACCGCCATTTTTGAAGCCCTTTGCGATATGTATAACTCTTTTGACGCTTCTATCAGTGTGCAGCTTTCCTTAATCAGCCGCCATGCGAACAAGGAGGATTTCAAGAGCAGTATCACGATTGCCCCACAGAATGACGACTTTGACAGTATCAGAGCCGAATACACCGAAATGCTGCAAACACAGCTTGAACGCGGCAACAACGGGCTTATCAAGACAAAGTTTCTCACCTTTACCATTGAAGCAAAAGATATTAAATCGGCGCGGGCGCGGCTTGCCCGTATCGAAACGGACACCCTCAACCATTTTAAGGTGATCGGCGCGGCGGCGCGGGTATTGGACGGGAAGCAGCGGCTTGAAGTGCTGCATGGGCTTTTCCACCCGGACGGGGAACGCTTCAACTTTGCGTGGGAATGGCTACCCGTAAGCGGCCTTTCCGTCAAAGACTTTATTGCCCCGTCCTCTTTCCGTTTTGGCGACGGGCGAATGTTTCAAATGGGCGGGAAGTTTGGCGCGGTTTCCTTTTTGCAGATTGCCGCGCCGGAACTTTCAGACCGTATGCTTGCCGACTTCATGGAAGCGGAAAACGGGATTGTCGTCAATCTGCACATTCAGAGTATCGACCACAACGAAGCGATCAAGACGATCAAGCGGAAAATCACCGACCTTGACCGTATGAAAATCGAGGAACAGAAAAAGGCAATCCGCAGCGGCTACGATATGGATATAATTCCGTCCGACCTTGCCACCTACGGCGGCGAAGCGAAAAACCTTTTGCGGGATTTGCAGAGCCGGAACGAGCGAATGTTTTTGCTTACGCTGTTAGTTTTGAATGTGGCAGACACAAAGCAGAAATTGGACAACGACGTATTTCAGGCCGCAAGTATCGCACAGAAATACAACTGTATGCTCACCCGCCTTGACTACCGGCAGGAACAGGGGCTTATGTCCTCTATCCCATTGGGCGAAAACCTAATCCAAATCCAGCGGGGCTTGACGACTTCCAGCACCGCCATTTTCGTCCCCTTTACGGTACAAGAGCTGTTCCAAAGCGGCGAAGCGTTGTATTACGGCTTAAACGCATTATCGAATAACATGATTTTGTGCGACAGGAAAAGGCTGAAGAACCCTAACGGCTTGATACTCGGCACACCCGGCAGCGGCAAGAGTTTTTCGGCAAAGCGCGAGATCACCAACGCTTTTCTCATTACCGCAGACGATATTATCATTTGCGACCCGGAAGCGGAATATTACCCCCTTGTGGAACGGCTGAAAGGGCAGGTTATCAAGGTTTCGCAGAACAGCACGCAGTACATTAACCCGATGGATATAAACCTCAATTACAGCGAGGGCGACACGCCCATAGCCTTAAAGAGCGATTTTATCCTTTCCTTTTGCGAGTTGATTATGGGCGGCAAAAACGGGCTGGAAGCGGTTGAAAAGACTTTGATTGACCGCGCCGTTATCAGCGTGTACCGCAGCTACCTTGCAGACCCGAAGCCGGAGAATATGCCGATTTTGGGCGACCTCTACAATGAAATCAAGAAGCAGCCGGAAAAGGAAGCGCAGCGTATCGCGTCGGCATTGGAACTCTATGTAAATGGCAGTTTGAACGTGTTTAACCACCAAACAAACGTTGACATTCACAACCGCCTTGTCTGCTTTGATATTAAAGAACTCGGCACCCAGCTACGAAAACTCGGTATGCTCATTGTCCAAGATCAAGTTTGGAACAGAGTTACCATAAACCGCAGCGAAGGCAAGGCGACGCGGTACTATATCGACGAGTTTCATTTGCTGCTCAAAGAGGAACAGACCGCAGCGTACAGCGTTGAGATTTGGAAGCGTTTTAGAAAATGGGGCGGTATTCCGACAGGTATCACCCAAAACGTGAAAGATTTGTTATCGTCCCGCGAGGTGGAGAACATTTTTGAAAACAGCGATTTTGTGTATATGCTCAACCAAGCCCAGGGCGACAGGGAAATCCTTGCAAAGCAGCTTAACATTTCGCAGCAGCAAATGACCTATGTAACCCATTCCGACGCGGGCGAGGGGCTTATCTTCTATGGCAACGTGATTTTGCCCTTTATTGACCGTTTCCCGCAAGATACGGAACTCTATCGTGTAATGACGACCAAACCCGGCGAGGTGTCGGCATGAGGATAGAAATGGACAAAATCTATTGCGGCGACAGCTTGCAGGTGCTTCAAACCTTGCCGGAAAATGCAGTTGATTGTTGCGTAACGTCCCCACCCTACTATGCCTTGCGGGACTACGGCGCAGACGGGCAGATCGGACGGGAAGCAACGCCGGAGGAATATGTTTCCCGTATTACGGCGGTATTCCATGAGGTAAAGCGGGTGCTTACGCCGGAGGGTACTTGTTGGCTGAATATCGCGGACACTTATTGCGGCACAGGCAGCAAAGCCGACCACCAAGACCCCAAATACCCCAAAGGCAGGAACGGGCAGCAAGTGGCGTTTAACCACCGCGCCCCCGGCTGCAAGCCCAAAGATTTAATTGGTATTCCGTGGCTTGTAGCCCTCGCCTTGCGGGGCGACGGTTGGTATTTGCGCAGTTCTATCATTTGGCACAAAACAAACCCCATGCCGGAAAGCACGCGGGACAGGCCGACCCGCTGCTATGAATATGTGTTTCTGCTTACCAAGTCAAAGAAGTATTATTACGATTGGCAAGCAGTAGCCGAGCCGATAGCCCCCACAACGGCGGGGCGGCTGAAAAGCGGAGTTAGCAAAGGAAATAAGTATAACGTTACTGTTCCGGGGCAAAACCAACCGCAGAAAATCAACCGCCCCCGCGAAAAGGGCGCATACGCCGACGAGTTGATTTCTCCCGTCCGCAGCCGCCGCAACGTTTGGCAGATTAACAATGTCGGCTATCATGGCGGGCATTTCGCAGCGTTCCCGCCGAAACTTGCGGAAACGTGCATTTTGGCGGGCTGTCCCATCGGCGGGATTGTCCTTGACCCCTTTTTCGGCAGCGGCACGACGGGCATGGTAGCAAAACGGCTTAACCGCCGCTATATCGGCATTGAGTTAAACCCCGACTATTGCGAACTTGCAAAACAGCGGATTGGAGGTGATGAAGATTGAGCAAGGAACTGAAAGCCCCCGACAAGGTAACGCAAAAAATGACCCGCGACGGTGCGGTTGCGGAAAACCTCACGACGGGCGAAACGTCCAGTATCAGCGAAAGGCCGCAGGAAGAAAACTATTCAGCCCCCGCAGGGGTGGCAGCGGAAAAGGTTGTGCAGCATATCGGCGCAGAGATTGAGCGACACGCAGCAAAAGGCGCGGAGAAAAAAGCCCTTGACGCGACGCAGCCTAAAACCCATTCTTCCCGCTTGCAGTTTTCCGAAGCGGAACGGGCAACGCCGGAACTTCAAAAAGCGATCAAGAAATCGGATAAGGCGGCAGACTGTTTAGACGCAGCGCGGGCGGCTATCCCCAAGCAGACCAAAATCAAGAAAGAGCGCGTTTTTGACGAAGCGAAAGGCAAGGCAAAGACGCGCCTTTCCTTTGAAAAGACGGATAAGCCCCCAAACGGCAAGTTGCGGCATAACCCCTTATCCCGTCCGGCACAGGAGTTAAACAGTACCGTACATGGGAAAATCTACGAGGTAGAGAAAGAAAACGTCGGTGTGGAAAGCGGGCACCGGGTAGAACTTGCCGGAGAGAAAGCGGGCGGCATGGCGGCGCGGGCAGTTAAGGGCGGCATACGCCGCCATAAGCTGAAACCCTACCGGGCAGCGGCGGCAGCGGAAAAACAAGCGGTAAAGGCAAACGCAGATTTTCTCTATCAAAAGGCGTTGCACGATAACCCCGCGCTTGCGCACTCCAACCCCATTTCCCGTTTTTGGCAGAAGCAGCGCATTAAAAAGCAGTATGCAAAAACGCTGAAAGCGGGCGGCAAAGCGAAAAAAACCGCTGAAGCCACCGCAAAGGCGGCGAAGAAAACCGCGCAGGAAACCAAACGGGCGACGTTCTTTGTTGTCCGGCATTGGAAAGGCTGCTTGATTGTGGGCGGGATTGCCTTTATCGTGCTGCTGCTTTTCGGCGGGCTGTCCTCTTGCTCCCTCTTTGGCGGCAACAGCGGCAGCGGCTTGATTGCGTCGTCCTATCTCTCCGAGGACGCGGATATAACGGGCGCGGAAAGCGCGTATGCCGCTATGGAAGCCGAGTTACAAGATATGCTGGACAATATCGAAAGCGAATACCCCGGCTATGACGAATACCGGGTAAACGCGGACGAGATCGAGCATGACCCCTATGTGCTAATTTCTATCCTTTCCGCGTGGCATGAGGGCGTGTTTACACTCGATGAAGTGCAAAGCACCCTTGAAATGCTCTTTGAGAAACAGTATATCTTGACGGTCGAGGAAGAAGTACAGGTACGCTACCGCACCGAAACAAGGACGGACAGCGAGGGCAACCCCTATACGGTTGAAGTCCCCTATAACTATTACATTCTTCATGTGGATTTGGAAAACTTCAACCTCTCCCATGTCCCCGTTTACATCATGGGCGAAGAACAGCTATCCATGTACGCTATGTATATGTCGTCGCTGGGAAACAGACCCGACCTTTTCCCGCAATCCGGCTATGTGTCTAAATACTATGAAAACCCGCCCGCCGATTATGAAGTACCCGCCGCGCTGCTGGGTTCCGATGAAAAGTTTGCGCGGCTCATGGAGGAAGCAGATAAATACGTCGGTTTTCCCTATGTGTGGGGCGGCAGCACCCCGGAAACCTCTTTTGATTGCAGCGGCTTTGTGAGTTATGTGTTGACGAACAGCGGCCTATACAATACGGGCAGACTTGGGGCGCAAGGGCTTTACAACATCTCAACCCCTGTTTCTAACCCGCAGCCGGGGGATTTGGTGTTCTTTACGGGTACATACGACACCCCCGGCGTTTCCCATGTGGGGATTTATGTGGGCGAGGACGGGGACGGAAGCCCCGTCATGCTGCATTGTGGCGACCCTATCCAGTATTCAAAGCTGGACACCAGCTATTGGCAATCCCACTTTTACGCCTACGGGCGGTTAAATTACAATTAAAAGGAGTTGAAAAATGAATATTGTATCTTTTGGCGGCGGCACGAATAGTGCCGCCTTACTTATTGGCCTATACAAGCACAAAATCCCGATTGACCTTATCACCTTTGCCGATACGGGCGCGGAACACCCGCATACCTATCAATTTATCGAGATAATCAATCAATGGCTTGCGGAACACGGTATGCCGCAGATTACCGTTGTGCAGTATGTTGACCGCTACGGCAACCGCCTATCTCTTGAAACCGAGTGCTTGCGCTCTCATACGCTCCCGTCGATTGCCTACGGGCATAAGCGTTGTTCGCAGAAACACAAAATCGCACCGCAGGAAAAGTTTTGCAACCACTATGCGCCTTGCCGCGAAGTATGGCAGCGCGGCGAGAAAGTCAACCGCTATATCGGCTATGACGCGGGAGAAGTGAAACGGTATGAACATTCCCGCAAGTACAACGAAGCCGACAAAAAATATCATAACCGCTACCCCCTCATTGAAGAATGGGGCTGGAACAGGGACGATTGTATCCGGGAAATCAAAGCGGCAGGATTGCCGCAGCCGGGTAAATCGTCCTGTTTCTTTTGTCCGAGCATGAAGAAACAAGAGATTTTATATCTCAAAGAACACTATCCCGATCTATTTAACCGGGCGGCGACTTTGGAAGAAAACGCTATGCCCTATCTTAAAACCGTTAAGGGATTGGGGCGCAGCTATTCATGGAAAGAACAGTTTGGAAAGGAGTAAATGACTATGGCGAACACGAAACTTGACCGTATCGAAAGGGATATTGAGAAAACGAGGGCAAAAATCCTTGAACAGCAAAAGAAGCTGAAAGACCTTGAAGCGCAGAAAGTCGAGGAAGAAAACGCGCAGATCGTGCAAATGGTAAAGGCGGTACACCTTGACGGGACGCAGCTTGCCGCGTTCCTCTCCGCTTACGCCAGCGGCGAAATCACCTTGCCGCAGCCGGAAGCCACTTACCCCGCCGAACAGGAGGACAACGACAATGAAGAATAAAAAGATAATCCGAAAGTTTACCGTATTGCTTGCCGCACTGGTTATCATGTGCGGCTTTTCTGTTACCGCTTATGCGGGCGGTGGCGATGAAAGCGACGACACGCCTACCCCCGTAACCGAGGAAACCCCCGCGCCGGAAACCGAGCCGGAAGAAACGACGGGCGGCTATGAGCCGCAGCCCCTTACCCCGGACGGGAATATGTCCCTTGTGGACGATATAACGGGTGAAGCGTCCGGCGACAAGCAGTTTATCACCGTCGTTACCAAAAGTGGCAACTATTTTTACATCATCATTGACCGCGCCGAGGACGGGGAAAATACCGTCCATTTCCTTAACCAAGTGGACGAAGCGGATTTAACCGCCCTTATGGAGGACGGGCAGACCGAAGCCCCCGTTTGTAGCTGCACCGATAAATGCGTTGCCGGAAGCGTCAACACCGCTTGCCCGGTTTGCAGCGTCAACATGAGCGAGTGCGCGGGTGTGGAAGCCGAGCCGGAGCCGGAAGAAACCGAGCAGCCGCCGGAAGAAGAAAAAGGCGGCGGCATGGGTATTCTGCTTGTCGTGCTGCTTGTTGCCGCAGCGGGCGGCGGCGCGTTCTACTACTTTAAGATTTTGAAGCCCAAAAAGGACGCGGCGAAAGGCAGCAGCAGCCTTGACGACCTTGATTTTGACGAGGACGACGAGGAAACGGAAGTAGTCGAAACCGAACAGACCGAGCAGGAGGACGATAATCTATGAAACTTGTAATTGCAGAAAAACCGAGCGTCGGGGCGGCGATTGCCGCCGTTATGGGCGCGAATGAAAAGCGCAGCGGATATTTTGAGGGCGGCGGCTACCTTGTGTCGTGGTGTATCGGGCATTTGATTAGCCTTGCAGACGCGGCGACCTACAATGAACAATTCCGTAAATGGAAGTACGACGATCTTCCCATTGTCCCGCAGGAGTGGCAGTTTATTGTTGCCAGCGGCAAGGAGCAGCAGTTTTCCATTCTCAAAGACCTTATGCACCGCAGCGACGTTACCGAGATTATCAATGCTTGCGACAGCGGGCGCGAGGGGGAACTCATTTTCCGCTTTGTCTATGAACAGGCGAATTGCAAAAAGCCCTTTTCCCGCCTTTGGATTAGCAGCATGGAAGCAAGTGCAATCCGCGAGGGCTTTTCAAATCTCAAAGACGGGCGCGGCTATGACAACCTCTATCAATCCGCGCTTTGCAGAGCAAAGGCCGATTGGCTCATTGGCATTAACGCGACCCGCCTTTTCTCTATCCTCTACCATAAAACATTGAATGTCGGCAGAGTGCAAACGCCCACCCTTGCTATGCTGGTAAACCGCGACTATGCAATCAGCAGCTTTAAGAAAGAGAAATATCATGTCGTCCGGCTGGACGTTGGCGGCGTTGCCGCCCTTTCCGAAAGGCAGGACGACGAAGCGGCGGCGCGGCAGATGAAAGCGGCTTGCGAGAAATCGCAGGCCGTTTGTACTTCCCTTAAAAAAGAGAAAAAGACCGCAGCCCCGCCGAAACTGTTTGACCTCACCGCCTTGCAGCGGGAAGCAAACCGTTTGTATGGGTTTACGGCGAAACAGACCCTTGACTATGCGCAAGCCCTTTATGAAAAACGGCTTTTGACCTATCCCCGCACCGACAGCAAATATATCACTTCCGATATGGAGGGCAGCACAAAGGAACTTATCACCGGCCTTTGCGCTGCTCTCCCCTTTATGCAGGGCGTGAAGCTGCAAGCCGACCTTGCGAGGATTTGCGACAACAGCAAAGTAACCGACCATCACGCCATTTTGCCGACAGCGGAGTTTGTGAAAACGGGCTTTTCTTCCCTTGCCGAAAGTGAGAAAAAGCTAATGACCCTTGTGTGCGCAAAACTGCTTTGCGCCGTTGCCGCGCCCTATGAGTATGAAGCGGTTACGGCGGTTTTCACTTGCGGCGGCTATACCTTTACCGCAAAGGGCAGGACGACGCTTTGCGAGGGTTGGCGCGAGATTGAAAGACTATCCCGCGCCGCGTCCGGGGAACAGGACGAGGACGCAGAGCCGGAAGCGGTTTTACCCCCGCTTGCCGAGGGGCAGACCTTTGACAATCCGGCAGCGGAGATCTCCGAACGTTACACGCAGCCCCCAAAGGCATTTACCGAAGATACGTTACTTTCGGCTATGGAGAGTGCGGGAAAGGAGGACACGCCGGAGGACGCGGAGCGCAAAGGGTTAGGCACCACCGCGACGCGGGCGGGTATCATTGAAAAACTCATTAGCGCGGGCTTTGCCGAGCGCAAGGGCAAAAAGCTAATCCCCACAAAGGACGGGTATAACCTTGTCGCTATTCTGCCCGACAGCCTTACGTCCCCGCAGCTTACGGCAGAATGGGAAACGCGCCTTACCGGGATTGCAAAGGGCAGCGACAGCCCCGCCGACTTCATGCGCGGGATTGAGGAAATGACAGCGGGGCTTGTCAAGACCTATTCCGCGATTTCCGAGGATAAAGCGAAGCTGTTTACCCCGCAGCGGGAAGCAATCGGCACTTGCCCCCGTTGCGGCGCGGCGGTTTACGAGGGCAAGAAAAACTTTTACTGCTCCGACAGGGCTTGCAGCTTTGTGATGTGGAAGAATGACCGCTTTTTTGAGCAGCGCAAAAAGGCTTTCACAAAGGCGATTGCCGCCGCCCTTTTGAAAGACGGAAAGGTAAAAATCAAAGGTATGTACTCGACCAAGACGGGAAAGACCTTTGACGGAGTTGTGCTGCTTGCCGACACAGGCGGCAAGTATGTAAACTTCCGCGTCGAGCAGAACCGAAAATGATAAGGCTTGATGAAAAGCAATACCGCGCCGTAAAGAAAATGACCCGCGCCGCTTGTGCAAACAACGATTGCGGGAATTGTCTGCTGCTGGACGACGGGGAAACTTGCGTTTGTGTGCAGAGTATCAGCTATTCGCTGCTATGCCGCTATTTCCGCGAAGCGGTATTACCCGCCGACAGGCAGCTTTGCGAACAGATCACCCGCAGCGGGGAAACCGATTTGAAGCGTTGCGCGGTATGCGGCAGCACGTTTGCGGCGGGCAGCAACCGGGCGAAATACTGCCCCGATTGCGCGGCAAAGATACGCCGCAGACAGAAAGCCCAAAGCGAGAGAAACAGGCGTTTACGGATAAAAACAACTACATAGCAAGCACAGCAAACGAGTACCCGTTTGCGAGAAATGCCCGCGCTTCCCATAGAGAGCGCGGGCATTTTGCTTGTTGGGATAGTCCCAAACCCTTATATGACCGAGAAAGGACGTGATGAAAGAATATGCCGTATTCCTCATACGACCATGACAAATTAGAAGCCGCCGAAACCATGCGGATAGAACGCCGGATATATTTTGAAGCAAAGGACAGGGAGATTGCCCCTTATGCTTCCTTGCCGATTGCGCAGCTACTTTCCATGCACAGCGAAAGCGCGGCGGCAGAACAGGCGATTTTTGACGACCTTAAAGAACGCGCCGCCGCATGGGAAGAACAGGCGGGAAGAACGCTTTTGCTGGATAAAACACTTGAATATGTGAGAACGCCGCACGTCCAGCACACCGCTAACGAGTGGCAGACCACCGAGCATAACCGCCATATTCGCAGCAACCGGGTATATCAGATGAATTACTACATTTACGAGAATACCCGCTACGACAAAGAAGCGCAGAAATCTATCCCGTATTCATGGACGCTTACATGGAGCGTGCGCACCAACAGCCCAAGCAGAACCCAAGCGAAGATTGCCGGACAAGATAGAAAGGTTTTCACCGACAAGGCAGCTATGGAAAAGTATCTGAATGGGCGTATCAAAGCGTATGACCGCTTGTTTACGGAAATCTCCCCGCCTATCCCGCAGGAGTACGCCGACTATTTCAAAGTAAACGGTATGCTCATGCCGGACTACACCATAGAGGGCGAAGAACCCCCGCAGCAGCAACAGGCGGCAGCTATCCCCGAAAATACCGGGCAGGAAAAGGAGCGTGAACACATGAGCGAACAGTTTTCTATTATGATAGGCAACCGCAGCCGCTTTGACGCGGGCGACCCCGGCGGCTATTGGTTGGATATGCCCGCCACAAAGGAGCAGTTGCACGAAGCTATGCGGAACGTCGGCATTACCGCCGACAACCCGCAGGATTTTTCCATTCGCGGCTATTCCGACGACCCGGAGAAACATATTGCCTTGCCTTATGAAATGGTATGCGCCGCCGACGTGGACGAACTCAATTTTCTTGCGGCGCGGCTCGAACAGCTTGACCCCGCCGAGGTTGGCAAGCTGAACGCAGCTTTGCAGCAGAAAAACGGGCTTGCAAATATTGGACAGGTAATTGACTTCACCTACAACGTGGATTTTTACGTCCATATCCCCGAAGTACATAACTACCACGATTTGGGCGACTATTACTTAAATCAATCCGGCATGGTACAAATGCCCGAAGAATGGAAAGGCGGCATTGACCTTTCTACTTTTGGCAGGAACGCTGCCGCGCAGGAAAAAGGCGCGTTTACCGAGTACGGCTATATCGTGGAAAGCGGCGACGAGTGGGAACGGCAGTTTGAGGGGCGCGAAGTGCCGGAAGAATACCGCATTATGAGTTACCCGCAGCCGGAGCGCGGCGAACAGGACAAAGCCTATATGGACGCAGCCGAAACGCAGCAAGCAGACGCACAGGCCGCAGAGCCGCAGCAGCCCCGCCCCGTCGTCCCCATTATCCTTACTTCCGAAAAGCCCGCCGAAAAGGTAAAGGAGATCACCGCGCGTTTGGAACAGGGCGTACAGGCGATTTTTGACAGCGACCGCTACAAAGAGTTTCTAACCGCTATGTCAAAGTTCCATGATTATAGTTTGAATAACACTATCCTAATTGCTATGCAGGGCGGCAATTTGGTAATGGGCTTCCGTCAATGGGAAAAGGAGTTTGACCGCCATGTAAAGAAAGGCGAGAAAGGCATTAAAATCTTTGCCCCCGCGCCCTACAAGGTGAAAAAGCTGGTTGATAAAATCGACCCCGAAACGAGAAAGCCCATGCTTGACCGCGAGGGAAAAGTGGTAAAGGAAGAAAAGGAAATCACCGTCCCCGCCTTTAAGGTTATAACCGTCTTTGATATTTCGCAGACCGAGGGCAAGGAGTTTCCCGACCTTTCCGTTAAACCGCTGCTTGCCGATGTGGAGCAGTACGAGGATTTTTTCGCCGCCCTTGAAAAAGCGTCCCCCGTCCCGATTGCATTTGAGCAGATCACAAACGGCGCAAATGGGTATTTCAGTTTGACCGACAAGCGTATTGCAATCAAAGAGGGCGTGAGTGAATTACAGGCGGTAAAGACCGCCATTCACGAAATCGCCCATGCGAAGCTGCACGACGTAGACTTAAACGCCCCGCCGGAGCAGCAAAACCGCGTTGACCGCCATACCTGCGAGGTAGAAGCGGAAAGCGTCGCTTATACGGTTTGCCAGCATTTCGGCCTTGATACTTCCGATTACTCTTTCGGCTATGTGGCTGGTTGGAGCAGCGGCAAGGAAATGACCGAGTTAAAAGCGTCCCTTGAAACAATACAGACCACCGCAAAGGAACTCATTACCGAGATTGAGGGGCATTTTACCGAGTTGCAGCAGCAGCGGCAAGCCGAGCAGGAGCAGGGCGATACCTTTTCCATTTATCAGTTAAAGCGCGGGGACGAAACAAGGGACTTGCGCTTTGAGCCTTATGACCGTCTGCAAGCGGCTGGACTTACCATTGACCGGGTAAATTATGAACTCGTCTATACTGCACCGCTTACAAAGGATATGACGCTGGGCGACATTTGGGAAAGGTTTAATATCGACCACCCCGCCGACTTTAAGGGGCATAGCCTTTCCGTTTCCGACATTGTTGTGCTTCATCAGAACGACGAGGACACCGCCCACTATGTAGACAGTATCGGTTTTCAGCAAGTGCCGGAGTTTTTGCAGGAGCAGCAGACCCCCGTATTTGACAAGCTGCCGCCCGAACAGCAGCAAGCCTTGTCCGACACCGTACAAGACACTTTGCAAATGCTGGTTGACGCAGACAAGCGGATTTATGGCGACGTTACGGGCAAGACCCTTGAAGCAATCGCGGCGCAAGGATATTCCTACAAGGACGGGCAGCTTGAAAAGCAGCAGCCGGAAGCGACCCCCGACAGCCTTTTGACGGGTGAAACCGTTAGAACGCCGAGGGGCAATTTTCATATTACCGATATGAGCCGTGAACAGATCGAAGCGGCGGGATTTGGTTTTCACCATGCGTCGGAGGACGGGAAGTATCTCATTATGGGGAATGGCACACAGGCTTATGCCATAGCCGCCGAGCAGCCGCAGCGGGATAATCCCTTAAAGCACGTCGAGGACACCATAGAGCAGAACGACAACAATTTTGACGGGCTTATCAACAATACGCCGCAAACGCCCACCGTTGCAGATTTTGAGCAGCGGGCAAAGGCGGGGGAAGCGATTTCCGTTACCGACCTTGCAAAAGCGGTAAAAGCCGAGAAACGGGAACAGCCGCAGAAAAAACCGTCCATTTTGAAGAAGCTGGACGAATACAAGAAACAGGCGGCGCAGCAGCCGAAAGATAAACAGAAAGAGCATAAAAAGGATTTGGAGGTTTGATAGCATGAATACCCGCTTTACCATTGAGGAAGAAAACATTGTTGCGATCTACGCCGAGGACAGCCGGGAAACAACGCTTGAAAATATCCTTGCCGCCATGCCCTACATGGACGAGGATATGCGCCAGCTTGCCGCCGCAGCGGTGAACAAGCTGCAAGCCATGACGGACAGCGAGTTTTCCGAAAGGGAGTTTATCTTGACCGACGAGGAATAGCCCATAGAGAACAGGGGCGCGGTTGCCGATTTCCGGCACCGCGCCCCTGTTCTTTTTTTGTCCTTGCGTGGACAATTAGAAAGCCGTTTTTGCGGGTTTGAATATACTTTATCGTCTATGTCGTTTTCATGCGCTGGAAGCCGCAGAAACACAGGCGTTTTCAGCCCTTAACATTCCACTTGCCACCCCATGTTTTGCGCCTTATCGCTCCTGCTCCCGCGCCCTGCTTTGGGACGGGTAAAGAATACTATCGACGTTCTTTTTGACAACGCCGTATTCCTGCATTTGCTTCTTGGCTTGCCGATAATCTTCATACAATTTGGTTTTCCTGTCGTTTAAGCTTCTATACTCCTTGCGCAGCGCGGCGAGATCGGGCAGCTTCTTTATCTGCATTTCCTTTAATGCCCTTGCCGCAGCTTCAAACAGGATAATTTCGCTTTCATGCCCCCGCAGATACTTTTCCTTGTCCGGCGATTTTCGGTATTCATCGTAAATCGGTTTTAACTGTCGGTATGTGGTGGTGTGCTTGATAAGCAGCGACAAATCAGACATACGCTGTTCCACTTCCTTAACCGCCTTTGCCGCCGCGTCATGAGCGGTCATAATATCGGCTATCTTGCTTTCAAGTTCGCTATAATACTCAATCTTGTTTTCGGTTAGGAAGTTCATGCTTTTAGCAGCCTGTTTCAGATTATGGATTTTTGCCCACCGTTCATAGCCCGCCGACTGTTGGGCTTTGATACTGTTTTCAAGATCGACGACAAGCCGGATTTTCTTATCTTCCCGCAGCGTTTTTGTTTTGGCAACATACACGCCCTTGATACGCTCCTTTATCGCTTCTTCCGTATAGGCCGCGCCGAGCGTCTTTGTGCGGGTAAACCGTTCCTGTCCGGCAGCGCGAAAGGAAATGTATTTGCCCTGTTTGATTTCATACCCCATTTCCTGCAAGCGGCGCAGCAGTTCGTCAAAATCTTTCACTTGGGGAATGAGAGTATCTATCGCCGTTTTCAGCTTTGCTTTGTAGCTTGTCCCTTGCTTTTCGGCGGTGTATTCTGCATAGCTTTTTCCCTTGTCCTGTCCCGGTACGACGACGGATAGCCCATGCTCTTTACATATCCTGTCGCTGGTGCGCCGGATAAAGTGATAGCTTTGCTTGTTGGAATGGTACTTTTTGTAGTCAACGAAGCTAACCGCGTTGAGTAGGCTAAGTACCCAGCGCCTTGCCGCATTGCTGCGGTAGGTTTCCGGACACTCGCCCCCGAACCGGACTTACAACTCTCGCTGTATCCGGCTCTCCATTCATTCACAGTCTGCACTGTGTATTTTAGTGTGACAGCTTTCACAGACTACCAGTGTTTTCCGGTTAATCTTTTTCATAAAAGCTGCCCACGGTTGACTTTCATCCAGCTCTTTCAGCGTTCTTACCTGGTGCATCACCAACACTGAAGTTTCTTTTCCACACCATTCACACCGATTTGCTTTCAATCGTGCGCCAAGACTGGGCTTCTTCAGAATGCCTTTTGGCTTATGGATAATATCCGCTTCTTTTCCCAGAGGATAGGGGTCTCTGGCAAGACTGCCTTGCCACAGTAGTCGAATACGCTCCTTGCCATGTTTGTCCTGAAATTTCACACCGATGTCTTTGCCGATACGATACTGAACAATGATTTTGCGCTTTGTTGTGCGGTATTTACAGGCCAGAGTTTTGTAAAAGCTGTACTCCATGATATAGCGGAACTTGTGTAGCTTGGAGCGATTGTTTGCAATCGCATAATAGTTACAGAATCCTCGTATCTCGCCGTTGTACTGGTCAAGAATACTCAGGTCCGTTCGCCCGACAAGTTTTCCGCGATGGGTGGGCTGCCAAATCTCTGTTCCATTGCGAACATCGATTCTCATGGCTCCCAGTTCCAGCAGCTTCTTCTGAATGGCGGAAGTTGGGACTTCCAGCATGACATGGCCGCTGTAATTTCTGGCCGTAGAACCACTTTTGGTTTTCTTGGTGTGATTGCTCTGCGGTGTAACCCTGATTTCAAATCCTAAGAATTTTGCCCGGTCTGTCGCTTTGGTTACCAGCGTCTTTTCGTCCGACAGTTCCAATTTCAACTGTCCGGCGATATATGTGCCGATTTCCTGTTTCACAGCCTGTGCATCCTCTTTGGCTCCGATGATACCGATAAGAAAGTCATCAGCGTAGCGGACATATTGCAGTCTGCGGAAGTTTTCGTCCATAGGGTCTTTACAGGGGATGGACTTGTGAACCTTGTCCAGTTCCCAGATGCTTTCCAGTAAGGACTGCTTTTCTTCCTCAGTTTTTGCCTTTGCCAGCTTTCTTTTGAGTCGGATTCTCTTATCGCTCAGCTTGCGGTATTCCACATTGACGGCTCCCTTGTTCCCACGGTCAAACCGTTTCTTAAACTCTGCCATATATTTGTCGAACTGGTCGAGATAGATATTGGCGAGAATAGGACTAATGATGCCGCCCTGTGGCGTGCCGCTGTAGCTTTGATGCACTTGGTTATCTTCCATATATCCCGCATTAAGAAATTTACGGATAAGGCGCAGGAAGCGTTCATCTTTGATTCTCTTGCGGAGGATGCCAATCATGACATTATGGTCGATATTGTCAAAGAAGCCTTTAATGTCTCCCTCCACAAACCATTTGCACCGTGTAAAGCGATTTTGAATCATTCTCAAGGCTGTGTGACAGCTTTTATTGGGTCGAAAGCCGTGGGAGGTGTCCTCAAAGCTGTTTTCATAGATGGATTCCAACAGCATACGGACAACTTCCTGTACCAGCTTGTCGTCAATGGACGGGATGCCCAGAGGACGGAGTTTTCCATTCTTTTTGGGAATATATGTCCGTCTGGACGGCTTGGGCTGGTAAGATTCGTCTTTCAGGGCTGCAATAAGCCTGTCAACTCTTTCAAGGCTCATTGCGTCAATGGTTTTCCCGTCTGTGCCTGCGGTCATGTTTCCCTGACTGGCATAGATATTTTGATACGCCTGTAAGAAAAATTCCCGGTTGAACAGATTGCGGTACAATCTGTCATAGACATAGCCGGATTGAGCTGAATGCTCTTGCAGACTGTTCAATACATTTTCTGGATTTCTCATAGTGCCTCACGCACCTTCCTTTCTTTTGCATTGAATCGAATGAACTGCCGCCCTTCGCCATGTGCGTGCCATTAACACGCTCGGACTACTACGGCGGCTCCGTTGCCATATTGGATTTTCAGGGCCTGCACCCATAGCTCTTGCGAGCATTCCAACTTAGGCAATCCCCATTTAGTAACAGAGTAAAAAGCTGTGTTCATTGTCGGATACGGTTTTCGTCCTTTTATGCTGATACATACGGGCTGCACATCGGTTTCGCTCCTGCCAGTCATCTTTTCTGGCGGAGATGCACAGCGCAGCGGATATAGCTGTCTTCCGCTGCGACCACCACAAATGTCCCTCGGACTGCCGTTCAACCAGTGTAGGCTTTATCCTCATATGAACTTTGGTCTTGCTGCTCAGTCGTGGCATGACAACTTGCCAACTCACAGCGTTACGGTCGTGCTATTGTCCCCTTTGGGTTTCCCCATCCAGGTTAGCCGTTGACCACAGGCATGAAACCTCACGCCTGCCGCTTGCTAAGCGGATTTACTCTGCCCCTTATGGGCGCACAAATCAAGTGATTATGCAGATGGTCTTTATCGACGTGAGTTGTCAAAACAAACTCATACTTGCCGCCTAATACCGCCCCGGCAAGTTCCATGCCGATTTTGTGCGCTTCTTCCGGTGTGGTTTCTCCCACCGCAAAGGATTGTATCAAGTGCCGCCCTAAATGTGTGCCGCGATCTCCGGCAGCTTCCCGCGTCCATGCAAACTCAATATCGGCGGTTTCCAGCCCGCAGCCGAAAGAGGACGCAAGCAGCTTCCCGTCTGTCTTTTCGGGATTTAAGATATAGTCTATCGCAGCCTTTAAGGTTGATTTAATAGGGTGCGTCTTTGTAACCGCCATATCTCGTCCACCGCCTTTTTAATGTCCTCTATATCCTGCCTGTAAACCGTCCCCGTCGCATTGGCGCGTTTTGCAATTTGGTTGATGTTCCGGCTCACCGCTTGCAGTTCCCGGATATATGCTTTTGTGTCGCTTCGGTCAACGACAAGAATATACCCGTCTATCGCCATTTTACGGAAGTATGCCCCATACTGCTTTATGGGAAGCTGCTTCATCTTCTCGTCGATCAGCCGCTTTTCTTCTTCCGTAACGTAAAACTTCATCTGTATATTTCTCTTTCGGTTTTCCATTTCCGCACCGCCTTTCGGTATAAGGGTTTGGGATTATCCCAACAAGCATTTTCCGCAAACGGGTACTCGTTTGCTGTGCTTGCTATCTACTCCATACCCCCACCGAAAGGCGGTATTTGTTGCGCGTTCCTTTGATTTTGGACGCAAAAAAAGATTGCAGCCGCCATGCGCTGCAATCTCCCGATTTCTCATATTGTGAGGTTAATCCTCTGCTTTTTCGACTTCCGTTATCTCCCTTGCTGTTGCGGTTACAATCCGTATGCCTTTATCGCTCATACCGTCCAGCAGCGCGTCAAGCTGCCGCCGCCCGGTGGATTTCTCCGCATTGCTGTTCGGGAAGAAAAATTGATCTACCGAAATATGATACCGGGTTACAAGGTCATAGAATACCTGTAAACTCGGCTGTTGTCCCTTGTTCTCGATATTCGCAAGGTAGCGCGGGGAAATATATAACTCGTCGCTTACCTTTTTGCGGCTCTCGCCGTATTCATTTCTCGCGGCTTTTATAGCTGCCCCGAAAGCCTTAAAGTCGTACAATGGTACGGGTCTTTTTGCCATTTTCATTCACCCTGTTACATTTTACAGTTCACCTTTCTTTTTGGATATGTCCACACAATTCATATCATTAGGTTAAATACTTCCTGTTGTGTATTGACAGTAGACTGATTTTCTGATAAAATAAAATTTATGTAAAAGGAGGCGGCGTTTATGTTGCATAGCATGCGTATTAGATAAGCATTGAAAAAAAGGATTTTCCCATTTTCAACATGGGCTTTTTTGTCATGCTTATTTTGCGGATGCTATACAAAAAACTAACGACGTATAGATATAGTATAGACATAGTGCAAGCTATGCCTTAGTTTTGTTGTACTGCTCTGTGCATTATAAATGCAGGTCAATGCTCATGTTGAGGATTGACCTGCATTTTTTTGTGTAAAAAGGACGAGTGAAATATAATGCTTAAAAAATATTGGATAAAATGTCCGATTTGTAACGGAAAGACGAGAGTTCAAGTATTTCATAATACTGTATTAAAAGATTTTCCTCTTTTCTGCCCTAAATGCAAATTGACGCATATCATTGATGTAGAAAAATTAGAGATTGTAATCAAAAATACAGAAAAACAAACTTTTATTATTTAGAAGAAAGGATATAAAAATGAAACGTTTACCTAAATATACGCCTGCGGAAGTACGGAATGATCCATACGGATTTACTTACAAAGAAATGTCGGAAGTTATTGGCGAGAATGAAGCAAAAGCCTTATATGAAGAATTATATAAGCAATTACCACGCAAAAAAAATCTATCAATGTTGGTAAAAAATATTTGCAAAAGCAGTGATACTGAAAAGTATGTTTACGAACTGAAAGACAACAAATACATTGAAACGGTTTTTATCAAGCGGCGAGATGGTGGAACTGTTTGCGTGAGCACACAAGTCGGTTGTCCTGTTGGTTGTATTTTTTGTGAGTCCGGGCGAAATGGCTTTGTTCGTAATCTAACATCGTCAGAAATCGTACAACAGATTATATTGTTGCGTCGAAAAGTAAACCGTATCGTTTTTATGGGTATGGGAGAGCCTTTATTCAATTATGACAACTTGATAAAAGCAATCCATATTCTCCGAGATAGATATGGGCTCAACTTTCCAACCGACGGCATTACCATATCAACAGTTGGTCCGGTCGATCAATTAAAAAAATTGCGCGAGGAACATCTTAAAATTCAGTTGACAATATCTTTACACGCAGCAACACAATCTGCAAGAAATCGTATTATTCCTCACATGCGCATATATGCTATTGAAGATGTTGTTAAGCAAGCCTTATCCTATTCTGAAAGGCATAATCGCAAAATTGTCTTTGCGTATTTGCTTTTACCGGGTATAAATGACCGGCCCTCAGATGTAAGACAACTTGCAAAATGGTTTCGGGGCAAAAAAGTTATGATTAACGTGTTACAATACAACCCAACAAGCAATTCAAGAATTAAAGCACCACAGAAACGGGAAATAGTTGCATTCAAACATCAATTAGAGCAAGCAGGACTTGAAGTTACTATGAGAGTTTCTCATGGCAGAGAGATTAACGCGGCTTGTGGACAGTTAGCTAACACATATAATAAATTCAAAAAAAAATGATTAAAAGTGCCAGACGCATAGACGCAGAGCCGATAACGCATTAGGTCAAAAAACCTATGTGTTATCGGCTTTTTTATTTAATATTGCGCAAAAGCCGCTGTTCCCTATTATAGAATGGATTGCGGGTAGTGTATTAAAGTCGCCCTTTTTTAAGGATACGGCGGTATCGGGGAGGTATCGCCGTGTCCATTTTTATTTACTGTAACCCGCCTAATGCTTTGCGGTCAAAAAAAGCTATGCTCCGCAAGCGGGATATTCCGGCTATGAGTATGAACTGTCAATACATCTAAATACTTCTTACATTTCCTTTGCGCTCGTCCGCGTCTTGCGGACGGGCGCATTTTGCTTTTTTCAACTTTTTTCTGAAAAGCGCACTCAAGAGCCATCTCCCGAACGGGTACGGAGCGAAAGGGGCAGAGAGGACAAGCCCTTAACTCCCGTCCTCTACTCCACGCGGGAAGGAGGTGAACTCTATGGAGCTATCTTCTTCCGACAAGGAAAGAATACAACATCAGTACGACGCATTAGCAAAGAAAACTTTGGTCGGCGAAGCGAAAAGCCACCGCCGCACTCTTGCGAAACGCGCAGCACGCGAAGTTACTTTTTCGGATTTGAGCGAAAGCGAACTCGCGCAGCTTTTCACAACGGACGAATACAAAAGCGATTATTTCCGTTTTCAAGTGTCCGGCTTTGATGTACTCGTCAAAAATGAACTGCTTGCCGAAGCCCTTAACGCTTTGCCCGAAAGGAAACGCGACATTATCCTTTTGTCCTACTTCTTGGATATGAGCGACGCGGAAATTGGCGAACTGCTGAATGTTGTACGCACGACGGTTTTCCGGCACAGGAAATCCGCGCTTGCGAAAATCAAACAGTATTTGGAGGGAAAAGCAGATGATGAATACCGTTAGGAAATCTGAAAATCTGTTGCCGTTCCCTGTCATTTCCGCAGCGGCAAACGGCGACACAACCGCCATGTGCGCGATCTTGAAGCATTACGAGGGTTACATAGCGAAACTTTGTACCCGCACGCTGAAAGACGACGCGGGCAATACCTATTCCTATGTGGACGAGGAAATGCGTAACAGGCTGCAAGTGCGCCTTATTACCCGCACCCTTGCTTTTCATGTAGGATAATCTTTTAGCCCATGCGGGGAGCGTGTCCCCTTTCCACGCTTCCCGTTATGGGCTATTTGTCGTTCCGCAAAAGCATATCCGCTGTTGATGTGCTTTTGCAGGCCGACAAAGCCTATTGTTCTTTGACAAAGAAAGCGGCCTTTGGTGCGCAGCATAACAGGCAACGGGTACATTCCGTCTGTACCGAGCCGGGCGGCGGGTACGCCATGACCGCTTTTCCCCGTTGGGGAAAAGTCGAGCGAGAACTACCGCGCCGTAAAACAAGTTTAGCAGCTTGTGGGCGACGACATACAAGGCGGCACAATGATACTCCCGCGTTGAACACCCTCAAAGTATTGCGCGGCGCACCCATAAGCATGGGCCGGGGTGAAACTCCCGTGAGGTTGCAGCTAACAACCGCCCGTTTTTGCCTTTTGACGAATATAGTTTATCCATACAGGAAAAGGAGGTTTTTCTAATGGATAAAAAACAGACAATTACAACCGAACGCAAAATAGGGAAAATCACCTATCTTGTTCAAGCGTTGCCGAGTGAAAAGGCAACCGATACAATCCATAAAAAGATTGAGAAACTCATTGTAAAGGATTTGCAGAAAAAGCCCGGAAATCCGGGATTTTTAGCGTCCGAGTAGTGCATTAGGCGGCGGGATATGGTATAATGATAGCAACACATTATACCTGTTTATTCGGCTGTCGGAAAGGAGGACTAATGTTACAGTCGAATAAAATCACCGCCCTTTACTGCCGTTTAAGTCAAGAGGATATGCAGGCCGGAGAAAGCGGAAGCATACAGCACCAAAAAATGATACTTCAACGCTATGCGGACGAACACCATTTTTTGAACACAAAGTTTTTTGTGGACGACGGATTTTCCGGCGTGAGTTTTGAGCGCGAGGGGCTGCAAGCGATGTTGCAGGAAGTGGAAGCCGGACGAGTGGCGACGGTTATTACCAAAGACCTCTCCCGTCTTGGCAGAAACTATCTGAAAACGGGCGAACTCATAGAGATTGTATTTCCCGAAAACGGAGTGCGCTATATCGCGATTAACGACGGAGTTGACACAGCGCGGGAGGATAACGAGTTTACCCCCTTGCGGAACTGGTTTAACGAGTTTTACGCCCGCGATACAAGCAAGAAAATCCGTGCAGTTAAACAGGCACAGGCGCAAAAAGGCGAGCGTGTCAACGGGGAATATCCATACGGCTATATCCCAGACCCGAACAACCGCCACCACCTTATACCCGACCCGGAAACCGCGCCGATTGTCAAACAGGTTTTCGCTATGTTTGTTAGCGGCGTGCGTATGTGCGAAATCCAAAAATGGCTTGCGGAAAACAAAGTCTTGACGATTGGAGCGTTGCGCTATCAGCGCACAGGACAGGCGCGGTATCAGCGGGCAATGATCGCCCCCTATACTTGGCCGGACAAAACGCTCTATGACATATTAGCAAGGCAGGAATATTTAGGGCATACCATAACCGCGAAAACTCACAAGGTATCCTACAAGTCGAAAAAGACCCGGAAGAACGAAGAAGAACAACGCTATTTCTTCCCAAACACCCATGAGCCGCTTGTTGACGAGGAAACCTTTGAACTTGCGCAAAAGCGGATTGCTACCCGCCACCGCCCGACAAAAGCAGCGGAGATTGATATTTTTTCCGGCTTGCTGTTTTGCGCTGGTTGCGGACATAAGATGTATTACCAACAGGGCGTAAATATCGAGCCGCGCAAGTTTTCCTATTCTTGCGGCGCATGGCGCAACAGGGCAAGGACAGGCAGCGAGTGTACCTCTCATTATATCCGCAAAAACGTACTTCTTGATTTAGTGCTGGAAGATATGCGGCGGGTTTTGCAGTATGTTAAGGAACACGAACAGGACTTTATCTGTAAAGCTACCGAGTACGGCGACATGGAAGCGAGAAAGGCATTAGCGCAGCAGCAAAAGGAACTTTCCAAAGCACAGGCGCGTATGACCGAACTTGACACGCTTTTCCGCAAGCTGTACGAGGACAACGCATTAGGCAGACTGACAGATGAACGGTTTGTGTTTCTAACTTCCGGCTACGAGGACGAAAAGAAATCCCTTGCCGCAAGGATAGACGAGTTACAACAGCAGATCGCAACCGTTACCGAGCGAAAAAGGGATATATCAAGGTTTATTCAGATTGTCGGGAAATACAGCGACATACAGGAATTGACCTATGAAAACGTCCATGAGTTTATCGACCGTATTTTGATACATGAATTAGACCGGGAAACCAACACCCGGAAAATCGAAATCCATTACAGCTTTGTCGGACAGGTTGATACCGAGCAGGAGCCGACGCAAGTTGTCAACCATGACCGCCGTAACATGGTAGATGTAAAAAGTATCGCTATCTAACCCCAGCAAAAGTCAGGCCAGTGTTTGTATTCTTGAAGGTGGAAGAAGATATCGCCGGCGCGGTCGAGGATTCCATAATAATACTGCTAAGGCCTGTACAGCCGGAAAACGCATAAACCCCAATTTGGGTCAGGTCTACCGGCAGCGACTGCAGCGCAAGGTTCTTGCAACCGGAAAACGCCTCATCCCCAATTTGCTTCAGATCTACCGGCAGCGACTGCAGCGCAAGGTTCTTGCAGCCGGAAAACACAGAATTCCCAATTTGGGTCAGGTCTTTCGGTAACGATTGCAGTTCAAGTCGCTCACAGCCGCAAAATACATAATCCCCAATTTGGGTCAGGTCTTCTGGCAGCGATTGCAGGGCAAGGCTCGTACAATTCCTAAACGCAGAATCCCCAATTTGGGTCAGGTCTTTCGGCAATGACTGCAGTGCAAGGCTATTGCAGCCGAAAAACGCATAATCCCCAATTTGGGTCAGGTCTTTCGGCAATGATTGCAGTGCAAGGCTTGTGCAGCGGCTAAATGCAGAATTCTCAATTTTGGTCAGGCCGTCCGGCAGCGCTTGCAGGGATAGGCTCGTGCAACCGGAAAACGCAGAAACCTCAATTTGGGTCAGGCTGTCTGGCAGCGCTTGCAGGGATAGGCTCTCACAGCCGGAAAACGCAGAATTCCCAATTTGTTTCAGACCGTCCGGCAACGATTGCAGTTTAAGGTTTCTGCACCCATAAAAAGCATACTCCCCAATTATCTTCAGGCTATCTGGTAGATACAGCATTTGCATTTTTGTCATATAGTCCTTAGCGGTATGTGTATTATTCATAATCGTTTCAAGATCCGTCATGCCAGACAAGTCAAGGGTTGTCAGATTGTCCCAATCGCTGTTTATATAATATTGTTCTAATAGATATTTCCAGTTGTATCTTGTAATCTCCTTTACATTGCCAGTCAGCTTGATGGTAGTAATATTGGCTTTTTTGCCAGTCAGAACAGCATCTATAGCCTTTTTCATTTCGTTGTCATCCATGCTATTGCCGCCACTGCCATTGCTATTAAAGGTCACATCCAAAACATCATCCTGCACATCCAATACGACATTGGCCGCCCCAATCCTCACATAGATCTCCGGCAGCTCCACATCCCTTTCACAGGTATATCCAGTTGGAAGAACAGGCGTAAAAAGATAACTGCCCTGCCCGGCGTTTTCGTCATATTCGGTGTCAGACTCCCACGTTACATCCGTTATGGTGACCGATTCCGAAATGTGTTCCTTGTCCTTCTCCAAAGGGTAACCGGACGCGCTCAGTGTATTAGGCAAGTCCAGTTCAGATAGCTTTGTACCGGCAGTAACAGTCTGATATTGTGTCTTCTCACCCAGCGCCTCAAAAGCTGTAAGGACAAATACTGTCGTTTCTTCTGATTTTTCTATGTTTGTCTCTGGAAACTCCTGCTCAGGTAAACCGTTACCGCTCACCTGTTTTGATTCCTTGCTGCACTCTTCACAGTTAAAGCCGCAGGAGTGGCCCTCCAAAGCCTCTTTGTACCCGCAATCCTCATCATGCTCCCCACGCTCATGGGGGCAGTTCCATTCATAGCATTCCTGTGTATGTTCATGGGCAGCATTATTATCTGATGCCGGTTCCATGTTCTCTTCCTCATAACCGCAAACCAGCTTATCCGTATAACAGACGTCCGTGTGGACGTGTTCACAGGAATGACCCTCCACAGCCTCCACATAGCCGCATTCTGTTGTATGCTCCGGATGGTGTTCGCACAGGCCCTCCGTATCAGATGACGTCCCTTCTGCATAAATGGTTGTCCCCAGCTGTCCTGCCAGCAGGACAGCACACAGAAGCAGCGAAAGGCCGCACGCATGTTTCCTGTTCCTCATCTTGTTCCTCCCTTCCAATCCCTTTGATTCCTTTTCGTAAATTTATGACTTTCCCGTCTTGGGGCTTGTGTTTATAAGTCTGGACATTGCCTGCTCCATCTTTTGGCGGGATACGGGCTTCCGGCAAAAGAACGGGACACACAGCCGGTATGCCTGCTCACGGAAGTCCATATCGGAAAACCAGAGAATTCTTCTGGACAGGCTCCTTGCGCTGGTGATAGTGTTTAAGCCTTCCACGCCGTCCCGTGCGACAATGACAGCGTCCGGCAGTGCCTGCTTTACCATGCCGTCCAGCTCTGGCCAGTCTGCACAGCCTGTTACCTGCGCTTCCCTTCCCTGCAAACACTGCCGGGCCAGGTCAATCAGCTGTTCCCGCTCCGCAGCATCACCATCGCAGACAATCACCTTCCACATGTATGATCTCCTTTCTGTCGTGAATTTCCTTATATTATCAAAATAATAGTAATATAATCAGATAGCAAGAAGGTGGCCGGAACTTGCAGTTTTTGGCCTGAAATTGCATTATTAAAACCGGTTTTTGAGAAAAATGGTCTAGACAGAGAATTTATGTTGAGATATGTAAGAAGGGCTATTCGAGAATAAGACAAACCGGGAAATCCGGAAGAAAGATAAGCTGATGACACAGTTATCCATCACAGACAACCATGTGGTTTTTAGCTTTATCCCATTAATGAAGCAGGATGTTTCTTTGGAACGTTCTGCTAATAGGTATACTGTTTCCGTTCATTATTTTATTAAAAAAGAGATTGCATTCCCCATTATCTTCTGTTATAGTATAAAACAAAATTTAAAAGCGAGGATCTATTTATGAAACTATTTAATTCACTTTCCAATCGACGCAGCCGATGAAGCTTGTATCTTTTAAGGTACAGGCTTATATGCTGTGTACCTGTGGAAAGTGATTTGAATTTTTCCTTTCAGACACTGTCAGGTTTACACAGCCTGACAGTGTTTTTTATTTGGAGGAAAAAGGATGAAATTATTGACAGATTTACTTACAGCAATTTTCGAAACAGCTTTTTTAAACTGTGGTTATGATAAAACGCTTGGAAAGGTGGTTGTTTCCGGCCGTCCTGATTTGTGTCAGTTCCAGTGCAATGGTGCTTTTACCGGTGCAAAATTATATAGAAAATCACCGTTAAGCATTGCAGACGATGTTTCAGCGCTCATTAAGCCTGACGGAATGATTAGCAAAATCGAAGTCATGGCACCTGGTTTTATCAACATTACGATTAATGACGGATTTTTATTACACTATGCCGAACAAATATTTCATGACAAATATAAAGGGATTCCCCAGACTGAAGCCCCGGAAACCATAATCCTTGATTATGGCAATCCCAATGTAGCCAAACCCCTTCATGTAGGGCATCTGCGTTCCGCCATAATCGGCGAAGCGCTGAAAAGAATCATCATTTCTACAGGAAGAAAAGCTATCGGCGATGTCCACCTCGGCGATTGGGGCTTGCCAATAGGCCTTGTTCTCGCAGAAATGGAAGAAAAATATGCAGACAGGATTCCGCCGATTACCGCTGATTTGCTGAATGAATTATATCCCCTTGCAAGCAAAAGGAGCAGAGCAGATGAAGCTTTCCTTGAGAAAGCAAGAACAATAACCGCTGAATTACAAAAAGGCAGCATCAAATATATGGACACCTGGCGCAAAATGGTTTCTGTTTCGGTCAGGGATATCAGGAAAACCTTCGACAGATTACATGTTTCATTCGATTACTGGTATGGAGAAAGTGATTCCAGTAAATATGTACCGCAACTGCTTCAGATATTATCTGAAAAAAATTTGCTCGTTCCCAGTGAAGGTGCACAGGTTGTGGATGTTTCCTGTGAAAGTGATAAGGCTCCTGTTCCGCCTGCCATTGTCATAAAATCAAATGGTTCTGAAGGCTATGTGACAACAGATATAGCTACGATCCTTCAGCGGCAGCAGGATTTTAAGCCTGACAGGATCTGGTATGTAGTTGACTTCAGGCAGAATCTGCATTTTACGCAGGTGTTCCGTACCGCACAAAAGGCAGATCTGATTCCCGCTTCAACAGAACTGACTCATCTGTGTTTCGGAACGGTGAACGGCAAGGACGGAAAACCTTTTAAAACCCGTGACGGCGGAATCATGCAGCTATCTGAACTGCTTGATACCGTGGTAAACTGTTCTTATGAAAAACTGAGAAATACAGATGATATTGACATGAATTTTAAAAAAGAAACTGCAGAAAAAATCGGTATAGCAGCGATAAAATTCGGTGATTTAATCAATCATTATTCGAAGGACTGCGTGTTTGACATTGACAAATTCATGGCATCAGAGGGCAAAACAGGTGTTTATCTGCTTTATACGGTTGCCCGGATCAACTCCATACTCAAAAGAATTGACAGCTTTGATTTAACCGCCCCTCACTCATATGGCATTTATTCTCAAAGCGAGCGAGAGCTTTTGCTGAAGCTGGCCCTGAGCGGTAATGCCTTTATAAACGCCTATAATGAAAAATCACCAAATATCATCTGTGAAAATGCATATCAGATTGCTGTGGCTTTCTCAAAATTCTATCATGAAAATCATATTATGAGCGAAAGTGACGGACAAAAAAAGGCCTCCTGGCTTGCTCTGTGCATATATACAAAAGATATGCTGCAAAAGCACCTTGATACCTTAGCGATTGATACGGTTGAGTTAATGTAAAACCCGTCTTATTTTCAGCACCCACAAACAGCCGGTATAAATTTTATACCGGCTTAATCAAATTTTCCTCATACAGTGTATCGAAAGTATTGACCGCGCCGCCATGCTCAGCTATTTTCCCATCCACCACCTTGTCAATGTCAACGCCGGTGAAGGACAGTCTTTTGTGTGTGGGCTTTATTCCAATCCACTCTCCTTCATGTGTTCCTTCCATGATGAATTCAGAGATCACATAATCACCGTCCGCATATTGCTTAAGTATTTTCATGGTATAATCGGGGTAAGTTTTCTTTACATCAACAAGGTGCTGCTTCATGCCATCTATCCCCACAGGTATTATCTGTTCCCCGACTTTCACGACACAGTCTTCTGCGATAAATTGAGGAAGTTCCTCCAACAGATTTTCTGACACAATTGTTTCATAGAAATATTTAACAATATCTTTTTTCTCCATTTTTATTCTCCTCATGGTTGCGTGATACCGTACTGTATACCGGTGAATACCGGATTATAAGCATAACCGGCTGAAAGTTATCATTGCTATACTAATAAATTATGAATTCCCTGTCAAATAAAAAAACAAATTATTTCAAAACAATAAACGATATATCATTGATACTTCATATTATATCCATGTATTGGCAGCAAAAGGCCCGTGTGGTAAAATTATAGGATAATACCTGACAATAAACAGAATATAAAAATACATATATTCAGAACGGAGGAATCATGCTTACTCCCAAAGAAGCGGAAAAAGAACTGGAATTGGGCGCTGGCTTAATGCCGGGCCCCTGGGTACAGCACAGTAAATCTGTTGCCGTAAATGCCCGGCTGATAGCGGAGCATACAGACTGTATGGACAGTGAACGTGCCTATTCCATGGGGCTTATGCACGATATAGGGCGCAGGGAAGGCGTCAAGGCTATCATGCACATCATAGACGGTTACCGTTATATGACAAAACTCCACCAGCCTGAAATTGCCAGGATATGTCTGACACATTCTTTTCCCATACAGAATATCAATACCTTTATCGGAAAATATGATTGTTCGGAAGAAGAAAAGAATTTTCTGGATCATTACCTCTCTGCCGTTGTCTATGACGATTATGACAGGCTGATCCAGCTGTGCGACGCCATATCCCTGCCAAACGGCGCCTGTATTATGGAAAAAAGGCTGGTGGATGTAGCCCTAAGGCATGGCCTGCCATCATTTACCCTTGATAAATGGAAGGCTTTTATGAATCTGAAAAAATACTTTGATGAATTATGTCATTGTAATATTTATTCCCTTTTGCCGAATGTGATGGAAAATTCTTATGAAAGCCTGATATAAGGGCCGCTGTCGGCTTTACTGGCCTGCAGGGGAATATACGGCATTTACATAATAATACATACGTTTATGTCTGTTATGCAAATCCAGTGAACAATATTCCGCCATTCTTTGCAAAATGAACCGCATGGCGGCCCAGCCCTGTTCCCAGATCGAGAAGCTTGCTGTAACCCTTTTCTTTCCATACCTGCGACAGATAATAACTGTCCTCCGTAGGCTTCAGCCATGCCGACTGATTTGCATTTTCCCAATCCCATCCCTTTGATTGAACCATAATTCCTCCTTTACCTCTCTTCAACTAAAAATCCATCCACAGCAAAATCTTTTAAAGTAAAACTGACATTGATCGAAAATTCAAAACGGAGTTTATTCCCATAAAAAGAGAAACGATAGACAGCGACATACGGTGTTTCAATGAAATAAATCTTCAGTATAAGAACTTCGTTAAAGACTGCCTCACAGTAATATTCCTGCTTATGAACCTGCAGGTCCTTCAGGAAATTCATTTTCCCGCTGGTTTCCTGTAAAAGTGAAAAACGGATAGTTTCGGTATATTCCGCATAACATAGCTTCACCAGATATTCATTACAGGATGGAAGAAATTCCACATACTTGATTCCCAGAATATTATCTTCCAGCCTGAAATTACTACACGGGATTACAGCATCCACGGCAGCAGCGTTTTTTTCAGGTCTTGTATTTTCGATATAGGCGCAGCAGCATTCTGTATCATTAAGCAAATGCTTATAAATTAACGACAACAAGGCTTCCGTTTTGGAATACTGGGAAAACACAATGACAGCTTTCTTTTTATCAGGGCACATTAAGCACAGCTGACCAAAAGCACCATCCATACGGTAATATCCATCCTTACCGATATGAAATTGATAACCATATCCGTTTCCCGAAAACTCACTGTCCGGATTGTTTATATCATCCTGCTTAATTATTTGCTGTGTTACGGCCATCTTCAGATATTCCTTTGATATAAGCTGACTGCCGTTGTATGAACCCTCTTTTAACAGCAGCTGCGCTATTTTGACAAGAGACATGGGATACAGGCTCAGCCCCATTCCTCCTGCCGTCAGCTTTTCCGGGGACAGCTCCCATTGAGCCTCATAAATCTCCATGGGATAAAATAAATACCGGTTCAGGAACTGTTCCAGAGACAGGCCTGACACTTTCGTGATAATGGCGGACAGCATATGGGAGCAATGGGTGCTGTACCTGTAAAAGGTTCCCGGCTCATGGGGAAATGACTGTTTCAGAAAGGCTTTCACCCAATTATCCTGATCAAATAGATCCGAATAAGTATTTTCATGAATCCCGCAGGACATGGTCAGCAAATGCTGAACCGTAATCCTGCTCAGATTTTCATCCGGTGTCCCCGGACACTCCTCCGGGAAAAAACCGATAATAGGATCATCCATATGCAGCAGACCCAAATCCCAGGCAATTCCTGTTGCAAGTCCCGAAAAGGTTTTAGTCATGGAGAAAAACAGTTTTAGGGAATCCATTTTATAGGGATATCTGACATATTCCCCCATCACACTGTTCTCCGAAATATACAGGGCATGTGTGATATTCGTATTTTCATTTTTGCTGCATTCCTGTATAAAACCTGCAAATGACACGACTTCATCCTCCTCATTTCATCATAATTCTTTTTGTTCCCATTCTTTTTTCCATATTCTACATTAAAATCGCAGGCAATTTCATATGTGTCATACTCGCCAAACCATCATGCGTCCCCCGTCAATATCAATATTCTCAGAACTCGTTTATCTCCGATGACAATACAGCCTCCAGAAAGCTTTCCGGCGCAGAGCGGAAGCGCAGTCTTTTATAATCTTCCTCCGGCATATAACGCATCAGCACCGGCAGGCTTTCCTCCAGTCCATTTTCCCGATATCCGATTCTCTTGTCCGTAAGAAACGCAAAGCCAAAGTCCGTATACAATTTAATAGCTCTATAGCTTGATGGCTGTGTGTGCAGATATACAGGAAAATCATTCGCTCCAAGTTCCGACAACAGCTTTGTAATAAGGGCTCTTCCTATTCCGCTGTTTTCACATTCCTTTTTTACCTTAAGCCAGTGCAGGGTATTTATTTTCCCATAGGACTTCCAGATAAAGCCGGTTCCTACAGGATTCCCCTCACTATCCCTCACAAAGAGACACTGTGAATAGAATAAATCTTCTTTTTCTCCATATACCTTCTGAAAATAGTCTGTCATATAGCCGAAAAACGCTTCCGCCTGTTCTCCCTCGTCGAAAGGCATTCTTTTCCACAGGTCAAGCTCATCCCTCCTGCATGAATCAAAATAATATCCTTCAGACAGACAGGCATAAGCTTCCTTCTTCGGTACTTCGCAAACCATGAACAAATTAAGATCCGGAATTTTCTCGTACATCCTATACTCCTTTTATTACCATTTCCTCTGTTACCTGATACAAAAAAAAGCAGGACATCATAAACGGACCGTTTTCCGTCTGACATCCTGCATACCACTCTTATTTGATTTTCCAGTCTCCCTGCAGCATCATGAACACTTTCCATTCTTCTAAGTTCCCCATGACAAAACTGTCCTTAGGTACAAGAAGAGACAGCTTCTTCTGGATCACCAGGACATACAGATTCTTGGAACTGATAATCTTTGTAATCGCCGAATACTCAAATACGGAATGAGCGCCGTTGTTGGAAAAGATTTCGAGAGCGTCGGAATAAAAGCTGATTCTTCTCTCCAGAGGTTTTCCCCCGTTATTCGCCACCTGTTTGGCAAATTTCTTATCTCGAGAGGATTTATAAAGGAAAAACGGCATTACCAGACATATGATACCCACAAGAAGGAATACAATGCCCGAGCTGAAGGCGCCGCCAATGATGCTGAACAGTCCGAGAATAATACTGACTCCGCCCATGATATAATACAGCTTGCGGTATTGGCCCATAAATGCTTTCACAAATTCCAGGTACACTTCTTTGGTGATCGTAAATTCATTTTTGAAAAGGAGCTGGCCTCCGATACGGTATCCGGTTCCTGCCTGATGTATCGGCGGTATTGTCCTGGTGTTTTCACCCGGTTCTTCTGCGTCTTCGGACTCATCTGCTTCAGAGTCCTCCTTTTCCGCCCCATCCGCTTCCGGTTCATCTACTTCTTCTTCATCTGTCCGCTGGCCGTCTGCTCCCTGCTGTACTGTCTCTTCCAGATCTGCCGCAGTGTCTGCCCCTGCTTCCTTATCTTCTGTTTCCATAGTCTCGTTCTTTTGTTCTTCCATTTTTACCTCTCATTCCACCTGCCATAAACAGCCTGTTTCTTTCTGTCTGTTCTGCCATAAAGAAATTATGTATGTAAATAAAATTATAATAGAAAGCCTCCCGGCCGTCCACCTTTAATTTTACTTTCCGATTTGTCATTTCCCTATCTTCCACATACTATAAAATAGAATACCATAATCGGATGGGAATGAAAAATGAATTCTTCCAATTACAATAGAAATAATTCCTCCTGCTGCAATTCATGCGGTTCCTGCGGCTGCACCCAATGCCGGCAGGGGCCGCCCGGCCCTCAGGGGCCTCCCGGTCCACAAGGCATCCCGGGGGAAAGAGGCCCCAAGGGAGAGCAGGGGCCTGCCGGTCTCCGGGGAGAACAGGGGCCTCAGGGTTTCATCGGCCCACGAGGCAAACAGGGACCGCAAGGCCCTGCCGGACCGCAGGGCATACCCGGCCCACAAGGCTTGCCCGGGGCCAGAGGGGAACAGGGGCCTCCCGGTACAGAAGGCTGGAAAAATACTGCCTACGCTCAATATGGAATCGCCGCATCTCCTCCCAGCCATAATTATCTTCCTTATTATCCTGTCTGGGGCGCCGGGGGACTCACCAGTCTGCCCACTGATGAAACCATACAGCTTATGCCGGGATATGTTTACATGATTTCTTTTGTTTTCCTGGCAGTACCGGATGCCGGAAATTACTATCAGCTCCTGCCCTATCTTAATGGCTCGCCCCGTTTCCTTTATTCCGTACTGGCAGCTGCGGGAAGCGGCAGGACAGCTTCTGCCAGCGCCTCCTTTCTGACCAATGAAGCCCTTTACGAACCTCTGGATTTTTCCCTTTTGCTAACTTATCCTGACACGGTACGTAATATAGATATCACCGGAGCCGTCTCCATTTATCCTGTCGCCGTTCTTTAGCCAATAAACAGGCCTGCCATTCCTTTTTATGGATAGCAGGCCCGTTTTATTCCTCCCAAGTGAATGGAGGATTGCTCATTAAAGTCTGAAGTTCATTAAGATTACTTTCCCATAACATTTGACTTAAAAAAGTTTTCACTTATATAAGGTAATAAGATCTTTCACATATATTTCCCCATTTGTAAATTGAATTTTATTATTGCTTAAAAATCCATCCAGCGATTGAATTGTTTTATCCATAAGAGAAATCTTCCATTTTTTTCTTAAATCTTTTTTGAAGCTTATATAAATTTCATTTTTTAATGGTTCATATACTATTGTACAAAGAGTATTCTCCTGACTGGTTTTATTTAAAACTTCAAAGGCTTCATTTATTCCAAAGCTGTCAATATTATTAATGTATTCATAGGCACAAATATATCTGTCAGCACCTATTCCATGTACTTCCTTATAATTTGTTTCTTTAAATTTCCCATTCGGGAAATTAGTCATAACAATAAAATCATTATAAATAGGACTTACTGCATTTGTATTACTTCCTTCTTCCAGAATAAATGCATCACCAGTCTTATCGGCGATAATAGTATGTAACCCTAAATCCGGGTATAGTGGATTCCTGGGATATGCGATTACTCTTTTATTAAGGATTTCAAAAAATTCAGATGCTTTTTTTGTTTCCTTCAGCGCCTCATCAAAAACATCAAAAGCAAACCAGTCATTTTCGTCACAACCTGCTTTGAACCCCGGGCCATAATCTACTGCCTGGGTACATATAAAAAGGCCCTCGCTGTTAAAGCCAGCGATATCCCTGTATTTGTTACCTGCAAATCCGGAAAAGTAAAATAAGTTCTTATCCTTATAACTATTAACCTTCAGTTTTAAATCAATATCATCCGTATCAAAATTCATACCGTAAACGGGTTTTTGCTGACTGTATACTGCAAAACTTGTACACATTTTGGAACCTCCTTTTGAGATATCATTATGTCATATACTTAAAATTTCAGAAAATCATTCAGTTATTTTTTCATCGGCTTCACCGCTTTCCTAAACTATGTCCATATGATACCATCATACATTTCGATGACTCCACCTATAACATTTTTCAGAATCAAAAATGAGTCTCCTTTCTTAATGGCTTGCCCTGTTTCCTTTATTCCGTATCGGCACCCTCGGAAAGCAACAGAACAGTTCCTGTCAGCGCACCGTTGTTTAACCGGTAAACGGGCCTGCCATTCCTTTTTATGGATAGCAGGCCCGTTTTTTCTTACATTGCGTCAATTGGCAATGCGGAATATTTCTTCCTCTTTAAGAGGAATCTGTTCTTCCTCTATGCTGAGGATTTCAATCCACTTGCCCCTCTTGATTTTGTCTACAAGATGAAGGATTTCTTTCTGCGTTCCCTGTACCTCCATCTCCACTCTGCCATCTGACAGATTAGCCACCCAGCCGGTCAGGCCCATTTCCCTGGCCGCCATATAGGCCGTATAGCGAAAGCCCACTCCCTGTACCTCCCCGGAAAAAATCATATGCTTTCTGATTTCCATGGGTCTTCCTTTCCTTACCTTGCGCAAATCTGTTCTTCTTTCTCAGAACTTCAGATTCTTGAACAAATCGCCCAGTGAAGTAGTGGCTTCTTCTTTGGAACTGTACTCTGCCGCCTGATGGGCTTCTATCTCATCGGCTTCCGTATTTTCCTCCACAGCTTTTATGCTGAGGCTTATTTTATTGTCATTGGTATTCAGCACCTTGACCTTTACCTTATCCCCTACAGCAAGAACTTCGGAAGGCTTTTTAATTCTCTTCTGACTGATCTGGGAAATGTGTACGAGTCCGCTCAAACCATCAGGCAGGCTGACAAATGCACCGTAAGGCATCAGGCTTTCCACAACTCCCTCCAGGATACTGCCCGGAACCAGCATGGAAATCTTATGGTTGATATCCTCCACCGCACGCTCTTTCTCTATGACCTTGGCGGAGAGAACCAGCTTGTTCTTTTCCTCATCCACGGTAATTACCCGAACCTCCAGCTCTCTTCCGAGCCAGGGCTCCAAATCCTCAACATAGGTCAGGGACAGCTGGGACGCGGGAATAAAACCACGGATCCCTTCCACAAAAGCCACTGCGCCGGCCTTTACGATTTCACTGATTTTTACCTGGATATTCTTGTTCTCTGCCATGTAGCCTTTGAGTATATCCCAGGCCAGCACCTGTACCGCTTCTTTTTTGGAGAGCTTTATATTTCCCTCGCCGTCATCTGTCTTTACCACGGTAGCCTCTATTTCATCGCCTACCTTCACGTCCTCAAGGATATTAAATCCGGGATCGCCGCTCATGTCCTCCGCTTTTATAATACCCTGAGCATAATACTGCAGATCCAGAACCGCTTCCTCTTCATTCACCGCAATAACGGTACCTGTAATAATATCCCCTTCTTTTATGGAACGGAAGGATGCTTCCAGCTCCTTTGCATAATCTTCCATCGTTTCCCTTTTCTCTTCCACGGTCTTGTCCCATCCTTTCTGTTATTTCCTTCATTATAAATAAAACTGCCGCTCTTGTCGAGTCCCGGATTCAGATTTCACCTCTGCCATATAAGCCAAACGGCAATTAGCAGATTCGGGGAAGCCCTTCTCCTATGAGTTCCGTAATGACCCGTATTCCGCCCAAAGGGGTGGTTAGCAGCACCTTTCCTCTTTCCTTACCGGAAATATGGCCGATAATGGCTGCCGCTTCTCCGTATTTGCTTTTCTTCATACAGGAAAGGGCGAGTTCGGCGTCTTCTCCTGCCACAACCGCGGTCATTTTCCCTTCATTTCCCATATAGAGGGGATCCAGGCCCAGCAGGCCGCAGAAGCCTTTAACCTGATCCGATACCGGAAGACAGGACTGTGTAAGCTCCACGCAGCAGTCGGAGGCCGCCGCAAATTCATGCAGGACGGTGGCAAGCCCGCCTCTGGTGACATCACGCATAGCCTTGATACGCACTCCCGCTTCCTGCATGGAACGGACCATTTCTTCCAGGGGAGCGCAGTCGCTCACGATGCTGTTGGTTATTTCCATGCGCGCACTGAGTATGGCGGCATGGTGATCTCCCAGGTTCCCGGAAACGAGTACGGCATCCCCTTCTTCACAGAGCGAAGCGCTTATCTGCACTCCCTCCGGGACAAAGCCGACTCCGGCAGTATTGATATAGATTCCTCCGCTGCCTTCTATCACCTTGGTATCTCCCGCCACTATCGTCACGCCGGCCTCCCGGGCCGTCTGCGCCATGGACGCGGCGATCTTTTCCAATTCCTCACTGTCCGCGCCCTCCTCCAGTATGAAACCGCAGGTCAGATATTTAGGGCAGGCCCCGCTCATGAGCAAATCATTCACGGTGCCGCAGACGGACAGCTTTCCGATATCCCCTCCCGGAAAAAACAGAGGATTTACCACAAAACTGTCCGTGGTTACCGCAAGCCTGCCGCTCCCCGCTACCACGGCGGAATCCTCCATCCGGGATAAAATATCGTTATTAAAATTTTTTTCAAAAATGCCGGTAATCAGCTGGGAAGTCGCCCTTCCGCCGCTGCCGTGCGCCATTGTTATTTTCATTTCTATTCCTTTTCTCCGATCATGCGGTTATTTATCCCCAGCTTCTATTTAGAAGCTGATGCTTCCGGAAGGATGCTGTTAAAGCTGTTAAAACAGCTTCCTTCCGTAGAAACCATACAGGCTCCCTGGGGTGTCTGGGGAGTGCATACCTTTCCGAACAGCGGACACTGGGCGGGACGTACTTTTCCGGTAAGCACTCCGGCGCAGCAGCAGCCCTTATTCTTTTCCCTGTCTTCCATGAGTTCTCTGCTGCCTGCATCGAAGGCTTCGTATTTCTCCCGCAGTACCATTCCGGAACCGGGTATCACTCCCATCCCCCGCCAGGCAGCATCCGCAGGTTCAAAATATTCCTCCACCGCAGCCTGGGCTGTCAGATTTCCTTCCCTGGTAACCGCGCTGGTATACATATTTACCGTCTTTCCCACTCCCCGAAGCTTAACCAAAGCCGCAATGGCCGCCAGAATCTGTTCCCCTTCGAATCCTGCCACCACAAAGGGGATCCCGTATTTTTCAGCCAGGCCTTCAAATGCCCGGCTTCCGGTAATCACACTCACATGGCCCGGCGCAAGGAAGCCGTCAATGCTGTTTTCCTGCTTTTCCCCGCAGATCCAGTCAATGACCGGAGGCATAACCTTTAAGGATGTGAGCAAACGGATATTTTTAATATCGCCTGCCAATGCATTTTTCAGCAGCATGGCATATACCGGCGTAGTGGTTTCAAAGCCTACCGCCGCAAAAATATACGTGTGCCCCGGATCCTCACCGGCCAGCTTGAGCATATCCATGGGGGAATAGACCATTCTCACCTGACAGCCTTCCGCCCTGGCTTCACTCAGGCTCTGGCTGCTGCCCGGGACACGCAGCATATCCCCAAAGGTAACCACGATATTGCCCGGCTCCTTACCCAGCAGGATCAGGCGGTCGATGTATTCCGTCACCGTCACGCAGACAGGGCAGCCCGGGCCGGAAACCAGCCGGATAGAAGGAGGAAGCAGCCCCGGTATCCCATTGCGGCTGATTTCCGCCGTATGCGTGCCGCAGACCTCCATCAGCTTCAGCGCGCGTCCCTGATAGCTCTGCAGATATTCAATTATTTCCTTCACCGGCCGCTTCCTCCAATTCCTCAAAAAGCTCTGTGAGCTGCTTTCCTTCTTCCTCCGAAAGCACCTGCAATATACAGCCGGCATGCACAAGCACGCTGTCTCCCGGTTTTACGCAAACCAGGCCCGCCTCCGCGCGCACCTTGTTTCCCTGGAAATCCACCACTGCGGTGGTCCCTTCTATCTCAATAACCCTTCCGGGCAATGCTACACACATATCTGACCTCCTCGATCCTTCTCATCCATCAGCCTTTCCGCTGCCAGCCAGGCCTGTCCCAAAGCGATCCCGCCGTCATTTCCCGGCACCTGTTCATTCACATATACCCGGAACCCCTGTTCTTCCAGAAGGCTCCGGCATCTTTCCTGCAGAATCACATTGGCAAAGACACCGCCGCTTAAAGCCACCTTATCCTCATGAAATCTCTCCCGGATCCTGCGGCACATTTCCAGCACCATACAGGAAACCGCTTCATGGAAACCGAGAGCCAGGGCCTCCGCCCTCTCTTCCTCTTTATACCACGTCTTTGCCTCTCTTGTCTCCCGGAAAATTTTACGTATTATTTCTTTCCTGTCAGCCAGAAGGATTTCTTCTTCCTCCCGAATGGGAAAGTAAAGCTCCGGCGGGGCCACATTCTTCTCTATCGCCCGGGCCGCCGCATTCTCCAAAGCTATGGCACATTCCCCTTCATAGCTGTTGTATTCCCTGATTCCCAGAAGTGCGCTCACCGCATCAAAAAGCCGCCCCATGCTGCTGCTTTTTTCCGTATTGATATGATTGGAAACCGCAGCACGGACCATTTTCTCTCTGAGTTCCTCCTCAGGCCGGTCATTCTCTGTTTTTCCCTTCGAAAGCTCACATCCGGCCTGATAAAGATGGCAGAGAGCGGTGAGCCCTGCATCCTTTGCCGAAGAATCGCCGCCAGCCAGCTCCGTTTCTTCCAGATGCCCCGCACGGAGAAAGGAACCGCCCTCACACAGCAGAAATTCCCCTCCCCAAACCGTTCCGTCCGTTCCATAACCTGTACCGTCAAAAACAACGGCTATGCAGCGGCACAGTCCATGCTCCGCCATCACGGATGCCGCATGGGCATGATGATGCTGGAAAGGAAACAGCGGCAGATTCCTTTCTTCCGCAAGGCGTGCCGCCTCCCCGGCTGTCGCATATCCCGGATGAAGATCGCATGCCACCGCTCCGGGTACCATTCCGAACAGCTTCTCCATGTGCTCCGCAGCCTGCAGGAAGGTACGGAACACCTTGTAGCTTTCCATATCGCCGAAATACTGGCTCATATATCCCCTCTTCCGGTAAGCCAGGCAGAAGCAAGCTTTCAAATCCCCTCCCATGGCAAGCACCGGAACCGGACATTCTCCCGGAAGGGCGACAGGAGCCGGGACAAAGCCTCTGCTCCGCCGCAGAAGCTGAGGCCGCCCACCCGTTATCCGCACCAGGGAATCATCCAGGGGAGTCACAATTTTTCTGTCATTCCACGCGATTCCTTCAAGCAGCATCGGCTGCTGCTTCCAAAGCTCTTCCATTTCCTCATCCGAGGTCAGTATAGGTTCATCCGTCACATTGCCGCTGGTCATCACCAGAGGCCCGGCGGCTTCGGTAAGCATCTGATGCAGCCCCGTGTAAGGAAGAAAGGCTCCCAGGAACCGGCTCTCTCCGCTCACTCCCGATGCAAAGCCGTACCTGCCCTTTTTCAGATTCAGAAGCACAATCGGCCGGGCCGGTGAAAGAAGCAGTGCTTCCTCCTGTTCCGAAACCATACACACCTCACGGATGCTTTCCATGGAAGGAAACATAACGGCAAAGGGCTTTTTATCCCTGTGCTTGAGCTGCCGAAGCCGATCCACGGAATCCGCATTATCCGGACGGCAGGAAAACTGATAGCCACCGATTCCCTTCAGGGCTATAACCCCGCCTCTTTGCAAAACAGACAGAGCCTCCTCCAGCGCCTCTTCCTTTTCCCTGTATACAACAGCGCCTTCATCCCCCCAGGCCTTCCAGCAAAGCTGAGGGCCGCAGTCATGACAGGATATGGTCTGTGCATGGCGGCGCCGGTTTCCCATCTGTGCATACTCTTTTCTGCAGGAAGGGCACATGGCAAATTCCCTCATGGTGATATGAGCCCTGTCGTAAGGGACCGCCTCCATAATACTGTAGCGGGGGCCGCAGTTTACACAGCTGATAAAAGGATAACGGTATCTGCTGTCTCCCGGCTTTTTCATTTCCGCAAGACATTCTTCACAAACAGGAAGATCCGGCGGAAGAAGAGGGAGATCCGCATGATTCTCCGCCTCGCTTTCCACAATCCGGAAATCAGAAGGACAGGAGCCTTCCTTTTCTGCCCTCTTCGCCTGGACCCGGTCCACTCTGGCCGCCGGAGGTGCATACGAACGAAGGCGACAGATAAAGTTATCCATCGCCTCCGCATCTCCAAACGCATCTATCCTTACCACTCCGCCGCTGTTGCGGACACTTCCTTTGATATGAAGTTGTTCAGCCAGGGCTGCCACAAAGGGCCGGTAACCGACTCCCTGTACCACGCCCAGAATGGTAATTTCATATCTCATGTATGCTCCTGCCCCGCTGTCTGTGCCGCTTCCGGCTTTGCGGCAGGCTGAGCAGCTTCCGCTTTAGCTGCAGGCTTTGCCGCTTCCTGTCCGGCTGCGGGCTTTGCCGCAGGTTCCGGCATATTAGTCTTAATAAAGCTGTCTGTCTTCTTCGTTCCATCCGGCTCAGTATAGCTCTGCTTCATGGACAGACATTTCTTCGGGCAGGTTTCCACGCAGCACCCGCACTGGATGCAGCCGAATCTTTCGATTTCCCACAGCTTGGCAGCCCTGTCCACGGTAATGGCCCCCGTGGGGCATTTCCGGGCGCAGAGGCTGCAGAGTACGCATGTATCTATATCGACTTCCACATGCCCTCTCGTCCTGTCGGGATACTCCCTTGGCTGCTCCGGATACGGTCTTGTTGCAGGCTTGCTGAACAGGTTCTTCAAAGCCACGCTTGTAAATTTCATTGTGTTCATTTGCTTCATTGTATTACGCTCCTTCCCCTTCGTCAGCGTTCTGTACAACTGATGCAGGGATCGATTGTCAGAATCAGAATCGGCACATCTGCCAGCTGACAGCCCTTCAGCGTCTCAAGCAAAGCGGGCAGATTCGCAAAGGTAGGGGTACGTACCCGGAAACGGTCGATAAACTTCGTACCGTTAGCCTTCACATAATAAATCGCCTCTCCTCTGGGCTGTTCCTCTCTCATGAAGTATTCTCCATCCGGGAAGCCCTTGAAAGGAACCGCCACTTCTCCGCCGGGGATTCTGGAAATTGCCTGACGGATCAAATCAATAGACTGGAAAATTTCACGGATACGCACGTCACATCTGGCATAACAGTCCCCCACCGTACTGGTAATCGGCTCAAAGTTCAGGTCTGCATATGCCGCATAACCCAGCTTCCTGTTATCCAGGGCGATACCGCTGGCCCGCATGAACGGCCCTACCGCGCCCAGGTCATGGGCCTGCTCTTTTGTAAGGAAGCCAACATCACGAAGACGGCTGTTCACGGCCGTATCCTCCAGGAAGGTTCTGGCCACCACCTTCAGCTCCTTCTCTATATCCGTAAAATCCGCCACGAACTGCCGGAGCATGGAAGCATCCATATCCTTGCGCTGTCCGCCGATTTTATTTACGGAAAATATTACCCTGCCGCCTGTGGATGCTTCAAACATATCCAGAACCTTTTCCCTGATTTTCCAGGACTGCATGAAAAGGCTCTCAAAACCAAAAGCATCTGCGAGAAGGCCCAGCCAGAGCAGATGGCTGTGGATTCTTGACATTTCACACCATATGGTGCGCAGGTAATAGGCTCTGGGCGGAAGCTCAATGTTCATAATGTGTTCCACAGCCTCGCAATAGCCCATGCCATGCATGAAGCTGCAGATTCCGCATATACGTTCCGCTACATATACATACTCGGTAAATTCTTTTTTCTCGACCAGTTTTTCCAGTCCTCTGTGTACGAAGCCGATGGAAGGTATCGCCTCCACGACTTTTTCATCCTCTAAAACCAAATCCAGATGAATCGGCTCCGGCAGTACCGGATGCTGCGGTCCAAATGGAATCGTGCTGCGTGTGGACATAATCTATTCTCCTTGTATCAATGCGATTATACTACTCTTTAAAAGGTGCTTCCTTCTTAATACGGTACAGGTTTCCATGGTAATCCAATGAAATCATCTTAATATTGATGCCGAACAGATCATGAATTTCATTTTCATATAAAAAGGCAGGTGCATAAATATCACTGATGCTCACAATTTCCGTATCGGGCAGTATGCTGATCCTTAGCCCCACCATCTTATATTCTTTACCGAAGGAATAGGTGATTTCTATCCTGTCCCCCGCTTTTGCCGCACAAATCTGTATAATCCTGTAATCCCTGTGCTTCAGCATCAGGACCTCGGTAACCAGATTTTCCGGTTCCACCTGCATGATTTCGCCGTCGATCATTTCGCTCCTCCTTCCGGTTTTTCCTGTCCGTTATCCGCCGTCTTATGGGAAGCGGCTTCCGCTCTCTTCTTATCCAGCAGAGCGACAGCCTTTACCACGCCATCAATAATCGCTTCCGGACGGGCCGCACAGCCGGGCACATAGATATCCACCGGAATAGTGGTATCCACACCGCCTAAAATATTATAGCATTCCTTAAATATACCGCCGTTGCAGGCGCATATTCCCACTGCCACCACCACTTTGGGAGAAGGCATCTGGGAATAAAGCTGCTGTACCACAGGCTTATTCTGTTCGTTAATGCCTCCGGTAATCAGGAAAATATCCGCATGCTTGGGATTTCCCGTATTAATAACCCCGAACCGCTCCACGTCATAGACCGGAGTCAGGCAGGCCAGCACTTCTATATCACATCCATTGCAGCTGGAGCCGTCATAATGCAGCAGCCAGGGTGATTTTGATATTTTCATTTTCATTCCTTCCTTTCCGGTTCCCGCTATTTCATCAGCATGACGATCATCAGGTTAATCCCGCCTGCCGCCAGCGTAACAATCCAGGTCCATTTCAGCATGATCTGCCATTTTACCCTGGGGAATGTATTATCAATCAAAGTTTCCAGAAGGAACGCGAGCAAACAGACTACAATAGCCGCCGGAATGCTCCACCAGCTGGAATTGATGATAAATAGCCCCACAACACCCAAAAGGAATACATTTTCATACCAGTGGGATAAGGTAACCAGAGCCAGGATATTACCGGAAAGCTCTGTTGTCATACCTCTTACCATCTCCTGATGCGCATGGTGTGAGGTACTGATATCAAAAGGCGACTTTCTGAATTTAATAGTCAGGATATAAAGGAAACCAATGAAAAATCCGGGCAGGAGGACAATCGCCGAAACATTGCTCTGGGCGATCTCCTTTATGGAAAAGCTTCCTGTCGCTATATAAAATCCGATAGCGGTAAGCAGCACCATAGGCTCATAAGCCATCATCTGCATCAGTTCCCTCTGGGCGCCCATGGAGCTGTACGGCGCATTCGCCGAACAGGCCGACATGATAAAGAAGATCCCTGCCAGAGTCAGTGCAAAGAACACCAGCAGAATATCTCCGCCCCAGAAAAACAGAGCCCCTGTAAATACTACGAATACCAGGAAACCGCATACCAGGAAATCCTGTACACTGTTTACCACAACAGACTGCTTGGCAAACAACTTATTCAGATCATAAAAAGGCTGCAGCAAGGAAGGCCCTTTCCTTCCCTGCATACGGGCCGACACCTTACGGTCAATTCCTTCCAGAAGGCCTCCCGCAAAAGGTGCACCGATAATATACAAAAGAGCCAGGAAAAAATATTTTGACATCAGAGCGCACCTCCTATCGTCATAATCATAAGAATAATCAGCGCTCCCGCAGCCAGCACCATGGATGGCAGAAGAAGCTTGTTTTCCCCGAAATAATCAGGCATATACCAGTTAGCCAGGTACATGTGCTTTTCTTCCCCGAAGGAATCCGTGAAGTTTCTGTCATCACCGGCATTCGCACCGCCCATGTAGGACATAACCAGCTTATTTTTTTTGCCCAGCGTAAGTACACGAACCGCTATCGGCAGGATCAGAATCGTACACAGCATCATAATCATGATGTAAAGATTGCCGGTTCCGATCAGGTTAGGCACATACTGATGATACATATCCATCAGGAAAGGCTCAATCAAATATGTGGATACCAACGGGAAGGTCAGGCACAGGGCAACCATGATCACACTTAAGGAAATCAGGGAAGTCCATTCGCTCTTCTTCGTCACATTGGTAAGCTGCTCCGAATGATGGTGGACCGCCACCAGTGTTCCCAGCCATTTGGTCCAGTAAAATAAGGTAGTCGCACTGCCGAATACCAGGAAAATAACGAGAAGAATGCTTCCTGAATCCACATAAGCCTTCAGCGCCGCCCACTTGGAAATCAGCATTCCGAAGGGGGCAAGAAACATACCCGCTATACCGATAATCATTACATAAGCCAGTCCGGGCAGCTTGACAATCAGCCCGTGCATATCTTCAATATTCCTGCTTCCCGTACAGTTTTCCACCGCGCCTACGGAAAGGAACATAAGGGATTTGGATACGGCATGGAACATCATCAGAAGAATGGCCGCCCATACCGCCTCATGCATACCCACACCGGCACAGGCTGTAATCAGCCCCAGATTGGATATTGTGGAATATGCCAGAACCTTCTTTCCGTCATCCTGGGAAATCGCCAGCATGGAGGTCACCAGGAAAGTAAAGCCGCCGATAGTCGTTACCATCGTACCGGCCAGATTGCCCTCCATGGCCGGCGCCAGACGGATCAGCAGATATACGCCTGCCTTAACCATCGTTGCGGAATGCAGAAGCGCGCTGGTAGGCGTAGGCGCCACCATCGCCCCGAGAAGCCAGCCAGAAAAAGGAAGCTGCGCACTCTTGGTCAGTCCTGCAAACGCCAGGAAAACAACCGGTATCAATGCCAGTCCCGCCTTCGCGTCCGAGCTGACGGCGAGAGCCACAAGATCCTGAATATTAATAACCTGAAGGGAAATTGCCGCATAGGCAATAGCCACCGCAAAGCCGAGGCCGCCCAGCAGGTTCATCCACAAAGCCTTAAAGGAATTCTCCATTGCTTCATCCGTCTGGTTATATCCGATCAGGAGGAAGGAGCAGATGCTTGTAATCTCCCAGAAGAAATAAATCCAAATCAGATTACTGGAGAAGATGAGTCCCATCATGGCCCCCAGGAACAAAAACAGCATCCCGAAAAAGAAATACCGTCTGTCCTTATAATCCAGATGATGCCTGTTATAGTCCTTCATATAACCAAGGGCATATACACAGATCAAACAGCCTACAATACCGATGATCAGGCTCATGGCTATGGTAAGCTTGTCCGCATAAATATGATTTCCGGGAATTTCCGTACGGCCGGTAAGCTCCAGCCAGGTCATCAGTCCCGTCTGTACTATGGACAGCAAAGCACAGTAATACTTTCTGAATTTAAAGCTGTAATAAAATACAAGAACTACCAGTCCCCATTCCACCACCAGCATCAGCATATCGATACCGTGTGTGTGAGGCAGGTAAGAAACGGTTTCCCCTGAAATCAGGCTGGTTACCGCAAAATAAATGACTGCCGCTACTAAGATCCCGCAGAGAGTAAACTGAACGCATCTTCTGATCAGTCCGCTCTTTCTCATGCATGACATAATAAGTGCAGCAAAGAAAGGAAACAGAATTAAAAAACCTATGATTCCCATATGGAATTTCCCCCGCTTTCGCCTTATTGGACTTTTACTCAGGCTTATAGGTGGGTAGTACGTGTGCCGTACGGTGATACATGTCCGGACGTATTGCTCATCTAAAAAAGTTTGAATCAGCCCTTATCCATCCTACTTCTCTTGTCCGAAAGTGTCAAGTGACAAGTATGAAAAAATTGTAGAAAGAAAATCCAATTCATATTATTGTGTGGTATAATATATACAGCAAATTAATTTACCGGATTTACGGCCGGCAGGAAATCTGCGTTCACCGCATGATTCCGCATAATGTAAAGGAGGTTTCCTTATGAAATGTCTGTTCAGCTGTGCTAATCAATATGTAAAAGAATCTGACTGGAAGGATTTTGCCCTCGTTAAGCTCTGTCTGTGCGCCATAGGCGTCATGATCGGGCTGGCTGTTCCAAAAAAGAAAAAGAAGATGCCCTTGCTGATCGCTGCCATTGTATTTATTGCCACCTATATTCCTCTTATGACAAAGTTTCTCCGGATTGTTTTCCGCAGGGAGGACGATGCCGCCTGTGAATGTGAATAAGCGATCTGTAAAACCGGCCCTGCATACTTGCTGCAGGGCCGGTTTATAAATACAATTCTTAACGCTTTCTTAACCTTCCATATTCCAATGACGCCTCATACAGAGCGGTAAGATTTTCTATCTTCCAATCCGGTGTGGAACCGTTTCCCATCGTCATCAGGAACCTTCCGTCCTGTCTCTTATATGTCTCCATCAGATGCTTTACCTCTTCTCTGACCTCTTCGGGAGTACCGAAGGCCATCAGGTACTGGACATCAAAGCCGGCAAAAATACACAGCCGGTCACCTTTTTGTTTTTCAGGGATCAATCAGCTTATTTCACTAAAAAAACTCTCGGAGCCGCCAGAACGCCCATGCGTTTCAGCTGATATTCATAACTGAAGCCCGCTCCTGTTGTTCTCCAGGCATTGGGGCCTACCCAATGCTCATATTCATTGCAGGCATGCACTGTTCCGAACGCATTCACCCTGTTTCCATAAGAAATAATGGTGATGGCGTGCTTTCCTTTTTCCAGATGTCCCAGCTGTACCTGGTAAGGGGCCAGGGCAATCCTGCCCGCCTGTTTTCCGTCAATCAGGACTTTAAGAAGAGGCGCACGGAATTTTTCTGCGGCAATTATGTACTCTCCTGCTTCTTCCACAGTAATTTCCGTTTCGTATATCATATTGCCGGCATAGAAGGGGAATCCCTGATCCACATAATCGCCGAATGCAATCTGTTCCGGCAGCGGAGTGAGCACAGCCCTGCTGCCCGTCACCTTAACCCCGAAGCTTCCCAGCAGATAATACCATTCCACATTGGTATTTCTGGAATAGGAAATCTTCAGAAGAAGTTCGGATCTTCCCACCGGGATATGCGGCAGAGCCACCTTGCGGATACATTCATCCACAAAATAACCGGAATCCTCCGGCACATCAGCCTGGCCTGCGGCGCCCGCCTGCGGCTTTACTTCTTTTCCGTTCAGCCAAATGGATGTGGCGTCTGATTCCTCAAGGGCCAGGAAGGCATCCTCCACCTCAATTTCGGAATCTATGGCAAAGCGCAGCTCCAGAGTATGCTCCGGTGCGGATTTCTCACTTGTCCAGGGCTGGGCAAAGGCTTCCATACGAAGAGGATAACCGGCTATTTCACGGCAGACATTATCCAGACGCAGGATTTCTTCCCTCTCCATCCACTCTCCGCTGTCGAAACGGTATTCAGCCATATCCATCAGCAGCACGTTGGGCTCCGATAACCGGTAAGGCATACGGGAAGCCAGGTGAAGTCCTTCTTCCATTGTATATTCTCCGTCTGCGTCGCTTTCCGCTGATCTTTGGCTCTCTGCGGCAGGTGTCAGCTTAAGCAGGACGCTGGAATGATCGTACATATTATGTATAAAACTGGTCATATTATTTTTTCTTTCCGCGGACACAGGACGAATTTCCCCGGTCATGGTATCATACTCTTCCACTTCCCAGTTACCTTTCAGGCGGAAGGTGATACTGTCTTTTTTCGGTATGTCAGGATTCTGCATTTTTCTGCCGTTGCAGACAAACAGCCAGCGGATATCCCCATCTTCACGCATCTGGTAAATCAGCTGTTCCGAAAGGTTTCCTGCTGCCGTACGCAGCTCTACATCCCGGTAAGCATCCAGCGCTTTGACAAGAGCGCTTCTGGAGAAGCCGATATGGCGGCATTTTCCGTAAAGCTCTTTTCCTTCCTCCGACGGCCTTGCATCCACGAGGGCCGGCGCATCCCCCATAAAGAGCACATCCCCGCCTTTCTCACAAAAGCTTTTCAGGCTGGAAACAGTGGTATTCCTGAGGGTTTCATTTCCGGGAACCAGAACCACATCATAGCTCATCTCACCCACATGGAATTTCCCGTCTTCCGACGCTTCATACTGATCAGGCAGAAGGGATTCCGCCACGAAATCAAAATCAAGCTGGGAGAAAAGAAGCCATTCCGTCACATTGGAGAACCGGCTTTCCAGTTCTTCCCGGATCAGAGCGGTCTGCTCCTTCGGTCCATAGTGGAGCCAATAGCTCTCAATCGGATGTACTACCGCCACGCGCACGTGCGCTTTTCCTCTTGTGAGGGCCGTATTAACCCTGGCAAAATGCTCCTCTATCATGCCGTATTCCTTATACCAGGGCGACTGATAGAAAATGGATGCGGGATAATCCCTCTTGGCTTCTCCGTTCATGCTGTCCCAGGAAAGGTGGTGCACACGCAAGGTAACTCCAAGGGCCGCCTGCCAGTCTCCGGCCAGCTTATGTCCTCGGAAATCAAAATCCCAGTTCGTCACACCATAAAGCTCGCTGAGCACGCCGGGGCAGCCATACTGATGGGAAGCGGACTGCGCCTGCTTCGCCGTAGTATATTCCCTCCAGTCGCAAAGCATGTCAATTCCGGGCATCTGGAAGCTTCTGTAAGAACGCATGGCTTCTCCCAGCGCATTGGTCTGAGATGTCAGCGTAGGCTCTTCCATCATATGTCCGGTAAGCATGATTCCATGGTCTTTGCACCAGTTTCCGATGGTGTCCGCGAAGGAGGAGGAAAACTGCTCCGCCACAAAGTCATGGAAACGGTAACGGGGTACCGATACCTTTTCTTCCGGCAGATCCCAGATGAGTTCCGGCACTGTATCGAAGAAATTTTCTCCGTAGGCCGCTTCATAACCGGCAGGCAGGCTGTCTGTATAGGGAAGAATGACATCCTCCCTGGATTCCGCAAAGCTCAGTGTTGTTTTATGGGAAAACTGAGGCTCATCCGTAAAAATGGACGGAACTGTCTTTCCGAATTCATCACCGACACAGCCGAGATACTGTTCATGGGTTTCTTCAATAAACCGCTCAATAGCCCTGGGATTGAGCGTATCCACATAAGTTTCATTATTATACCACGGGCTTTCCCGCGCAATTTCCTCATACAGGTACCATACATTTGTCCCCTGCTCTCCATCCTCAAGACGGCGGTATTCCTTCAGGCAGCCATCTTCCAGGGTGATATCGTAGCGGGCAAGAAGCTTTCCGTTCCCCTGTACGGCAGCCTTGCTGGAGGAATCAAAGCCGAGCTCTTCTTTTTGCCGTTCTTCATTGGAAAACGGGGTGAACACCAGATATCTGCTGCGGTATTCCACATCCTTTGTAACCTTTCCCCCGGCTGCTCCGGAGGGCCAGCGGTCTTCATCATACAGGTAGGCATACATTCCCTCCGCTTTTGCCTTTTCCACACAGGCGCGGACACATTCTTTGTATTCCTCTCCCATATAGGGCGTGTCCAGGCCGGTACGGCAGTGCATGTGGAATCCCCCGATTCCCATCTCTTTAAAGTAATCGATATGCCTTACCAGCACTTCCGGCGACAGAGCCTGGTTCCATGCCCAGAACGGCGCACCGCGGTATTCATTTGTTGGATTTTGGAACAATTCCCTGGTCAGGCTTTCTTCTTTGCTTTTCTGATACATCATTTTCCTTCCCTTCTCCTTTTCTTCCGGTAAAGCCGCAATTTTTCATTGCATTCTGCTTTTAAATTATGTAAGATTATCATAGAAAATCTACAGAAAAAGTAAATGGGAAGAAGGAACAAAATTGTAATTCAGAACACTGAATTGCAAAAATCCTGACATAGGCTGCCGCCCTGCTTCCAGGCCCCTTGCCCTGTCCTCCTTC
>OLQH01000352.1_pt1 | contig 52902 bp, 41 predicted proteins | sample 1672671 | NCBI WGS metagenome assembly OLQH01 (sample SAMEA3136712, study PRJEB25190) | human gut metagenome
TTTACGAGCTTTTTGGGTGCTTTATTCCTTTCCAACTGTCAAAGATGGGATTATAACACAGAACTGATCGTGATACATCCGATCAGTGCAAAAAAACTCAATTATACACACGATCATTATGTTGCTATCAGTAAACAGACGTTCAAAGAGCAGACAATGGATATTGAAAAGATTGCAAAAGAAAACCTGACACAGATAGGAGCAATGTTTAAAAATGAATAGCACATATGTACAATTAAAGAAAAACCTTGAGTATCTGAAGCTGAATCAGATGGATCTTCATCTTGATGAAGTGATCGATCTGATCACTTCGTCACCATTATCATTTACGGAAGGTCTTTGTAAACTAACGAATTATGAGATTGATTTTAAAGAAGCAAACATGATCCGTTCCATGGTAAAAGTCGGAGCTTTCCCTCATCAAAAAGGGATCAGTGACTTTGATTTTGAATTTCAGCCATCCGTCAATCCGGAAGAGATCAAGGATTTTGCAACTTTAAGATTTCTGGAAAATACTGAAAACATCGTGTTTTTAGGTCCGAGCGGAGTAGGTAAGACACATCTTGCCACTGCGATTGGAGTAACTGCAGCAAAAAAACGTTACAGTACATATTTTATCAAATGCCATGATCTGATCATGCAGCTAAAAAAAGCAAAACTGGAGAATCGTCTAGAAGCAAGATTAAAACACTTTTTCAAATATAAGTTGCTGATCATTGATGAGCTTGGTTATCTTCCGATTGAAAAAGATGATGCAAAGCTGTTTTTCCAACTGATTGACAAGCGATATGAAAAAAGAAGTACGATCATTACCACAAATATCAACTTTACTTCATGGGATGATGTATTTTTTGATCCAGTGATCGCAAATGCAATCCTTGATCGAGCGTTACATCATGCACATGTGGTAAATATCACAGGAAAATCTTATCGCTTAAAAAAATATACCGATCAAGAGGAAGAATAGCAAAAATGTACATTCTTAAATGATCAAAAATGTACATTTTAATGTTGACATTTATATAGGTGAAAAGCAATATACTGTTAAAACACAGTAACTATGTGGCTTTCAGCCGGTTTCACGGCTGTTCCGTGAATAATCTAGGTTTAAGATTATAATGGGATTAAATTCTGGGGGTTAAGAATGATGATTTATTGACATATAATATTAAAAGGGGAAAGTTGTTATGAAGAAAATGTATGAAAAGCCAATGGCTTTTGAAGAAACATTTGTAGCAGATGAATATGTAGCAGCATGTTATTTTTTAGCTTGTAAGCGTGGAAGTGACAAATGGGATGGAAACGCTGATAAGTGGGGTGGTGTAGACGAATACGGATACGGAGTATCTCATTCTCCATTAGGAACTCCACATACATGCGGAGATAAAACTGCCAATCGTGTAATCACTGATAATGGTGGTGTTTTTAAAAATGTTCAAGAACATAACGGTCAACAAGGATGGATCAGTGGTACTTATTATGGTTATGACGATAATGATGATAATGGCAAACTATCTCCTGGAGATACTGTTTATTGGTGTACATATAGTGGAAATAAAGGTAGAAGATGGAACCATTATGGAACCCTTGAGCAAGCGGATGCTAATCACCCAAATCATTCATAATTTAAGAATTCTAATAGAGACTATGGATTTCACATATATTGTAATTTCATAGTCTCTATTTTATGAGACAAAAATAAGGGACTTTTTTACAGCAATGTCATTAAGTTAAGATGACATTGGGTTCGTCCCTAACTCTTTTTCATTATCTTTAAAATTTTATTTCTCACTTTACCATTCATATAATATTCGTTTAATTTGTTCTTAAGATATTGAAATTTTGTTTTGGATGTTTCCTCTACTACTTTTCCAATGATTTAGAACTTATCAGACGAATTCTGTGTTAACACTCAATAATTATCTGTTAAGAAATAATCTGCTATCGCTCTCGGCAGCTCATATCTTCTTTTTTGTTTCATTATTTATGTTTATCTTATTTTACATATATTGACATCTATTCTTATTTTTGCTAGTATAATCACAATGAAACTATTGTTGGACATGTATCTTCTATCTTACATTTCTCAATTACCATTTCTGTATAATCAGATCCATACCTGTCCATTTCTACACTCCAAAGGAGGTCTAATATTCATATGACAAAAGTAAAAAACAAAATAACACCTGATACTATCCTTAAAAATTTCTGGAAAGATAACAAACGATTTGCTGATCTTTTTAATGCATGCTTCTTCGACGGAAATCCAAAATTAAATCCGGATGATCTCACAGAAGTTGACACTGATGTTTCGTCCTTATTGCAATTCCACGGTTATGCTGAAACCGTAAAAAGAATTGTCGATGTCGTCAAAAAATCAGCTTATGGTGTTGATTTCGTAATTTTAGGAATCGAAAATCAATCAAAAATTCACTATGCCATGCCACTCCGTCACATGCTGGGAGATGCATTTTCTTATCTTAAAGAATACAATGAAATTGCAAAAAAACATAAAAAAGAAAAAGATTATAATGCAACAGATGAATTTCTATCGAGAATGAAGAAAACGGATCGATTACACAGCGTTCTTACAATATGTATTTACTATGGAGAAAATCCATGGGACGGTCCTCATTCCCTAATTGATATGCTAGAAATCCCAGATGCTTTTAAACCTTTAATTTCGGATTATAAATTTAACTTAATTGAACTTCGTAAAAGTGAATCTTTAAAGTTTCACAATGATGATGTCAATACAATATTCAATATTAGCAGATTTATTTTTGACGAAAAATATGATAAAATCACTGATATATACAAAGAAAAAAATATATCATCCGAATTAGCCATGGTTATTGGTTGCATTACTGAATCACAAAAATTAATTAACGATGCTATAAAATCTGAACAAAAAGGAGGTACTGTGAATATGTGTAAAGCACTTGAAAAATTAGAAGAGAAAGGAAGAATGGAAGGCAGATCACAAGGTGAGTCCTGTGGTTTCATCAAATTAATTCTAAAAAAAGTTAAAAAACAAAAATCTTTCGATCAGATTGTAGAAGAATTAGATTTAGATGCTGACTTTGCAAAACCTCTTTATGATTTTGTTCTAAAACACATCGATTTATCTGAAACGGATATAATTCAAAAATACCTTGAAATGTAATACACCCTCTATGTAGTGATTTGAATAGACCTCAGTTTTATGAGGCAAAAATAAGAACAAATATTTTAAAAAAACCGATGGTAACGCTCTTAAAATCTGCGTGTTGCCATCGGTTTCTTATAAATATTTGTTCTTATCTTATTTTTGTCTCATAAACTAAACACTATTTTAAACGTTCCGCAATTGCCTTAATAAACTCTTCACTATTCACAGCATTCACATTCTCAAGAGTTGTAATAAGTGCCAAGTCTTTTGTCATTGTACCACTCTCGATCGTGTCTAATGTAGCTTTCTCAAGTTTATCTGCAAATGCCATTAATTCTTTATTGCCATCTAATTCTCCACGTTTTCTTAACGCTCCTGTCCATGCGAAGATTGTTGCTACAGAGTTTGTAGATGTCTCTTCACCTTTCAGATGTTTGTAATAATGACGTTGTACTGTTCCATGAGCTGCTTCGTATTCATAGTATCCGTGTGGTGATACTAATACAGATGTCATCATTGCTAATGATCCGAATGCAGATGAGATCATATCACTCATAACATCTCCGTCATAGTTCTTACATGCCCAGATAAATCCACCTTCTGATTTCATAACACGGGCTACTGCATCGTCGATCAGTGTGTAGAAATATTCGATTCCTGCTGCATCAAATTTCTCTTTGTATTCTGCATCAAAGATTTCCTGGAAGATATCTTTGAATGTGTGATCGTATTTCTTAGAGATCGTGTCTTTTGTTGCAAACCACAGATCCTGTTTTGTGTCTAATGCATATGTAAAGCAGCTTCTTGCAAAGCTTGCAATAGATGCATCAATGTTATGCATTCCCTGGATCACTCCTGGTCCGTCAAAATCATGAATTGTTTCTCTGATCTCTGTTCCATCTTCTCCTGTGAATACTAATTCTGCTTTTCCTGCTCCTGGAACTTTGATTTCCACACCTTTGTATACATCACCATAGGCATGTCTTGCGATCGTGATCGGTTTCTTCCATTTGCTGACGGTTGGTTCGATTCCTTTGACTGTGATCGGTGCACGGAATACTGTTCCATCTAAGATCGCACGGATTGTTCCATTTGGACTCTTCCACATCTCTTTTAAATCATATTCATCCATACGCGCTGCATTTGGAGTGATCGTTGCACATTTGACTGCAACTCCATATTTCTTTGTTGCTTCTGCGGAATCAAATGTAACCTGATCGTTTGTCTCGTTTCTGTGTTCTAACCCAAGGTCATAATATTCTGTTTTTAAATCAATAAATGGTAATAACAATTCATCTTTGATCATCTTCCAAAGAATTCTTGTCATCTCATCTCCATCCATCTCTACTAATGGAGTGGTCATCTGAATTTTGCTCATGGTCATTCCTCCTGCGTTGCTGTTTATTGTTTTATTCGCTGTTTTCAGCTTATTGTGCTTTATTATACAAAAAAAACTGATATTTGTAAATAAATGTATTAAGAATAATACACATTATTTGAAAGTTGAAAAACAAAGCTATTCCGATCTCCCCGATATTTCGCAATTGAATATTCAATTGCTGTATGACTTTCATCATATCCTGTGGAATGAAAATAAAATAAAGGATCTCCATTTTTGACATCTAACAGATCCGCACATGTTTCATCTGCAAGGATCACATCCAACTTTCTCTGTATGGATATGATATCTCTTCCTTCCTTATGAAATGTCTGATATAAACTCTCCTTTTCAAAATCAACTTCTGACAAATGTTCGAACAGTCTGCATGGCACATACGTTGTAACCAGAACATTAGGCTGATCATCAACGTATCTCAATCTGACCAGTTTATAAACTTTTTCTGTTTCTTTGAGATTCAATTTCTGGCGGACTTCTTCTTCTGCCTTTTCTTGTTTGAATGTCAGAACTTTTGTCGATGGAGTCAGTCCTTTTTCTTTTACTTCTTTATCAAATGTCTGGATCACCTGGGCAAACTCCTGCCGGATCGTTGGATCACATACGATCGTCCCTCGTTTTTTACGTTTTTCTAAATATCCTTCATCTACTAAAATCTGTACCGCCTTGCGGATCGTCGGCCGGCTGACGTTGTAGATCTCAGCTAATTCGTATTCATTTGGTATAATACTTCCTTGCTGGTAAACTCCACTTAAGATCTTATCTAATAAATCTTTTTTTATATCTAAATAAAATGCTCCCATTTTATACTCTCTTTCTTTTTTCTTTCACTTTATCGGATTTTTTATTTTATGTCAATTTATTTTCTCTTATTTTATTTACATAATATTGACATAATGGTTACATAATGTTATATTTTAATTAACATGAAACAAACATATCAACAAAAACAGGAGGTTTTTTATGAAATCATATACATTAGATGATCTTGCAAGAATGATCGATCACACAAATTTACATACGGATGCTTCTCCTAAAGACATGGAGGTCTTATGTAATGAGGCGAAAGAACATCATTTTGCCATGGTAGCGATCAATCAGGTGCAGTCTGGATTATGTGCAAAGTTACTGGAAGGAACGGATATTCATACAGGAGCTGCTATCTCTTTCCCATTAGGTCAGACAACAATTGCTTCTAAAGTCTTTGATACAAAAGATGCCATTGCAAATGGTGCAAATGAGATTGATTATGTTGTAAATCAGACAGAGGTCAAGGCTTCTAACTGGGATTATATCAAGGATGAGATGTCACAGATCGTTGCTGCCTGCCATGAAAAAGATGTTACTTGTAAAGTCATTTTTGAAAACTGTTATCTTAATGATGAGGAGAAGATCAAGCTTTGTGAAATCGCCAAAGAGGTGAAACCTGATTTTATCAAAACATCCACTGGTTTCGGTACTGGCGGTGCTACTTTTGATGATGTGAAATTAATGAAAGAGCATGTTGGAGATGCGGTAAAGGTAAAAGCTGCTGGCGGAATCCGTGATGCCAAGACATTTATGAAAATGGTAGAATGCGGTGCCCAACGTATCGGAACAAGTGCTGGTATCTCGATCATCAAGGAATTCGAAGCTATGATGAAAGAACAAGGCGTTTCCACACTTGAGATCTAGGGCAGGAGGTATTTTATGAATCAGTTTAACTGGGATCAGGCTTTTACTTTGGATTTTGATCTAAATAACGGACTTTCCAAGCATGCAGATACTACAAAGCGTTATCTTTCCCAGATGAAAAATATGTATCAGGATCAAGAAGCTGTTGAAGAAATTCTTAAACACGAAGACCCTTTGATCTATGAGTTTTATGAACTTGGATGCCCAGAGCGTGCCGGTGATCTTGCATTCGGCACAACGATGATCCATCCTGGGAAGATTGGAAATGAATATTATATGACGAAAGGACATTTTCATCAGATCGTAGACACTGCCGAAGTTTATTATACATTAAAAGGCGAAGGGTATATGATGCTTGAAAACCTTGACGGTGATTGGCGGGTTGAACGGATGGAGAAAGGAAAAGCATTGTATGTTCCCCGCGGATATGCTCACCGCACCATTAATACTGGAGATGAAGTCCTGACTGCTTTTTATGTATTTGATGCAGATGCAGGACATGATTATGGAACGATCGAAACCAAAGGATACCGCCATATTGTTTGTGAGATCAATGGCGAAGTAACTGTACTTGACAATCCAAGATGGTAATTATGCTAAAAAGAGAAAAACTCCAGACATTTAGAATTTGTATCTTCTAAATGTCTGAAGTTTCTTTATTAAAAGGTATTAACAGCTATTTTTGCACATGCAGTAACTGATGTGCTTTATGACTTCCCGGTGATCCAAAGTATTCATCATACAGATGTTTGATATCTGGATTCTCGTGTGAAAATCTCAAATGGGCTGTCTTATCTAGGAAGTACAGGTTGGATCCACGGTCAGATGCCAGTTCTTTTCCTTCATGGATCGGCTGTCCGCCTCCACCTACACATCCGCCTGGACAGGCCATGACTTCTACAAAATGATAGTGTACTTCTCTCTTCTGGATCGCTTCCATCAGATTTCTTGTATTCTGAAGTCCACTCACAACTGCGATATCTATCGTATTGCCAGCAATCTCAAATTGGGCTTCTGTCCATCCATTTTTGTTCACTCCACGGATCTGTTTAAATGCATCTACTTCTGGATTCTTTCCTGTGATCAGGTAATACGCAGAACGCAGTGCCGCTTCCATAACTCCGCCAGTTGCTCCAAAGATCACTCCTGCTCCGGTTCCCTCAGTAAACGGAGTATCAAAGGCTGCATCTTTTAATGTCTTTGGATCAATATGGTCAGCACGGATCAGACGGTCCAATTCTCTTGTTGTTAACACACAGTCAACTCCATGTCCTGCAAACTCACCATGGAATAATGGTTTCTCTCTTTCATCTTTCTTCGCAACACATGGCATAATGGATAATGCAAAAATACGGTCTGGGTCGATGTTCATCTTCTTTGCAAACGCAGTCTTCATCACTGCCCCAAACATCTCCTGTGGAGATTTGGCAGAAGATAATCTGTTTACCATCTGTGGATACTGAGATTTGATGAAACGTACCCATCCTGGACAACAGGATGTAAACATTGGATACATATCAAGATCTCCATTTGTAAATCTCTCGACAAATTCCGTTCCTTCTTCCATGATCGTAAGATCTGCTGAAAATGTTGTATCAAATACATAATCTACACCGATCCTTCGAAGTGCATCTACGATCTTCTCTACCGTTGCTTCTTCTCTTGATAATCCAAGACTTTCTCCCCATGCAGCACGAACTGCTGGTGCGATCTGTGCTACCACGATCGTATCTTTATCTTCTAATGCACGATATAATTTGTCTGTATCATCTCGTTCACGTAATGCTCCTGTTGGACAATGTGTGATACACTGTCCACATAATGCACAATCTGCTGTTTTGATATCTCTGTTTTCTGAAACTCCAACTGTTGTTCTTGCTCCAGTTCCAGATACATCCCAGATATGCATTCCCTGAATCTTGTCGCATACTTGTATACAACGCATACATTTGACACATTTGCTTGCATCACGTACCAGTGGATATCTTGTATCCCATTCTTCAACACAGATTTCCTTCTTGTAAGGGCTGTCTACAATGTTCAGATCATTGGCAACCGTCTGAAGTGTACAATTTCCGCTTCTTACACAAGTTGCACATTGTGCATCGTGCTGGGAAAGGATCATCTCTACCGTATGTTTTCGGTTTCTGCGTACTTTCGGACTGTTGGTATAGATCGTCATTCCTTCTTCTACCACGTTATTACAGGATGTTACCAGATGATCCTGTCCTTCAATTTCTACAACGCAGACTCTGCACGCTCCAATTTCATTGATATCTTTTAAATAACAAAGCTTTGGAATCGGTATATGAATGGAGGCTGCTGCTTCCATGATCGTTGTTCCAGAAGGTACAGCGAGCGTGTGGTTATCTATTGTAATATTTACCATTTTGTATCCCTACCTCCTTTGAAAATACCATAACCAAAGTGGTCACAGCGAAGACATCTTCCTGCCTCCTGGCATGCTTCTTTCTCTGTCATACAGTTTTCGACTCCTTCAAAGTCTTTAACTCTCTCTCCAGCTTCTCTCTCTGTAAGATTAACTCTTCCACATGCTGGTTTATCTTCTAACTTAGGTTCTGGAATCTCAACATCTGCTGTGATTTCATGATGATATCCCAGATATTCATCGATATTGGCTGCAATAACTTTACCTGCTGCGATCGCTGAAATAACTGTGGATGGACCTGTCGCACAGTCTCCACCTGCAAATACTCCTGGCATCTCTTCGAATCCACCAAATTTCTCTACGTTAATCTTTCCTCTCTGTACGGGAACTCCTGCTTCTTCGAAGTGCTGATATTCGATATCCTGACCGATCGCTACGATCAGTGTCTGACATGGGATAAATACGTCATCTTCCCCTGTTGGCTTTACAGATGCTCTTCCACCTTTGATATTACTGATCATCTGTGGTGTTACCCATATACCTTTGACATTGCCTTCTTCGTCTTTCTCGATTCTTGAAGGTGCCATCAATGTCTTGATCTCAACACCTTCTGCTTCTGCTCCTGAAATCTCATCTGAAAGTGCTGTCATATCGGCAACTCTTCTTCGATATACGATGCTGACTTTCTTCGCACCTAATCTTACAGATGTACGAACTGCATCCATGGAAACATTTCCACCACCGATCACGGCAACTTCTTTTCCTTCCAGGCTTTCCTGTGTTCCGTGTCCGACATCTCTTAAGAACTGTACCGCTGAAATAACTCCTTTGGCATCTTCGCCTTCTAATCCTAACTTCTTATCTGTACTTGCACCGATCGTGATCAGTACAGCATCGTATTTTTCTTTTAAATCCACAATGGAATAATCTTTGCCGATAGCTTTTCCACAATCTACTTTGACTCCTGTGTCTAAGATTGCCTGAATATCATCATCTAAGCGTTCTTTTGGCAGTCTGTAGTTTGGAATTCCATAACGTAACATTCCTCCAAGTTTTGGAAGCATCTCATATACGGTTACCTGATGCCCCATCAACTGTAAAAAATATGCTGCACTTAATCCACCTGGTCCACCACCTACAACGGCAATATTCTTCCCTGTAGATTCTGCACATTCTGGCGGTACAACGTATCCTGCTGCATCTGCTGCCATACGTTTTAATCCACGGATATTCACCGCATCATCGATCATATTTCTACGGCATAATGCTTCACATGGATGCTCGCAGATAAATCCACATGTTGTTGGAAATGGATTATCTTTTCTGATCAGACGGATCGCATCCTCATATCTTCCTTCACGCACCAACGCAATATATCCCGGAATATCCACTCTCGCAGGACATCTGGATACACATGGCACTGGCTGCTTTAACGTACTTAAGCATCGATGATACATGATATGTTCTACATAATCATCTTTAAATCCAATGGCTCCTTTGTATACCATATTAGCTGCCTCATAGCCAATCGCACAATCTGCAGATTCCATAATGGATTTTGCTGTTTCATGTATCTCTGTTAAAGTTCGGATCGTTGCTTTGCCATCTAAAACATCAGTGATCAGATTCTTTAACTGTCCAAGTCCTACACGACATGGAACACACTTTCCACAGCTCTGTGCATGACAGATCTCCAAAAATGCTCTGGACATATCAACCGGACATAACCCTGGCGGGCTTGACTCGATTCTTCGTTCCAAATCCTTATAAAGACCTTCCACAACCAGCTGTGCCTGGTTCGGAGACCTTAATTCCAAACGACTCATGACTCATCCTCCTTAATTCCTCTATATCAGTATATTGACTCTCATTATACGCATCTTTTTCGACAAATTCAAGTGTTTTTTGTGCAATTTGTACGTTAATTTCGTAACAATCAGGTTCATTTTTGTGTATAATCACGTTAATTTTGTAACAATTTTAAGTTGTAGTTAGCCAACTATAGATTTTGAATATATGATAAAAAATAAATAAACGATCGGGAGAGCAAAATTCTAATGTTGCTCTCCCGATCGTTTATTTATTTTTTATCATATATCAGAAGTCTATCGTGTAAACAATTACAAACTTGGAAAATTTAAGTGAATGTTTATTTCTATCACTTATATACACGTCTATTCAAGTAACCAGAATCTAATATGATACAATGATTCCTCCATCGCATGCATACAAACTGCTGACTCCTTTAGTATCTACAATATCAACGTCTTCTGCGTGTAAGTGTTTCTTGATCAATTCTTTCACGTAAACAGCTCTCTCGTAGCAATTGCAGTGTGAAATGACGAATTGTCTTCTTGTGAGATCTCTTCCTTCGCTTCCCATGTGTTCTACCATCTTCGCGAGTGCTTTCTTCATTCCTCTTGCCTGGGCTGCTTTCTGGATCACGCCGTCTCTTGTACCGATCATGACTGGTTTGATATTTAATGCACCGGCGATCGTTGCAGATAGTCTTGATAATCTTCCGTTCTTTCTTAGTACTTCTAGTGTCTCCAAAACAAAATATGTTCTAAGACTTGTTGTATACTCTTCAATCTTATCAACCACTTCTTCAAATGGCATTCCCTGACTTGCATATTCGTTGAGCTTACGTGCGATCAGAACCTGAGTCGTAGCGGCTCCTCTGGAATTCACTACATGAATATTCTTTGTTCCGTTCTCTTCTTCATATAGATTCTTTCCTAAAACTGCACTGTTGTATGATCCACTTAATTCTGCAGATAATGTTACCACATATATATCATCTGCCTTGGAATATGCTTCCATATAACTCTCTGGTGCAGGGCATGCTGACTTCACAGACTCTTTACTTGCTGCAACCTTTGCTAAGAAATCTGCCTGATCAAATGTTTCATCATCTATGATTTCTTCTCCATCCACTAATAATGTCAGGGGTACTAAAGTATAACATCCTTTTTTTAAATCTTCTTCTGTCAAATCCGTACAGCTGTCACAAACAATATGAAAACTCATATTCGTATCTCCTTTTTACAACTTTCTTATCTGGTATTCATTACTACTTATTCTAACATATATCTACGCAAAAAGAAACATGCAAACAAAGTTTCTTTTAAGTTCCCGAAGTTTGTGAAAAATTTTACAGGTACTTTGTTAAAAATCTTTCTTTCACTTCCTGATCCCACGCTTCTTCCAAAGTCTTATCCAGTACAAATGTCTTTCTGGACACTCCTGATGTACACTTTAATCCCTGTCGGTCGTATAAAATGTTGATAAATAATCCTGCTATTTCATCTTCTCGGACTGCAAGATTATATTTGGCAAGAAACTCTGGAGAAAGATCTGGTTTTAACATCATCACAAATTGAAAAGACAACGGTGTCTTCTTCCCTTTTACGAGAGAAAATATTTTTTCTTTCTCTTCTTCCCACGTTACATATGGATATTGTTTCATCTCTTTCCATTCTTCTGTATCATAAAATTCTTTTAAGATCTTTCCATCAAATTCATACGAAATGTTCATGGACAGTTTTCCTTCGCTCATCAAGAAATCATCAAAAAGATTTCCTCCTAAAAAACCTGCCATAAACTTCTTAATATTTTCAATTTCGATCATAACCATAGGCATATTCTCCTGACTAAAAAATGGAACCCTGCCTACTCACAGGGTTCCATTTTATTGTATCTTTCTTTGGTTCTTTTTTCAACCGGTTTTACTGTCCAAAACTATAATACTGGCTGTTAGAACTTTCATTATTATAATTATTGTTGTAACTATTGCTGTTATTACTATTGCTATTGCTGCTGTTACTGCTTGTGCTTGGTGCATCTGATTTCTTTCCAAGAGTAACTGTCAGTGTCTTCTTCTCATAAGTACCCATCTGATTCTGACGTTTTACAACAACTTTAACTTTCTTGCCTGCTTTCAGGTTTGAAATCTTTTCTTTTAATCCATCCATTGTAGAAACGTTGCTTCCATTAAAGGATACTATCACATCTCCTGCACTGATGCCTGCTTTCTGGGCTGGGGAACTCTTGATCACCTGCTGTACATAAACACCAGATGGCATATCAAACTGGCTTGCCATAGAGCTGTCGATCGTCTGACCTGATACACCTAAATATGCCTGTTCACTCTCACTTGTTGCCTCATTCTTGATCAGTTTATTGATGATCGGTCTTGCTGTATTGATTGGAATCGCATATCCCATTCCTTCTACATCTTCTGAAGAATATTTAACTGTATTAATACCAATTAATTCACCTTTGCTATTTAATAAAGCACCACCACTATTTCCAGGGTTGATCGCTGCATCTGTCTGGATCAGTGTCATTGTCTTGTCTGTCAACTGTACCTGACGATTTAATGCACTGATATAACCACCTGTGACAGACTGTCCATATCCTAATGCATTACCAATTGCGATCGCTCTTTCTCCTGTCTGTAATTTTGAGGAATCTCCTAATGTGATCACTGCGATCTTCTTTAAGGTAGAAGATTTCATGTTCTTTGTATCTACTTCTACAACCGCTAAGTCCGCATCGCTGTCAGTACCACGAATGGTTGCACTTGCACTCTTTCCATCCACAAATCCTACGGATAAAGATTTGGCATCTGCTACGACATGGTTATTTGTAACGATCAAAATTTTACCATCTTTCTTGCCAATGATGATGCCTGAACCAACACCTTCGGATTCACTGCTTTGTGTCTGTCCAAACCAACTCTGGCTTGTTGTCTCGAACTTTCCTGTGATCGATACGATCGATGGCATAACATTTTTTGATACACCTGAGAGGTCATTACTGCTGGTACTTGAACTGCTGCTTGTTGTCTTCGTTGTTGCAAGCTGTGTTGCACCATTTCCAATGCCTGCTCTGCTAAATCCATATGTGACTCCCTGCATCACAAGCCCTGCGATCAATCCAAAAGCTACTGCAGATGCTGCTAATTTTGCAACATATTTTCCTCTGCCGCCATTTTTGTTTTTCTTAGGATTGGAATGGTCGTTCGCTTCCTCCGCTCTCCACTGCTCGGAAGTCTTCCACTGTCCATCCTGATTTGTATTATATTCACTCATGATTAATTCTCCTTTCGATCCTGATCTTTTGTTTCGACCTTTATCTTTTATGAGATAAATATATCTTATAAATGTGTAAAAACTGTGATTAATATGTTACTAAAAAATGATTTCCTCTTTTTTCTCATTTTTCGTGAAAATGATGAGAGTATCAATAAGCACAAAATACAAAAATAAGAAAAAGTTAAGTCATTTGTCATTGTATGATCTCTTTTTATCCCTTATAATAGAAGGGAGTGAAAAAGGAGTATTTATCATATGATCAAACAAAACCAAACTTACTTGAACAGACTGCATGTCGTGATGGATGCTGTCTGCATTTATTTTGCAGGATTTGCAGCATGGTATATAAGATTTAAATGCACGATCTTTGGATTCTGGCTGAATCAGGAGATTTTCGATCTCAACCGCTATTATCCAGAGTTTTATCAATATCAGAAACCGCTGATCAGCTCTTTGATCCTGTTATTGTTATTGTATTCGTTCTTTGGTCTTTATACACCAAAGCGTTACCAGCGTGGTTCCAAGGAACTTGTGAATCTGGTCAAAGCGAATCTGATCGGACTTGGACTTTCTGCATTTGTGATCACTGTATGGCAGATTCAGAACTTTCCTCGTTCTTTATATCTGTTATTTTATTTATTTAACTTTATTTTTGGTCTTTTATCCAGATATATCATACGCAGGATTTTGAAAACGAATCGTAAGAAAGGACGCAATATCAAACATACGGTATTTATCGGTTTCAGTACTTCAGCAGCTGCATATATCGACCGCATCAAATCAAATCCTCAATGGGGCTTAAAGGTTCATGGGATTTTTGATGATCTTGTCAGTGATAATTTTGAATATCGTGGAATCAAGAAGATCGGTACACTTTCAGATCTTGCCGCTTATCTTGAGAAGACATCTCTTGATGAAGTTGCGATCACTCTGAATCTGAATGAATATCATAAACTGGAACAGATCGTTGCGATCTGTGAGAAGTCTGGTGTGCATACAAAGTTTGTTCCAGATTACTATAACTTTATTTCCACAAACCCATACACTGAAGATCTGGACGGACTCCCAGTTATCAATATCCGTAACGTACCATTAACAAATACGATGAATAAACTGATCAAACGTCTGATCGATATTATCGGTTCTATCATTGCGTTGATCTTATTCTCACCGATCATGCTTATCGTTGCGATCCTTGTGAAGAAGAGTTCTCCTGGACCGATCATTTTTGCCCAAGAACGTATCGGTCTTGGGAATAAACCTTTTAAGATGTACAAATTCCGTTCCATGGGTGTACAGGACCCTAAGAAAGAGGCCAAAGAATGGACAACCAAGAACGATGTCCGTGTTACACCTGTTGGACGTGTGATCCGTAAGACAAGCCTTGATGAACTTCCTCAATTCTGGAATGTATTAAAAGGCGATATGAGTCTGATCGGGCCACGTCCAGAACGACCTTTGTTTGTCGAGAAATTTAAAGAAGAGATTCCTCGTTATATGATCAAGCATCAAGTTCGTCCAGGTATTACTGGATGGGCTCAGGTCAATGGATTCCGTGGTGATACTTCCATCCGAAGCAGAATCGAACATGATCTGTATTATATTGAGAATTGGTCTTTGGGACTTGATATCAAGATATTATTTCTTACATTCTTTAAGGGATTTGTCAATAAAAATGCATATTAAACAGCAAGAAAAGGATGGAGTTTTTCATCCTTTTTTCTGTACAAACTTAACTATTTAAGGAAATCTGGAGGGATACATTATGACAGCACAGCATACAAAACATGCCAAACACACAAAGCGAAAACGAAGAAGAAGATCTCCACTTCGGATCTTGATCATTCTCATTCTTGTGATCGCCGTATTAGTCGGACTTACGCTTTCCACAGTTCACAAAAAACTTGGGAAAATATCAACAAAAAGTCTTGACCACAGCCAGCTTGTCACTGTAAACAAAGACAGCAATATGACTGACTATACCAACTATGCTTTTTTCGGAATTGATTCTCAGACTGGAAGTATGTCAGATCGCGGAAACCGTTCTGATTCTATCATAGTTGTCAGCATCAACAATTCAACCAAAGATGTCAAACTGTTATCGATCTATCGTGATACATATGTAAGTATTAATGGAAAATACAGTAAGATCAATGCAGCTTATTCCTGGGGCGGTCCAGAGCTTGCGATCAGCACGATCAATCGTAATCTTGATCTGAATATTGAAAAATACGCAACTGTAAACTTTAAGATTCTTGCTGATATCGTTGATGCTGTTGGCGGAATCGAAGTAAAAGTCGATAAAAGCATCTTAAAGAATTTAAATGCTTATATCGGTGACATGAATCGTATCAACGGTGGACATTCTCCAAAACTTTCTTCTGCCGGTACTTATACTCTGGATGGAAATCAAGCCGTTGCTTATTCCAGAATCCGTTATACCGCTGGCGGTGACCTTGCAAGAGCCGGAAGACAACGAGAAGTCCTTCAGAAGATTTTTGACAAAGCCAAGAAAACTCCTTTGAAGATGATGTCTGTTATGGATGAGATACTTCCTCAGGTAAAGACAAATATGAGTCAGGATGAATTGTTTGATATGTTCTTATCTGTTTTCAAGTATGACATCAAAGATCAGCAGGGATTCCCTTGGGACCAGAAAGAGCTCCGTTATTATGGTACTTATTATGGATTCCCTACAACATTGAAAGAGAATGCGATCCGCGCACATAAATACCTCTTTGGTACATCGGATTATCAAGTCAGTGATGAGCTTAGCCGTATCAATCAGAAGATCATTTATCGTGCTGGATATTAATCCTGAATATCAACTCAAAATGCAAAAAAGAAGCTCTCGATCTATGAATTCACTCATAGATCAAAAGCTTCTTTTTATTTTATATTCTTCAAGATTCCTAACAATGTTTCTCCAACCATTCCCTGGCCTTCTTTGCAGTAAAAGAAATCCCTTGCCTGCCTTCTAACCTCTTTAAAATGATCTTCGCCTTGTACCAGACGTTCGAATTCTTCCATCAAGGCTTCAAATGTCTCTGCCTTATATCCCGGAGCCGCCTTCTCATAATCGCAATACATACCACGATCATGCTCCAGATAATCCTGATAATCAAAATTATAAAAGACTACCGGCCGGTCCAGTAATAGATAATCTATATATGTGCTTGAATAATCTGTAACCAGAATATCCGTATCCATTAATAATTCCTGAATATCCATGGATCTCTCTGTGATATCTGTTATATTAGAATACATGGAGAAATCTACTTTCTCATCTTTATGATAAAAATGGCGCCGGATTACGAACAAAATATCATTTTGGATACACCAATCATTGAGCACTTTAAAATCAAAATGTTCTTCCAAAGGAAATGCCACTTTACCTTCTTTCCTGTGTGTCGGCGTATATAAGATGACTTTCTTTCCTTTTGCCGCTTTTGACAACTGATGAGAAGCATGAAATTTTTCACTTTGATCATAGAATATATCATTCCTTGGCTGTCCCAATGTTATGATATGACTCTTTGATCTTCGAAATGCACTTTCATAGATCGGAGCATAAAAATCACTTGTTGCTACTACATACTCTTTTCCTAATGGGATTTCCTGAATCATTCTTCGGATTTTCTGACCCTTGCTATCCCAATTCTTGACCTTATCATCATCATAGCCAACTTTCTTTAATGGAACCCCATGCCAAAGATTTAAGAATACTGCTCGTCCCATAAATGTATGATTTACATCACTGATCCCATTGCAGACTACCACATATTTGGCCCGAAGCTGCATCAAAATCCCTTTGAAACTGTCAAACATATAAGCTTCATATCCAAGCTCCCTGACTTTTCTGCAGACTGATTCATTCTTCGTGATCCATATCGGACGGATCTCTTTATGCTCTTGTGCTTCTAAAAACAGATATTTGGGATTGTCTGCAAACTGTTCTCCAAGCCATGCTCCAAAGATATATATCTTTCTGCTTCTTGGAAATAAACACGACAGAAACATGATCACATATTTTCCTGCAAGTCCTAATGCTTTTTTCATAAATATTCCTATCCCCAAAGCCACTGCATCAGCTTTCGGATATTTCCTTCCTTTAATACGTGATGATTTTTATAAAAACTCAATCGTCTGATCTTTCCTTTATAATACAATTCTCCATAACTCTCAAGAAGTTCATAAACATCCAGATTATCGATTTCTTCCCCGTATGTCTCAACAAATCCCTGTATCTGCTCCATAGATTCGATCATCATACGGCGATAGCTGTTCTTTCCTTCTTTGAGACGATGATACAAAAAGACAGGATTCTTTGCATCTTTCGCACCAACAGAATTATTGCCATGCTGACGATAATACATCGTTGGCTCATTTACAAAACCAACCTTGCCAAACACTTTCGCGATCAATGCTGCCCAATAATCATGCATGATAATCTTAGACATCGGTAACGACCGTAAAAAATATTGTTGCAGACAGCGATTGATCATCATCGTACAACCTGTCACTGAATTTTGTACCATCAATTGATTTAATACAATTCTCTTTGGAATATTCGCATATTGAAAGAATGACTCTGCAACCATCTCTAAGTTATGATCTGCAACTGACAGATCTGAATGAACCAAGATCGGTGTTTTCTCTCCATATCTTGCTTCTAATGCTTCCATCTTCTGTAATGTCAGATAAATCTTATCTGGTTTCCATACATCATCCTGATCACAAAACATAAAATACGGCCCGTAAGAATTTTGGATCAGTGAAATAAAATTGTCTTTGGCACTTCCCTGTGGCGGGTCATTCTTAATGATCGTCACTTGTTCCGGATATTGTTTACTAAATTCTTCAAGAATGCTGATCGTACCATCCGTAGAACCATCATCACCCACGACCAGCTGCCAGTTTTCATAGGTCTGAGCTGCAATTGATTCTAACTGCGCTTTTAAATAATCCTCTCCATTCAATGTCGCTAACAGAATCGTTACCATATTGTTTTCAAACCTCCTGACTGTGTTATATTGTTCGGCAGATCTCTATCTGCTTACCTTCTTTATCACATCAATGACTTTCTGTGAAGCATGTCCATCATCTATGCCATTGAATTTATCATGATAATTCTTATATTTTTCTTTCCAGCTATCTTCATTATATTCTTTAATATCCTTGATCAACTGGTCTGTATCTCTTGAAATTGGTCCTGGAATATCATTGACAAAGTCAAAATAAAATCCTCTCAGATTCTCCTTGTAATCTTCCAGATCATATGCAAAGAATAACATCGGTCTGTTAAGAATACTGTAATCAAACATTACAGAAGAATAGTCCGTGATCAACATATCTGACACAAGGTATAACCATGCAATATCTTTTGTCTCATCGAATGTATAAACGAATCCTTTATATGGTGTCCAATCAATCTTATCTGATACAAGATAATGATATTTTACAATGAATATATATTCATCTGATAATTCCTCTTTTGCTTTATCAAAATCTAGTTTTGAAGCAAATTTGTACTTTCCTTTTTCGCTATATTCATTGTCTCTCCAAGTTGGAGCATATAATATGATCTTCTTATCCAATGGAAGTGCAAGTTTTTCTTTGTATTCTCTGATCTTAGCAGGAGAATTATCATTGATCAAAATATCATTCCTTGGATATCCGATCTGTAAGATCGGACGATCTTTAAATGCAAAACATGATCTGAAAATATCTGTAGAAAACTTATTCTGTGATACAAGATAGTCCCAATCCTTGCATGTTACTCTAAACTGTTCATGGTAATTCTCAATATCCGTACTTCCACCCATATCCATTCGGTCCATATCAAGTGCAAGCTTCTTAAGCGGTGTTCCGTGCCATGTCTGAATGTATGTGATATGCTTCTTCTTACGTACATATAATGGCTGACGACTATCAAATACCCAGATTCCAGCTCTCATCAAATACCAAAAATATGGGAAATAATTATTCCGTATCTTCTTGCATTTACCTGGAACCTCTATACTTGTATCAAAGAAAAACCAGATACATTCATATTCTTGATCAAGGCCTTCTCTTACCATCTCTTCATAGATGTATCTTGGATTCCCTGTATAGTTACGTCCATTGCTGCTCTGAAATATAATCATCTTTTTATTTACTGGAATCAGATATGTTAATACTTTATATATCTGAATCGTAATATTCTTAATCAGTTGCTTCATACATGCACTCCTATTTACTTACTTCAAAGAATGAATCTCTGCGATTCTTCTTATCAAACATCATATTGTACTGAATCATACGATACTTCTGTATTATACCATAATATGGTGATCCTTTATCATTAATCTGATAAAATTTTCCATTCTTTCCCCAATATCCCTGCGATGTGATCGTTGGAACTTCTTTTCGAACCTCATTTAAAAATCTCTGATATCCTGTCATCTTTACGCCAGCTGTCTGGGTCAGAATGCTTTGCATATAATTCATGCTTGTCTTCTCTATATGCTGTTCTTTAATGTCATAATTTGCCCAGATCACGAATGGTACCTGATAACGCTTCATCATCTGTTCGCTGCTCCAAGTCTGATATTGACCATTTGTGATCTTATTCATAAATTCATCTGTCAATCTTGGCTGATGATCTCCTAAAAATAAAATGATCGTTGGCTCTTTACATTTTTCAAAATAACTTGTCAGCTGTTTTAAACTGTCATCTGAATATTTGATAAGGTTCAGATATCTGTTAGCCTCAGCATCATATTTGCTGCTTTCAATCTTGATCGGCTGTTTAAAGTTGGCTGCATCCTTATCATAAGGACTGTGATTCTGGATCGTCATATTATACATATAAAATGGCTGATCTGTCTTCTTACGATTCTTTTCATATTCAGAAATAATGCGATCTACATTTGCCTCATCAGAAATATACTCTCTAACCCTTTTTACATTCTTAGGAAAGTCAAATTTATCAATAAAATCCGTAAATCCAAAATCTTTATATACAGCTGGTCGATTATAATTATACGGATTGAACGGATGCATCGCTTTATTTCCAGAATATCCTTCTGCCTTTAGATTACTAACTAGTGAAGGCATCTGCCCATGAATATAAAGCTGAAATGCTGTCGTTCCAGCTGATAAAAATCCAAGAGTATTTCCTGTCAACAATTCAAATTCTGTATTCGCTGTCTGACCACCTACAATCGATGCATACGTATATCCTGTCACACAATTCTTCTTCAAACTATGGAAATAGGGCATATAATCTTCATTCGTCTTAAAATCTCCCAGCACCTTAATATCTGCGAATGTTTCATTGACAACTGTTATGATATTCGGATATTGCTTTGCTGTACTTTGCTGTGCATTCGCTGATTTCTTTTCATATTCCTGAATGATCTGATCAACCTTCGCTGTTGTATATCCTTCTGGCTTCTTCACGACCGCATATCCAACACTTCTTGCAAATGTCAGCACGCCCCCATATTTTTGATAACTTTCCATTGGACGGAACATACGAATATTGATCTGGTGCTCTTCCATAAAATCAGACAGTATGATCTGATTTGTAAACAATCCGCATCCTAATGCAACAACAATAAATCCTGCAATGTGAAATACTCTTTTTTCTGTAACCTTTACCTCATGAAGTCTTAAAAATGTAAAGAAAAATGCCATACATACCAAGATCACACTATATTGTTCAAACGTCAATTTGAATGTATAATTACCCATCACGCTAGTAGCCGTCTGTACTGTTAAAATATCTGGTGCCATCATCGGAATCCCGCGAAATTCATATACAACACATACAACTACCGCAAAGATAAACAATACAAATGGTACGATCACTGATCCAACTCTGATGCTGTTCGTCAAAAATATGATCAGCAGATCCACCAAAATGATCATTGCAAGACTTAGAACGATCCAAAGTGGCTCTTTCTGATAGAACTGTGTCGGCGGAAATGCACACTCTGCTTCATTGATCAAAAATTCTGACAAGATCCATCCCATAACTGGTGCGATCACTCCAAGAATGATCACAAAAGCCCTGTCAACCTTCTGACTCAAACGAATGTCGCAAACTGTTACAAATACCATCCAAAAACATGCCAAAAATACAAATCCCATACGTTTCAGGTAAAAATCAGTCTGCACATGATACATTGGCTTATTGGATAAAAAGAATCCAAGCAATGCAAACACGACTAGTAATTTTAAAACTGCTGTAACTTTATATCTCTTTTTTTCACTTTTAAAAATATTGCTAATTTCTATAAAATGCATCGAAAACTAATCCTTTCATCTATAGCATCATCTTAAATTCTTTTTGTTTGATAACGCAGAAAAGAAGAATTCCGTCTCAAGCCGTTCATAACCTCTATTGTCAACGAAATTCCTCTTATATCTAAATTCATAACTCTTGCTATTTATTCGCTGTTGTTCCGTTTAATCCAAGATCCTGTTTGATCTTTGTTGTAGAAATTCCTTCTGTTCTTGGAAGATATACGACTTCACAGTAATCTTTTAAGAAATCAAACTTACCTTTCCAGTCATCTCCCATAACAAATGTATCTACATGATATTCTTTCACATCAGAAATCTTCTGATCCCAGTTTTCTTCTGGAATCACAAGATCCACATAACGAACTGCTTCTACCAGTTTTTTTCTTTCTTCATAACTGAAATAACATTTTTTCTGTTTTTCATTCCAGTTAAACTCATCTGTTGATACAACTACAATTAAATAATCACCTAATTCTTTTGCTCTGCGCAATAAATTGATATGTCCCGCATGCAGTAAATCAAATGTTCCATATGTGATTACTTTTCTCATATCACACCTCCGTGTCTTCTATCTTACTTTGTTTTCTCTTCGTATACTTTACTTACTTCTTCAATCGATCCATGAGAAATGATCTTTCCTTTTTCAAGTAGGATTGCCTTATTACATAATCTCTTTACCTGATCTAAAGAATGAGATACAAATAATACTGTAACTCCCTTGTCAAACATACTCATGATCTTTGCTTCACTTTTCTTTCGGAATTTCGCATCTCCGACAGATAATACTTCATCCAGGATCAAGATATCTGGTTCCACTAATGTTGCAACAGAGAATCCAAGTCTTGATTTCATACCTGAAGAATAGTTCTTAACTGGGACATCTATAAATTTGCCCAGTTCTGAGAACTCTATGATCTCATCTAACTTCTCATCTAAGAACTTCTTTGAGAATCCAAGAACTGCTCCATAAAGATAAATATTCTCACGTCCTGTATACTGTTGGTCAAATCCAGCACCTAATTCAAGCAATGGAGCGATCTTCCCCTTGGCTGTCACAGTTCCTTCCGTTGCTTTTAATACCCCTGCAATAACCTTTAACAGTGTACTCTTTCCAGCTCCATTTAATCCAAGGATTCCAAGTCGATCCCCTTTGTTAAGAGTAAAATTAATATCTTTTAATGCCCAGAATTCATTATATGAAATCTGATGTTTCAATAACTTGATCACATAATCTTTCAGATCATCAACCTTTTCCTGACTTAAGTTAAACTTCATTCCAACATGTTCAACTTTCAATACTTCTTTCTTTGCCATGATACCCTCCTAAATATGCAGAATGAATTCATCTTGCTTCTTATAGAAGAAAATCAATCCTACAATAACACTTACGATTGCAAACACGATGGATGCAGCTAAAAACTTCATATTCATCGGCATACCAAAAACAGCCTGTCTAAAATTATGGATCAGAAGATATAATGGATTGCATTTTAAGATCCATCCAAAACCTGATTTTAATAACCTCCCTGGTTTGTAGAAAATTGCTGATGCATACATAATGATCATTAATCCTACAGACCATAAATATTCTAAGTCTCTAAAGAATACTGCCATCGTAGATAGGATCATTCCAACTCCAAAAGCTGTGATCAGTAATAAGATCAATGGAATGATCGCCTGTGCCAGATAAATGGTTGGATATACCTTCAAAACAATAGATACTACTACCAACACGATCAAAGAGATAGCAAAAATAATATAATTAAACAATACACTGGATAATGGATAAATATATTTTGGCACATATACTTTCTTGATCATTCCTGCATTCGTCCTGATCGCTTTCATCGCACCATTTGTCGCAGATGAAAAGAAACTATACATCAAACGTCCACATAAGATATATACTGGGAAATGTGGATCCTTGTTTCCAAACAATGTACCAAATACTACACTTAGTACGATCATTGTCATTAACGGTTCTAACAGTGTCCATAAAATACCTAAATATGATCTTCTGTATTTTAACTTAACACCTTTCTTTACAAGTTCCCATAAAAGGAATCTGTACTTTTTAAAATTTTCAATATAAGATTTCACTGTACTTCTCCATTTTGATATTTTTAATTTACACTTTGCTATTATACTATTCCTTAACAGATTATTCAACTATCTAAAATCTTCCGATCAAAAATTTAGCTTTTGTATTAACAAATGTTATCACTGAGTATTCAATGATCATCACAAGAATCATTGCCCCAAGGCAGTCAATATAATATCTCCATGCCATGATCCCTGGCATTCCTGATATGATCTTCCATCCTGCAGTTGCAGTAGAAATAATATAAAACGGTCTTTGTGTACACATTAGTATCAAAGAATTCTTTCCAAAATAATTCAGTATCGTAAATGGAATATGGTCTTCAAGAAATTCAAAGACAAATAGTGCTCCAAACGATCCAATGATTCCTGTAACAAAAAATAGTGGTGGGTGAATACCTAAAGACATATTATTTAAATCTACACCATTATTTTGCTGTGACAAAAAGATATTTCCAATTGTAAATACCAGTCCGATCATAAATCGGATTTCTCTGGATGTTACCTTACTGAATAACATACATCCAATATGTCCGATCTCCAAGAACCATAATGCGATCAATGCTTTACTGATCGGTAAGATCAAAAATGATATTCTTTCAAATGTTAATGGATCCACTGAAACGATCAAGTGTCTGATAAAATAAGACTCCCAAATTCCAAAAACAGGTATCACGATCAATATCACGATCCTCATCCATTTCGGAAGATATTTGATAAGACAGAAAAACAAGATCTCCGCAATAAATAACACCGGTAAAAACCATAGTGCAAATGTTCCTCTTAATGTGATCGTTGCCAAAATATAAGATTTGATCGCCGGAATATCAATTCTGTGTTTCATGATCATCGTTGCAAATCGAAAGCCAATCGACAAAATACTAAACAATACATATGGCAGCATCAATGATTTCAATAACTTTACTGCATATCCCTTTAATGTCTGTGTCCGATAAGAATCTGCATACCGGATCAGATATCCGGCGGCAACAAAGAAAATTGCCATCTTGAATGATGCCGCCCATGTATCAACCGGATTACCAAGCTTCGTAATATGTCCCCATGTTACCATCAAGATTCCTAAGCCTTTACACAAATCTATATATTTTATTCTCCTCTTTTTGTCCATTTTAATATCCTTTGCTTATGATATATTCATACGTACGTTTACTGTTATCATTATCACGATATTCAAAATAATAATCTTTTAATTTTGTATATTCTTCTTTTTCTTTAAATCCATTGTGAATATACTCTTCAATTCCATCGATCAATTTCTCATATTCTGTATAACGTTCTCCAAATAATTCATGCTCCATATCCAGATAACTTCCATGCGCCTGCATATACATATCATAATCAAACTGATAGAATAATACGGGTTTATCAAGATAACATACATCCCAACATACACTAGAATAATCTGTGATCAGCATAGAACATTTCTTCATGATCTCATTTAACGGCTCTGTTCCAAATGGGATCAACTCAATATTATCTCCACTGACATTAAACTCGCTTAAATAATCTTTAAACTTTGGATGAATGTAAAAGATCAGTTTAACATCATTTTCTTTTAAGATTCTTGCAAGTTTCTGACTCTGTAACAGTTTCATATAGTTTTTATAATAATCACTTGCCTTAAACTCTTCTGCGCTCTTTTCTTCCAGCCATGATCTCCATGTCGGCATTGCAAGAATGATCTTTTCCTCTGGTTTTGAAGTATCCTCCAAAACATCCCATCTCGTAAATCCAAGAATCGGTGCATCTCCATCTTCATATCCAAAATTCTCTACAATGATCTTATGCTCAAATCTTGATGTCGTTGTAAAATGAGTCATAGGACTTGAACCTTTCATTCCAAAAATCGGATGTACACGTTTTAATGCTGTCACCCCATGCTGTAAAAACAAAATATTATGTTTTGAAATACGATTTGAGATCACATTTGGTTTTGCTCGCCATGTATATAAATGTTTCTTTGAATCAGAAGCTATATATAAATTAGCAACAAGTGAATATAAAATATGTCGAAAACTCATAAATGGAATCACATGTTTTCCATATTGCTTCATCTTATCATAATCAGCAGAATCTGTATCGAGAATATAATATATATGCTGATTCTTCTCTTTTGGAAGCTGCTCCATACAATATTTGAAGAAATAATATCCATTATCCTGCGCCATAGAGCAGAATTTTTCAAATACTAACCATACTCGTTTCTTTTTCCAATATGGTAATAACAACGTATAAACACCAAAAGCTGCTAATTCCTTGATCTTTACATCAAATCCATCGTATTTTGATCTTGTACGATAAGTAAATGCCATTTTGCATGTGATCGTCGAATAAGGGAAAATAATATGCTCCTTATCAACATCACATTGATAATTCATCAGTAATAATTTTAATCTCTGCCATCTGCTCCAATATGCACTTACTCTTACTTCTTCTCCATTCTTCTCTGTTACAGCAAATACATCCCAAAACAGTTCTTCCAGTGATAATACCGACATATCGATCTGAGCATCAATGATATAATGATCACCCGACCTCGTTACTTTATATTCAAATGGATAATCGATCGTCTCCACTTTACTTCGATATGATAATATGACATTTTTGATTCCAGCTTCTTTGTTTTTATATTTCATTCTTACATGAACTTTTGAACCTTTAATCTTGAATTTCAGTACTTGTCCACGCATATTACGAACAGATAACTGTGCCTGATCTCCCATAAATACAGAAAATCTTCCATCTACTTCATTCATATAAGGAATCACACTTGTATCCGCAGGCTCGAATGTATTCTGATAGATGATATCATGTTTCTTGATCCCTGTCATATATACAGAAGATTTATCTAATTCATCCATCGCTTCTTTTCGTTTTGCATATTCTTTACGATCTACAAAGAAATATGGCAGTTTGTTACCATTTTCATCTTCTAATTCGATCATCAACTGATATCGTCCGTTCATATCCGCAATTTCAAGCGAAAGAAATTCATCAAAATATTCCTTGATACAATGATCTTTCCATTCTTTTTCTGTTAGATCCCTTGTATAAATGATCTGACTTTTCTTATTTACAAGTAACAGCTTCTTTGGCTGACCTTTCTTGCCTTCCTCAAACTTAATCTCCAAATGGTCTTCCATTACTCGCATGGATGCATTGATCATTTTTTTCTTATTGAAAGAAAATGTCTCTCCTGCTTCTCCATGATAGTATTCTGTCTCGAACTTTGAATATACTGGAAGATCTGCAAAGCATCTCTTGATCTCCCTCTTATGAAGTTCTTTTCTGACCTTGGCACTCTTTCTCTTTAACACTTCTTCTGCATAGGTTCTTGGAAGTGTTCGTGTAATAAAAATATAATCAAAATCATCAAGATAATTATCATGTAGATGACTGCTTAATTCTGGATTGAAGAAACGTTTTTCAAAGATCACTACATCTTCATCTTTCTTAGCGATCTGCGCGATCGTATCGATCGTCTGTGCGGTTTTTACATTTGGATAGTGCAAAACTCTTCGTTTCTTTTCTTTGTTAAAACTGTAATCGATCGTTGGCATATCGCACATATTTCCATGAAATACAAGTTCTGCCATATTCTTTGCAGCATCAATAGAATCATACTGAATATATTTTTCTGTATATTCCTTATCATTTTCATAAGAATCTTCTCGGAATGTCTCGTTGACCAGACAATCTCTTAATGCTTCCTTGTCATAGATCTTTCTAAATGGCAATTCTTTGATATCAAAATACATTCCTCTATCGTGCATGTATTCTTCATAGTCATACATATATAATATGATTGGTTTTCTTGTAATCGAGTAATCAAAAAATACGCTTGAATAATCTGTGATCAGTGCATCAACACTATTTAAAAATTCATATTTGTCAACACCACTTGGAAATGGATAAATATGTTCATAATTATCCAGCTTTACAAACTTCTGCACAATTGGATGAAAGTTTACATATAACTTCTGATCATCCTTTAAATTCTCATCTAGATAATGTAACAGCTGATTGATCTCTCTGCTATATTCAGACGTGTTCACATCATGATTGCTCTGACCACGCCATGTCGGCATATATGCCATCGTTGTATAATCTTCATTTCCAAGCTTCTTTGTTACCTGGTCAGCTTTCTCATGATCCATAAAAATACTATTTCTTGGATATCCATTCATCACAACAGTTCCTGTATACAAAGCTTCCAGATTATAATCTTCCATGATCGCTTTTCTTGTAAATTCATTTGGGAACATGATGTAGTTCGCATGCAAGAAATTATGTTGCACATTATACATGGATTCAATTCCAAAACGCATTCGTTTTCCCAATGTCTTTAACGGTGTTCCATGCCATGTCTGTAGATACACCTGTTCATCTCTTCGAATGAAATACGCTGGAAAAGAACTGTTATTGATCAGATACTTGGATGTTGCAAGCACTTTTACATATTTAAAATCTGCAATATCTACAAGTTCTACTTTCAATCCGATAGAATCAATAAATTTCTGATCACGTTTCTTATCATTCGTCGCAAAATAGATCTTGAAATCTTTTGATTCCGGCATTTTCAGAAACTCCTGCAAGATCGCCAAGGATGAATCTGACACATCCTTGCCGTGAAATGACTCAAAGAGTGCTTGTTTTTCATTGATCTTGCCATGTTTATAATACCAGGCATAGATAAATTTCATCTTTGGAGTTTTTGGAAATAATCTTTTTACAAATCGAATAATTTTTCTTATTTTATCCATGTTTCCTTCTTAAACCTTTCAATGACCTTCTTAAAGATTGTTCTGCCTTATGGCATTGTTTGTTTTTTATTTTCCCTGCATCATATTAAATACTTTTTCAGATGAATTTTCACATTCATATGGAATATATGTTTCATGGAATGCATCGACTCTCTGTTTTGAATTCTCAATCGTTTCATCCAGATGCTCAATCGCATCTAACACCTCATCAGACGTATATAGTAATGGTCCTGGTGCTTCTTTTTCGATATCAATATTAAATCCACGAAGCTTATCTCTATATTCATCCAGATCATATGTAAAGAATAACATTGGTCTGTCGAGAACTGCATAATCAAACATTACAGAAGAATAATCTGTGATCAGGATGTCTGTAATGATATATAAATCTTCAATAGATTCATAATCCGTAAGATCATACACAAATCCATCTGCTGGAACTCCTTTCCAACCTTTTGCTGAAAAGTGATGCAGTCTTAAGATCAATACATATTCATCTGAAAATTTTTCCTTCATCTTCTCAAGATCTAACATTAATTCAAACTTATCACGCACTCTCCATGTTGGTGCATACATGATGACTTTCTTATCTTTTGGAAGTCCTAATTTTTCTTTTAATCTGCCCATTTCTTCTTCGTTATTAGAAGAATACAAAATATCTGTTCTTGGATATCCAGTATCCATGATCGTATTTTCAAATTTAAATGCAGATGGTGCAAGATCAGCAACAAACTTACTTTGCACGATCAGATAATCCCAACGTTTACACTTTCTAATATACTTCTTTTCTGATTTCTTTGTAGGGAAATCGCCTGGTACATCCAATCCAATTGTCTTTAATGGTGTTCCATGCATCGTCTGTACTTCAATCTGCCCTTTTCTCTTCTCATAAGAATCAGCAAAATTTACATTATTCACAAAGTATTTTGCTCTTGCCATATAATATAAATACTTCCAAGATAGTCTTCTGACTCTAACACCATTTCCCGTGATCGGAATGCATTCATCTTTTAATGACCAGATACACGTATAATCTGGATGATTCTTATCAATATATTCATATAAATATCTAGGGTTACAGCTAAATTTACTTCCCCACATAGATTCAAATACGATCCATTTTTTCTTTAATGGAAGAAGTCTTAATAACGGATATAAGAATCTGTTGACAAAAGCTCTTTTCTTCGCACTTCTTGTCAGGAATTCCTTGACTCTCAGCGTAGTAAAATACAGAAAATCATCTTCTGGATCAATAATAAATCGATATCTTCTTTCTTTCGTGTAGTATTTTTTATCAAAAACTTTATGTTCCCCACCAAGTGCACATACCTTCTGCTGTTCATTATTTTCATATAAAATAAACACCTGACGACGTCTTGCATAAAGATTCTTGATGATTTTTTCGTCCTTTAAACTTAAAGAAATGACTACTTTCTCCTCTTCTCCATGTTGATTCACGGATCCTGTTCCAAGAATAATCTTTTCTTCTTCTAATGGATCTTCTACATACAATGTTGCTCTCTGCCAGTTACCGATATTTTTGTTGATGATCTCAAATGAAAACTGTTCCTCATTCTGTTTTACATCTCGTATCACAGGTACTGCCTTTCGATTTAACAAGTAACATCTATGATCTCCTGATGTTTCTTCTACTAACTGATTCTTCTGGTTTTCTACAAAGATTCTCTTTTTCTTTTCTTTGTATACAGGAATAAATAAATTACCTTTTTTAACTGCAATATATCGTTTATTTTCTGGAATATCTGAAATATCCACAGAAACATCTTCCTGTGTTATAGCTGCTTTTAAGATTTCCGCATTATGTGCATCTTTCGCTTCATATAATGCATCAACTTTCTCAGAAAGTTTTAATCTTAACTGATCCCCGTCCAATTTCATATCATTTAATTCGATGTTCTTTTGTGAAATTTTTACTTTAAAATCATATCTGTAAGACTTGCTAAGTTCGATCAGCATATGATCTTTAAAATATGTTTTCTTGTCCAATTTATTGCCAAGAGATTTTAAGATTCCTCTTAAAATAGTTTCTTTCTTCCATCTGTCTCTCTCATAAGTTAATAATATATGGTATTCTCCATCAAGCTTTAATTCTCTGACCTTGGCTGCATCCAGTATGATCCGGTATCCACAACCTTTATAATTTGCTAAATGGATCTGTTTTGTCTCGTTATCAATTTTTAAGCCAAATTTCTTCTGTGCATATTGTGACTTAATACTTTGTATTTCCAGTGGAATCTTCTCTCCTGTACTTAAGCATATCAAATGTGCTGATAATTTTTGTACATTTACATTTGGCACAGATAATCCCCGTAAGAATACATATCCTTCGATCACACATTGCTCTTTCTGCCATGCCACATCATAAATCAATTGAGTAAGTCTCCACTGATCTAATGCCTCTGTCATATCTGCCTTATCACCAGTTACGATCGCTTTCGGGAATTTCCCAATATATTTGTTGCCCTTTTTCACGATCTTTAAATTCTTATAATTATCAACTTCATATTGACGCAGTTTTACTAATCGTTTTTCATCCAGATTCATCAAAGCCACATATTTTTCACGATATAAAACTGGTAACTTATCGATCGTTTCTAAAGGAATTGTTTCTTCTATATAATCTTTAATGATCTTCATCATCTCGAGTGTTCTGTTATCTGAAAGATAAATACAGTTGTTCACATAGATCATCAGATCAATATATAACCATTTATAATATTTTGCATCCCATAATTCTTGTTCTTTGACATTCTCCTCAAAGAATTTATCTACCATACGTAAAACGGTAATACGATCTCTCATATTCGTAAAGTCATCTGCTCTCTGCGTAATAGACTTATTAGCTCCATCACGAATTCTCCAACGATAACAGACATCCTGCACCATTGTCACATTATTAGCAAGATAATGCATAGGAATCGTTACTGGAATATCTTCATAGAGAATTCTCTCTGGAAATTCAAAATGATTACGATTCCAAAACTCTTTCAAAATTAATTTATTCCATGAGGTTGTATCATAAATCAGATCCGTATTGTCTGTAATATGTGTTTTATCGATATATTTTCTAAATGCAATTTCATGCAGATTCGATATATGGTCTTTCTTTGAGTCAAATCTCGCAACACTTCCAACTACCATCTCGCTATGATTTTTCTCTGCTGCAAGATACATTTTCTCGTATGCATCATCTGGAACAATATCATCTGAATCAAGAAAAATAATGTATTTTCCTTTTGCATACTTCACTCCTGTATTTCTCGCATTTCCAAGTCCACCATTTACCTGTCTTACATACTCAAAATGATCATATCGACTAGCAAATTTCTTGGCAATGTCTGTACTTCCATCCAAAGAACCATCATCAACCATGATGACCTGCAGATCCTCTAATGTCTGATCTACAACTGATTGCAGACATTCTTCCAAATATTCTTCTACGTTATAAATTGGTATGATAACACTTACTTTTATCTCTCTCATCACTTACTCCTATCTCTCTGGGAATTTCAATTCAATATCTCCTGGGATATTATAATACATCTTATAACGCCATACCCATGCTGGATTATATACATCTAAACCATAACAGTATGTATCTCCAAGCGGTATTTCCTTTAATTCAATCTTCTTCTCTCCTTGTTTTATCTGTGTTTGTATATATTGAAGTCTGTCATTCACTTGTCCATGAACAAAATAATATACACCAATATTTCCGATCATCACAAAGAAAATACACTTCATGATCCCTGTGTTTAAATATCCTTTGCTTATCTTTAAAAGTCCACTTCGTATACTATACGATAGCAATACTCCAAGATATAAAACGAAAAAGATATATGTTACATAAAAACAACGAATTGCTATCGGACTTGCAACGATCAATGGTCCCATTAAAATCAGTTGTGACCATAAAATGATCTGAACGATCACCTTATCCTTAAAATCTGTAATAAACCATGCACTAAAAGCCACCAATGCTAAACAATACGTCGTTGCTATTACAGCCTGAGCTGCATTTCCCCATGCCAAATAATCTTTCCATATACCAAGATTCATAAAATTAAATATATAAAATGCTAAAAAACCACTGAACAGAACCAAGAACAATCCTTGTCCTTTCTTCTTTCTCTTTTGGAGTAATATCAAAATCAATCCACATGTCACTATATTTAATAAATGATTCGGCATGATCCAATAATTAATGATCGTGTCTGCGTATACCTTTAATGCAGAGGCAAACCATTCAAAGCTTAATTCAAACGCTGCGATCTCTTTTCCTGTTCCTTGTGATGTATGTGCCGCAGCCATACGATATGCGCTATTCGAGAACATCCAAAATGCACCAATACCAACCATGATCAAATGAAGTAACATTCCTTTATGCAGCTTCTTATATTGTACACCATAAATAATTAAAAAAGCGATACTTAGTACAATTAGATATACAGTTGAATTTTCAAGAACCAAGCTTCCAAGAAATGCATTGATCATTGAAATCCCTGTTTTCAACTTCGACACTTTCTTTTCTTTGAAAATAGATATATGATATAGCAAAAATCCAAGAATCATCGTTGCACTAACACAGAAATTTGAAAATCCTGATACCCATCCATACGTCTGACTCATTAAGCTTGTTGGAATATTAACTACAAAAAAAACACAAATTAAAAATGATAATATCTTATATTCTGTCAATTGATATATCAAGTATAACATTGCAGTCATTATCCCAGAAATAGCCATACTTCTCAATACGATCGGCAATCTTGTTAAAACAATGACCAAAATATCTCCAAAGTAACGTCCATTATATCCTTCAAACCACGTTTTTAATCTCATGATTCCTACTTCACTTCCCCATCGCCAATCATCCAGTGCTTCCGGCACCCATAACTGCCAAATGGAAAATAATGCAAAAAATATGATCAATATCCAAAATATTGATGATTTCTTTTCTTTTTTCAATGTACTGTTACTCCTTCTTTTGTTACTAATCTTTTGACCCAATCTATAAACTTCTCATATCGAATTAATTTCTTAAACCATTCTAATACAATCGATGTCACCAATGAAATTGCCATAAGTACTATATAATCTAACCATGCATAATAAAATGAATATATAAATTCATGGAAAAATACGTCTCTGTAAAATGAATGAATCAAGAAAATATTCATAGAATGTTTTCCAAGGAAGCCTAATCCTTTTACGATCCATTTTCCATTTAATATATAAATATATGAAATTACGATCACATACATTGCTGCAAAGCCATCCCAAAAATCTAGATATTTCCATCCAATCCATGCATTTTGTCGGCATTTTATGATAACTGCCAAACCTATCAATGATACTATCAGAGACAACAGTTTTCCTGCCACATTCTGTTCCATAAATTTTTCTTTTATTCTCGCAAGTAAGTCATGTTGTGCAAAATACATTCCCAGTGTGTATGCTAATAGATATCGGAACAAATCTGTTGATTGTCCAAATCCACAAGCTCTTGGAACGATAATAGATGCAACAACCACGACCCATTGATATTTTTCCATAATTGAATGTACAAATGGAAAAATCATGATCAAAACGATCGCAAGACTCATATACCACCATGTCAGACAAAATAACGGTGTTCCCAGTAATTTGGCTAATCCTAATGCATCAATGATCATATAGACCACACTACGAAAATCACGTCCATAAACTTCTATAAAACGTCCAGTTGGAATCGCAAGAATCTCTGTCACAACAAAAATAATCAAAAATCCTGTCATTAATGTGACCATTCGTTTCTTTATATAATTACTCATCGTTGTTTTCTTTTTCTGACTCTCATAAGAAACCCACATTCCGTATCCAGTCATAAAAACAAACATGGCTACGCATATCTTTGAAAAACTAGCAAGATATTGTATCGTATGAGAAGAAAATGGTGCAAACGAAATTGGGTAATACCCCCATCCCTTCGTCGTCGCAAGTTTCTCATACGGAACCGTAGCCCAACGCTGTGCATTCAAAAAACAATGATGAAACAACAGGATAATGATCGCAATCCCTTTCATCTGCATTGTATGTTCCTTTGTAAACTTCATTCAATCTTACTCCTCTTAATTTTACTGACCTGTATTATATCACAACGTAATACTTTTGTAAAAACTTTTACTTTATATACACTGCAAAACCTTGTATTTTTTTGCCAACCGGTCTATAATTATCCTGTTTGAGCTAATTTACAAATAAACAAAAAGGGGATGTGATCAATGAAAGTTCAACGCAAATATTTACAACTGGCATGCCTGAATCTGTTTCTTGTCATGTCTGTTATCTTATGTCCTCACCAGACATATGCCAAAGGTAAAAAATTTAAAATCTATTTTACCAATGCAGAAAAATCTATCAAGTTACCTTTAAAATCCAGCCAGACACTATCTGTTCGATACTCTAAGAAGAAAAAAGCTTCCTACAAAATCAAATGGGAATCTTCTAATCCTAAAGTTGTAAAAGTATCAAAAAAAGGTATCCTGACACCAAAGAAAACCGGTAAGTCAGTGATCCGTCATGTGGTCAGAACAAAATCTGGTAAGGTCATTGCAAAAAAATCTATTAAAGTAAAAGTAACACCTGAAATTGCCATCAAAGCAATTTCCTGTGAAGAAGATGCTGCTTCTGAAACACTGATCAAATATCCAAACAAATATCGTTGGAATGTTTCTCTCAAGCCTGCGAATGCATCTCTTGCTTCCGTTACTTTTCGAAGCAGCAATAAATCCATTGCCACGATCAGTAAATCTGGTGTTATCACACCTTTAAAAGAAGGCAACATAACAATAACTGCAAAATATAAAAAAGTTATCTTGAAACGATGTTTTCATGTAACAATTCCATTAAAGAAATTAACAACAAGTCATCAAAAGATCAGTATGCCTTACGGAACTTTCAGGACTTTATCTGTGAATTTCAAACCATGGAATGCATCTGACAAAAAACTTACCTGGAGCACAAACAATGATACCGTTGCCGTTGTCGATGAGAATGGTCATGTAACTACCCGTGGAGTTGGTGTTGCTGTGATCACCGCAGCTTCTATAAAAAATCCAAGCAGAAAGTGCAATATCACGATCACTGTCACTGCTGAAAATGGTTTATTATCTACTGAAGATTTGGATTATTTTGACTTAAAAGATGGGGACCGTCTGATGATCATTGCCCATCCAGATGATGACCTCTTATGGGGTGGTGGAAATATGATTCAGGAAATTAAAGAATTAAAAGAAACTGGAAATAACTATTTTGTTGTTTGCCTAACCAATGGCTCTTATGATAGTCGAGCTAGGGATTTTGACTCTGCGATGAATGATATCGAGGCAAAACATGTGATTCTCCGCTATCCTGACCTCTATCGCAGACATCAGGTTGCATGGGATCCTTATACTAACTATATCACACAGGATATCCGGCGTGTCATGAATTATCGTAACTGGAGCAAGATCGTGACACACAATCCTGATGGCGAATACGGACATCAGCATCATAAAAAAACAGATGAATTAGTCACTGCTGTAAGTCATGAAAATACTGAGCATTACGATAAATTATATTACTTTGAAAAATTCTACACACAGGATGCTATTCCAGAAGGTCTTGCAAAACTCCCTTCTGATGTTGCTCAGAAGAAGCATGCTCTGATCTTTAAAAACTATTTTGACCGTGGTGCGATTCGAATGTATGAATATTTTAATGATTATGAAAATTGGGTAAAAGCTACGGATTGGCAATAATACAATATGGTATAAAAAATGCAGCTGTATTTCAAATTATACACCTGCATTTTTCTTTCTAAATTTTTATTGATATACACGAAATACCAGATCTGCTTTTCTTGATCTTTCCTGCATATTTAATTATCTTTCTCATTATCTATTTTGTTTGTGATCAACTGTAATTTAAATTCGAAATCTTGCCTATTTTTTTGTACAATCGTACTTAAAATCAATCCAGAAAAGAATGCCTGCAACGCTGCAAGTGCTATAAATCCACTTACGATCAAAGTTGGGAAATTCGGTACCAGACCTGTATGAAGATATGTCATAAATACGGGTATAAATAATCCTGCCGCAATGATCATAAGCAAGAATGCCATACTTCCAAAAAACTGAAATGGTCTATAACCTTTAAACAGTTTTATGATCGTAAATAATACCTTCATACCATCTGTATAAGTATTTAATTTAGATTCGCTTCCATCTGGTCTATCTCGATATTCGATGATCACATTATCAACCAGCATATTTTTATCTACTGCATGAATGCTCATTTCAGTTTCGATTTCAAATCCCCTGGATAACACTGGAAATGTTTTAACAAACTGATAGCTAAAAGCTCTATATCCAGTCATAATATCCCGGATATTACTTTTAAAAAGATGATTAATTGCAGCTCTCACCATGCTATTTCCAAGATTATGAAAAGGTCTTTTATTTTCCTCAAAATAGGTAGATGATAATCTGTCTCCTACAACCATATCCACCTTGTATTCTAAAACTTTTTCTGCCATTTCTCGTCCAAATTGGGCAGGATATGTATCATCTCCATCAATCATGATATAACATTGCGCATCAATTTCTCGAAACATCCTTCGGATCACATTTCCTTTTCCCTGTTGATATTCATTTCTTACAATAGCTCCTGCTTCTTTTGCAATCTCTACTGTACGATCTGTGGAATTATTGTTATATACATAGATTGTTGCCTCTGGAAGTTCTTTCTTCCAATCCTCCACTACTTTTTTAATTGTCTTTTCTTCATTGTAACACGGAATCAATACTGCAATTTTTTCCATTACGCATTCTCCTTTGTTAAAATTCATTATATTCTTTATATATTATTTCATTTACAAATGCAACATATAAAATCGTACTCGCTGTAATCGGAAGCATATATCGCATATCGCCATTTACAGGTGATGCCAGACATATAAGGAATGATGTCACTACTGGCAAAAATGCAATCCAATATCTGATCGTCTTTTTAAAAGAACATACCATGCCAAGCAATCCAATCAAAATCCATAAATATATCATCGGTTTTGTAAATAATGTCAATGGAGTTTTCTGATATATTGTATCTAAAACCCCATGATATATATATCTGATATATTTTGTTTTTTCCGAATAATATATTTTATATTCTTTTTGGTATGTATCCATACTTTCTGGCTGTACATAATATCCATATGGATATCTTATTTCTGTCATATAACCCCAATATCCATAGGTCCCATTTAACGTTGCCTGAATATAAGCCGTCGGATGCTTCTTAAGCATTTCAAACCATATGTTAAAATAATCTTTTAAATATTCGTCTTTCTGTTTGTAAGTATTCTTTACTGGGTCAGAAAGATCTGGATCATAATTCTTTCCGATCGTATCGTAATCTAATACTTTTCGAATCACTTTTTCCTCTTCCGTCGAAACATCATTTCTATAATATTTTACATATCTCGCTGTCTGTTGAAAAGGGATGGAGAGCATCTCCTGCTTTCCGCCAGGCTTCACACCTGCCATGGGAAGAATTGCTTTTTGGTAAACCTCCCAAAACGCCACCATTATTATAAATAAAACTATCAATTGTCTTCGATATTTTTTTACACCTACAATACAAAACGGCATCGTAAAAATTAATATATAAAACCCGTTGTGTCTGACCAAACATAATAATAAAGAGACTATTAAAAACAAAATACTCTTAACTTTTGAATCAAATATCTTCTCTGGTTCTAATACTATATCAAATATAAATAACACAAATAAAACAAATATTGGATAAAATAATGTGTCTTTTACTGCTGTCCTTGCATATGCCGACCAGATAGGAAACAATCCATAAAATGCCAATCCTGTAAAGCGAATCCAATACTTTGTATTCTTCTTATGCATCCAATAAAAACATATTGCGAAAACACCACTTGTAAATAACAATGTAAATAACAGATACACTGCGATTCCTACATTTTGACATCCAATGTTTCTTCCAAATTTGACAAACATCCCTTCAAACAATGTCGTCAATACAGGATGATGATTCGTCAGATTTCCACTGAAAAACTGCTCATACTGTCGTATAATATCATAAGTTAAACAACCCGGAAAATACAAAATATAATTTGGAAGCCATAAAACAATCAGAATGCTCCAAGGAACTGCTATAGGATGATGATCAAATATTTTTTCTCCTATCCCACTGTTTGCTTGAGTCTTTAACCTTATAAAAGACTTACCCGCTTTTGAATATAATACATTCATGATCATATGTACGATCATTGTAAGAATCATCGTCATGATCAATGCACTGATCATATGTTTTTTATCGCATATGATCAGTGACCAGTTATCTCTCTGATCATAACTTATAGATATAACCATGCATATTGAAAATAAAAATGATATAATCCATGAAATGATTCGATTATTCTGATGCATTGACTGCCTTTCCTCGTTTCTCTTCTTTTTCTTTTCCCTTAAATAATCCCATCAACTGATAAAATGCCAGGCCAAATACAAATGCCTTTAAATTGTAAGCGGCTGGAAAATATGCTTCTACTCCGCATGCGATAAATCCAATTTCTAAAAGCACCATAGCCCCAAAATATCCCTTTTTATAAAGTACCCATACAGCTATAAGCATAAAAGCACAAAAAAGTCCAAACACAATTGGCCCATATTCCAACAATGTTCTTACAATTCCTAATTCTGTTACGTATCCATCATTGGCCTGTGTATAAATTCCATATCCACAAACCTTTCCACCAATGTTACTTCCAAACAGAGGAATTCCAGCTCCAAGAAAACAGTTCCGTGCAACTGTCAATCGTCCTGTGATCAATTGATCTAATCTCATAAATGTTGGATCTGTCAATTGAGAATAAAGTCCATAATATATAGATAAGAAAATCCCTACAAGATTTCCGATTTCTAATAAAATCAGTGAAATCTTAAACTCATAAATTTTTCTTGCATATCTTAAAATAAAATAGGCAATGATCGCTGCTGATCCACAATAAAATGCTGTTCTTGATTTTGATAGTTGATAAAACTCATAGTTGAAATAGAACATGATCGCAAATGCCCACCATTTCATTTTCTTATAATAAGCATATAAAAAACTAACAATCAAAACCATGATCATAAGATGAATCGTGTTCGCATGCCATGTGCAAAACTTATATCGTACTTCTATCATTCCTCGCCCATAATCTTTTACTGTTGTTAATTTATCTGGTGCATTCACAAAGAACCATGTAAAACCATAGCTTAACCCAACAAATCCACATGCAAATACTGCTTTCATCACTTTCTTAAGATCTACGTCTTTCATCGCCAGAATGATCAGATAATTTGCGGGGTAATCAATTCCTCCAGAGCTTTTCCAACATAAATACATCAAAACAGCTCCTGCTGCTCCAATAATCACTTCTTTCCATTGATATTTTGTTAATATTATTTTGACCACAAAACAGATTAATCCAATATAAAATAGTCTTTGCACTGGAATTTGTCTTGTCGGATCTTTCTCTACATACCAATAGTAAGCTATATAAAAAAAGTAGTATGTAATATAGAGTATTGTTCCTAATAAAAAGAACAACTCTCCGACCCATTGTCTTTTATTTTCAATCTTCATCTCTATTGCTCCTGTTTATTTTTCAAAAAAGCCATCGTATATTCTACGACAGCTTTTGTCTAATGCTATGATAATGAAATAATTAATCTTCTGTTCTATATCCATCCGGATTCATAGACTGCCATTTCCAAGAATCTGCACACATTTCTTTAATTCCTTTTTCTGCAGCCCATCCTAATTCTTCTTTTGCTTTTGTCGCATCACAATAGCATATTGCAATGTCTCCAGCTCTTCGTGGTTTGATCTCGTATGGAAGTGTCTTTCCACAAGCCTCTTCATATGCATGTAAGACATCTAATACGCTATATCCGATTCCTGTTCCAAGGTTGTAGATACGTACTTCTGGTTTTTCTTCAAATTTCTTTAATGCCTTCACATGTCCTTTGGCAAGGTCTACAACATGGATATAATCACGGACACCTGTTCCGTCTGGTGTATCATAATCATCACCAAAGACTCCTAATTTCTCAAGTTTACCAACTGCTACCTGTGCAATATATGGTACTAAGTTATTTGGAATTCCCTTTGGATCTTCTCCGATCAGTCCGCTTTCATGTGCTCCGATAGGGTTAAAGTAACGAAGTAATACAACATTCCATTCTGGGTCTGCTACATGGAAGTCTGTTAAGATCTGCTCTAACATTCCCTTTGTCTGTCCATATGGGTTTGTGATCTGTCCTTTTGGGCATTCCTCTGTAATTGGAATGAAAGCTGGATCTCCATAGACTGTTGCTGAAGAACTAAAGATAATATTCTTCACTCCATGATTTCTCATCACATCACATAAGATCAGTGTTCCTGTGATATTGTTATGATAATATTCTAATGGTTTCTGTACAGATTCTCCAACTGCTTTTAATCCTGCAAAGTTGATCACAGAATCAATATCTTCTGCATCAAAAATCTTCTCTAATGCTTCACGGTCTAAAACATCTGCCTCATAAAATTTTACTGTTTTCCCTGTGATCTGCTCTACTCTCTTTAAAGCTTCTTCACTAGAATTATATAAATTGTCTACTACGACAACTTCGTATCCTGCATTTAAAAGTTCCACACATGTATGGCTGCCGATATATCCAGCACCACCTGCTACTAAAATAGCCATGATCTTTCCTCCATTATTGTATATATTATTTATTTACACTATTTTTTATCATACCACATTTCACGATATCATTAAAGTTTTTCTTGTAAAGCAATTATTGGGCACTCGTCTATCTCTGAATCTTTCGTCCTTCAATATAATAACGTTTTTCACAAGCATGTCCCATGGAAAATGTCTTTCTTGGCAGTGTTCCGTCTGTCATCACACTTGGAAACAGCTGATCTTTCTCCATTGCTGGAAGTTCAATTCCTATCGTCTGCTCTTCTTTTGACAGTTCTTTTAAGACATCTTCTCCGTGGATATAATCAATACATCCTGAATTGTCTTTGAGATATTTATCTAAAAATGTCTGTATTTTATCAACTGCTAATTGATGTTTATGTAAATTCAAATGGAGAACTTCTTCCTTCTTTCCATAATAGCAGCGAATTGTTTGTCCTTCTTCGCTGCAACATTCTGTTTTTAATGCATGTATTAATTCTTCTGGATCTGTTCCAGTAATGACTCTGTGAATTGGTTCAAACTGCTGGGAATCATCATGTAGATTCTCGAGTTCTACCAATGCATATCTCGCTGGATGATCTTTGATATGTTCCCATTGATGATTTTTCTTTAACTTCTCGTAACAGGCTTTTGCTGTTGCCAGAGAATGGTTTCCGTCTCCGACTGCATAGACCATTGGATCATCACTTAAATCTTTATATTTTTCTGTCATTTGTTCTTCATATGATCGTAGTTTTTCTAAAAATTGTTCTTTGACCTCTCCGTCTACCAGCCATCCTGCGATATGTCCGCCTTCCTGCATCAGATCAAATTCATATAGTTTCTCAAGATTCGCCTTCTGCTCTGTCACGATTTCTAATACTTCATTTTTCCAGTCATCGCATAGCAAGATCACGTGTGGCAATTCAATCGGTGCCTGATAACGAATCTTCATTCTTGGTGGGATTCGCTCCATGACTGTTTTCTCTGTGGAACGGATCTTTGCTTCGTGTTCTGGCGTATAACTATATTGTTCCAGATCGATCGCACCTACGATCCCTCTTCGAATCTTTCCATTCTGCAAGGTTCTTTCCACATAAACCAAGGAATTTTCATAAGTTTTCAACAGATGATCATCTGCATAATTCTTCATTGTGGATTGAATCTTTCGGATTTTTTCATCTTCTTCCTCACTTCCAAGATATGCTTCTGGAAGCATTAGATGTAACGTTGATGGCGTATTTCCTACATACTCTTTTACTTCATCCCAGTATTCTGGCTGGGATGAAAACTGGTCACAAGCGATCACGGCCCATTTCTTCATAGAATCTACCTGTGGCATTAAAATATTTGCTGGTAAAAATGTTTCGCTCATGTTTCTTGTTCCTCTTTTCTTATATTTTTCTGATCATGCAGCGTTTCTTGTAAAATGAGATTCCATAACAATCAATCTCTTCATACTCATCTTCATAATCTTTTGCATACATTTTATCTTGAATCTGTTTTAAAGCTTTGGCACACTGCGATGACATATCATTTAAAGTTTTTGCATATTTGACTTCAAAAACAGCAACTCTTCCCTGTTCCACATCGTGAACCACTACATCACTTCTTCCTTCCCCATGTTCTTTATTCGACTCAACCGAATATCCTGCTCCAGCAAAAATTCCCAGTAAAAATGCATGATAGAAATCTTCTTTGTAATCATGGTAACTGATGGTCTTTCGAAGTAATTTTGTCATCTCAGCTGACAATGATTCTTCATTTCCATCCCATACTGCCTGAAATAATTTCTTTCGTTCCCATCCTTTGACACTGTCATCAAACCATTTTATGATCGTATTCTGATAAATTTCTTTCACTTCAAGATTCGGAATGATCAAAGCAGTTCTGTCTTTTTCCAAGCTGTTTTGGCTGTCTTCTTGTGCCTTCGTTAAGTATCCAGTTAAGTATAAGATACTCCATAGGTTTTCTTCTGAAGAATGGAGATAATCATATGTTAGATTCTCTTCAATCTTTTGTTCAATAGAATTTCCCGCCAGTAAAGTTTCTAATTTTCTCGTGATATTACTTCCAGCAAGATCAATGAATGACCTTATGATCTCATTTCCGCTCGTATTTTTCCAATAGCTTACTGGTTCTTTTTTCCCTTCCTGACAGTAATTCAATGCATAATTCATCACATCCCATGGACAATATACATCCACCGATCCAAAATGATAACCATCGTACCATTCTTTTACCTCTTGTGCATATGCAGATGCCCCGATATCTTCCAGTATCTGATCCACTTCTCTCTGTGTAAATCCAAAGTATTCATTTAATCTTGTCGATGAGATCGTGTCAGAGACAAAATTATTGGTACCTGTAAATATACTTTCTTTTGCAACTTTCAGACATCCTGTGATCACTGCTATATTAAGGTCTGTATTATCTTTTAATGAGCTGCTCATCATCCCTTTTACTATATTAAGCATCTGATCATAGTATCCGTGGTCGCTCGCTTTCGCGATCGGTACGTCATATTCATCTAACAGAAAAATGACTTTTCTTTTGTAATACTTGTGCATCATTCGCATCAATGTGGCAAATGCCAGGGTTGTCTCACTCTGATTCCCATTTCCTGCTTTTAAATGTAAAAATATTTCTTTATCATCTGGATCAATCTCGTTGCTTTCTAGTAAATACGTATGTTCCTTGCATAGATTGGCAATCAACGCCTGCAGTCTTTGATATGCATTTTCAAAATCAAGCCCATCCACATCTTTCATTGAGAAAAAGATCGTTGGACATTGGTTCATCCACTGCTCACATATCTGTTCTTCTTTCTCTATCTTAAGTCCTTTAAAATGTTCTTTACTTTGCTTTCGAATATCCAAAAAATCAGATAACATACTCATTCCCAAGGTTTTTCCAAATCTTCTTGGCCGTGTGATCAATGTTACTTTTGCTGTATTGTTCTGAAGAAGATCACTGATCAAACCTGTTTTGTCTATATAATAACATCCACTATCTCTGATTTCTGCAAAATCTGAAATACCGACTTTGATATTTAATTTTTTCATCAGCAACCTCCTGTCTTTCTTTGTTCTCTTAATACGTGATATGCGAATTTTTACAGTTCTTTTTCACACATATCTAACACCGCTGCAATGACCGCATCCATATCATAATATTTATATTCTCCGAGTCTTCCTCCGAAGATGATATTTTCTTCTTTCTCGGCTAATTTCTTATACTCTTCATATAATTTTCCATTCTTTTCGTCATTGACTGGATAATATGGCTCGTCTCCTAATTTCCACTCGGAGCTGTATTCACGACTGATGACGGTCTTTGGAAGGTCATTTCCTTCTTCGTCTTTTCCGAATTCAAACCATTTGTGTTCAATGATCCTTGTCCATGGTGTCTCGGCATCTGTGTAGTTCACAGCTGCATTTCCCTGGAAGTTCGGCTGGTCTAATACTTCTGTCTCAAATCTTACGGAACGATATTCTAGTTCTCCCAATTTGTAATCAAAGTATGCGTCGATCGGACCTGTGTAGATTACTTTCTCTGCTAGTGCATCCAGTTCTTCTTTGTGTTCAAGATAATCTGTATTTAAGCGGACCTCTACATCACCTAACATGTTTGCGATCATCTTTGTATATCCACCCACTGGGATTCCCTGATATAGTGCATTAAAATAGTTATTATCAAATGTTAATCGTACTGGTAATCTCTTAATGATAAAGGATGGAAGCTCTGTGCATGGTCTTCCCCACTGTTTTTCTGTGTATCCTTTGATCAGTTTCTCGTAAATATCTGTTCCGACCAGGCTGATCGCTTGTTCTTCTAAATTTTTTGGTTCTGTGATCCCGGCTTCTTTCTTCTGCTGTTCAATCTTATCTGCAGCTTCCTGCGGTGTGATCACACCCCACATCTTATTGAATGTGTACATATTAAATGGCAGGGAATATAATTCTCCTTTATAATTTGCAACTGGTGAGTTTGTGAATCGATTAAACTCTGCAAACTTTGTAATATAATTCCATACTTTTTTATTGTTTGTATGGAAGATATGGGCTCCATATTTATGTACATGGATCTTCTCAATATCTTCTGTGTATACATTTCCTGCAATGTTTGGTCGTTTGTCGATGACTAAGACCTTCTTCCCTTTTGCCATTGCCTGCTGTGCAAAGACGGCTCCGTATAAACCGGAACCTACGATTAGGTAATCATATTGTTTCATTTTTGTTTTGTCCTTTCTTGTAAACTTCTTATCTCTCCTCGTTGTTATTACATTACAACCATACATCGCTTTTTATAAAATGAAATTCCATAGCAAAATACTTCCTCATATTCATCTTCATATTCTTTTGCATACATCTTTTCTTTGATTTGCTGAATTGCTTTTTCGCAGTCTTGTTCTAATTCTTTTGCTTTCTTTGAACATTTTACCTCAAAAACAGCAACTTTTCCTTCATATTCATTGATAATTACGATGTCACTTCTTCCTTCTCCATGCTCTTTATTAGATTGTACATTATATCCAGCGCCTGCAAAAATCCCCGCAAGAAATGCATGATAGAAATCCTCTTTATAATCGTGATAACTTATTGTCATTCTTAATAGTTTGCTGATCTGTGCTGTTAGAGTCTTGGAATCTCCATTCCATACTGCTGCAAATAATGCTTTTCTGTCGATCATCTGTGTTTGATCATTGAACCAGTTCTTAACTGTTGTCTCAAAGATCTCTTTTATCTCTTTATTCGGAATCTTTAAGGACATTGTTTCTCCCGAATTATTAACTTTATCTTGTGTCAAATATCCTGTTAAATATAAAATACTCCAAAAATTTTCTTCCGATGAATGTAGATAATCATATGTCAGATTTTCCTCTATCTGCTGATCAATGCTTTCTCCTGCCATTAACATCTCTAATTTCTTGCTAATCGTTGATCCTGATTGATCAATAAATGATCTTATAATCGCATTATCACTTGTATTCTTCCAGTAACTAATTGGTTTTGCATCTGGATTTCTCTTAAGATCCTGAAAATAATTCATCACATCCCAAGGGCAGTAAACATCACATCCACCGAATTGGTATCCATCATACCATTCTTTTATGACTGCTTTTTTATCTTCCATTCCGGCATCTTTTAAGATCTTATCTACTTCTTGTTGCGTAAATCCAAAATATTCATTAAATCTTGTTGTTGCGATTGTATCCGAAACAAAATTATTTGTACCTGTGAAAATACTTTCTTTCGCAATTTTTAGACATCCTGTGATCACAGCAAATTTTAGTGCTGAGTTATCTTTCAATGCTGCACTTAACATTGCTTTCATAACTTCTAACATTTCTTTATAATATCCATTGCTGCTTGCCTTTGCGATTGGCACATCATATTCATCAATTAGCAATACTACTGGTTTTCCATAGTATCTTTTCATCATGTTCATCAATATTAACAACGAACTTTGAACATCTGTGATCGTTGCTGTCTGTTCTCTTAATCGATGAAATATCTTCTTCTGAGTGTCTGTTACAAGATCACTTGACTCCAAATAAGAATGTTCATCACAAAATAACGAAATTCCAAACTTCAAAAGCGCAAATGCATTTTCAAAATTCATTCCATCTACATCTTTAAAAGATAAGAACAATGTCGGATATTTGTTCATCCAATTTTGACAGATATCTTTGTGTTCTGCAATCTTCAAACCTTTAAATAATTTACCGCTGTCTTTTCGAATGTCCAGAAAGCTGGAAAACATGCTCATCCCCAGTGTTTTTCCAAATCTTCTCGGTCTTGTGATCAACATTACCTGATCCATTTCTTCTTTCAGCATATCTATAAGCAAACCACTTTTATCAATATAGTAATAATTGTTTTCACGAATTCTTTCAAAATCGGAAATTCCTACTGGAATTTGGATACTGTTCATGTTTGTTCACCTCGCTTTTAACAGGAATACTTAAGTTATTTCAATTTTTTTGTTATATATCAATTTTTATTTCAATTTTTTGTTATATATCAATTTTTATTTCAATTTTTTGTTCTATTTTATTGAATAATTACTTTAAACAATAAAAAACATGCCGTCCCTGTCTCATCTTATGCCAATTCCAAGAATGTTTTTCATTAACTCTCTATTGGGAATTCGTACTTTTCCATCTTCATAACTCAAGAATCCATATACGATCATTGCAGAAAATATCTCATTTTTTGTCGTTAAATTCATTGAAACTGCTGCATATTCCTGAATCTTTGCTGTTACTGCCTCTCCCGATATCATTAATATTTGTCAATGCCAAAACTACAGATCTTGGATTATACATTCTCTCTCCCGATTTTGTCGTATAACCATCGTACCATTCTTTCAAATCTTCTCGTGAAATATAAATCTCTCGTGTATTCCTCGTATATTTCTCATATAACTGATCTACTTCTGAATCTGTAAATCCGAAATATTCATTATATTTCGCCTCAGATGCCATTGTATATTCCCAAAACATATTTAATTCCGATCCACTGGAATACTTAGCAATCGGAAGAATTCCTGTCATATAAGTCAATTGTACGTATGGACGATCCTTCAAAAGGTTACTTAAAAATAGCACATACTGCTTTTTATTTTCTTCTGTAACAAAATCCTTATGAAAAATAAAATCCCATTCATCCAGTACAAAAACAAATCTTTGCTGGTCACATTCTTCGAATATCGTCTCTAATACATCTGCTGCCGAATCATCTTCATAAATTTCGATCTGAGGATATTCTTTTCTTAAATCTCTGATCAGATTTGTTTCGATCCTGTCTATATAGTCTGTATATGAATCGCAATCTCTTGGCATCTTGCTGAAATCTATTGATATTACATTATATTGATTCCTGTATTTACTATACAAATCATTCTGTGATATTTTTAATAATTTAAAAATTGAATCTGAATCCTGTTTTTTTCCTAAAAAAGCAGTGATCATATTGGCCATGACTGTCTTTCCAAAACGTCTTGGACGTGTAATGCATATATGGGTATTACCTGAATCTAAAAATGGAAATAATTCTGATAGCATTTGTGATTTATCTACAAAGTATGGCTGTTCTGTTTGTCCTTTGTATAAGACATATGAAGTTGAACTGTTTAGATATCTGCCCATGATCTTACCTCCATTTATGCAAAAATTAAACCTTTTTGTTCTTTCAGCATATCTATAAGTAAATCTCTGTTATAGATATAGCAATAATTGTTTTCACGAATTCTTTCAAAATCGAAATTTCCTATTGGAATTTGGATACTGTTCATGTTTCTTAATGTCTGTAAAATCCAAGTTATTATACTTTTCAATATTTAGAAAAATAACACAGAGGTCCTTTTCTTGAAACTTTTTTATATTTTCCACCTATTTTCATTGAAATTTAATACACAAATGTCAAATAATTGTTTTTTTATTATACATTATTTGTTATTCTAAGTCCATTTTTGTTTGTGATTGTTTGTAATCTCTCAAACACCATGGCGAGCAAACCAATAAAAAGCCATACCCATTTTTGATATGACTTTCTAACTAATTTCACTCTATACACTAAATCATTATTTAATTTATTTGGAATTTTTTGAATAATTCAGTCTTAATGTTGCAGTCTATTTTGTAGACTATTTATTAATGTCTGCAAAATCCAATGTGACATCCTTTACCATTTTCCAGAAATGCCTACAGGAATGCTTAAGTTACTCTTAAATATACCTAGCTTACTTTTTCTTTGCTTTAGTTTTTTTCTTCTTTAAATTTTTAATCGCTTTCTTCAGTTTGCACTGTGTAGTATTAATTTCTTTTCTAGTCGTATTTTCATCATATATGATTTTCTTTCCATGGATATAATATTTTTGAACTATCTTCCATGATTTTTTTGTGTATTTTCTTTTATTTAATTTCTCCACTTTCACTAAGTATTTGTTTAGATTATATGTTGGCAACCAAATATTTCCACTTAATTTTTTTGACTTATCACTATCTTTTAACTCCGTGGCTATAATTCTTGCAAGTATTTTAGCACCTTTCGGTGTAAAATGCATATTATCTTGAATATACATGGAACTGACTTCCGTTGAATTTCTTTGATTCAAATATTCTACACATTTACTACCTAAATCTATTACTTGTACTTTCTTTTTTTTGCCAACATTCACCATCGCTTTCCTATACGCTGGAACATATATATAATATTTTCCTTTGCTTTTATTATTCAATGGCGGAGATGTTATCAAAATAGGAATTGCTTTTTTGCTTTGAATCTTATTTATATATGTTGTTAGATATCGTACATATGTTTTTACGTCTGATCCTTGACAATTCTTATTTATTTCATTATGTCCAAACTGAATAAAAACGTAGTCGCCTTTTTTTAGACGATTATATACGTTTTTGAATAATTTGGGATCATTGTAATAACTCCGAACACTTGCGCCTGATTTTGCCCAGTTCTCTATCTTTACTTTCGATGACGTATATCTAACTGCATCTTCATATTGAGATATTGTTTCTAGCTTTTCAATCTTTTGATTCTTATCAAAATATCGATACAAATGATTTCCCCATCCATTGATATAGTCATTATCTCTTGATGATACTGTTGAATCTCCCATTAAATAGATGTTAGTTAATTTATTCTCTGCTTTTATAACAGTAAAATTACTGACAAATAATATTCCACATAATATTACAGTTATTATTATTTTCAATTGAAGTTTTAAGGTTTGCATTATTGTATTAGTCTCCTAATTCTGATTTCTTAATTGTTTGTAATCTTTCAAAATGTCCATGATATGATTTTACTTGCATCCAAGGATTGATCATTTCAATGTCCAGATAGTTCTTGAATATCTATACCATGATTAGTATACTATTTAACCATGCAGGTGGACTGACCAACCTTTTTTGCATACTCAGCTTTTTCCTTGCGTTCTTCGATAAGCTTTTCCTTGAAGTTTTCCTCACGTTTGTCGTCAAACACAGCAGAAGCATTGTTCAAGAATTCTCTTTTCCAGTTACGGAGAAGATTTGGTTGAATATTGTTTTCTGTTGCTAAGGTATTGAGATCTTTTTCTCCTTTGAGTAGCTCGATCACAAGGTCTGATTTAAATTTTGCACTAAAATTTCTTCTTTTTCTGGACATGACACTGAATCCTTTCTTATGTATTGATTTAAGTATATCAGATTCATTAAGATCTGTCCGAAAAAGTGTCTTAATTTATGAGACCATTATATTTTTCCAATTCATCATTTCAATTGCACCACTAACACAATTTTTGATCTGACAATCAGAGATTGTAATATTGGTATGATATTTTTCAACTGAATATTGATGTGTCCCAATTGCTTTTTCTAGTTTTGAAAATATACAATTTGTAATCTCTACATTTTGATTCGGTGTGCAATCATATTTGCTCCAGTCATGTATAAAACCTTTCGTTTTCTTATCTGGTGTATCAAGATTGATTGCTTCTGAAGTATGTTTTTTGCTTGCCTTGTAACCTGTAAATGTACAATTTTTTATCGTTACATTATTTGATGCATCCATTTCGATAAAATGTCCATATTTCATATTTCTAAATGTGATTCCTTATAATTCTTCGTTGTAGAATTATATAATACTGACTTTTTGTATTTTCCTTTATATGTAGAAGATTTTGGACTAATTGAATAGTTATTGGCTGCTTCTACTTTTTTAATCTTAGATGGAATTACTATTCCTGTAAATGCCATAACCGCTATTAGCATATATGATAATTGCTTTTTTATCATTTTATATCTTGTCATGACTTCATAAGGTCCTAGATCACTTATGATTCTCTAAATTGTAAATACTTTACACGCTTTTCTTACCACATACATTCTTACAAATTACTACTATGACAATTGTAAACGCACCATAGCATACACCTAGACAAACAAAGAATCATTTTTTATGATCTCTTGTTTGTCGTTTTTATTTTTCTAATATTTACCGGAAGATCTTCTGACCATGGAAACAGTTTCTCTAAAAATGAAAGATCTGTATCTTCCATATGTTTTGGAATCTCTCTTAATAAATATTCAAAGTATTCATAAGGCTTCAGATCATTTGCTTTGGCAGTTTCTGCGATACTATAGATGATCGCTACCTGATGTTGTTTTACGTACGAAAACAAAGCATCCACCAGTGGTTTAATCACCGCCTGACTGCGAAACAGATCAAACGGTCTCTGACAAAGCTGTCCATCAAAGTTTCCCATCTTAATGTCCCTTGCAAATGTCTCTTAAGGTCTCAGGAATCTTAAGATTTCCCTAATATGCTAACTGTTCTTTCTAACCCTCGTCTTATATCATATGTTGCTGACCAGCCCAATTTTTGCAGTTTACTCCCGTCCAGGCGTGCCTTTGTTGCCACACTATAACCTGCCTTTTCAACTTCATCTGGAAGTTCAAAAATTACCTGTTTTCCTGCTAATTCAGCTAATATTTCTGCCAGATCTTTAAGCTTGATATCTGAGGCTTCATCTGCAATATTATATGCCTCTCCACTTTTTCCTTTTAACAAAACTGTTAAAAGACCCGATACCGCATCCGCTACATATGTATAAGAGTAAAATTGGTTACCTTCACTTTTTAATACAATATCTTCACCTGCAATTGATCTACGAATAAATTGTGATATTGCTTTTGTATCACTCATTAACATTGTAGGTCCATACGATCTTGTAAAGCGAGGGATCACCACATTAAGTCCTTTTTGTTTCTTATATGCCTGACATAAAGCCTCCCCGCAACGTTTACTTTCTGGATATCCCGCTCTCAGTGTATTTGAATCAATATAACCGCAATAATTTTCAGAAAATAATTCAGTATCCCCTCTATTTTCCCCATATATCTCATTTGATGATGCAAAAGCAAATCTTTGAGCTCTATGTTTTACCGCAAACTCTAACATATTGTTTGTTCCGATAATATTCGCTGTAATCGTCCCTATTGGATCTGTTGAATATGCTATCGGATGAGTATTACTTGCCATATGTAACACATAATCTACATTTTCAACAGAATCTAAATCCAGCCTTTCATTGATATCGTGAGATATAAAAACAAAGCATGGCCGGTTTATAGTGGTTCAGTTGTCAAGACAAAAATCTAAGACTTTCATAATGAACTGATAGGTTGATAAGTTACTGTATCTGTAGAGACGTACGTAGGATG
>OLQH01000357.1_pt1 | contig 52394 bp, 48 predicted proteins | sample 1672671 | NCBI WGS metagenome assembly OLQH01 (sample SAMEA3136712, study PRJEB25190) | human gut metagenome
GTCAAGCGGTTAAGACATCGCCCTTTCACGGCGGTAACACGGGTTCGATTCCCGTAGGAGTCATTTGAGCATAAATGATTCATTTGGCTCATATAATAAAATATATAAGTTATGGCGCCATAGCCAAGTGGTAAGGCAAAGGTCTGCAACACCTCTATCACCAGTTCAAATCTGGTTGGCGCCTGTCAAAAAGTCTAGGAATTTCATATTTCTGAGGCTTTTTTTCTTTGGTATTAGTAATAAACTTTATCAAACAAATAGGTAAATAGAAAAAGTGCTTGACGGCAGTATTTAGAAGTGTTATTATCATCAACGGAACAAATTAAACAATGCGAACTTTCTCTTATTCAGAGTGGTGGAGGTAAAAGGATCTATGAAGCCACGGCAACCCCGGGAACGGAAGGTGCCAACCTGAGCGAGTAATCGAACAATAAGAGGATTGGTTTATGAGAATATAAAACAGTCCGATTTTGTCGGGCTGTTTTTAGTTAATTAGGGAAGAAGCAGGACAATCCTTAAAGAGAAAGAAAGAAATAAAGAAAGGAAAGAACGAATGGAAAGATTATTATTTACATCAGAATCAGTAACAGAAGGACATCCGGATAAGATTTGTGACCAGATTTCAGATGCGGTCTTAGACGCACTGTTAGAGCAGGATCCGATGAGCCGTGTAGCTTGTGAGACAGCAATTACAACAGGTCTTGTGTTGGTTATGGGAGAGATCACAACAAATGCATATGTGGATATTCAAAAATTAGTAAGAGAGACAATCGATGAGATTGGATACAACAGAGCAAAATACGGATTTGATGCGCATACATGTGGTGTGGTAACTGCAATTGACGAGCAGTCAGCTGATATTGCACTTGGTGTAGACAAGGCTTTGGAAGCAAAAGAAAATAAGATGTCAGATGAAGAAATTGAGGCAATCGGTGCCGGAGATCAAGGAATGATGTTTGGATATGCATCCAATGAGACAGAAGAATTTATGCCATATCCGATCGCATTGGCACACAAGCTTGCACTGAGACTTACAAAAGTGCGTAAAGATGGAACACTTCCTTATCTTCGCCCGGATGGAAAGACACAGGTAACAGTGGAATATGATGAAAATGGTGTGCCTGCCAGACTGGATGCAGTTGTGTTATCGACACAGCATGATCCGGAAGTGACACAGGAGCAGATTCATGCAGACGTGAAAAAATATATTTTTGATGAGATTTTACCTGCGGAAATGGTAGATGAGAATACAAAATTCTTTATCAATCCAACAGGACGTTTTGTAATCGGTGGACCAAACGGAGACAGCGGTGTCACAGGACGTAAGATTATTGTTGACACATACGGCGGAATGGCTCGTCACGGTGGCGGAGCATTCTCTGGAAAAGACTGCACAAAAGTTGACCGTTCTGCGGCATATGCGGCACGTTATGTAGCAAAGAATATCGTTGCAGCAGGTTTGGCAGACAAGTGTGAAATTCAGCTGTCATACGCAATCGGTGTTGCTCAGCCGACATCAATTATGATTGATACATTTGGAACAGGAAAACTTTCAGAGGAAAAATTAGTAGATATCGTAAGAGAGAACTTTGATTTAAGACCGGCTGGCATTATCAAGATGTTAGACCTCCGTCGCCCGATTTACAAGCAGACAGCAGCTTACGGACATTTTGGACGTCATGATTTAGATTTACCTTGGGAAAAATTAGATAAAGTAGAGACTTTGAAAGCTTACTTGTAGAAAGATTTCAAAAAATAAGAAAAAATCAGATGCAAATTCTTAAAAATGAGTATGCATCTGATTTTTATGTATAAATTTACAAAAAATTTATAAATATTTAGTGGTTCTTTGGTGTATTACATTTTGTCACATGGTATAATACTACTAATTGTAGAAAAGGATGTGTGTTTATTGAAGTTAAAAACAAGATTGGTGATAGCATTTTTAATCATTATAGTATTGCCGATGGGATTGTCTCTTGCTGTCATTACTGGTTTCAGTCAGTATCAGATATCGATGATCGAGAAGAATTATAATATTACAGGAACGACATATAAGAGCTTTTCAAATCCGGTCAATATGTTAAATAAAGTCACGTCAGCGACATTTCACAAGTTAGTAAAAACGGCAAAGACAGCGCCGGAGACACTGACAGATATCACATATTTGGAAAAAATCAATGAAGAACTGACAAAGAAAAACTCGTATTTGGTTGTAAGGCGCGATGACAAAGTGGTCTATATAGGAGCAGAGGCAGAGACAGAGCTTTTACAAGAGCTTCCGGCATATGGAGACTATGATTCATCTTCGGAGAGTGGCGTGTATCTTGGAGGTGACCTTCAGGTACTTGTAAAGCAGATTGATTTTGAGTATCAGGATGGGGCACAGGGAAGTGCCTTTATTGTGACGGATGTGAGTGATTCTGTGCCTGAAGTGAAACAGCTTATAACTGACATGGTGATTGCGGTTGTATTTATCCTGATGTTCACAGCATTGTTTTTGATTCTTTGGATTTATCGTGGAATTGTGATACCGCTTGGAAGAATGAAGATTGCCACGCAAAATATCAAGGATGGCAATTTAGATTTTGAGCTGGAGATTGAGGCAGATGACGAGATTGGACAACTTTGCCGTGATTTTGAAGAGATGAGAAAACGTCTGAAAGATACGGCGGAAGAAAAAGTAGAGTATGACAGGAAAAGTAAGGAACTTATCAGCAACATTTCCCATGATTTGAAGACTCCTATCACAGCGATTAAAGGTTATGTAGAAGGAATCATGGACGGTGTGGCAGATACGCCGGAGAAGATGGATCGCTATATTAAGACGATTTATAACAAGGCAAATGAGATGGATCTTTTGATCAATGAGCTGACGTTGTACTCGAAGATTGACTCTAACCGTATACCTTACAATTTCAGCACAGTTCTTGTAAATGATTATTTTGATGATTGTGCAGAAGATCTTGCTATGGAACTAGAGGCAAGGGGCATTGAGTTTGGCTATTTTAATTATGTGGAAAGTGATGTAAAGATCATTGCGGATGTGGAGCAGTTAAAGCGTGTCATTAATAATATTGTGTCCAATTCAGAAAAATATATGGATAAAGAGCATGGAAAGATCAATCTTCGCGTGAAAGATGTGGGAGATTTCGTTCAGATTGAACTGGAAGATAACGGAAAAGGAATTGGGGCAAAAGAGCTACCGCATATTTTTGACCGGTTTTATCGGACAGATGCATCTAGAAATTCCTCTAAGGGAGGAAGTGGAATCGGTCTTTCGATTGTGAAAAAAATTGTGGAAGAGCATGGCGGAAAAATCTGGGCTACGAGCAAGGAAGGCACCGGAACCGTAATGTACTTTGTTATTAGAAAATATCAGGAGGTACCAGTAAATGAGTAAAATATTGATTGTAGAAGATGAGGAGGCAATTGCTGACTTAGAAAAAGATTATTTAGAGTTGAGTGGTTTTGAAGTTGAGGTTGCAAATGATGGAGAGACAGGCTTAAAGAAAGCATTGGAAAATGATTATGATCTGTTTATTTTGGATTTGATGCTTCCGGGAGTAGATGGATTTGACATCTGCAGACAGGTTCGAGATGAAAAAAATACGCCGATTATTATGGTTTCGGCAAAAAAGGATGACATTGACAAAATCCGAGGACTTGGTCTTGGAGCAGACGATTATATCACAAAGCCGTTTAGCCCTAGTGAGCTGGTTGCCCGTGTGAAGGCACATATGGCACGTTATGATCGTTTGATTGGAAGCGCAGCAGAAGAAAACAAGGTGATCGAGATTCGTGGACTGAAGATTGATACGACGGCGAGACGTGTGTGGGTGAATGGTGAGGAGAAGCCTTTTACGACAAAAGAATTTGATCTGCTTACATTTTTGGCGTCACACCCAAATCATGTATATACAAAAGATGAATTATTCAGCGAGATATGGGATATGGAATCGATTGGAGACATTGCAACAGTTACGGTTCACATTAAAAAGATCCGTGAGAAGATAGAATTTGATACGTCGAAACCACAGTATATCGAGACTATATGGGGCGTTGGATACCGATTTAAAGTATAATTAAGAAGGGAACGCTATGGAATATTCATCGCTTAAAAAAATCAGGTTCAGCACGATGCAGTTATTGGCAATGGGATTTATCGCGACCATTTTCCTTGGTGGGATTTTATTAACATTGCCGATTTCTAATACACAGCCGATTGGTTTTATAGATGCGCTTTTTACGGCAACAAGCGCAGTCTGTGTAACCGGACTTGTAACAGTTGTGCCGGCGGTACAGTTTACGGTATTTGGAAAAGTCATTCTTTTGATTTTGATTCAAATCGGTGGACTGGGTGTAATCGCGTGTGTGACTGGTTTTTTTATTATCTTAAAAAGAAAAATCACAGTGCGGGAGCGGGTGATTATTCAGGAGAGCTATAATCTGAATACACTGTCCGGAATTGTGGCGTTTGTACTAAAGATTATCAAAGGTACTTTTTTAGTAGAAGGAATCGGTGCGCTTCTTTTTGCAGTTGTGTTTGTACCTAAATTTGGAGTGCTGAAGGGGATTGCATATGCAATATTTCATTCTGTCTCGGCGTTTTGTAATGCAGGAATTGATATTTTAGGAGATGGAAGCTTTACGCAGTATGTTCGTAATCCGGTTATCAATCTGACGACAATGATGTTGATTATAGCCGGAGGAATCGGTTTTACAGTATGGAATGACCTGATTGGAAATTTTAAGAAAGTAAAAGCGAAAAAACTTGTGTGGAGTAAATTTTTTACCAGATTATCTCTTCATTCGAAGCTGGCGATTACGATGACGGTTTTGCTGATTATAACAGGAACCGTGTTTGTGTTTGCATTGGAATATGACAATGCAAAGACGATAGGGAATCTATCATTCGGAGAAAAGATCATGGCATCGGCATTCCATTCGGTATCCACGAGGACAGCGGGATTTGCAACGGTAAGTCAGGATGGATTGACGGCAGGAAGTAAGTTCTTGTCGTGTATTTTAATGTTCATTGGAGGATCTCCTGCAGGAACGGCCGGCGGTATCAAGACTACGACTGCGGCAATGCTCATTTTGACATGTATGACGGTTGTCTATGGGAGACGTGATACAGAGTGTTTTGGCAGAAGAATTCCGGTGGAGAATTTTAGGACGGGCTTTGCAGTGGTAATGCTTGCACTTCTGTTTCTGACGGCGGGAGTGACAATGCTTACGATATTTGAACCGGGGAAGGATTTCTTGGATCTGTTATATGAGGCAGTATCAGCAATTGGTACAGTGGGGCTTTCGGCAAATCTTACACCAAGTCTTGGATTTGGAAGTAAACTTGTGGTGATGAGTTTAATGTATGTGGGACGTATCGGTCCGATTACAATTGCATTGGTATTTGGGGGAAAGAAAAACCCGAAAGAGTTCACAAGAGAATTACCGGAAAAGAGAATCATGGTTGGATAGGAGCAGAATATGAGAAAACAATATGCAGTATTTGGTTTGGGAAATTTTGGGAAGCATCTTGCGCTCGGATTGGAAAATCTGGGATGTGAGGTGGTTGTGGTGGACAATTCCATGGAAAAAATTCAGGAAATCGCAGACAAGGTATCATATGCAATGTGCGCCAATATTGAGGATCCGGAAGTGATAAAATCACTGGGAGCAAGAAATTTGGATGGCGCAGTGATTGCAATCTCTGAAAATTTTGGAACAAGTATTATGGCTACGATCATGGCGAAGGAGATTGGAATACCATATGTACTTGCAAAAGCACAGAGCAGTCTTCATGCGACCGTATTAAAAAAAGTAGGGGCAGATGCTGTCGTCCATCCGGAAAAGGAGATGGGACGCCGTATTGCAAGAACGATGGTGTCAGGTAATTTTGCTGACTGGATAGAGCTGTCGCCGGATTACAGTCTGGTGGAAACAGAAATTCCGGATGAATGGATCGGGAAAAGGCTTGTTGATCTTCAAATTCGTGAAAAATACGGAATTAATGTAGTAGGAACTATTGAAAATGGTGTTGTAGATGTTACAATTAATCCGCAGCGGCCGTTTAATAAGAATCTAATCGTGATATTGATCGGTTCGAATGAAGCATTACAAAAGTTGAAAAAGGAATAGGGAATATGATTACAAGTACAAGCAATCCGCAAGTAAAAAATTTATTGCAGTTACAAAAGAAAAGTAAGGTGAGAAATGAGGAACAGGTATTTATTGTAGAAGGACTTCGGATGTTCATGGAAGTACCGCAAGACCAAGTAAAAAAAGTATATGTTTCTGAATCGCTTTATAATAAGAAGAAAGAAGAATTACATTTGGAGAGATTCCCAGTGGAAGTGTTAGCGGACAAGGTATTTCAACATGTGTCTGACACAAAGACGCCGCAGGGGATATTATGTGTTGTAAAGCAGCGAAAATACGAGATAGAGGATCTGATTTCCAAGGAAAATCCGCACTTTATCGTGCTGGATAACCTACAGGATCCAGGGAATTTAGGGACGATTGTCAGGACAGCGGAAGGAGCCGGAGTGACGGCCGTTTTTATGAGCAGTGACTGTGTGGATATTTATAATCCGAAGACAATTCGCTCTACGATGGGATCGATTTATCGTGTGCCGTTTGTGTATGTGGATGATCTGTTGGCGCTTTTGGATAAATTTCAAAAGAAAAAGGTCACAACTTATGCGGCGCATCTTAAGGGAAAAAATACTTATGACAAGGAGAATTATCAGTCAGGGACAGCAGTTCTCATTGGAAATGAGGGAAATGGACTGAGAGATGAAGTGGCAGAAAAAGCGGATGTCTGGGTTCAGATTCCGATGCAGGGAAAAGTAGAATCGCTCAATGCGGCAATTGCCGCATCAATATTGATGTTTGAGGTTTATCGCCAAAGGCGATAAACCTTTTTTTCTTTTTAGGGGTTGACAGGTTGGCAAATAGATGTTAGGATATCACTTGTGTTTGAAAGATGTAACAAATACGTAACATTTGTAATAAAAATGAATTAAATACGTATACTATTGTAATAGTCAGTAAGGTTATTGCAACAAACCAGGAGGTAATTTATGAGACGAGAGAAAAAGAGAGTGATTATAAGCTTCGCGCTGACAGCTTGTATGGTGTTTACCACAGAGTTCGGCAGTTTGGCAGCTGATACACAATCTGATGCTCAGCCAATCGAAACAATAAATCACGAAACGACAATTTCACCATTAGCGGAGACATGGAATGAAATTCCAGAGACAGCAGCAGTTGCGGAGGCTACACAGGTGTGGCATGGAAAAGCGCTGGCAAATGTAGAGTCAGAAGCGGATGTGCTTGCGGAGGCAGTTGATGGCGGTGAAGTAGTCGGAAAGATGTATACAAATACAATCTTGACTGTGGAAGAAAGAGGAGATGTATGGTCAAAGGTTTCTTCAGGTTCGGTTGTAGGATATGTAAAAAATGAAATGCTTGCATTTGGGTCAGACGCAGTAGCAAGAGCAGCAGCGATTGATATGACAAATCCGCAGGATGCAAAGACGTTGGAAGAGATTGCTGCCGAGGAAGCAGCAAAGAAAGCGGCAGAGGAAGAAGCTGCCAGAAAGGCTGCAGAAGAAGCCGCAAGACAGTCAGGAAGCAGTGTAAGATATGATGAGGCAATGTCAGCGTCCGCAGACGACCAGACATTATTGGCAGCAATTATTTACTGTGAGGCAGGGAACCAGCCACATGATGGAAAAGTAGGGGTTGGGGCGGTTATTTTGAACCGTGTAAGAAGTGGGTCTTTCCCGAACTCAATCAGAGAGGTTATTTATCAGGCAGGACAGTTTGGTCCGGCAATCACAGGAAAGCTTGACAGAGTATTGGCAAGTGGCAATATCCCGGCAGAATGTTATCAGGCAGCAGCTGATGCACTTGCAGGATATAACCCAATTGGAGATGCATTATATTTCGGAAATGGAAATTATGGTCAGTTGATTGGAGATCACTATTTTCATTAGAGGGAGTATTTTTAAATAGAAAGACAGTGACCGAAGGGCTTTTATCACCTTTCGGTCACTGTCTTATTTGTTCTAAATTGTCGAGATACCGATAGTTACTTCCTCCAGGACATCGAGCAGTACGCGCACGGTGTCAAGTGAGGTGAGCATGGTAATATTGTTTTCGGAGGCACATCGACGAATTGCAACACCATCTTCATAGTGGATACCGGAAAGGATGGCACGTGTACAGATGACGTAGCTGACATATCCGGCGCGAATAGAATCAAGTACTTCTTCGCTGCCCTCAGATGGCTTGCGCAGGATACGGGTTCGAATACCCTGCTCTTTCAAAAAGAGTGCGGTGCCGACAGTTGCTTCGATATTAAATCCCATATCGTAGAAACGCCTTACCAGTGGCAGTGCCTCCTCTTTATCTTCGTCGGCGAGTGTCACAACGACAGTACCGTAGTTTTGTACTTTGATTCCGGAAGCAATCATTGCCTTATACATTGCGCGGTGCAGTTTATTGTCGTATCCAATTGCCTCTCCGGTTGATTTCATCTCCGGTGACAGATAGGCATCCATACCGTGTAATTTTGAGAAAGAGAACGCAGGTGCTTTTACATAAAAACGTTCTTTCTCTTTTGGGTAGAGAGTATGAATACCTTGTTCCGGAAGACTTTTGCCAAGTATTGCAAGGGTCGCGATATCTGCAAGGCTGTATCCGGTTGCTTTCGATAAAAATGGTACCGTTCTGGAGGATCTTGGGTTCACTTCTATAATATAGACGTTTTCGAATTCATCGACAATAAACTGGATATTGAACAGTCCGATGATTCCGATGCCAAGTCCCAATTTTTGTGTGTAGTCAAGAATCGTTTCTTTTACTTTCTCGGAAATACTGTGCGTTGGATAAATGCTGATAGAGTCTCCGGAATGGACTCCGGTACGTTCCACCAGCTCCATAATACCCGGTACAAACACATTTTTTCCATCGCAGACAGCATCTACTTCCACTTCTTTTCCGCGGATGTATTTATCTACAAGTACTGGTTTTTCCTCGTTGATCTCTACTGCAGTTTTTAAATAATTCCGAAGAGCCTCTTCTTTTGCGACAATCTGCATCGCTCTTCCTCCGAGTACAAAGCTTGGGCGCACAAGTACCGGATAACCAATCTCGTTTGCGGCTCTTACGCCGTCTTCGATACTTGTGACTGCCTGTCCCTTTGGCTGTGGAATATGTAAAGAGGCGAGGAGCTTTTCAAAGGAATCACGGTTTTCAGCACGCTCAATTGCATCGCAGTCAGTTCCGATAATATTTACCCCTCTTGCCCGGAGCGGCTCTGCAAGGTTGATCGCCGTCTGTCCGCCGAGGGTGGCGATCACGCCGTCTGGCTGTTCAAGCTCAATGATATTCATGACATCTTCCACACAGAGCGGTTCAAAATAAAGCTTATCTGAGCAGGTGTAGTCAGTGGAGACGGTTTCAGGGTTATTGTTAATAATAATTGCCTCATAGCCGGCAGACTGAATCGTCTGAACAGCATGTACTGTGGAATAATCAAATTCTACACCTTGTCCGATACGAACCGGACCGGAGCCAAGTACGATGATCTTGTGCTTGTCTGATACAATGGACTCGTTTTCTTCTTCGTAGGTAGAGTAAAAATAAGGAATATAACTGTCAAATTCAGAGGCACAGCTGTCAATCATTTTATAGACAGGAAGGATACCGTGCTGCTTTCTGATATGAAAGATATCCTTCTCGTCCATTTGCCAAAGCAGACCAATCTCTTTATCAGAAAATCCGGTTTGTTTTGCCATTTTCAAAAACTTGCTGTCGCCAGGATGTTCCTGAAGGAGCTGCTCCATCTGAACGATATGAGAAAGTTTTTGAAGAAAGAACGCATCAATGGCAGAAGCAGAGTGAATGCGGTCAATATCACAGCCAAGGCGAAGCAGTTGGGCGATGGCATAGATACGGTCATCAGTGCCAAGCTGAATATAATCGAGCAATTGGGTTTCTGTCATATCATCGAATTTTGCGTCATACAGGTGAAAAAGTCCGATCTCAAGCGAACGAACAGCTTTCAGAAGGCTTTCTTCTACAGTTCTTCCGATGCTCATGACTTCGCCGGTTGCTTTCATCTGGGTAGAGAGTGAGTTGTCCGCATCGGCGAATTTGTCAAATGGAAAACGTGGCATTTTTGTCACGACATAGTCTAAAGCAGGCTCAAAAGAAGCCGGTGTGTTTGCAAGTGGTATCTCATCTAATGTCATGCCAATACCGATTTTAGCCGAAACGCGGGCAATTGGGTATCCACTCGCTTTTGAGGCAAGCGCAGAGGAACGGGATACACGTGGATTTACTTCAATCAAATAGTATTGGAAAGAATGTGGATCCAGTGCAAATTGTACGTTGCATCCGCCCTCGATGCCAAGCGCCCGAATAATTTTTAAGGCGCTGTCGCGCAGCATTTGGTATTCTTTGTTCGTAAGTGTCTGCGAAGGGCAGACTACAATAGAGTCCCCGGTATGGATACCAACCGGGTCTAGATTTTCCATGTTACAGATTGTGATGGCAGTGTCATTGCTGTCGCGCATCACTTCATATTCAATCTCTTTATACCCTTTGATACTTTTTTCGATAAGAACTTGATGAACCGGCGATAGAGATAAGGCATTTTTCATCAGTGCCACGAGTTCCTCCTCGTTATCTGCAAAACCGCCGCCGGTACCGCCAAGTGTGAAGGCAGGGCGAAGAACAAGGGGGTATCCGATTTTTTCTGCTACCTTCAATCCCTCCTCGATAGAACTTGCAATGTCGGATGGAAGTACGGGCTCTCCGAGTTCTTCACAGAGCTCTTTGAAGAGCTCCCTGTCTTCAGCACGTTCGATACTGCTGATTTTTGTTCCAAGAAGTTCTGTGCGACATTCCGCCAGAATTCCCTTTTTTTCAAGCTGCATGGCAAGGTTGAGTCCGGTCTGCCCTCCAATACCAGGCAAGATGGCGTCTGGGCGTTCGTAGCGAACGATTTTTGCCACATATTCCAGCGTGAGAGGTTCCATGTAAACCTTATCGGCGATGGAAGTATCTGTCATAATTGTGGCAGGATTGGAATTGCAGAGAACAACCTCGTATCCTTCTTCTTTGAGAGCGAGGCATGCCTGCGTTCCTGCGTAGTCAAACTCCGCCGCCTGACCGATGACAATCGGACCGGAACCAATGACAAGTATTTTTTTAAGATCTGTTCTTTTCGGCATGTTGGCATCCCTCCTTGATAAGTGTGATAAATTGATCAAACAAATAGGTGCTGTCCTGTGGACCAGGAGCACTTTCCGGATGATATTGAACGCTGAATACACGATCTCTTTCGCATACTACACCTTCTACTGTCTGGTCGAGCAGATTGATGTGTGTCACAGAAAGCGGTGTCTCTAAGAGACTGTCTGCATCAACCGCATAGGAGTGATTCTGCGATGTAATCTCAATTTTATTCGTTTTTAAATTTTTTACCGGATGATTCCCGCCGCGATGTCCAAACTTTAATTTATAAGTTTTGGCACCATAGGCAAGTGAAATAATCTGATGTCCGAGGCAGATTCCGAAAATCGGATATTTGCCGATTAATTTTTTTATAGCTGTAATCGTCTGTGGCACGTCGGTTGGATCCCCAGGTCCATTGGAGATAAAGATGCCGTCAGGAGAGAGCGTTTCAATCACTTCTGCAGGCGTGTTCCACGGAACGCATGTCACTTTGCAGCCACGTGCATTGAGAGAACGAATGATATTCATTTTGATACCACAGTCGATTGCAACAATATGGAACTTTTCGGTATCTGCTGGATAGACCAGCGTTTGCTGACAGCTTACGCGAGCGACTGAATCATGTGCAAGCGCTGTAGCGGCTAAGATGTTCAGCCCTTTCTCAACAGGTGTTTTTACGTCTGTCAACAGAACCTTTTGCGAGCCGTGATCGCGTATAGAGCGGGTCAGTCTGCGGGTGTCGATACCGTAAATACCGGGGATCTTATAGGTGCTCATAACTTTCCCAAGTGTTGATTCACTTCGAAAGTTAGAGGGAACGTCGTTATATTCTCTTACAATGAGAGCACCGATGGTCGGTGTGATGGTCTCATAATCATCTTCTGCCATTCCGTAATTTCCTATCAGTGGATAAGTCATTACGACAGCCTGTCCGGTGTAGGACGGATCAGACAGGATTTCCTGATAGCCGACCATTGAGGTGTTGAAGACAATTTCACACACGCTGTCGGCAGTGTCGCCAAAGGCATATCCATAATATTCCTGTCCGTCCTCTAAAATTAGTTTTCTGTTATATTTCATGATCATTTTGAGGACTCCTTTATATCTGATAAACGTTTTTCAAAACGGTCTTTTCGTGTGTCATCTGGGATGGCGGTAGGATAACAGCCGTCAAAGCAGGCGCTGCAAAAGCTGCAGTGAGACGTAAGCTCTCTAAGTTTTTCTAATGGAAAATATCCAAGAGAGTCTGCACCGATAATCTCAGCAATCTCGGAAACCGTATGTTTGCAGGCAATCAGATGATCTTCTGAATCAATATCTGTGCCATAATAACAAGGATGTAAAAACATCGGAGAAGAAATACGGATGTGTACTTCCTTTGCACCTGCATTGCGCAACAGTTGGACAACACGCCCGATTGTGTTTCCGCGGACAATGGAATCGTCAATTAGCACGACACGCTTCCCGCGGATACTTTCCTCCACGGCAGAGAGCTTGATTTTTACACTGTCAAGCCTTGCTCCCTGTCCGGGAGAGATGAAAGTTCTGCCGATATATTTGTTTTTGATCAGACCGATACCGTATGGAATTTTAGATTCCTGACTAAATCCAAGGGCGGCATCCAGTCCGGAATCAGGCGCACCAATGACGATGTCTGCGTCGATTGGGTGTGTCTGCGCCAAAATTTTTCCGGCAAGCACACGGGAAGCATGAACGGAAATGCCGTCAATGACCGAATCCGGGCGTGCAAAATAAATGTATTCAAAAATACAGAGCCGTTTTTCTTTTTGATTACAATGTTCTTTGCGGGAAACTACACCATGTTTGGAAAAGACTAAGATTTCACCCGGTTCCACATCCCGAATGACTTCTCCGCCGACTGCTTTGATCGCGCAGGATTCAGAAGCGACGATATATGTGCCGTCAGGAGTCTGCCCATAGCAGAGCGGTCGGAATCCATAAGGATCTCTTGCACAGATTAATTTTTGTGGTGACATCAGTACGAGAGAGTAGGCTCCGTCCAACGTATTCATCGCGCGGCTGAGTGCATCTTCGATGGAAGGCGCATTCAGCCGTTCGCGGGTGACGATGTAGGCGATTGTTTCCGTATCGCTCGTAGTGTGGAAAATGGCACCGGATAATTCCAGTTCATTTCTGAGTTTGGCGGCATTTGACAGATTACCGTTGTGCGCAAGCGCCATCCGTCCTTTCTGGTGGTTGACTTCAATCGGTTGACAGTTATTTCGGTTTGTTCCGCCGGTTGTGCCATAGCGGACATGACCGACTGCCATGGTGCCGGATGGGAGCGATGACAGGATATCATTTGAAAAAACATCGCCGACCAGCCCCAGGTCTTTGTGGGAGACAAATACGCCGTCATCGTTCACAACGATTCCACAGCTTTCTTGTCCCCTGTGTTGCAGGGCGTATAGCCCGTAATAAGAAATATTAGCGACGTCTACAGGTTTTGGTGAGATGACGCCGAATACCCCGCATTCTTCGTGTATACTCATAAATTACCTCCGCTTTGATGTGAGAGAGCTGCCTGAATAAATCCTTTGAAGAGAGGATGTGGTCTGTTCGGGCGGCTTTTGAATTCCGGGTGATATTGAACACCGACATGGAATGGTCGGTCAGTAATTTCAACGGTCTCAACAAGTCTTCCATCAGGCGAAGTACCGCTGACTGTCAGACCGGAAAGAGTGATCTGTTCTCGATAGTCATTGTTAAATTCATAGCGGTGTCTATGACGTTCGCTGATTGTGTCAACACCGTAGCAGCGATGCATAGTTGTTCCTGCCTGGATGTTACATGGATAAGCGCCAAGCCTTAATGTGCCGCCTTTGTCGATGTTGTCATTTTGTCCGGGCATGAAGTTGATCACTTTATGCTTACACTGCTCGTCAAATTCACCGGAATTTGCATCTTTGATTCCGACAACATTTCTTGCATATTCGATTACGGCGATCTGCATTCCGAGGCAGATTCCAAAGTATGGAATCTGGTGTTCTCTCGCGTATTTTGCAGCCAAGATCATGCCCTCAATTCCACGGTTACCAAAGCCCCCCGGAATGAGAATACCGTCCAGAGCAGAGAGAGTTTCTTCTATATTAAAATCTGCCAGATCTTCTGAGTCAATCCAGCGAATCTCTATGGCTGTATTATGAAAATATCCGGCATGTCGAAGCGCTTCTGCTACAGAAAGATAGGCATCGTGCAGTCCCACATATTTTCCGACAAGACCGATTGTGACATTGCCGGTATGATTTCTGATATGTTCTACCATCTCTGTCCATTCGCTGAGATCAGGCTCTTGTGTCTCGATACCAAGTTCACGGCAGACAACAGATGAGAAATCTGCTTTTTCCAGCATAAGTGGAGCTTCGTAGAGATTCAGAAGTGTAATGTTTTCGATGACACAGTCCGGCTTTACGTTGCAGAATAAAGATATTTTCTGGAAAATGGATTCTTCTAAAGGTTCGTCACAGCGTAGGACGACAATGTTTGGATTGATTCCCATTCCCCGCAGTTCTTTTACGGAATGCTGAGTTGGTTTTGACTTATGTTCATCTGAGCCACGGAGGAAAGGTACGAGTGTGACATGAATGAACAAACTGTTCTTACTGCCAACTTCCAAAGAAATCTGACGTACTGCCTCCAAAAAAGGCTGGGATTCAATATCGCCAATTGTGCCGCCAATCTCGGTGATCACCACATCGGCATTGGTTTTCTTCCCAACACTATAAACAAATTCTTTGATTTCGTTTGTAATATGAGGAATGACCTGTACTGTAGAGCCTAAGTATTCGCCACGGCGTTCTTTATTCAGCACATTCCAGTAAACCTTACCGGTAGTAAGGTTCGAATATTTATTCAGATCTTCGTCGATAAAGCGTTCATAATGTCCAAGGTCAAGATCTGTCTCGGCGCCGTCTTCTGTAACGTAGACTTCGCCGTGCTGATAAGGGCTCATTGTGCCCGGATCGACATTGATGTAGGGATCAAGTTTCTGAGCCGCAACTTTAAGTCCTCTTGCCTTTAGAAGGCGACCGAGCGATGCGGCGGTGATGCCTTTTCCGAGACCGGACACAACACCTCCTGTTACAAATATATATTTCGTCATAATATCCTCCGTTAAATAGCTTAGATATGTTCGTTTAATCGTTTCATAATTTCCTGATAAGCGTCTTCCACACCGCCAAGGTCGCGACGGAATCTGTCTTTATCAAGTTTTTCTCCTGTTTTAGAATCCCAAAGACGACATGTATCCGGACTGATTTCATCGGCAAGCACAATTGTACCGTCAGAAAGTCTTCCGAATTCCAGCTTAAAGTCGACGAGTGTGACACCACATTCTTTCCAGAAAGCTTTTAACTGTTCATTGACACCAAAAGCATATTTTTCAATTGTTTCGATTTCTTCTTTGGTTGCAAGTTTCATTGCGAGTGCGTGATATGTATTTAGCAGTGGGTCGCCGAGATCGTCATTTTTATATGAAAATTCGATGGTAGGTGATTCGAAGACAAGCCCTTCTTCTACACCATAGCGTTTAGAAAATGAGCCTGCAGCAATGTTTCTTATGATTACTTCCAGGGGAACAATAGAGACTTTTTTGACAAGAGTTTCGCGGTCGTTGATTTCTTCAATGAAATGAGTTGGGATTCCCGCTTTTTCGAGACGCTGCATGAGTAAGTTACTCATTTTGTTGTTGATAACTCCTTTGCCGACAATGGTTCCTTTTTTGAGACCGTTAAATGCAGTCGCGTCATCTTTGTAAGAGACGATCAAAACCTCTGGCTCCTCTGTTTTAAACACTTTCTTTGCTTTTCCTTCGTAAAGTTGTTCTGCTTTTTGCATGACTTATGTACCTCCATTTTCATTACTGTTTGCAATAAAAAAGGCAATGATGCCTTAATGTGTAAACATTAAAGACGCCATTGCCTTTCCAGCCGATATGATACTCTTTTTTCGGATTATTGTCAACTAGTCTTTGAAAGGTTTTATAATTATTTTGGCTTATTTTCCGCTGTCCCCGTAGTTTGCAAGAACTCTGGCAGAAGGGTCATTCACATCACAGCCTTCCCAGTCGCGGTTTGGCATCCAAAAGCCGGAGATCATTTCGCCCTGACCCGGGTAGTATTTTTCGAAAATCTCACGATAGAGAAGAGATTCTTTGGTGAAAGGGCGAGCGTGCGTATATTTTTTGCATCCGGCTTCAAATGCTTCTTCTGTATAATGTTGTTCGGCGTACTCTTTCAGATAGTCGACCATGGAATGACCTACAGCATCTGAGAATGCTGCTTTTTCACGCCACAGAATTTCTTCTGGGAGATAGTCGCCTGTTTCAAATGCCTTGCGAAGCAGGTATTTTCCTTTTCCATAGACATTTTGTTTGATCGATGGATCCAATGCCATGACATATTTCACAAAATCAAGATCTCCGAAAGGAACTCGCGCTTCCAGTGAGTTTACGGAAATGCAGCGATCGGCGCGCAGTACGTCATACATATGAAGTTCACGGATACGTTTTTGGGATTCTGCCTGAAAAGCTTCCGCTGATGGGGCAAAGTCCGTATATTTGTATCCGAATAATTCATCTGATATTTCTCCTGTGAGCAGAACACGGATATCGGTTTGCTCATGAATTGCTTTGCACAGGAGGTACATGCCCATGCTGGCACGAATTGTCGTGATATCAAATGTTCCGAGTATCCGAATCACCGTCTCTAAAGAAGAAAGTACATCGTCCGGTGTCATATAAATTTCTGTGTGGTCACTGCCAATATAGTCGGCGACTTGTTTCGCATATTTTAAGTCGATGGCATCTTCGCTCATGCCGATAGCGAAGGTCTTGATTGGCGAAGCGCTTTCCCTTGCTGCGATGGCGCATACAAGTGACGAATCGAGCCCGCCGGAAAGAAGAAATCCGACCTTGGCATCTGCGACAAGCCGCTTTTTAACACCGGCAACGAGTTTGTCATGAATCTGTCTGTATACGGTTTCCAGATCATCGTGACAGATGGTATCCGATGAGGCAATGTCACAGTAGCAGATAAATTCCCCGTTCTTATAATAATGTCCGGGTGGAAACGGCATGATCGCTTCGGCGAGTCCGACAAGGTTTTTTGGTTCACTTGCGAGCAGGAGAGTCCCGGTTTCATCAAAGCCATAATAAAGTGGTCTGATGCCGACGGGATCTCTTGCTGCAATATATTCGCCGGTTTCGCCGTCGTATATGATACAGGCAAATTCGGCATCTAACATTGCAAACATATCTGTTTTGTACTCGCGGTACAAGGGAAGTAATATCTCACAGTCGGACTCGCTTTGAAAAGTATATTTTCCGGAAAGCTGTTCTTTGAATTGTTCAAACCCATATATTTCTCCGTTGCATACAACAAAGCTTCCATTCAGCTCAAACGGCTGCATGCCGGAAGGGGAAAGCCCCATAATGGCAAGTCTGTGAAATCCAAGAAAACCATTTCCGGTATCTATGATACGGCTGTCGTCCGGACCTCTTGTAATCGTCCGGTCAAAACCTTTTTTAAAAATATCAAGATTGGCATTACTGCCACAATAACCCATAATAGAACACATAAAGTAACCTCCGTCTGATTTATTTTACACCGAACAGTAAATCTGCATAGGTAGGGAAAGGCCAGTAGCTTTTTGCAGTCAGTGTTTCTGCCTCATCACAGGCAGCTCTCAGTTCATTCATCAAGCCAAGTACATGGTCACGGATAAGGAAAGATTCTGCAAAAATATCTTCTGCCGTTTCAAGAGAGCGCAGTGCCTCGTTTAGTAAATCTACTTTTGCGGCAATCGTGTCAGTCAGGGTAGAAAGTGTTCTGACAAGATTGGTCTCATAACTGCAAGCAAGATTTGCATCCAATGCCTTTTTGGATACAGCCGCATCTGCAACGTGCGCGGCGTAGCTTTCCACAGCCGGAGCAATCTGCGTTTTTGCCATCGTGACCATTGTGTTGGCTTCTATAATTACAGATTTACAATAGTTATCAAGCATGATGTCACAGCGTGACTGAAGTTCTGCGATGGAGAATACACCTTGTCCGGTCAGCATTTTGACATTCTTTTCATCGAGCAGATGAGGCATACAGTCCGCGGTTGTGCGGTAGTTGATAAGCCCGCGCTTTTCAGTAGCCTCTTTAATCCAGTTGTCGTCATACCCGTTGCCGTTGAAAATAATGTGTTTGTGGTCTTTGATGGTCTTGCGGATCATTTCATGAAGCGCTGTCTCAAAGTCCTGTGCCTGCTCCAGTCTGTCTGCATAGATTTTCAGTGATTCTGCCACCGCACTGTTGAGCATAATATTTGCGCATGCGATACTGTTTGAAGAACCGAGCATACGAAACTCGAATTTATTGCCGGTAAAAGCAAACGGAGAAGTCCGGTTACGGTCGGTGTTATCCCGGTTAAATTTCGGAAGCACATCGACGCCGAGTTTCATTTTTGTCTTTTTGGAGCCCTGATAAGGGGTGTCATTTTCAATTGCCTCTAATACGGCATTTAACTCATCTCCAAGAAAAATAGAAACAACAGCCGGAGGAGCTTCGTTAGCGCCAAGTCTATGATCATTGCCGGCAGTCGCAACGGAGATACGAAGCAGATCCTGATAGTCATCTACTGCTTTTATAACGGCACAAAGGAACAAAAGAAATTGAGCATTTTCATAAGGTGTCTCGCCGGGAGAAAGAAGGTTTTGCCCTTTGTCTGTTGAAATTGACCAGTTATTGTGTTTTCCGCTTCCGTTCACACCGGCAAATGGCTTTTCGTGAAGAAGACATACAAGACCATGCTTTGCAGCAATTTTTTGCATGATTTCCATTGTGAGCTGGTTATGATCGGTTGCAATATTAGTAGTTGTGTAGATTGGCGCCAGCTCATGCTGTGCAGGTGCAACTTCATTATGTTCTGTTTTTGCGAGAATTCCAAGCTTCCAAAGTTCTTCGTTGAGTTCTTCCATATATGCGGCTACACGAGGTTTGATCACGCCGAAGTAGTGATCGTCCATCTCCTGCCCTTTCGGAGGCCGTGCTCCGAACAAGGTACGACCGGTAAAACAAAGATCCGGACGCTGGTCGTACATTTCTTTGTCAATCAGGAAATATTCCTGCTCCGGACCGACGGATGAACGGATACATTTGGCGGAATCGTTGCCGAACAGGCGAAGAATACGAATAGCCTGTCTGCTGAGCGCTTCCATGGAACGCAAAAGCGGTGTCTTCTTATCCAAAGCGTATCCGCCATAAGAACAGAATGCTGTAGGGATACAAAGGCTGTTGTCTTTGATGAACGCATAGGAAGTAGGATCCCAGGCAGTGTAGCCTCTTGCCTCGAAGGTGGCGCGAAGACCGCCGTTTGGAAAGGAGGAGGCGTCTGGTTCTCCTTTGATCAGTTCCTTGCCGGAAAATTCCATAATGACACCGCCGTCAGGTGACGGTGTGATAAAGCTGTCATGTTTTTCTGCTGTAATTCCGGTCAGTGGCTGGAACCAGTGCGTAAAATGGGTTGCTCCCTTGGAAATCGCCCAATCCTTCATAGCGGTTGCGACTGCATTGGCAACGCTGATATCCAGTTCACATCCTTCGTCTATAGTTTTTCTGAGAGAAGAATAAACTTTTGCGGAAAGGGTTGCTTTCATAACTCTGTCATCAAATACCAAATCTCCAAAATAATCTTTTACCGTTTTCATAGCATGTCCTCCATTTGTGTTCCCTTAAATCATTGATGAGTTTACATTAAATAACAGGAAAGGCGTCCTCAATGTTTTTTTACATTTAAGACGCCTTTGCCATTATCAAACAAGTAGGATTTAATTAAGATTGAAAAACAAAAAAGCGTCTCTGAGTTCTTTCACTCAAAAACGCCTTTGTCTTTACGAATTGCACTATACACCTGAAAAAAGCATTTGTCAATCTTTTTTTTTGAGAAAAAATCAGCTTGACAAGCAAGTGGAAAAAGAGTATAACACAGATAAATGAGCAAAGGCGTTCGTTCCGGAGTGATCGGAATGGACGTCTTTTCGTTTGCTTAAAATCTTATATTTACACCATTACACACAGGAAGGAGAACAATGATATGAAGTTAGAAGGTCAGGTACGTATCCCGTCCGGATGTGCAATTGCAGCTGTTATTTCAAAAGAGGGGAAACGCATGTCCGGTGAGATGATCACAAATGCGATGAAGCCGATGCACGATCGTTCCAATGGACTTGGAGGAGGTTTTGCCGCTTATGGAATCTATCCGGAATACAAAGAGTTTTATGCACTGCATATGTTTTTTGACAGCCGTACAACAAGAAAAGATTGTGAAGTATTTTTGAAAGAGTATTTTGAAATCGTACAATCAGAGATTATTCCGACACGCAAGATTCCGGAGATTACGGATGAACCGATTATTTGGAGATATTTTGTCGCACCGCTCAAATCTGTGCTGGCATCTATGCAGCTTGATGAAAAAGAATTTGTGGCACGGATAGTTATGAAGATCAACACAGAGCTCAAAGGCGCCTATGTGTTTTCAAGTGGAAAGAATATGGGGACGTTCAAGGCCGTCGGCTACCCGGAGGATGTGGGGAAATTTTACAAATTGGAAAAGTACGAAGGCTATTCATGGAGCGCGCACGGCAGGTATCCAACCAATACACCGGGCTGGTGGGGCGGTGCACATCCGTTCACTTTGCTTGACTGGTCCATTGTTCATAACGGAGAGATTTCTTCCTATGATGCGAATCGTCGGTTTATAGAGATGTTTGGTTATAAATGTACGCTGCAAACGGATACAGAGGTTATCACATATATTATGGATTATCTGGTGCGTGTGCAGGGATTGACGCTTGAGGAGGCAGCGAGCGTTGTGGCAGCTCCGTTTTGGAGCACGATTGAAAGGAAGACAGATTTGGAGGACAAGGAGAAACATATTTATCTGCGCACCTTGTTTTCCAGTCTTTTGATCACAGGACCATTTTCTATTGTTCTTGGGTTTGAAGGAGGTCTTATGGCATTGAATGACCGACTGAAACTCCGGTCTATGGTGGTAGGTGAAAAAGAAGACAAGGTGTTTATCGCCAGCGAGGAAGCGGCGATACGGACGATGGAGCCGCATGCGGAAAATATCTGGGCTCCTGCAGGCGGAGAACCTGTGATCATTCGAGTAAAGGACGGTGCATGTAAATGAGTTATAAATTCGTATATCCGGAATTTGAAGTAATCCGGAATGATAATCGCTGTATAAATTGTCGTCTGTGCGAAAAGCAGTGTGCAAATGAAGTGCATCATTTTGATGCGGAGCACGGAATTATGGTTGCTGATGAGACAAAATGTGTCAATTGTCAGAGATGTGTTGTGCTATGTCCGACAAGGGCGTTGAAAATTGTGAAAAGTGATGCGACATTTCGGGAAAATGCTAATTGGAAAAATGATACGATCAAGGAAATTTTCAAACAGGCTGAAAGCGGAGGAGTGCTGCTTTCTTCTATGGGGAATCCAAATCCACTGCCGGTATATTGGGATAAGATACTGATTAATGCATCTCAGGTGACCAATCCGCCGATCGATCCACTACGCGAGCCGATGGAGACGAAAGTATTTCTGGGAAAAAAGGATCAGAAAATTGTAAGAGACGATAATGGAAAAATCCGTTGTGAGCTTCCGCCACAGTTAGAGCTTTCTATGCCGATTATGTTCTCGGCGATGAGTTATGGTTCGATTAGCTACAATGCACATGAATCACTTGCACGTGCGGCTTCTGAACTGGGGATTTTTTATAACACCGGTGAGGGTGGGCTTCACGAAGATTTTTATTGCTATGGAGAGAACACGATCGTGCAGGTGGCTTCCGGACGTTTTGGTGTACATGAGGAATATCTAAATGCCGGAGCTGCGATTGAAATTAAGATGGGACAGGGTGCAAAACCGGGAATCGGAGGGCATTTGCCTGGGACGAAGATTGTTGGAGACGTCTCTCGAACCCGTATGATTCCAGAAGGCTCTGACGCAATCTCGCCGGCTCCGCACCATGATATTTACTCTATCGAAGATCTGCGGCAGCTTGTCTTTTCTGTGAAAGAGGCGACAGAATATAAAAAACCGGTTATTGTCAAAGTGGCAGCAGTACATAATATTGCGGCAATAGCAAGCGGAATTGCACGGAGCGGGGCAGATATTATTGTGATAGATGGATTCCGTGGAGGGACAGGCGCAGCGCCGACAAGAATCCGTGACAATGTGGGAATTCCAATCGAGCTTGCACTTGCAGCTGTCGATCAGAGACTTCGAGACGAGGGGATTCGAAATAACGTATCCCTTGTAGTTGGCGGCTCAATACGAAGTGCATCGGATGTTGTCAAGGCAGTCGCCTTAGGTGCAGATGCCTGTTATGTTGCCACGGCGGCACTGCTTGCGATGGGGTGTCATCTTTGCCGTACTTGCCAGACTGGGAAATGTAATTGGGGAATTGCGACACAGCGTCCAGAGCTGGTGAAGCGCCTCAATCCAAATGAAGGAAGCGCCCGTCTTGTCAACTTGATGCATGCTTGGAATCATGAGATTAAGGAGTTGATGGGAGGCATGGGCATTAATTCTATTGAAGTCCTTCGCGGTAACCGTCTGATGCTGCGTGGCATTGGTATGACAGAAAAAGAGCTTGAGATTCTCGGTATTTTTCATGCAGGAGAGTAGAAAACGGAGGTGTGATAGCAATTATGTTGATAAATGCAAAGGAAATGGACTATAAAACTTTGAATGAGAAGCTGCGTTTTGCAGACGAGGATGTGACGATAGAAAATTGCTGTGGACAGCGTTTTATCGCATCTGCAATGTCGGGACATGCCGTCACAATTGAAGGGGTTCCGGGGAATGCCTTAGGCGCGTATTTAAATGGCGGAGAGATCACTGTTTACGGAAATGCCCAGGATGCAGTCGGAGATACTATGAATGAAGGGAAAATAGTCATACATGGAAATATCGGTGACGCGGCAGGATATGCAATGCGGGGCGGCAGGATTTTTGTAAAGAACAATGCCGGATATCGTGCCGGCATTCATATGAAGGCATACAAGGAGAAAGTTCCGGTTATGGTTATCGGAGGTACAGCGGGAAGTTTTCTCGGAGAATATCAGGCTGGCGGAGTGATCGTTGTCCTTGGTCTGGAAACAGAGCAAGAGAAGATTGTCGGATTTTTCCCATGCACAGGAATGCATGGGGGAAAAATGTTTTTGCGCTCGGACTGTAAAGATGTAACGTTCCCGGAGCAGGTGACGGCAAAGAGGGCAGAGGCGCAAGACATGGAGGAGTTACGGGCGTATGTGTCAGAATACTGCGACTTGTTCGGATATGATATCGAAACAGTTTTGGAGGCGCCGTTTACTGTCGTAACACCGGACAGCAAAAATCCGTATCGACAGATGTATGTAGCCAATTAAGAGTGTTTTTCTGTGATTTTTGTTAATGACTCTGTAATGATATTGTAATCTTATGTAATCTTATGGACGCTGAATTTAGTTGTAATATTAGGGAAAGTATAGTAAGATAAAAAAATAGAAACACTAATGGAAATAATAAGGAAAGAGGCGATTCGTAATGCAAACAATTTTCTGGCTTATTTTGTTCGTAGTGCTTGTAGTGATTGAGATTGCTACGCTTGGACTGACCACGATATGGTTTGCCGGAGGTTCCATTGTTGCCTTTATTTTGGCGATAGTAGGATTTAGCTTACCGGTACAGATTGTGGCATTCCTCGTATCTTCTATCTTACTGCTCGTCCTGACAAGACCAATCGCAATAAAATATTTTAATCAGGAACGAAAGCTTACGAACGCAGAGAGCCTGATCGGACAGAAGGCGGTTGTCATTGAGACAGTAGATACACTTCATAATGTCGGAAGAGTGGAAGTAAACGGACAGGAGTGGTCTGCAAAGACGGATGAACCGCACGAAGTGATTGAGAAGGACGCGGTTGTATCTATCGAAGGGATACAAGGAGTAAAACTGATTGTAAGACTAAAGGAGGCGTAAAATTATGGATGCAGGGAGTGTAGGAAGTATCATTACAAGTGTTGTGTTAGTGGCTATCATAGTCATTATAGTAGGTCTTTTGATATCATGTGTAAAGATTGTACCGCAGGCGCAGGCTCTTGTTGTGGAGAGACTGGGAGCATATCAGGCGACATGGGCAGTTGGCTTGCATTTTAAGATCCCGATTATCGAAAGAGTGGCAAGACGTGTGGATCTCAAAGAACAGGTTGTAGATTTTGCACCACAGCCGGTTATCACAAAAGATAACGTAACAATGCGGATTGACACGGTTGTATTTTATCAGATTACAGATCCAAAGATGTTCTGTTACGGAGTTGCCAATCCGATCATGGCGATTGAGAATCTGACAGCGACTACACTGCGTAATATTATCGGTGATTTGGAATTAGACCAGACATTGACATCCAGAGAGACAATCAACACAAAGATGAGAGCATCTCTTGATGTGGCCACAGATCCTTGGGGAATCAAGGTTAATCGTGTGGAATTGAAAAATATTATTCCGCCTGCAGCGATTCAGGATGCGATGGAGAAACAGATGAAAGCAGAACGTGAAAGACGTGAAGCGATTCTTCGTGCAGAAGGAGAAAAGAAATCTACAATTCTTGTAGCAGAAGGTAATAAAGAATCTGCAATCCTTGATGCAGAGGCAGAAAAACAGGCGGCAATTCTCCGTGCGGAAGCTGAAAAAGAAAAGATGATCAGAGAAGCTGAAGGTGAAGCTGAGGCAATCTTAAAAGTGCAGCAGGCGAATGCCGATGGTATCCGTTTCCTGAAAGAGGCTGGTGCCGATGAGGCGGTTCTTACGATGAAGAGTCTGGAAGCATTTGCAAAGGCGGCTGACGGCAAGGCGACGAAGATTATTATTCCATCTGAGATTCAGGGAGTTGCAGGACTTGTGAAATCATTGGTAGAGGTCGGAGCGGAAAAAGACGGTTAGATGTTGAGGGGTGTGCGAGAGCATGCCCCTTTTGTGGTATCAGGAGGGAAGAAAACGTGAAAGCGAAGATAGACTTGACGAAAGAGTATGGATTGATTTTAGATGGCGGAGGTGCAAGGGGAGCTTATCAGATTGGTGCGTGGAAGGCGCTTGTGGAGGCAGGTGTGAAAGTGAATGCGGTAGCCGGGACCTCGGTTGGCGCATTAAATGGAGCATTGATCTGCATGGGAGATGTAAAGCAGGCAGAAAAAATCTGGAGTGAGATGACATTTTCGCGTGTGATGGACGTAGATGACGCATGGATGGAACGGTTGTTCAACAAAGAAAATACACTCGGTGAAGTGATTTCAGAGATGAAAAAGAGACTGTCAGACGGTGGGATTGATATCACTCCGCTTAAGAAGCTGATCCATGAGATGGTGGATGAGAAGAAGATAAGGGAGTCTGGAATGGAATTTTGCCTGCTTACGTTTTCCATATCGGATATGAAGGAGCTGGATCTTAGTATTCATGATATTCCGGAAGGGCTTTTGGAGGATTTTCTGCTTGCAAGTGCATACCTGATTGGATTTAAGAATGAAAAACTGCATGGAAGAACGTATGTGGATGGCGGAGTCATCAACAATGTGCCGACAGGCTCACTTGCGAAAAGGGGATATAAGAACCTGATACAGATTCGTATCTATGGTCCGGGAAGAGAACCGCGGGTGAAGCTGTCAGAGGATACGACGATGTATGAGATTGCGCCGCGAGTGAAACTTGGAAGCATCATTGAATTTTACGGAAAACGCAGCAGACAGAATCTAAAAATCGGCTATTACGATGCGAAACGGATGATTTATGGACTTGCCGGAACGATTTACTATATTGAACAAACACGAAAAGAGTGGTATTATGAAAAAATATTAAGTGGTTTGAGTGAGATTGAGAAGGCAGAGATTGCGTTTGTGCTGAAATTGTCTCATGGATTCTCCGATGAAACACTCTATATGGCAATGCTTGAGGCGAGTGCAAAATTACTTCATGTGCCAAAGTATCAGATTTATACGGTACAGGCATTAGAAGAGGCAGTATATCGAAGATATGAGCGCCTCAGAGATCAGATTAATTTACCAAGATTTGTACATGTGTTCATGGAAATCAGAAAGGATAGTAAAATGAATTTAAAAGGACGTAATTTTTTGACACTGAAAGACTTTACTCCAGATGAGATTATGTATCTGGTTGATCTGGCAGCAGATCTGAAAGAAAAGAAAAAACAGGGAATTACCGGAAATTCTCTGAAAGGGAAGAACATTGCATTGATTTTTGAAAAACCGTCTACAAGAACTCGGTGTGCATTTACCGTGGGTGCGTGTGATGAGGGCGGTATTCCGACTTATTTATCAGAGCATGATATTCAGTTGGGACACAAGGAGAGCATTCAGGATACAGCTCGTGTTCTCGGGCGTATGTTTGACGGGATTGAATTCCGCGGCTTCAAACATGAGCATGTGGAAGCACTTGCAAAATACAGTGGAGTTCCGGTGTGGAATGGTTTGACAGATGAGTATCATCCAACACAGATTCTTGCAGACCTTTTGACGATGAAAGAACATTTTGGATATGTAAAAGGGCTGAAATTCGTATATCTTGGAGATGGGAGAAATAATATGGCGAACAGCCTTATGATCGGATGTTCGAAAGTAGGTGTTGATTTTGTTATCATTGCGCCAAAAAAACTGTGGCCGGGAGAAGAACTGGTTACTTTGTGTGAAGGGTACGCAAAAGAAGCCGGTTCCTCAGTCTGTGTGACAGATTCCATCGATGCAGTTGAGGGCGCGGATGTGTTGTATACGGATGTATGGTGCTCTATGGGTGAGGAAGATAAAGCGGCTGAGCGAATTGCGCTTTTAAGTCCTTATCAGATCAATCAGGAACTGATGGACAAGACCGGCAAAGAGGGAACAATCTTCATGCACTGTCTTCCGGCGGTGAAAGGCAAAGAGGTGACGGAAGATGTATTTGAAGGAAAGGCATCAGTAGTATTTGATGAAGCGGAGAACCGTCTTCATACAATCAAGGCGGTTATGGTCGCAACACTTGGAGAATAAGCAGAGAAAGAGGACGAGTTGTGAAAGCAGAGATTTTGAAAATGCTTCGGGAAAGTAAAGAATATGTGTCGGGTCAGCAGTTGTGTGAACGGCTTCAGGTATCGAGAACGGCAGTGTGGAAAGTAATCAAGCAGCTGGAGAATGAAGGGTATCAGATTGAGGCCGTAAGAAACAGAGGATATCGAATTGTGGAATGTCCGGACGTGCTTTCACAAGAGGAGATAGAAAGCCTGATGCAGACAGAGTGTATAGGAAGGCATGTCATTTATTATGAAGAGACAGACTCGACGAATACAAGGATCAAACATCTGGCGGAACAGGGAAAAGAACATGGCACATTAGCGGTCGCTGACCGTCAAAATTCCGGAAAAGGAAGGCGTGGAAGAGCTTGGGAATCTCCGCTGGGTGAAAATATCTATATGTCTCTGCTTTTAAGACCGACGATGGAGCCATCGAAAGCGCCCATGCTGACATTGGTGATGGCGTATAGTGCGGCGATGGCGATCCGAGAGCAGGAAGGACTTGAAGTCGGGATTAAATGGCCGAATGATCTTGTGATTGGAACGAAGAAAATATGTGGAATTCTAACGGAGATGAGTGCAGAGGTTGATTATATCAACTACGTTGTAATCGGAGTCGGAATCAATGTGAATATGCAGTCTTTTCCGGAAGAACTTTGTGAAAAGGCGACCTCATTGCGTGTGGAAAAGGAAAGCCCGATAAAACGTTCTGCATTGATTGCATGTATCATGAAAAAGTTTGAAGAAAACTATGAGCGGTTTGTAAAAGAACAGAATTTAAAATTTTTGCAGGAGGATTACAATCGTCTTCTGGTAAGCAAAGAAAAAGAAGTGAGAGTTCTGGAGCCTGGAGGCGAATATAACGCCTATGCATTGGGCATCAACGAGACAGGTGAACTGCTTGTGAGAAAAGAAGATGGCGAAGAGGAGACGGTTTTTGCGGGAGAAGTCTCTGTGCGCGGAATCTACGGGTATATTTAGGAGGAATGTATGTACGAAGAAAAAATTGTACTGTGTGGTGCGAATTCATATGATAGAAAGTTTTATCTGAATCCGGATTTTGAGGCACTTCCAGACAGCATCAAAGATGAACTGAAGATCATGTGTGTATTGTACACGGAGGACGTCGGAGGGATTCTGACATTGGTATTTGAAGAAGATGGAGAGCTTATGTTTGAGGTTACGACAGAGGACAATGATCTGCTTTTTGATGAAATCGGAAGTCATCTGAAGATTAAAGAACTTCAGAGAACAAAAAAAGAACTGCTGGAGTCTTTGCAGTTGTACTATAGAGTCTTCTTTTTAGGGGAGGAAGTATAATGCTGCTGGTAATTGATGTGGGAAATACAAATATCACTCTTGGGGTATTTGAAAAAGAAAAATTAGAGGCGACATTTCGCATGACGGCGAAACAACCAAGAACTTCGGATGAATATGGAATCAAGCTCTGTACATTACTGGAACACAGAGGATTTGATATCGAAGAGATTGATGCGGTGATCGTGTCGTCGGTTGTGCCGGACATTATGCACTCCCTTGGGAGCGCGATCATTAAGTATTTCCATATAAAGCCACTCATCGTATCGCCAAATTTGGAGACCGGACTTCAGATAAACACAGAAAACCCGAAGGATACGGGACCTGATCGAATTGTAGATGCGGTTGCTGCTTATGAAAAATATGGCGGTCCGGTCATAGTCATTGATTTTGGAACTGCGACGACCTATGACGTGGTAAGTGAAAAGGGAGTCTTTGAAGGTGGTGTGATTTCTCCGGGAATCCGTACATCGGCTAGAGCATTGTGGGGCGGAGCATCTATGCTGCCGGAGATTGAGATAAAGAAGCCGGAGTCTATTCTTGCAAAAGAGACTGTATCCAGTATGCAGGGGGGGCTTGTGTTCGGCTATATCGGACAGACAGAATATATTGTCAACAAAATCAAAAAAGCTGGATTTGCAGACGCAAAGGTTGTAGCCACAGGCGGACTGGGGAATATTATTGTATCTGAGACAGATGTTGTGGATATCTATGATCCGGAATTAACGCTGGAAGGGTTACGCATTATTTACGAAAAAAACAAAGGGTTAAATTAGAATGAAAACGTTAAAAATTGGAACGGTAGAATTAGAAAATCCATATATTTTAGCACCGATGGCAGGGGTGACAGACCTGCCTTTTCGTTTGCTGTGCAAAGAGCAGGGAGCGGGACTTTTGTGCATGGAGATGGTAAGCGCGAAGGCGATACAGTATAACAATAAGAATACAAAGGCATTGTTGGAGATTCATCCGGAAGAATTGCCGGTATCTCTCCAGTTATTTGGATCTGATCCGGATGTGATCAGTGAGATTGCAAAACGAATAGAGGAACTTCCATTTTCCATACTGGATATCAATATGGGGTGTCCGGTTCCGAAGATTGTAAAGAATGGAGAAGGTTCTGCATTGATGAAAAATCCGAAACTGGTGTATGAGATTGTCAGAAAGACGGCAAGGGCAATTCAAAAGCCGGTCACAGTGAAAATCCGAAAGGGATTTGATGATACTTGCATCAACGCGGTAGAGATTGCGAAAATTATTGAGGATGCCGGAGGAAAAGCGGTGGCGGTTCATGGAAGAACGAGAGAACAGTATTATTCCGGAAAAGCAGACTGGGATATTATCCGTCAGGTGAAAGAGGCGGTATCCATTCCGGTTATCGGAAATGGAGACGTTGTCTCAGGAGAAAGTGCAATTGCGATTCAAAAAGAGACAGGCTGTGATGGCGTGATGATCGGAAGGGGAGCACAGGGAAATCCGTGGATTTTTTCAGAACTTTTGGAATATGAGCGAACCGGAAAGATGCCGTTACGTCCGAGTGTGGAAGCGATTAAGAAGATGATGATTCGTCATGCACAACTTCAGATGCAATATAAGGGAGAATATCTCGGAATCCGCGAGATGAGAAAACATGTATCGTGGTATACAAGTGGACTTCCAAACTCAGCAAAACTGCGAGACGAGATTAATCGGGTAGAGAGTTATGAGGAATTGGAGCAATTATTGGAAGAAAGACTGAAAGAAGAGATTTGATCAGTGGAGTTGTATAAAATATCCTGTAGATGTGAAATAAAACATTTGTACAGGGTATTTTTTTGTTTCTTTTCTTGTAGACAAATATTAGTGTGATGATTATAATAGAAAATAAGTATGAAACAAGAAGATAATTGTTGATTTTATACAAACTTGTTTGCTCGTATTGTGCTTAAAGTAAATTTGGGAGGAAAGAATATGAAAAAGAGAAGAAGAGTTTTAGCGTTGTTGCTCGCTGCGACTTTGACATTCAGCAGTTTTTCGGGAATAGCTATGGCGAAATCAGAGACAAGACCTGCGAATGGAACAACAAAAGAGCAACCGTTTTGGAGTGGAACAGGGGGAAGTGATAAATTCCGTATTCCTTGTTTGGTATCTTTGAATGATGGAACGGTCGTAGCAGGATGTGATGCCAGATGGACAACTTACGCAGATGGAGGGGGATTGGATACAATTGTATCTTATTCCAAGGACAAAGGAGACAACTGGAATTACACATTTGCAAACTATTTAGGGGATAACGGCAATGTTTGGAACAATGCATCAACAGCGTTTATCGATCCGGCAATGGCAACAGACGGGGAAAATGTCTACATGATTGCGGATCTTTATCCAGCTGGATATGCATTAAATGGTGCAAAAGCATCTCCGGTTCCGGGAAAGAGTCATGATGCGAAAGGAAATATTCTTTTGGCAGATGCAAAGAACTGGAGCGATGTGTGGGGAACAGAGCGTACACAAGCTTCCAATTATACATATCACTTAGAAAAGAATAAAAAGAAAGATGCAGAATCTGCATATTTAATCAAAGATGCAGACGGAAATACTGTAGATGGATATACTGTAGATGCATATTTTAATGTGGAAGGGAATGGTGTAGATACCAATCTTTTTGAGGCAGAGTCACCGTTTCAGGTATGGCCGACTGATTATCTGTATCTGACATCTTCTGCAGATGGCGGAAAAACATGGTCTGAGCCTTCGATTTTGAATTTGAGAAAAGACTCTGAACAGTCACTTTTAGTGGGTCCGGGACGTGGAATGGTTACATCCACAGGAAGAATCGTATTTACTGCATATGAGTTTACAAAAGGTGACAAGAATAGTGCTGCTATTTATTCTGATGACAAAGGAAAGACATGGAAACGAGGTGCATCTGTGTCCGATTGGAGTTCAGAGGCAGTTGTGACAGAGGCTGATGATAAGTTGTACATGTTTACCCGTCATGGCGGATATTATGTATCTGACAATTTTGGAGAGACGTGGTCTCCTAAGAAAGAGATGGGTATTTCCTATAATCTGAACTGTCAGCTGACAGCGGTTACTTATCCAGAGAAAATCGACGGAAAGACAGCAATTTTATTTGCGGCACCATCTAATACAGGAAGTCGTTCAGCAGGAAAGATTTTTGTAGGGCTTGTGCAGGAAGACGGTTCTATCAAGTGGGAATATGACTACAGCATTAACGGATCTGCATACTACGCATATTCTTGCCTGACTGTATTGGCAGACGGAACAGTTGGACTTCTCTACGAAAATGCAGATACACAGCTGACATATAAGAATTTAGATATCAATGATATTGCGAAGGGGGCAGCAATCGGAAATATCTGGTGTACAGATGGAGAGGGACAAACAGTGGCAGATGTCACGATGAAATCCGGTGAGAGCAAAGAATTTACAGTAAACGGTATGAAAGACGGCGCAGAGGTAACTGTATCTTCAGATGACAAGGGAGTTGTCGAAGCTTTATATGCAGACGGAAAACTTACAGTGACTTCAAAAGAAGTGGAAGGTCTGGAGAGAGCAGTTGTGACATTGAAATCCGGCAATGCATCTACAAAAATCAGAGTGACGGTGACAGATTCTGAAAACTATGAGATAGTGGATCTCAGAATCGGAGATACAAAAACTTATGTAGATAAGACTGGAAACTACGCTGACAGCAGTTTAGAAGGATTGGATAAGACAATTGCAGAAGTGGAACTGAAAGGGGAAGATTCTCAGACAGTTGAGACACAAGTGAAAGCGCAGCTTGCAACAGCTCAGGCTAATTTTGACGGTGAGAAAAAGTCATTAGACAGCTGTCTGTTTACATTTGACAAAGTTGAGAATAAAGATAACACATATAAAATTTCTGCACAGGCAGGAGATGCGAAAGTATATGTAAATCATAAGACAGCGCCTTCTAAGTGTGTATGTACAACAACAGAAACAGAAATTTTGTTAGAACAAAAGGCAGATGGAACGGTTGCATTGAAAGATCTATCTTCCGGAGCGGCTGGTTCATATTTGTATTTTTGGAAGGCAGATAATTCTAAATTGCATTTTGACAGAAATAGCAGTGCTGATGCAAACTGTCAATTAGAACTGTGGAAAAAATCACGAAAAGCAAGTGAAGAATCAGAACTTCCGGGATATGAGAAAGTGACAGAGATTGCTCAGATTACAAACGGTGGACAGTATTTGATTGCAGCGAAAGCGAACGACGGAAGCTATTATGTAGTGAATCCGGCTTCTGGCTCTAATAATTTTGACCATGTAGCGAAAGTAATCAAAGAGCAGGTAGAAGTAAAACCGGAGGCAGCAGTGCAACTCGGAAACGATGCACAGTTTAACGGAGAGAAAAAGAGAATCAGCGAATGTCTGTTTACATTTGACAAACAGGATGATGGAAAATTCATCGTTTCATCTACAACAGCGGACAATCAGACAGTATATTTGACACCGAAGATGGCAACTTCTGCTGCAACACCGCTTACAACAACTCGTGCGGCGATTGAGGTGGCGAAAGGAAGCCAAGGATTTACATTTACGCAGACAGAAGGAGGAACAAGGGGAGGGGTCCTGTTCTTCTGGAAAGACAATGAAGCAAAATTACACTTTGACAGAAATAGTACTGTAGATGCAAACGGCAGATGCGACTTTGAGATTTACAAACAATCAGAGAATGCATCTGACAGTGGAATCGCAGGATATGAAAAAGTAACGGAGCTGGCAGAAATTACAGATAACGGACAGTACCTGATTGTGGCAAAGGCTAATAATGGAAGTAATTACCTGTTAAATCCGGCACAGGGAAATGACAAATATAGCTATGTTGCTAAAGTGACAGGCGAGATGTACGAAGGTGAGACAACAACTGCGAATACAGAAATTGCGATTACCGGAAAAGCAGAAGGCCAGACAGCTGTTACAATCGGAGATGTGACTTACTACATTTTTGTGGAGAATGATGTAAAAGAAGTGACATTGAAAATAGGTGAGACATACAATGTTCCTGGAAAGATTGTAAAAGAAAGCGGAGATGTAAGTAGTATCACAAAAGAAGAGCGCAGTGATATGCCTCCTTACAAGGCAATTACAAAAGTGGAAGAAGGAACATATCTGTTCGGAAGCAATACACACATTATGCTAAATTCGGCAAGCACAGTGGCAGGAGATCCGAAAGGTCTTGGAATGTCATCTGCAAACTTTAACACAGGTGAATATAAAGATTCTATGTGGACGCTTAAGAAATCCGGAAATGGTTACACAATGCAGGATGCGAATGGAAAATATGTAAACATTTCAGGACAGAATGTAGAACTGACAGATACGCCGCAGGTGCTTACAATTGGAGACAGCAAACATGGTGGATTTGCAGTGTCAAATGGTTCTAACTATTTGAATAACTGGTCAGGATCAAACAATAAAGTGGCTGCATGGAGCGCAGATGACAATGCATGGTATTTCTACAAAGCATCAGAAGGAAATGTGATTACAGCAAATGCGGCTGGAGTAGTAACTTTAGTTACAGAAGGAACAACTTATAAGATTACAATTGCAGAATGTGAACATGTATTTGGCGAATGGAAAGTGACAAAAGAACCTACATGTGTAGAAAAGGGTGAAAAGACAAGAACCTGTACAAAATGTGGTGTGGTAGAGACTGAGGAAATTGCAGCAACAGGAAAACATGATATAGAGTTGAAAAATGCAAAAGAAGCAACATGTACAGAAGCCGGATACACAGGAGATAAAGTATGTAAAGTGTGTGATACAGTTGTGGAAGAGGGAAAAGTGATTGACGCACTTGGACATGATTTTGGCGAGTGGACAGTAGAAAAAGAGGCAACTGAGACAGAAACAGGATTGGAAGTTCGTACTTGTAAGCGAGAAGGCTGTGATGTGAAGGAGACAAGAGAAATTCCGAAACTTCCGGTTGCACCAGAACAGGTAGATAAATCAGCATTAGAGAAATATTACAATGAATGTTTGGCATATTACAAAGAGGCTGATTACACAGCTGACAGCTGGAAAGGATATCAGGCAGCAATGGCTAACGCAAAAGCTGTATTGGAAGATGAAGATGCTACAGAGCAGGATGTAAAAGGTGCGATTGTAGAAATCAAAGATGCGGTGGATGGTTTGAAACGAGTTCCGGATGTCACAAAACCAAACAATGACAAAAATGACAGCAACAACAATGATAACAGTAAGCCGGCAAAAACAGGTGATACAGCTTCAGCAGTTCCATTTATGTTAGGAATGGCAGGATGCCTTGGCGCAGCGGTTGAAGTTATCCGCAGAAGATTTGGAAAATAAAATATAACAGATCATATTTAAGGTGAAAGGGATGTCGAAGACGACATCCCTTTTGCTGAAGTTGAGATAAAAATTGACAAAAGATGACAGTGTGATACAATAGATTAGAAATGACAAATTTCATATAGCAATTTGCTAGGGGAGCCATGAGCTGAGAATCACACAGATGTGTGTTGACCCTCATTACTTGAACCGGTTAGTACCGGCGGAAGGAAGCAGTACCAAAGTGGTTCCTCCTGTAAAAAATTATTTTAGGAGGTTTTTTTATGTCATTTTTTGTATCAACAACAGAGGGTGGGTATCAACTCACCACAGCGGGATATGTTGCAGCTGCAGTGATTTTAATTGCATTGATTGTGCTTGCGACAGTTCTGGCAAAGAAAGAGAAAAAGGAAAAGAAGAAAATGGGGACAAAGCAGCTTGTGTTCTGTGCGATGGCAGTGGCACTTGCGATGGTGACATCTATGTTAAAGGTTTATTCTTTCCCATTTGGCGGTTCTATTACATTGTTCAGCATGTTGTTCATCTGCTTTGTAGGTTATGTGTATGGTCCGGCAACAGGAATTTTGACAGGAGCTGCATATGGTGTACTACAATTTATTATTGAGCCGTATATTTATTTTCCACTGCAGGTATTGGTTGACTATCCGCTCGCATTCGGGGCACTTGGATTGTCCGGAGTATTTGCAGAGTCCAAGCATGGACTGGTAAAAGGCTATCTGCTCGGTGTGTTTGGAAGATATGTATTTGCAGTCATTTCTGGATGGATTTTCTTTGGAGAATATGCCTGGGATGGATGGGGAGCGCTCCCATATTCCTTGGTATATAATGGATGCTACATATTTGCTGAGGCGGTGATTACAGTTATTATAATCTCTATTCCGGCAGTGTCAAAGGCATTGAAAAAAGTAAAAATATCGGCAGTAAATGTATAGCTTTTCAAGCTGTCAAATATCTGCTATAATACATTTTGCGTTTATAAAATCAGAGCAGTGATCTGCTCTGGACTGGTTCGAAAACTTCCCAGAATAAAAAACTAAGGATTGAAAAGCAAAAAGGAAAAGAGTCCGGGCAGCCGGACTTTTTAGAGTGAGCCGTATCCTTGGAGATGCGGCTCTTTTTTACGCGAAAGGAGATTGGAGAATGAATGCAAAAAGAAAAATTATCATTGATTGTGACACGGGCATTGATGATGCCTTGGCACTGATGCTGGCACTTGCATCACCGGAGTTGGAAGTTATCGGAATCACAGCAGTCTGTGGAAATGTGCCGGTGGATATCGGTGTGGAAAATATCCGAAAGGTATTAAATGTCATGAATCGACTTGACATCCCGGTATACCGAGGGGAGGAAAAACCGTTAAGGCGGGAATATATCAGCGCTCAGGATACACATGGAATGGATGGTCTTGGGGAAAGTGGATACGAGAATGTGCCGGGGAGCGCGCAAGAAAAAGATGCAGTGAGTTACATTACAGACACTTTAAGAGAGAAACAAGGTGTTTCAATTATCGCCATTGGTCCCCTGACAAATATTGCGAAAGCACTGCAGAAAGATCCGGAGGCATTTGAACAACTGGACGAATTTGTCTCGATGGGAGGCTCTTATAAAAGTCACGGAAATTGTTCGCCGGTGGCAGAGTACAATTACTGGTGTGATCCGGACGCTGCAAAATATGTGTATGAAAATCTGAGAACGAAGATTTATATGGTTGGATTAGATGTGACAAGAAAAATCGTATTGACACCGAATATTTTGGAATACATGCAAATTCTGGATACAGAGAAAGGTGAATTTGTCAAAAATATTACCCGGTTTTATTATGATTTTCACTGGGAATATGAGCGGGTAATCGGTTGTGTTATCAACGATCCGCTTGCGGTTGCGTATTTTCTTAATCGGGAATTGTGCAGTGGCTTTGAAGCCTATACAACTGTGGAGACAGAGGGAATCAGTATCGGGCAATCTGTGGTGGATGCAATGAATTTCTGGAAGAAAGAGGAAAACAGCATTGTGCTCACCGAGGTGGATGAGAAGGAATTTATGGTAATGTTTTTACATAGAGTTTTTGGAAAATCAGAGCAGGAGATCAGAACAATCCTGCAGCAGATTATGGCTTAGGAGGAGAAGGAAAATGAAAAAATTGACAGTGGTACAGGTTTGTTTTATTGCATTAAGTGCGGTGATTAATATTATTGGAGGAAATCTTGCGCTTGTTCTGCGGCTTCCGATTTATTTGGACAGTATCGGGACATTTCTGGCATCGGCGTTGCTTGGTCCAGTTGGAGGAGTTCTTGCCGGGGTGGTCAGCGGTGTGATTTCTGGCATCACGACAGATATTTATTCGCTCTATTTTATCCCGGTGCAGATAGTGACCGGAGTGGCTGCTGGAATTCTTTTTCGAACAACATTGTTAAAAAAATGGAATATTTTTCTTGGGGCATTTTGTGTGTCAATTGCGGGAACAATTATCAGTGCGTGCATCACAGCGTATGTGTTTGGCGGAGTGACATCTTCCGGTTCATCGATTCTTGTGACACTTTTGCATAAACTGGGATTGAATATGGTTGCGAGTGCGTTTGTCGTACAGATTGTGACAGACTATGCAGACCGCTTGATCTCAATTGCAATTGTTGTGGCGGTTCTTGCAGTACTGTCAAATTCGATGAAACAGCAGATTCGAGAGGGAAAAATGAATGGACAGGTATAGCAAAATTACAAATAAAAATCAGAGGGAGATCGTGCTTTTAAAGGCATTTCCATGTATATGGGGGAAATGCAGATTTTGCGATTATATAGAGGATAATTCAAATCAAAAAGATGAGATGATTCGGTTAAACCACGAGATTTTGTCGCAGGTAACAGGAGAATTCGGTGTCTTGGAAGTCATCAATTCGGGGAGCTGCTTTGAACTGCCAAAAGAGACATTGGAGGAAATCCGAATCTTAATACAAACGAAAAAGATTAAGAAACTATTTTTTGAAAGCCACTGGATGTATCGTAAAAAATTGCAGGAAATGCGAGATTATATGGGGATTCCTATTGTGTTCAAAATAGGGGTGGAAACGTTTGACAATGAATTTCGCCAGCAGTATTTGAATAAAAACGCAGGATTTACAACACCGGAGGAGGTGGCGGAACTGTTCGATTCGCCGTGTCTGATGGTCGGAATCAAAGGACAGACAAAGGAAATGATCGATTATGACATTCGGATGCTGAAAGAGCATTTTAGACTGGGGACGGTCAATGTGTTTACAAACAATACGACGGATGTCGTTCGGGATGAAGAACTGGTGCGCTGGTTTTTGGAAAAATATGCGTATTTGGAAGAAGATCCGACAGTAGAAGTGCTCTATGAGAATACCGATTTTGGGGTAGGGGATTAGAAAGGTATAAGTTCAGCCATGTGGGCAGCGATAAAGCGTGAACAGTAACCATGTCGCGTGCATGAAAACGAGTGGAAAACCAGCGGAATTCTTGACATTAGAGGACGTATCATGTATAATATTGAAATTGTGAAAATAAAATTATTTATCAGAATTTTTAAGGCAGAATTTTCAAAATAGATATGCTCCGAAAAGGGGCGTAAAGGGGTAAGAAAGGAAGTATAAAAATGGCAGAAAAGAAAACATTACTCACTTATGCAGGATTAAAAGCGCTGGAAGAAGAGTTGGAAAATTTAAAGGTGGTAAGACGTAAAGAAGTTGCTGTAAAGATCAAAGAAGCAAGAGAGCAGGGCGACTTATCAGAAAACGCAGAATACGATGCAGCAAAAGATGAACAGCGTGATATTGAAGCACGTATTGAAGAGATTGAGAAAATCTTGAAAAATGCAGAGGTTGTTGTAGAAGATGAAGTAGACTTTGACAAAATCAACGTAGGCTGCACTGTTTCATTATATGACGTAGAATTTGAAGAAGAAGTAGAATACAAAATCGTAGGTTCTACGGAGGCAAACAGCCTTGCAGGTAAGATTTCGAATGAGTCTCCGCTTGGAAAAGCACTGATTGGAAAAAAAGTGGGAGATAAAGTAGAGGTAGAAGCTCAGGCTGGTATTATCGAGTACGAAGTGCTGAAAATCGACAGAAGCGTATAAGAATAGGAGAGAAGAGACATGGCTGAACAAAAGAATGTACAAGAACAAGATATTAATCAATTGAGAAAAGTGCGCCGTGAGAAATTTGCAGATTTGCAGACAAATGGAAAAGATCCATTCCAGATTACAAAATATGATGCAGATGCGCACAGCCAGGAGATCAAAGATAACTTTGAGACAATGGAAGGAAAGAAAGTGTCTATCGCAGGACGTATTATGTCTAAGCGTGTGATGGGAAAAGCTTCATTCTGTAATGTGCAGGATTTACAGGGAAATATTCAGTCTTATGTTGCAAGAGACTGTGTAGGTGAGGAAGCTTATAAAGACTTTAAGAAGATGGATATCGGTGATATCGTGGGAATCAAAGGTGAGGTATTCCGCACAAAAATGGGTGAGATTTCGATCCATGCAGAGGAAGTAACATTGCTTGCAAAGAGCTTGCAGATTCTTCCGGAGAAATTCCACGGATTGACAAACACGGATTTACGTTACCGTCAGAGATATGTGGATTTGATCATGAATCCGGATGTAAAAGATACATTTGTTAAACGTTCTAAAATTTTGGCTTCTATCAGAAGATATTTAGACGGACAGGGATTTATGGAAGTTGAGACACCGATGCTGGTAGCAAATGCTGGTGGTGCAGCAGCAAGACCGTTTGAGACACATTTCAATGCTTTAAATGAAGATCTCAAACTTCGTATTTCTTTGGAATTGTATTTGAAGAGATTGATTGTCGGCGGATTGGAACGCGTTTATGAAATTGGACGAGTATTCCGTAACGAAGGTTTGGATACAAGACATAATCCGGAATTTACATTGATGGAATTATATCAGGCATATACAGATTACAACGGAATGATGGATCTGACAGAGAACTTGTACCGTTATGTGGCACAGGAAGTGCTTGGAACAACAACAATCACTTACAATGGGGTAGAGATGGATCTTGGAAAACCATTTGAGAGAATCACAATGGTAGACGCTGTAAAGAAATATGCAGGTGTTGATTTTGATGAGATTCACACACTGGAAGAAGCAAGAGCAGCTGCAAAAGAACACCACGTAGAATTTGAAGAACGTCACAAAAAAGGTGATATTCTTGCGTTATTCTTCGAAGAATTTGCAGAGGAGCACTTGATTCAGCCAACATTTGTAATGGATCATCCAATCGAGATTTCTCCACTTACAAAGAAAAAACCAGAGAATCCAGAATACACAGAACGTTTCGAGTTCTTTATGAATGGATGGGAAATGGCAAATGCGTACTCAGAGCTGAATGACCCAATCGACCAGAGAGAACGTTTCAAAGCACAGGAAGAATTGCTTGCACAAGGTGATGAAGAAGCGAACACAACAGACGAAGATTTCTTGAACGCACTTGAAATCGGTATGCCGCCAACAGGAGGTATCGGATTCGGAATCGACAGAATGTGTATGCTGTTGACAGACAGCGCAGCAATCAGAGACGTGTTACTGTTCCCGACAATGAAAAGTCGAACAGATGTTTAGGTTCTGAAGAACATTCAACGAGTGCCTAAGAGCAAACGGAGTTCAGTGGATTGCTATGGACTTACAGACATTCCCATGGAGCTGTAAGGATTAGAATGGCTTTGTATGGATTTTCAGAAAAAATGAAACGGTTCTCTATGGATTGTTGAGTTTTGAAAATATCATTCATTTACAAATCAATAAAGAAAATTCTTGAGGAACAGGCTTAAGAATAGAAAGTGTTAAGACACTTCGTTTTGGTAGAAATACCAATTCGAGGTGTCTTTTTTGTTTTCTTAAAACTTGCGCTTAAAAATCTTTGATATGGAGGTAAAGGAGTTGAAGAAAAATCGAGGTCCAGATTTAGAAAAGTATCTGGATGGTCATGGGCGCAGATTTGTAAATTACGCTCAGGGGGCAAAACTGTACAGATTACCATATTGGTCATTTGTGCGAGTTGTAAAAGAAGCTGAATGTAATTATCCAATCAGAAAAACATGCATTGTGGATTTGGACATATTAGAAAAATTTTTGAAAGAGCATCCAGAGATTGAAGAACGTCTGGAGGAAACAAGGAGGAACACCTATGCCAAAGCCAAGAAAAGATAATCCGGAATTAGAGAAAATGGTACGTGACAGACGTAAAAAGTTTGTTCGCTATGAAGAAGGCGCAAAGTTATATTCAATGGGAGTGCATACATTTGAGCAGTTGGCGAAAGATGCAAAAGCAGTTTATCACGTAAAAAGAATTGTTTTAGTAAATCTTGATATTATTGATGATTATTTGGAGGCGTTTCGAGATGAAGAATAACCCCAAATTAGAAAGAGAAGAACAAATAACAAATATTCCGAAATTAAAAATCAGAGTTCAGGGAACCAAAGAAGACATTGAGTGGTTCAATCATTTCTTAGAAAAGAGCTATGTAAAGATTATCAGCACTTCGCCTATGTTTTCAAACAAAGGAACTGTGCGCTATTTCAGAGAATACATTGATGTAAGAACAGGAGGGGACAAACAGTATGAGTAAAGTTATTTCCGTAGTCAACCAAAAAGGAGGTACTGGGAAGACAACAACTACGGTCAATTTAGGTATTGGCCTTGCAAGAGCAGGAAAAAAAGTTTTATTGATAGATGCGGATCCACAAGGAAGCATGACGGTCAGCTTAGGGCATGATGAGCCGGATGATATAGAAATTACATTGGCAACGATTATGGGTGCAATGATTAATGAAGAAGAAATTCCAGAGGATTATGGAATCATTCATCACGAGGAAGGAATTGACTTTCTTCCCGCCAATATTGAATTGTCGGGTTTGGAAGTATCTCTGGTAAATGTTATGAGTAGAGAAACCTTGCTTAGAGGATACATCGAAATGGTTAAAAAGAACTATGATTACATCTTGATTGATTGTATGAGTTCATTAGGTATGGTTACGATCAATTCTTTAGCTGCTTCTGATTCAGTTGTGATTCCCGTGCAAGCGGCTTATCTGCCAGTAAAGGGTTTACAACAGTTGATCAGGACGATTTTTAAAATCAAACGTCAGTTAAATCGCAGACTTAAGATTGATGGAATTCTGCTGACGATGGTTGATTCCAGAACGAATCATGCAAAAGATATTACGAACAAGGTTCGTGAGGCTTATGGAGCGAACGTAGATATTTTTGAATGTGTGATTCCATTATCGGTCCGCGCGGCAGAAACCAGTGCTGTAGGAAAAAGTATTTTTGTATATGAGCCAAAAGGCAAAGTGTCAAAGGCATACCAGGCGGTAACAGAGGAGGTACTGAGTAGATGAAACAGAGAGTTGGAGAAAAAATCAAATTAACATCTTTCAATGATTTGATGGGAATTCCAGAGGGAGAATCTTCTATTGAAATCGAAATTAAGAGAATTGTTCCGTTTCAGAATCATCCGTTTAAAGTAAAAGATGATGAAAAAATGGAAGAATTGATAGAAAGTATTCGCATGCAGGGGATTTTGACACCAGTATTGGTTAGACCGGATGATACAGACGGATATGAAATGATTTCTGGACATCGTAGAATGCATGCGGCCCAGCGCTTAGGTTTAGAAACAATTCCGGCCATTGTAAAGGAAATGACGGATGATGAGTCTACAATCGCAATGGTAAATGCGAACATACAGCGAGAGGAGCTGTTGCCAAGTGAACGAGCATTTGCATATAAGATGAAGATGGACGCATTAAATCGTCAGGGAAAACGAACAGATTTAACTTTGGGACATGATGTCCCAAAGTGGAGTCATGAACAGATTGGTAATGAGGCGGGATTAAGTGGGAGACAAATTAAGCGTTATATTCGCTTAACTGAGTTAATTCCTGAGTTATTAGAAATGATTGATGAAAAAAGAATTTTATTAACTGTGGGTGTTGATATCTCTTATATCAGCCCGGATATTCAGAAGTGGCTGTATGAGTACATCAAGGAAAACGGAGTAATCAAATCTGAACAAGTTGCAAAGCTGAGAGAACATTTGCAACATAGCAAAATCAATCAGATGGAAATGATTCAACTTCTGAACGGCAGTTTGAAAGGAAGAATTCCATCGAAGAAAGTTACATTGTCTGAAAAGAAGTTATATAAATATTTTCCACTACACTACTCTACTTCAGAGATGGAAGGTGTGATTGTGACACTTCTGGAAGAATGGAAACAAAGACAGGCAGGTGAATAATATGAAGTTTGACTATTATTATGGTTCACAGGCAGACCAATTTAGCTTTATCAGAATTCCAAAAGCAATGTTGACAGAGAAGATGTTTTCTTCTCTGTCACTGCAGGCGAAGATGTTATATGGTATTCTATTAGATCGTATGGGATTGTCTATGAAAAATGGATGGTTCGATGCTGAAAATAAGGTATATATTATTTATCAGATTACTGAGATTCAGGAAGATTTAGGCTTTTCAAAGAAAAAAGCAATTGAATATTTGAATGAGTTAGAAGTCTTTGGTCTTGTAGAGAAAAAACGTCGCGGTCTTGGATTGCCTAGCATTTTATATGTTAAGAGTTTCCTATTGCAGAAAGATTGTTCAAAGCCAGAGTTTAATCAAAATGGTGGTACTTCCAGAAGTGCTAAAGAGGGAACTTCTAAAGGATTTGAGGTTACTGTAGGTACAACTGAAAATGATGAAATGGTAGCAAGTCAAAAGCAGGAAAACGGCGAAAAGGCAATGAAAGAAATTAGAAGTGCAAATGCGGATACTTCCAGAAGTGTCGATTTTGACACCCCAAGAAGTGTCGATTTGGGTACTTCAAGAGGTGCGTTTTCGACACCTCAAGAAGTGTCAGTTTGGGCACCACTTATTAATAATACTAAAGAGAACAATATTGAGGAGAGTAATAATAAATCGAATCATATCTTATCTGCAGGTGTTTCAGGCGGATGTGATTGTGATATGATAAGTGAGATGGAAGCATACACAGAAATTATCAAGGGAAATATTTCTTTTGAGGATCTTCTGGTAGCTTATCCATACGAGAAAGAAACGATTGAGGGAATTATGCAGTTGATTCTTGAAATTGTTTTAAACAAAAACGAGTTGATGGTTATTGCAAGTAATACATATCCGGTTGCTCTTGTGAAAAGCAAGTTCCTGAAATTAAATTATTCTCATATCGAGTATGTTATGGATTGCTTTAAATGCAATACATCGAAAGTGAAGAACATAAAAAAATATTTACTGGCTGCATTGTTTAATGCTCCGTCTACAATGGACAGCTATTATCGAGCAGAAGTAAATCATGATATGCCATATATGACTATGGCGAGATTGGAGGCATTATGATTATTTTGAAATGGATTGGAAAATTATTAGCGATTCCGGTATTGTTGGTAACTTCTTTGGCATGGCTTATTGTTAGAGCAATAACTGCGCTTTATGGATTGTGTTATGGCCTGCTTGGGATTGGAATTGTAGTAGCAATGCTTTTATTCCTGACTTACCAGGAATGGGCGAATGTGATTGCACTAATTGTGATTGCTGTAGCGGCATTTTCGATTTTGTTTGCAGGAACTTTCATTCAGGTCATGTTGGAAGAAGCAAACAGCGGTTTAAGAAGATTATTAAAAGCATAAAGAATGGAGAATGTGTTATGAATAAAGATGTAAAGTATATTCAGTTACCCCCTATTCCGGAAGATATTGAGGTTCCGGCTTTTGAAGCTATTTGGTTAATTGCAAAAATGTCACATGAAGAACGTGAGGATGCCCTTATACAGTTACAAGCAATGTTAGGTGACGAAGATACAAGTGAGATGGATTGTGATACTTTGCAGGAAATCTTAGATAAATACGGAGATGTAGAAGAGGACAATGTCTTTTCGGAATACATAGAATGTATCAGAAGACTTCTTGCCAGACTGGTATTGGATTCTTACGATGTGGCAGCGTATGTTTATCAGAAACGCTGTGTAGAGAAACTGAGTTTGGAAGAAATAATGGCAACAAGCAGATTATCGTCGGATGCATTGAAGATGTTTGTGAAGTATTTTGATTCAAGACACACAAAATAGAACGCTCAAAAAAATGTGGGTTTATACTTGACAGTGGAACAAAACCATCATATAATAAAACATACAATTAAATGTAGGTTAAGGAGAGCGCGTATGAAAACAAATGTAATCATTACAGAAATCAATAACAAATTTGCAGAAACTTACAAAAATGCGTCACCATTTGTTAATTCGGGTGAACTGTGGAATTTTTGTATGGATACGATTAAAAATCCAATTACATTAAGTAATATTGTTTTTGCAAATGATATGGGAATTCCACCAGTAAAATCGCTAGTGACGATTTATAAAAGAAAAATGCTTCCAGATTCCACATTTCAGTTTACTGGTCTTCAAAGTCAATATATGGGAGCTTTAATGGGATTTGTATTTAAGTTTGTATTAGGATATCAGTCTCAAAAAGAAAGATGTAAGGTGGAGCTTTTGGGAGTTAAGACTGCAACAAAATTTTTAGAAGGTCCAGTTATCGATTTCGAAGAATAACAGAATATAGAATTTCTTTTTGGCTTGTATTTCCTTTGGTTGGGAAGTGCAGGCTTTTTCTTTTTATCAATTTTCAAATCAAATCTGCACTCGCAGAAAAATTTCTCAAAAAAATTCAAAAAAGCATCGTTGGAAATCAAATTATCCGTCCCCACCTAAAAAGTAGAGGGGTAAATACCTCGGCGAACTTTGAAAATAGAATATGCAGCATTCCAGTTTATATCCGTTTGGGCGAAGCAACAAATATTCTGGCGCGATGACCTGTTTTACAGAGAGCGACCAACAGAGATACGAAACAGACTGGTGGTGTGGTCTGATTGCCATGAGGTCCAAATTGGGATAATGATACTTCCGTCTAGTCACGTACAAGATACGTGGGCGGCTCGGTGAGTTCCACGGAGAGGTGAGAGTCCTATGAGTACCGACCAGGTACAGGCTGGAGTGTTCCCAATGAAATCAGGGATGTCGGGGACAAGTTTGATTCAAACAAATTAATGGCAAAAACTATGTGGCGGAGCCAAATAAGTTCCGCCATATCCTTTTGCAATTAAGTCTGCAAATGCTTTTGTCCACACCAGAAGCAGGAGCAGGAAATTGTAAAAATAAGACTTAGGAGAAATCAAAATGAGTGAAATGAAGAAAGAACTCAGATATGCAGAAGATAAACCGAAATCATGCGAATATTGCTATTGGTGGGACGATAAAAATAAAATCTGCATTTTAGGCGAGGGAAATTGTTATTATCTGTTGCCAGAAAAATCTAAGAAGCCAGCTAATCATTGTGAAGGGTGTCCTTATGGTCGTAACAATCCATGCATTGGGTTTTGTATGAAAAAATTGTTGGGGCAGAAAACATGAAGGGCAATGTGAGAGGACACTTGATGTTCTATGAACAGATGATGACGCAGATGCCTGGTAAGGATAAAAACATAAATGAAGAAACAATGTGTATAGGCTGTCAGTATCACAGAAAGGACTTCGAGTACCGATACTGCTTGTATACCGAATGTCCTTATGTGAAAGGTCATAAAACATTTAGGGAGGAGGCGTACGAGATTGGCAGCAAATAAAAGATACTATTGGTTAAAGATGAAGAAAAGTTTTTGGGACGAACCTTCCGTACTTTTCTTGAGAAATCTTCCCAGCGGAGATACTTTGGTGATTATTTATCTGAAACTGCTCTGCATGAGCTTACAGAATAATGGGATTATCTATTTTGAGGGTACTTATGGAACGGTAGAGGATGAAATTGCCCTTTCACTTCGAGAGGACAAAATGATGGTTCAGATGGCACTTTCAGCTATGAAGAAAGTAAATCTGGTCGTGATGGGAATGGACGATATGGAAATGCAGTTCACCAGAATCGGAGAGATGGTTGGTATCGATTCCGAAAGTGCTTCTGCAAAAAGAGTTCGTGAACATCGTGCTAGAAAGGCTTTGGAACAGCAGCAAGTCCTGGGCGTTACAATGAAACAGGATGGTAACGCTGCTGTAACAAGAGGTAACACAGAGATAGAGAAAGATAAAGAGAAAGAAATAGAGATAGAAAAAGAGTCAGATGTAGAGACAGAAGGAATTGGACTTTATCGAAACGTGTTTCTTACTCCAGAAGAATTTCAAAATCTTAAAGATTTGTATCCGGCAGACTATATGCAGAAAATAAATAATCTTTCTGTTTACATGGTATCTGCAAAGAAGAATTACCAGAGCCATTATATGACAATCTGCAGATGGGCCAGAGAGGATGCTAAGAGGGAAAGAAATCAAGGCAATGCAAGCAGACCTCGATTGATTACAGAATTGGATTATTCTTTCAAGGAGGGAGAGAGCCTATGATGAAACAGCAGTTAGATTATATTGGAGAAGATGGTCTTCTATATTGTGGAATCTGTAAAACACGCAAGCAGTACAATCCTTCATTTAACGGAAGAGTGATGATTGTCAGGGTTCCTTGTAAATGTGAGCAGGAGCAACGACAAAAGGAAGAAGAGGAGCGCAAGCGTGCAGAAGAGATTGCCAGAATCCGAAGAATGAAGGCAACGTGCATTCATGATAAAGGACTACTTGATTGTACCTTTGAAAATGATGATGGTTCTGTAAAACAGATGAAAGTTGCTAAATGGTATGTAGATACCTGGAAAGAACGCAAATCCAGAAATGATGGACTGATTCTTTGGGGAAATATTGGAACCGGAAAAACTTTTCTTGCCGGATGCATTGCAAATGCTCTGATTGAACAGGGAGAGTCGGTTCTGATGACCAACTTTTCTAAAATTCTGAATACGCTTAGCGGTATGTACTCAGAAGAAAAGAATGAGTTTATTGCAAGTCTTATGAGGTATTCCCTCCTCATTATTGATGATCTGGGAATTGAGCGTAATACTGAGTATGCGAAAGAGCAGGTTTATAATATTATTGATGAACGATATAAAGCAAAGTTGCCACTTATCGTAACGACTAATTTAACATTGGATGAATTGAAGGATTCTATTGAAATGACGCAGAGGCGTATTTACGATAGGATCCTTTCTGTATGTGTTCCAGTTTCTTTTCGGGGAGAAAGTCATCGAAAACAGGAACATATCGACCGTACAAAAACTGTGATGAAAGAAATTATGGAGTTGGAGGATTAGCAATTGATAAAAATATGGTTAAGGGAATGCGTGTACCCTCCCTGGCATTGGTTCTGATACAGAAAAACGCAGGAAGGGAGGAATGTCATGCAAGATGAAGTGAACACCAAAGTTGTTGCGCTGGCAATCCGAACAGGAACCCAGACTTCAAAAGTAACAGCGCAGGTGTTGAAAGCAGCAATGCAGAAATTTTTGGCCGAGGCTGAAAAAGCAAAGACAACGCAGGCCAGTAAGACCTATCACGGAAAGCAGACGATTGACCAACTGATGCGTCAGAACACAGGATTGACCAATATTGAGGTAACGGATCAGAACATCAAGTCTTTTGAGCGAGTGGCAAAGAAATATAACATCGACTTTGCACTTAAGAAGGACAAGGGAGCAGATCCACCGAGATATCTGGTCTTTTTTAAAGCTAGAGACGTAGATGTGATGACAGCGGCTTTTAAGGAATTTTCTGCAAAAGAGCTGGATAAGTCAAAGAAACCGTCTATCAGGAAGCTTCTTTTCAGGTCTCAGGAAAAGGTACGCAGCCAGAAAGAACGTGAAAAGGTCAAAACAAAAGACAGGGGGCAGGAGCTATAAGTATCGATTACAAAAAGCTCATAATCCCAAATATTCCATATCTGATCTTCTGGTATTTGGCAGATAAGATTGGATGGCTGTACCGAATGGCAGAGGGCGAACAGTTTGCGATCAAACTGTACAATGCCTTTTTGAATTTTGGAACAGCTTTTGAGAATCCATTGCCAAGTTTCCATCCGGCAGATATGGTCATTGGTATTGTTGGTGCAGTTGCAGTGAGGCTAATCATCTATTTTAAGGGAAAGAATGCGAAGAAATACCGCCAGGGCATGGAGTATGGTTCAGCCAGGTGGGGAACCGCGCAGGATATTAAACCTTATATGGATGACAATCCGGAGAATAATATCATATTAACTGAGACAGAAGGGCTTACCATGAGCAGTAGGCCAAAGCAACCGAAGTATGCCAGAAATAAAAATGTAGTAGTGATCGGTGGGTCTGGATCTGGTAAGACCAGATTCTTTGTAAAGCCAAATCTAATGCAGATGCATTCTTCTTATGTTGTGACGGATCCGAAAGGAACGGTTTTATTGGAAGTAGGGCGTATGCTGCAGAAAGGCGGATACGAGATCAAGGTCCTGAATACCATCAATTTTAAGAAGAGTATGCATTACAATCCATTTGTATATATCCGTTCTGAAAAGGATATTCTGAAACTGGTAAATACAATTATTGCTAATACGAAAGGAGATGGCGATAAATCAGGAGAAGATTTCTGGGTAAAAGCAGAGAAACTGTACTATCAGGCATTGATTGGTTACATCTGGTATGAAGCGCCGGATGAAGAGAAAAACATCATTACTCTGCTGGAGATGATCAACGCATCTGAAGCAAGGGAAGATGATGAGAACTTTAAAAATGCTGTCGATCTGATGTTTGACGAGCTTGAACAAAGAGAGCCGGAACATTTTGCGGTTCGTCAATATAAGAAATATAAATTGGCGGCGGGCAAGACAGCAAAATCTATTTTAATTTCATGTGGTACGAGATTAGCACCATTTGATATTGCAGAATTAAGAGAAGTTATGAGTTATGATGAGTTGGAGCTGGACTCTCTGGGAGAGAAAAAAACAGCTCTTTTTATTATTCCGTCGGATACGGATGGAACATTTGACTTTGTAACGGCTTTATGTGTGAGTCAGATGATGAACATTCTTTGTACCAAAGCAGATGACGAATATGGTGGAAGACTTCCGATCCATGTGCGCTGTCTGTTCGATGAATTTGCAAATATCAAAATTCCAGATATGCAAAGATTGATCGCGGTTATCCGAAGCAGAGAGATCAGTGCATGTCTGATCTTACAGTCGCAGTCCCAGTTAAAAGCTATCTATAAAGATCACGCTGATACGATTCTGGGTAACTGTGACGCAACGTTATTTCTTGGTGGAAAGGAAAGTTCTACCTTGAAAGAAATGTCCGAAATGCTTGGTAAAGAAACGATTGACCTTTATAACACATCTGACACCAGAGGAACCAGCCGAAGTTATGGTATCAATTACCAGAAAACAGGTAAAGAACTGATGTCAAAGGATGAGTTGGCGGTCATGGATGGTGGAAAATGTATCTTGCAGCTTCGAGGTGTGAGACCATTTTTCAGCAACAAGTTCGATATTACAAAACACAAACGATATCGCGAGCTATCGGACAGTAATCCAAAGTATGCTTTTGATATTGAAAAGTATATGAAACATCAGTTGGTTCTAAGAAAGAATGAGCCGATTGAGATTCACGAGATTGATCTCGAAGAGGAAACAGTATGAGTATAAGACTGACGCAGGCAGGTTTTGCTAGAAATAAGCAGGACTTGCCTTTTTTGCGTTCATGAATGAGAGGAGGAATGTGAATGTCATTTTTTGCTAGTGCAGTAGGAGTATTACAGACTTTAGTAATCGCTCTTGGAGCAGGTCTTGGTATCTGGGGTGTTATCAACCTTATGGAAGGATATGGTAACGATAATCCGGGTGCAAATGCTCATGTACGGTAAAGTATCACAAGAAAATTATGTCGAATTGACAGCCGCCTCCGCTATACCGAATAAGGAAATAAAGAGTCCTCAAATTTTGCGCTACTAAATGAAGACGAGCGGAAGTAATCTCCCGCTCGTCAGTAAACTTAACTATGCCATATCAATCCCGCTTCTTTCCCGCCACCGGCACTAAGAACAGCGCGGGCAACAGCAGGAAAGCGGTACAGACCAGCCCCCAGGGTATGGACACCTGCTGGGCTACCAGCCCCACAATAGGCCCGCCGATGATCTGCCCGAAAGAGTCCAGCTGTCCGCTGGTGGAAAAGACTGTGGCGCGCATTTTCTCATCCACATGGTCGTTCATCCAGGCGGCCAGCACAGGCTCCTTGATGGTGCGCATAAGCCCCGCCAGCAGGAACACCAACAACATGAACCAAAAGCTCCGCCCCACCGCGAAGAGAACCAGGCACAGGATATACCCGGCGCTGGTGGACATGACCACACTGGTTCGGCTGACAGTCCCTTTTTTCTCCATGCGGGCGATGAGCAACTGAGAAGCCAGAATACCTAAGCCGCTGCCGATAAGACTGATAACACCGAACCAAGTGACGCTGTTCAGCGGCCCGATAACGGGTATTACCGTGTCATCCAGAAAATGAGCGGTGGAGAGCCGGTCAAAGCCTTCACTGGCAAGTCCCCCGCATAGTGTGATTGCTAAGAGCGCCAGCAACACAGGTGCGCCTTTCACAAAGCCCAGGTTGAGCTTGAACAGGCAGACAAAGTCTTTAAGCAAGCCCTGCCGTTCCTCAATAGCAGGGGAGAAGTTGGTTTCTGGCATGATGCGAACCAACACCAGCCCCAACAACAAGCACAAACTGCCCCCCAAGATGACAGGCATTTGCAGGTTTATGTTTCCCAGCAGTGTGCCCGGCACCACGCCCAGAACGCCGCCGATTTGCCCCATTTGACTGCCCCGCAGGAACACCTTGTCTATGGGTTTGTCCTTTTCCTCCGAGGCAATCCACGCCTCCAGAGCGCCGGTGATGAAGGTATCACCGCAACCCCAGACAACCTGGGCCAGCAGAACCGGCGCGAACCACGGTAGCGCACCCTCCATCAGAAAGCCCAGGCCGTAGAGGAACATTCCAATCAGCACCGAGCGCCGACGGCTATACAAATCCGACACCACACCGGTGGGTATCTCGAACAGAAAGCAGGCGGTCTCCTGAACCGTCCCTACCAGGACAAGCTGGAAAGCATCCAGCTGCACCACCTCCAGGTGGTACACGATGGAAAGCACTGTGGACATAGAAACCGCCAGGGAAGAGACAAATCGGAACAGCAGGTAGACAGAATATGCCTTTGAATTTTTAGCAAACATGAAGTTACATCCTCCTTTACGAATCAGTGGGTTGTTTTGTGAAACAAGCTTCTCAGCCCTTTCTAACAGTGATTTTAGAAAAGGCCTCCTAAAGTGCCCAAATCCTTTCAAATCTCATTTTATACGACTTATGCAAGCTGTTAGGCTAACTTGTGGAACATATGCCGAACCTTATCTATACGGCTATTCGGGCGGCGGG